>Ga0075421_100013419_pt1 | contig 10212 bp, 2 predicted proteins | sample SoiMetdeltSBSDD5_FD_75292 | JGI IMG/M metagenome (GOLD analysis project Ga0075421, IMG submission 75292) | Bulk soil microbial communities from a Populus tree surrounding site in Tennessee, USA - Soil MetaG P. deltoides SBSDD5 | ecosystem: Environmental > Terrestrial > Soil > Tree plantation... | reverse complement strand
CACGTAGCCGTGGTGGTCGGCGACGATCCGCGAGACGATCGCGAGGCCGAGGCCCGTGCCGTTCTCGCTGCGCGAGAAGTACGGCTCGAACACGCGGCGGCGGTCCTGAGCAGGAATGCCGACGCCGTCGTCGGACACCACCAGGCGCGCGCTCTGGAGCGCCGGGTCGAACTGGGTGACGAGACGGACGCGACCGCTGCCGCGGCCGCCCTGGCGGATCGCAGCGATGGCGTTGTCGATCAGGTTCGTCAGCGCGCGCCGCATCTGCTCGCGATCGAGCTCGACGGCGGGCAACGCGGAATCGAGCTCGGTCTCGAGCGCCACGCCCTCGGTGCCCGCGTAGCTCGCCACCGCGTCCGACACGATGCGATTCAGGTCGTCGGGCTTCGGGTTGGAGGCCGGCAGGCGCGCGAAGTTCGAGAACTCGTCGACGAGCAGCTTCAAGGTGTCGACCTGCGTGGTGATCGCTTCCACGCACTCGTCGAGGATGCGCGCCGACGCCGTGTCGGCGCCGAAGCGCCCGGCGAAGCGGCGCCGCAGACGCTGCGCGGAGAGCTGGATCGGCGTGAGCGGGTTCTTGATCTCGTGCGCGATACGGCGCGCGACCTCGCGCCACGCCGCCATGCGCTGGACCTTCACGAGCTGCGTGTAGTCGTCGAACACGACGACGCTGCCGAGCGAGTCGCCGACCTCGTCGTGCATGACGGTCAGGGTCACGAAGAGCGTGGCGACGTCGTCGCCGAGCGGGATCTGCACCTGGCGGCGCACGCTCTCGCGCACGCCGGGGAGCAGCGCCGCCTTCATCTCGCCGATCACCTCGAGCAACGAGGTCTGGTTCGCCACGTCCTCGAGACGCTGGCCGAGCAGCCCCGTGCCGGCGGGGATGCCGAGGTAGCGCTGCGCCGACGCGTTGATGGCGGAGATGCGGGCGTCCGGCCCGACGGAGACGACGCCGGCGCCGACGTTGCCGAGCACGATCTCCATGTAACGGCGCCTGCGATCGAGCTCCGTGGCCTTGCGGTCGTTGTCGTTCCGCGCGTCGCGCAGGTCGCGGATCATCTGGTTGAACGAGTCGACGAGCAGGCCGACCTCGTCGTCGGTGTCGACCTCCACCTGCACGTCGAGGTTGCCGCGCGCGACGTCGCCCGTGCCCTCGGCGAGCGCGCGCAGCGGGCCGGTCACGCCGCGCGCCAGCCGGAAGCCCATCCACAGCGCGAGCATCAGCACCATGGTGAAGGCGAGCAGCAACTCGAGCAGATAGGAGGTGCGCACGCTGCCGGCCATCGGCTGCAGGCGCCGGTACTCGTCGAGCGTCGAGCGGATGCTCGCCACCTTGCGCGCCTGCGCGAACGGGATCAGCACGTTGACGACGACGGCGCCGACCACCTCGCCGGGCCGCTTCGCCGATTCGATCGGTACCGCGCCCCGGATCGCGTCGCCGCTGCCGATCTCGTCGACGTGCCAGCCGGGCTCGCGGCCGGCGATCGCCTCGCGCACGATCTCGCTGTCGGGCCGCGAAAAGTTCGCCGCGGGGATCTCGGGATTGATGGCGGTGACGAGCTCCTCGCCGCTCGCGCTGAACACCTCGACGACGCCGAGGTTGTAGTCGCGCTGCATCTCCTGCACGAGCGCCTCGAGCGCCGCACGGTCGTTCCGCTCGATCAGGCGCTGCGCGCCGATGCGCTCCGCGATACGGCCGCCGTAGAAGAGCGCGTTGCTGGCGACCGTCTCGTAGTGGCTCTCCGCCACCTCGCCGCTCTCCTCGAGCGCGCGATCGACCTGGACGCTGAACCAGGTGTCGATCGAGTTCGTGATGAAGAACGCCGACACCGCGAAGAGTCCCGACGTCGTCACGAGTGCGATCAGCACGAAGGCCGCGACGAACTTGAGGTTCAGGTGCGAGCCGAGGATCCCGCGGCGGCGCTCGCCCACGAGCTTCCAGAAGTTGCGCGTGACCAGGAAGCCGAAGATCAGGATCAGGATGACGGTGATGGCGTTGAGGAAGAGGAACAGCGTCGAATCGCCGACGCCCTTCGTGAGACCCGTGATGGGCGGCACCAGCAGGAGGCCGCCCATCGCAGCGACCAGCACCACCCCGATCCAGAACTCGCGGATGCGCCGCCGCCGCTCCGCGGCGGGCAGTGCGGCGGGGCGCATCGAGGAGGACGCGGGCGGGTTGGCCTCTTGCTCTTCGCGCATGGGGCAGTTTCGGCGCGGGAAGGTAGTCGACGTCGCCGCGAGGCCGGCATCGGGCCGCAACCAATCCCCGCGGGGCTTGCGCACGGATGAGAGGAAGGATGGGAGCGCCGCGCCGCCAGCCCCCACCGTCGATCGCCAGCCGAAAATCCCCTGTTGCGCGCCTCGATGGGCGCGCGCGTTGCCGCATCAAGCCGGCTCGCTCTCCGGTCGATGAGGGCTGAGAGGGATCACCGGGCCCGGAGGCGGCGCATTGGCGAGCGTGGGGGAGCGGCCGGGTCCGCGCGACCGGGCGGTCCAGGCGCGCGAACGCGAACGACGTGGCGAGCATGCGGAGGCGGCTGCGCTGTGGGCGCAGCTCGCGACCCAGCGCGCCGTGGGTGCGCGTCGCGCGGAGGCGCTCGCCGAGCAGGCGAAGCTGCTCGCGGGCCCCCTCGCGCGTCTGCAAGAGGCGTTCGATGTCTGGCGGCGCGCTTTCGCCAACGACCCGAGCCGTCCCGACGTGCTGGAGGCGCTCGCCGCCGAAGCGCACCGGCGCGGCGACTGGCTGCTGCTCGCCGCGGTCCTGCGGCGCCGGCTGGCCGGCACCTCCGATCCGGGACGTCGCGCCGAGCTGGCGTGCTCGCTCGGCCGTCTCGAGCTCGAGCAGCTGTGCGCGCCCGGCGCCGCGCGACGCTGGCTCGAGGCGGGTCTCGCGCTCGCGCCGGCGCACCTGCCGCTCGCCGAGGCCCTGGCGGAGCTCGAGCGGCGTCAGGGCAACGGCGCCATCCATCTCGATCTCCGCGAGCGGATCCTCGAGCTGCGCGGGCCCGACGCTCCGGCTCGCGAGCTGCTCGAAGCCGCCACCCTGCGCTACCAGCGCGGCGAGCCGGCGCGTGCGCTCGTCCACCTGCAGCGCGCAGCCGCGCGCGCGCCGGAAGACGGCGCCGTGCTCGAGCTGCAGGCCGAGGTCCTCGAGACGCTCGACCGGCCGGCCGAGCAGGCCGACACACTCTCGCGTCTCGCGGCCCTCTCCTCGGAGCCCGCTCGCCGCGCGGCCTGGCTGACCCGCCTCGGCGCGCTCTGCGAGGAGCGCCTGTTCGACGTCGACGCGGCGCTCGATGCCTATCGCGGCGCGCTCGACGCGGATCCGACGGCGCCGGGCGTCGCCGATTGCGTGAGCCGTCTGCTCGCGAAGCGCGAGGAGACGCCCTCGGCGCGGACGCCGGCGGCCGCTCCGGAGACCCCCGCCCCGACGGTCTCGCCGCTCGAGCAGCTCGAGCGCGAGGCGCGCACGACCAGCGACCGCAGCCGCCTCGGCCTGCTCGTCCGCGAGATCGAGGCCGCCTATGTGCAGCAAGGCTCACCCGACGGCGCGCTTCCCTGGGTCCAGCGCTGGGTGATGCTCGCGCCGGAGGAGCCCGAGGCGCTGCGCGCCCTCTCGCGCGTCCACGAGGCGCTTGGCCGCGAGGCCGAGCTGTGCGCCACGCTCGAGATGCTCGATCCGCTGCTCGCTCCCGCCGAGCAGGCCGCGAACCGTCGACGTGTCGCCCGCATCTACCTGCGGCGCGAGCGGCGCGACGACGCCCTGCGCGCCTACGAGCGCGCGCTCGCCCTCGACCCCCGCGACCTCGAGTCGTTGGAGGAGCTGGCCGGCCTGCAGCGCGGGCGCGGCCCGTCGCCGGAGCTCGTGCACACGCTCTGGCGCATCGCCGAGCTGCAGGACGCACAGGCGCGCGGCAACTGCGTCGGCGAGATCGCGTCCGTACAGCAGGAGCTCGGCGATCTCGCCGCCGCGATCGACACATTGCAGCGTCTGGAGCGCGAGGATTCCGCGCCGGAGGACGTGCCCGACCGCATCGAGGCGCTGCTCGAGCGCACCGGACGTCACGAGGAGCTCGAGGCGCGCCTGCGCGCGCGCGCGGCGAAATACGAGCCGGACAGCGCGGAGTCGGTGGCCCTGGAGCTGCGCCGCGCGCGGTTGCTGCTCGATTCGCTCGGCCGCAGCGAGGACGCCGCGGACGCCTACCGCGCCGTGCTGCGCCACGCTCCCGAAGCGCCCGATGCGAAATCCGGGCTCGAGCGCTCGCTGCGCGCGGGCTTCGACGGCGCGGGACTGGCGGAGTTCCTGGCCGACCAGGCGCGCAGCGCCGACGACCCTGTCCTGCGCGAGCGCAGCGCGCTCGAGCGCGCGGTGCTGCTCGACGAGGTGCTCGAGCGCGCCGAGGAGGCGCGCGACGTCTACCGCGCCCTGGCCGCCGAGGCGCGCGATCGCGAGATCCGCGAGGAGGCCAGCGAGCGCTACGAGCGCGTGCTCGAGGCGTCGAGCGAGTGGGAGACGCTGCGCGAGTTCCTGGAGGCCCGCCTCTCGCGCGCCGAGGGCGGCGCCGCGGCACAGCTCCACGAGCGGCTCGCGCGCCTGTGCGGCGATCGGTTGCGCGATCGCGCCGCCGAGCTCTTCCACTGGGAGCAGATTGCCGCGCGCGATCCGCGCCGCGGAGACGTGTGGCACCGCCTCGCCGAGCGCTACGAGCAGGAGGACCGGCTCGAGGACGCCGTGCGCGCGATGGAGTCCGAGCTCGCCTGCGGGCCCGAGTCGGCGCGCGCGCAGACTCTGCACGGGCGACTCGCCGAGCTCGCGCTGCACGCGCAGGGCGACGAGGAGCGCGCCGCGCGCCACTACGAGCAGCTCTTCGAGCTGAATCCCGCGCACCCGTCCGCGGCCAGCTTCCTGATCGAGCGGCACAAGCGCGACGCACGCCCCGAGGAAGTGCTGCGCGTGCTCGAGTCGCGGCTCGCCACCCTGGAGTCGCGGCGCGGCGAGGGCCTCTCGCAGGATGCGCTGCGCGGTCACCGCACTGCGCTCCGCGTCCACATCGCGCGCGTGCGTGAGGAGCTGGGGGATGCCGAGGGAGCGATTTCGGCCCTCGAGGTCGCGCTCGGCGAAGAGGGTCCGATCCCGCAGATCGCCGAGCCGCTGGCCGACACCTATCTGCGTGCCGGCTACAGCCTGGACCTGATCGAGCTGTGCCGCGCGGCCGCGGCCGCCTGCGACGAGGCGTCGGAGCGCGCCGCCTGGTTCGTGCGCCTCGGCGACGCCTACCTCGCGCGCGAGCGGCAGCGCGACGCCGCGGAGGCCTACCGCCAGGCGCTGGCCGAACGGCCCGAGGACCGCGCGTTGCAGGCCTGCCTGCGCCAGCTCTACCGCAAGCTCGAAGAGGCGGAGCCGCTCGCGCGCCTGCTCGATGCGGAGCTCGCGCACCTCGGCGGGCCCGACGAGATCCCCGTGCGCGTCGAGCTGACGGAGCTGCTCTCGGGTCCGCTCGACCGTCTCGACAGCGCGCTGCTGCACGCGCGACGCGTGCTGGAGCTCGCGCCGCACCACCCGCAGGCCTTCGAGAGTGCGCTCGCGATCGCGGCGCGCCTCGACCGGCCGGACGTCGCGCTCGAGGTCCTCGACGCGCGGCTCGCCGACGCGCGTGGCGACGCCGAGCGCGCCGAGCTCTTCGCGCGGCGCGCTCGCCTGCTGGCCGGCCTGCCGGGTCGCGCCGAAGAGGCGCTCGACGCCTTCCGCGCCGCGCTGCGCTATGCGCCGTACTCGCGCGAGCTCCAGGACGAGCTCGTGCTGCAGCTCGAGCGGCTCGAGCGCTGGGAAGAAGTGCTCACGTGGCTCGGCAGCTTCGCGCGCGAGGCATCGGGCGCGCAGCGCGCCGAGCAGCTCGAGCGCGCGCTGCACATCGCCTGGGACCGCCATGGCCCCGATGCGGCCCTGCCCTGGCTGGAGCGGCTGCGACTCGAGCGGCCGCGCGACGTGCGCGTCGTCGCGCGCATCGCCGACGTCCACCGTCGGGCCGGGCGCCGCGAGGCGCTGCTCTGCGCGCTCGAGGCCGAGGCCGTGCTCTCGAGCGAGCCGACGCGGCGCCGCGATCTGCATCTCGAGCGCGCGCGCCTGCTCGAACGCGCGCATCCTGCACGTGCGCTCGCGGCCGCCCAGGCGGCGCGCACCGCGATGCCGGACGACCACTCGGTCCTCTTCCGCATCGAAGATCTCGAGCGGCGCCTCGGGCTGCACGCGCAGCGCGCTACCACTCTGGAGGCGCTGCTGGTCACGCCGGGCACCGACCGCATCGAGCTGCACTGCCGGCTCGCCGCGCTCTACGACGGGCCGATCGGCGACGCGGCCGGCGCGGCGCGACACTGGCGCGCGGCGCTGTCGCTGGCCGCCCCGGGCGCCGCGGCGCGCGCCGAGATCCTGCGCTGTCTGGCCGAGACGCAGAGACGCATGGGCGACCGCGAGGGCTGGGCCGAGGCTGCCGAGGCCGAGCTCGCCGCGCTCCGGCCCGAGCCGGTCTTCGACGACCGCCGACGCGAGCTGCGCCAGCAGCTCGCGGTCGCGTGGTTCACGGAGCTCGGTCGGGCCGACGCCGCGCTGCGTCACCTGCGCGCGCTGCTCGATTCCGGCGAGGACGACCTGCTCGGCCGCGAGACGGTGGCGCGGCTCGAGCGGATCGCGCTGCGCGCGCTGCGCGCCGCAGACCTGCCAGTCGAGCTCGAAACGCGCATGGCGCGCCATCTCGCGCGCTGTCCCGACGACGTCGCGCTCTGGCTCGAGCTCGCCGCGTTGCGCGAGGATCGCCTGCAAGCGCCGTCTGCCGCGCTCGAAGCTTACCGACGCGCGCACGCGCTCGATCCGGGCAGCCTGGCGGCGTTGCACGGGCTGCGCCGCGTGGCCGAGCGCCTGGAGCGCTGGCAGGACGTCGCCGATTCGCTCGAGCGCGAGCTGACGCACCCCGACACGGAGCGAGCGCGCGATCGCAGCGCGCTGCTGCGTCGGCTCGGCGATATCCACTGGCACCGGCTCGCGTCGACCACGCGCGCCTCGCGCTGTTATGCGGCGGCGATCGAGGCGAACCCGCACGACCTCGCTGCCCTACGCGCGCTCGAGCGCCTGCTCGAGGCGATGGAGGACTGGCGCGGCGCACTCGACCTCTACGAGAGCGAGATCGAGGTGCTCGGGCCCACCGATCCCGCGCGGCGCCGCGCGCTGTGGCTGCGCGTGGCGGACCTGGCACGCCTCCGCACCGACGAGATCGAGCGCGCGCGGCGCGCCTACGCGCACGCGGCCGCCGAGGGCGACCTCGCGCCGGCGGCGCAGCGAGATTGGGCCGAGCTGCACGCGCGCGCAGGCGACACCGAGGCCTTCGCGGAGGCGTTCCGCGCCTGGTGCGACGCAGCGGGTCCGGGCGCGGCGCCGGGCGATCAGCTGCGGCTGGCGCACTGCCTCGCGGAGCTCGGCCGGCGCGAGGACGCGCTGGCGCGCGTCTCGCTGGCGCTGGCGGCGGAGCCGGGCCTGCCGGGCGCGTGGGATCTCGCGGCCTCGCTGCGCGAGTCGCTCGGCGACGCGGTGGGGGCCGCCGCCGCGCTCTTCGAGGCCGCCGCCACGCAGATCGAGGATCGCGAGGCCGGACCGCGCCTGCTGCGCGGGGCTGACCTGCTGATGGCGTCGGACCCGGAGCGCGCGCTCGCCGCGCTGCGCGACGCCGCGGCCCGCACGCCTGCGTCGCGCGACGCGCACGCGGGTCGCGCGCGCGCCGCTGCGTCGCTCGCTCGACACCAGGAAGCGTACGAGGCCGCCGGACGCGCGCTCGACCTCGACGCCGCCGCCCGCGTCGCGCCCGCGGATGCCGGCGCCCTGGCGCTGCTGGCTGGCGACTCGGCGCGCGCGATCGGCCGCCTCGACGCGGCGGTCGGCTTCTACGAGCGCGCCCGCGCGCTCCAGCCGGAGGATCCGCACGCGCTCTCCCGCCTCGGCGAGGCGCTGGTCGCGCTCGGAGATTTCGGCACGGCGCGCGAGGTCCTCGGCGCACGCGTGGAGCGCGGCGACGCCTACGCCGAGCGACCGCGACATCGCGTGCTGCTCGGCCGCTGCCTCGAGCAGCTCGATGCGTTGGAGGAGGCGCTCGCCGTCTACGAGGCGGCGCTCGCCGAAGATCCGCAGCTCCCGGAAGCGCTCGACGCGCTGATCGGCGTCCACGAGGCGCTCGGCCATGTCGACGAGGGGGTGGCGGCGCTGGAACGTCGCGCGCGCTGCGAGGAGGATCCGGCTGAACGCGCGCGGCATTGGCTGCGAGCCGCCGAGTGGGAGCTCCGCTGCACGGGTCGCGAGGCGTCGGCCGAGCGCCATCTGCGCGAGGCGGTCGCGGCGGATCCGCGCTTGTCCGCCGCGTGGCGGACGCTCGTCGCGCAGCTGCTGCACGGGGGTCGCCTCGAGGACGCCATCCTCGCTGCAGACCGCGCCGCCGGCGCGATCGAGCCCGGCGCGGACCTCGGCGCCATCGCGCTGCTGCAGGCGCGCGCCCACGAGGAACGCGGCGCGCGCCCCGAGGCGGCGGACGTGTACGGCATCGCCGCGGAGATCGATCCGCGCTGCGCGGACGCGGCACTGGCTCAGGCGCGCCTTCTGCGCGGCTTCGGCGACTGGCGCGCGGCCGGCGAGGCGCTGCGCATCTTCCTCGCGCGCCATCCGCAGCCGGAGGAGCGCGGGCTCGCCGAGGTACACGAGCAGTATGCGCGTCTGCTCGCGGGTCCGCTGGAGGACGTGGAAGGCGCCGTGGTCGCGTACCGCCGCGCCATCGCGCTCGTGCCGGAGCGGCTGTCGGCGCGCTCGGCGCTGGCCGAGCTGCTCTCGCACCGCGCCGGCGACGCCGCCGAGTCGCTCTCGCACCTGCGCCCGTTGATGGAGGCGAATCCGATCGACGCGACCTGCCTGCGCGTCGCGCTGCGCATTGCGCGTGCGCGCGGGGCCGACACGAGGCCGGGTATCGCGGTGCTGCGCGCGCTCGGCATCGCGTCCAGCTACGAGTTCGACGAGGCTGGGGCGGCAGCGGACTGGCGGCCTGCCGCGGAGTCCGGGCTCGCCGACCTGCACTTCGAGACTCTGCGCCAGCTCGCACTCGAAGGCGCGGCCGCGCTGTCCGCCGCGCTCGGCACGTCGGGCGAGCCGGCATCGCGCGCTGCCAGCCCGGACTCGCCGGTGCGCATCGAGGACTTCCGCGCAGCGCTGCACCGCGCCGAGTGCGAGATCTCGGCTCCCGCCCTGCTCGGCCGCACCACCGACGAGGTCGGCTCGCTGCTGCGGCTGCTCGTCAGCGTCGTGCTCGATCCCGACGCCGTCCACGGCGACGGCCGCCGCGTGAACGCGCTCTCGTCCGCGCTGACGCGGCGCATGCGGCGGCGCCTGAAGAAGCTGCTCGAGGGGACGACGCCGCGGAGCGTCGCCGACACGGACTTCGCCGCGTGGCAACGCGAGCTGCGCGCCTTCGCGGCGACGACCGTGCTCGCGCGCGGCAGCGCCGATCTCGGCACCGCGCTGTGCGCGCTCGTGTGCGAGGACGGCACGGGCCCGCCGCTGGAGGCGCGCGACGGCGACGACATCAGCGCGCGGGTTGCGGCGTCGCCGCTCGCGCTGGCGCTCGTGCGCCGCATCGTGCGCGGCTGGCTGACCCGCCTGGGCGAGGCGCGGTGAGCGGGCGCGCCAGGCGGCGCTATCGCCGGATGACCGTCCGCATCCGCGCGGCGTACGAGCACGCGGGAACGACGCGCGAGGCCACGGCCACCACGCTCGGCGCGGGGGGTCTCTTCGTCGCCAGCGACGACCCGCCGCCGACCGGCAGCATCCTGCGCATCCGCTTCCGCGTGCCCGGCGGAAGCCGCGAGCACGCAGTCACCGCGCGCGTCGTGTGGGCGCATCGGCCGGGCGACCCCGGCGCGCAGAGCCCCGGGATGGGCCTCTCGTTCACGAGCCCCGCGGACGTCGCGGGGGTGGCGGCAGAACTCGAGGCGAGCGCCGACCTGGAAGAGAAGATCAGCGAGAGCGGGCGCTAGACCCGAGCGGCAGCGGCCACGCGCGCGAGGCTGACGCCGCGCGTGAGCAGTCGCTCCGGATCGTCGATCACCCAGGCATCCGGGCGCTCGAGGATCTCGGCGACGAGCCGCTGGTGCAGCGCATGCCCGCCACGCTCGACCCGGACGTGACCG
>Ga0075421_100013417_pt1 | contig 10213 bp, 9 predicted proteins | sample SoiMetdeltSBSDD5_FD_75292 | JGI IMG/M metagenome (GOLD analysis project Ga0075421, IMG submission 75292) | Bulk soil microbial communities from a Populus tree surrounding site in Tennessee, USA - Soil MetaG P. deltoides SBSDD5 | ecosystem: Environmental > Terrestrial > Soil > Tree plantation... | reverse complement strand
CGGCCAGTTCCATAGCCACCGAGCGCGTGAAATTGAGCAGACCGCTCTTGCCCGTGCAGTAGCCGATGTTCCACGGCTCGCCTTGATGGCCGGCAGTGGAGACAATGTTGATGATGCTGCCGCTGCGTCTCTGGTCAATCATCAACTGCGCGACATGCTTGGTACAGAGGAAGGCGCCGGTGAGGATGACGGCGGTTTGCCGCATCCATTCGGCCAGCGGCATGTCGAGGACGCCCTTCTGGTTGAAGATGACTGCCCCGTTGACCAGGATGTCAATACCACCGAAGGTCTCTCTCGCCTGCTTCACCGCTGCCTGCACTTGGGCTTCGTCAGTCACGTCACACACGACCCCAAGCGCCTCACCACCGCGCTGCTTGATGTAATCGGCACACCGGTGGGCATTCTCCGGCTGGATATCCACACAGACAACCTTGGCCCCAGCCTCCGCCATGCCCACAGCAATGCCGCCGCAGATATTAGGACTGGTGCCAGTGATGAGGGCAATTTTACTGTGGAGTTGCATAGAGAGCCTCTTCCAGCTCCCTCCCCCTGCCACTGCGTGGGCAGAGGGGGAGCGCAGCGAGTAGCTTAACGGGCGCCCGTTCCCCGCGACGGCGTCGGCGGAGGGGGCACAGGTTAACGTGCCCCCGTTCCCCCTGGGAGAGGGAACAGAACGCTACGGGAGAAAAGATGCAAAGCACTTATTCGAGTTGAAAAGGTAGGTCTCAACCCAGGCTGTCTCGGTTGGTTTGCGGCCCAACTCGGCCATGGCCCCTGCCAGACACATCCAGTTGAGGAGCTCTTGCTGACCACTCTCCTCGATTGCGGATAAAGGCGTCTGACGCCAGGTGACGTAATCACCGGTGCGCAGGGCCTCGTACAGGGCGCGGTCACTCGGGATATCTGGATAGAGGAAATAGGTCTTGCGCGTCAAGAAGGCATGCGACCAACTGGACGAGGCAATGAGCGCTACCCGCCAGGGACTCCGGGCCAGCACGCGGGCACACGCGGCACCGAGATCAAAACAGCGCCAGGGCATTGGTGAAGGCGGATCGAGCTGCTCCTGCGTGGGGGCTTCATCGAGGCCTACCATGCCACCGTACTGGGAAATGACCTTGCGGCCGTAGCAGTTAATCTGGAAGGGAACCAGCGGATGGTCAAAACCCTTACGGTCGTAGTCCAGGAACATCACAGTGTTGAGGAAGGCGTGTCCCAGCTCATCGTGCAGCGGCTTATAGGCATACGAGACATCAAAACCTTCCGTCAAAAGCTCCTGGGCCAGGGTTTTAGCGGCCGTGCGATGCCCACGCAGTGAGAGAGTCGTCTCTTTGGGCTCGTCCCAGGCGTTCGGGCGGGCGCCTCGACGCGCCCATGGCTGGGGCGCAAATGCGTCGTAGGCAAATACACAAAACGGCGGGATGATGTCCTCCTTAAAATTTTCGTACTGGTCATCACCCCACAGCACCACGAAATCCGGCTGAAAGTCGTCCAGGATCTGACGCGCCTTGCGAAACTGCGTGACCAGGAATTCGCGGTGCCGCACGGCGGCAGTTTTGCCCTCGTCGTTTCCGTATTCCTGGCGCATGGCTTCAGGCCATCCTGAGGGTTGCCGATATTGCTCAGGCAGGGCGGGGTCCTGCAAGGCACGTTTGAGGATCCACCCCATGTCCTCATCCCGGCCGGTAAGAGGTGGAAAGTGTGTCATGCCAAGGCCTAAGAGCTCTCCCATGTCGTCCCTCCTTTACAGAATAATGCTGACCTTACCGTGTGGGCGTAAGGCTTCGAGGTCAAGGATGGCTCGGCGGTGCCGGATTTTGAGTGCACCGTCGCGCCACACCAGCGTGTACTCATACCGTCCAACATACGTATCCACCAGCTCGAAGCGCATACGATAGACCACAAAATTCGCGGTGACGCGGATAGTGTCTCCTTCTCTCTCGCGAATGCGTACATTGCTAATGAGCCGGCGCGTGCGCGAGGGCGGATTCTCGGCCCAGGCGGACTTCCCCAGCAACTGGCGCACGCGCGAGCGAATCCGCTCGATGTTGTCAGCAATGATAAACAGGGTGGTGCGTGCATCACTGTCCGGCGTGTCCGTTGAGGGCACCTCGTATGTGGCATCCTCGGTCAGGAGGTCTAACCACTCCTGCAAGCGCCATTCATCAAGGAGTGCGGCCTCTTCGTAGAGAAAGTCTTCAATGGTTGCGCGTGTCACGTCCTGTACCAGTGATGTGGCCCCCATAGCGCAGTCCTCCTTACTCGCAGCCACTTAAACAGCAATGGCGTGGGGCAGTGGCACAGCGGCGCGCTGGGAGTGCCGCATGAGCGCGTGCCATTGGCGCCAGAACGCCCGCATCTGCAGCTCGTCATCCACGAACGGTTGGGCGCGCTTCATGCCACGCGACATATCAGACCACTCGACCTCGCGGTTGGCAAAACCCTGCTGACAGGATTCGAGTGCTTCCACGTCGTCCGGGGTGGCAAATCCACCTGGCCCAAGAAACGTTAAAAAATTGTCGAGACGCAGGGCGCGGTTGTCAGGGCTTTCATCTTTAGGGGCCAGGGCCCAGGCGTTGATCTCGATGTAATCTGGGGCCACTGGAAAAAAGGTGCGGACGGTAATGGCCATAATATCGTTGATGATCAGGTTGGGAAAGATGAGCAAGTTGCGGCTGGTTTGCGTCATCTGGTAGGCCCATTCGGCGCCAAAGCGCTCGATAATTTTTTGCTCGATAGCTTCCATTTCGGCCTTTTTGGCTTCGCCAAACATCGGCGTCCAGCGCGCAATCGGGCGGCCCCACACCGGCTCACTCTGGATGACCGCGTGGCCATTGCCCAGGGCTTTGCCCATCCCACCGCGTTGCCCGCGCATGCGGCTCAGGTCAACCCCTGACTCCATTAAAAACTCAAAATAGCGCTGATGCGTGGTACGCGCATGATACCCGTCCATGCTATTTTCCACGAGCAGCTTCCAGTTCGCCCGCATGCTATATGCCTGCGTGCCCGTGACGATCTCCATACCGGCCTCGGACTGGTCGCAGACCAGATCGAGGTATGGCCTGGCACCCGCCAGGTAGTCGACGAGGCTTTCAATGGTCTTATTGAAACTAATGAAGATGAAATCCCGATAAATCTCGACCCTGGGTGGACTGGCGAGCCCGAGTTCCTGGCGGTCAAAGGCCGCGCTGTAGGCGTCCTCCCCTGGCACGCCGATGAGTTCGCCTTGATTGTTGAAGGTCCAGGCGTGATAGAAGCACTGAAATGTCTTGGCGTTGCCACAGCTCTCACGGCAGACCTGCGCTCCGCGGTGCGTGCAGGTGTTGAGCAGGACGCGCACCACGCCATCGCTGCCACGCACCAGGATGATCGGGCGCCCCGCTACGCGTCGAGCTCGAAAATCCCCTGGCTGTGGGATTTCCGAGGCGTGGCCAGCATAGAGCCAGCACTGCTCGAACACGCGCCGTTGTTCGAGCGCCATGATCTGGGGATCCGTGAACACGCTGCGATGCACACGGAACACCCCATCCTCGCGATTATCGAGCACCAGGTTGTCGAGCGCTGCCTGTTCCATGGTGGGTCCCTCGTACATGTATGATGAGCTATGCGCCCAGAAGCTGCTGACTGACTTGCCCGGCGAACTCCTGCAACATCGCCTCGGCCTTCTTACGAATCACCGGCTGGCCAAATTCCCCAATCTTGCCGAGCATGTGGGCTTCCAGGGTGACGCACATTTCGGTCTCAGTAGGTCCTGTCTCACGTAAATCCATGCTCAGATGCGCGCGTACACCGCCACCCAGGCGACGGTCCTTGGCATCAGCCCGCATGGCGCCATGCCACTGCTCACGGTCACGCGCCTCCACTTGGAGCGTTCCCTGCAGGGCGAGGGCAATGGGGCCCACCTTCACGCGCAAGGTGCCTTCATAGTTATCTTCATCGAGCTGTTTAAACGCTTCGACGCCTGGCAGGCAGCGGGCGACATTCTCTGCTTGTAGCAGGAAATCCCACACGACGTCGCGGCGAGCAGTGATCGTGCAAGTTTGCGTGAAAGTCATAGGTGGTCTCCCGATTAACGCTCAACACTGTGAGCGAGGCTAGGTAGCTTTCAGGCGTAGTATACAAGCTGACCTAGCGCACGACAAGCATCATGGACAGAGGTCGCGCTATGGGGAGTGCTATGCTATGATACCGCTTAGCTCACTGTGCAGCTCCCCCTGCGACTGCGTCGGCGGAGGGGCGCCAGTTTAACGGCGGCCCGTTCCCAGCGACTGCGTCGGCGGAGGGGGCACAGTTTAACGTGCCCCCTTCCTTCTGGGAGAGGGTTAGGGTGAGGGGCTTTTCCCACAGCTTGAGATAGGGAGCATGACTATGAGGTGCTGGAGCTGTCAGTTCGACAATCCTCCGGCGATGAAATTCTGCGGGCAATGCGGCACCCAACTCGCTCAGCTATGCCCCCGCTGTGGTGCCGAGAACCAGCCCACGTTCAAGTTCTGTGGCCAGTGCGGCACGGCCCTGACAGCTCCCCAACTGTCTGGGGCTGATACTGCTGGCGCCCCGGAGCAGCCTGCTCACTCCCCTGCGACACAACGCCAGGGCTACACGCCGCCACACCTGGCTGAGAAGATCCTGCGCTCGCGTAGTGCCCTGGAAGGGGAACGTCGCCAGGTTACCATCCTGTTCGCCGACATGGCTGGCTTCACGACGCTAGCCGAGCCGCTAGACCCGGAGGAGGTGCACCAGATTATTGATCGCTGCTTCGAGCTGATCACCGCAGAAGTGCACCGTTTCGAAGGCACGATCAACCAGTACACCGGGGATGGGGTGATGGCCCTGTTCGGCGCCCCAGTGGCCCACGAGGACAGTCCGCGCCGGGCGGTGCACGCCGCCCTGGGCCTGCAGCGCGCGTTGCGGGCATACAGTGAAGAGCTGCAGGCGCAGCGCGGCCTGGCCCTGCAGATGCGCATAGGGCTCAACACCGGCCTGGTGGTCGTTGGCAAGATCGGCGACGACCTGCGCATGGACTACACCGCCGTGGGAGACACTACCAACCTGGCAGCGCGCTTGCAGCAGATGGCCCGCCCGGGTAGCGTGCTGGTGAGTGAGGCGACGCACCGGGCGGTTGGTGGTTTTTTCGAGACCCTCGACCTAGGTGAGATGCCGGTCAAGGGGCATACCCCGGTACGCGCCTTTGAGGTGCTGCGGCCGCGCGGTCGTCGCATGCGCTTTGACGTGGCGGTCGAGCGCGGCCTCACTCACCTGGTCGGCCGCGAACGGGAGTTAGGGCTGCTCCTCGACCGCTTCCGTGATGTCAAGGCGGGGCGGGGCCAGGTGGTGTTCATCACTGGCGAAGCCGGCATTGGCAAGTCACGCCTCGTGCTGGAATGCCGCCATGCCCTGGCAGCGGCTGGGGAAGCGGTAACCTGGCTCGAAGGCCGCTGCATCTCCTTTGGCGAGTCAATCCCGTTCCTACCCATCATCGACCAACTCCGGGAGAATTTTGGCATCCAGGAGTTTGACGGGGAACCCGAGATCATCGCCAAGATCGAGCACGGCATGCGCCGCATGGGGGAGGTCGAGGCGCACATCCCGGCGATTCGCTACCTTTTGTCAGTCGATCCGGGTGACCCAGCCTTCGCAGCTATGGAGGCCGTAGCACGACGCCGGAAGATCTTCGAGGCCGTGCGTGCCCTCACCCTGCGTGGGGCGCGCTTGCGACCTCTGGTGCTGGTGGTGGAGGATCTGCACTGGATCGACACCAGCAGCGAAGAGTTTCTGAGTTCTCTGATGGACGCGGTGGCAGCCGTGCCGCTGCTGCTCATCCTGACCTACCGGATCGAGTACACGCCGCCGTTCGGGAGCCGGAGCTTCTGCACGATGCTCACGCTACACAGCCTATCGGAGGCTGAGACCGCGGCTATGGCCGGCCGTGTCCTCGGCACGGCACAGTTCCCGCAGGAGCTGCACACCACACTCATGCAGAAGGCGGAGGGCGTGCCGCTGTTCATCGAGGAGGTCACCAAGACTCTGCTCGATCTCGGCGTGCTTCAGCGGGAGGATGGTGACTATCGTCTCGTCAAAAATCTTGCCGAGGTGAGTGTGCCCGAGACCATTCAGGGGATCATCATGGCCCGGCTGGACCGCCTCGGTGAGGATGGCAAGCGCACGGTGCAACTTGCCTCGGTCATCGGCCGACAATTCCTGGTGCGGCTCCTGGAGCGCATCGCCGGACTCACAGGCCAGCTTGAAGGACTCCTGCGGGAGCTGAAAACCTTAGAGATTATCTACGAACTGGGGCTCCTCCCCGAGCCAGCCTATATCTTCAAGCACGCGCTCATCCAAGATGTTGCCTATCACAGCCTCCTGGTACAGCGACGCAAGGAGCTACACAGGGCTGTAGGGGATGCCATCGAAGAGCTGTACCCTGACCAGCTCGCCAACCACTACGAAGAGTTAGCCCACCACTTCATGCAGGGCGAGGCCTGGGAGAAAGCGTTTGATTACCTGATCCTCGCCGGTGACAAGGCGAAGAACGCCTACGCTAACCAGACCGCCCTTGACTTCTACGCGCGTGCCCTCGACGTGGCGGCGCGGGTGGTGCCGTCTATACCAGCCAAGCGCGTCACGGAGATCTATCAGCGGCGTGGCCAGGTCTACTTGCTCCTCGCACGCTACCCGGAGGCTATTGCTGAAGCGGAGCACATGTGCTCGCACGCACGTGCAGCTGGGGATAAGCAGAGCGAGGGCGAGGCGCTCGCCGACCTGGCATTCTATCACTGGTCGACGTTCTCGTGGGACCACATTCCACAGGCACAGAGATTAGGCGAAGAGGCCCTGCGCATCGCCCAGGAAACCAGCGACGAGCGGGTGGTGGCGAAGAGTCTTATTTACCTCGGTGCAGTGGACCAGGTGCACGGGCAACTGCTGGAGGGAGATCCAAAGCTCGAACAAGCCTTGCACATCGGTGAGACGCGGGGTTTCCAGGATGTCATCGCTCAGGCCTCGATGTGGCTTGGAGCTGCGGCGGACTGGCGTGGAGAGTTTCAGAAGGCGATTACCCTCTGTCAGCGGGGGGAACGCGCCGCAGCAGACATGTACGATGGTGCCATTGAATTGTTCAACCAGGCTTTCCGTTGCCTCGCCTACATCGGGCTGGGAGAATATGTCGAGGCCATCGCGACGATCAACGACGGCCTCACTAAGGCGAGGGACCGCGACAACACGTTCATCCTGGGTAGGCTCACCAATACCCTGGGCTGGCTGCACCAGGAACTGGGCGATTTTCAGCGCGCCGTCGAGTACGACCGCGACAGTGCTGACCTTGGCCAGCGCATCGGGAATTCCAACGTCGAGATCAGCGCCTTAATCAACCTGGGGTTTGACTATCTGCATCTGGGTGAACCGGAGAAGGCCCTCGCCCTGCTAGAACCCACGCTCAGCCGCGCCGAGCAGGGTTTTGGGGCACACCGCTGGCGCTGGATCATGCACCTGTGCGCCTGTATTGCGGAGACCCTCCTGGCGCTGGGAACCCCCGAGCGGGCGCTGACCCAGGTGGAGCGGGGCTTCATCGAGGCCAGAGCCACCGGCTCCATGAAGTACGTCGCGAGGTTTCACGCCTTGCGCGGCGAGATCGCGCTCGCCGCCCGGCAGTGGAGCCAGGCCGAAGCGGATTGTCGCGAGGCCCTGCGCATCGCCCGGCAGATCAGCTACCCGACGCTGACCTGGCAGGCCGCTCACCTGCTCACCCGGTCGCAGGCCGGGCAGAGCAATCTGGAGGCAGCCTTTGCCAGTGTCCAACTCGCTGTTGAGACTATTGAGGCTGTAGCAGCACGGATTCCAGACCCTGCGCTCAGGGAGACCTTCCTCGCCTGGCCGCGGGTGCAGGCCATACGCGAGGAGCGAGACCATCTTAGCCGTATCTCGTGAGGGCCTGGTGAGAAAACGCTTACGCAAAAAGTTGCACGTGGGTGAATTTCAGGAACTAGGGTGCGAGGTGCGTTTCCAAGTTGTGGACAATCTCTCGCATGATGCCTTTGATGCTGTGGTGGATGCGTTTATCAGTCAGGCTATCGAAGCGCATGGATTGCTGTGCGGCGGTGGAGGGAAAAATCCCGAGTGGACCGTCTTCGTCACTCGTGAGGGGCGAGGTAGCGTCACAGAGGAACATCGTCACGCTATTGAGAGATGGCTTGCAGCCCGTCCAGAGGTCAAGACCGTGCAGATTGGTCCGCTCATCGACGCGTGGTATCCCACCTAAATGCCTCTCTGGCTGTAGCCAGAGGCGCACAGCCAGGACGGTACGGTGCTATGATGCCGTCTGGTGTCGACATCTGCCAAGTTGGCTGTTGCCAGACTCACACGGGAGAAATATTTTCACGGTGTGAGAAGTTCCAGATGGTCGTCCCACGGACAAATGGCTGCCACAGGCCGGTCGAACGTGATGAGCTTCAGGCCACATACGCGTGCCAGATGCAGCAGTGTGGCGTCAGATATTTGCCGGTAGCCGATGATGTTCGGGACCAAAGCGTCAAACGAGCTGGCCGTCAGCGCTGGTGCGGTTTCCACATAGTGATGAGTGGGATGCGCGACGAGACTATGGAGCAGATGCAGAGCCGCCTGACAATCCATTGCAACGCCAACCACCTGCGGATTCAACGAGAGGGCAGAAAGCCCGTTTGCGTGAACAGACAGGTGGCCCATCCTGCGGCCGCATGGCGGGCGAACCAACGATGCACCGCGTCGTGATGTGGATGGTTGCTCCACGCCAGAGCGAGCAAGACGTTGATATCGGGCAACGCAATCAAAAACCCTCCTCCTCCAGACACCGGCGCACTTTGGCGGGATCGATGGTAGGGGTGTCGTGATTCACGACCATGACCGGCAGCCCATTGCGCACAGTACGCCGTACGCCAACCATGGCGAATGCCTGGCGCAACGCCTCGCCGACAAACGCCTCGACCGTCTTGCCCTGGACCGCGGCTGCCTCTAGGGCCCATTGGTACAGTTCATCATCTATAGTTAACGTTGACATGCAAGTCACCTCTTCGTCATCATGGTCTCGCACACAGATTGCAGGTGTTCTATGATACTGCCTGATATCGACATCTGCCAATCCTTCTGTTTCTAGACCTGTGCTCAGGAGAAACATTATGTTAGACATGCTGGTTACCGACCTCAACAAGCTCTGCGACGAACTGCCGTTTCACACCGGCTGGTACCTGAAAGACCTGCGCACGGGCGACACAGCGCACCGCAACGGTCACGTGGTGGTCCCATCGGCCAGTACTCGCAAGATCGCCATTATGATGACCGCGCTCAAGGCTGTACACGAGGGCACACTGGCCCTGGATCAGCCCGTGACCATCCAGGCCAAGTATCAGAACAACGACTCCGGCTGTTTCCAGCATCTGCAGCCTGGCTTTACCATTCAATTGCGTGACGTGCTGGTGATGATGATCATCGTCAGCGACAATACCTGCACCGGGACAGTGGTGGATATGGTAGGGCTTGACGCAATTAACGCGCTGTCCCAGGCTGTGGGTATGCGAGGCACCACGCACCGCTACGGCATCCCACCAGCGGGGATGGCTGGGTATCGGCCGGCCCCTGAGACCAACGCGACCACCCCGGCGGACGTGGGGCTCCTGCTGGAGCGTATCCTCCAGGGCTCGCAAGACCCCGCAGTCGCAGCGCAGCTCGGCAGTACGCCAGCGCTGTGCCAGTTGGCGCTGGACATCCTGAGCTGGCAGCGCCTGCGAAACCGTTTGCCGGCGCGGTTGCCCCTCGGCACCAAAGTGGCGCATAAGACGGGAACTACCGCGTGCAATTACAACGATGCCGGGATTATTTACCAGGGAAATCAGCCGCTCTTTATCCTGAGCGCCTATACCGACGAGGTGCCGTTAGAATTGCCCGACGGAACCCCGGGGCACACGGCCGCCCACAACCTCATTGCCCAGATGAGCCGGCTCTGCTACGACGCCGTGCGCGTCTAAGTGCTGCGCACGGCTAGTACTGCGTACCGCACATACCGCGCCAGTTTGGCGCGGGGGAATGCGTTGTTTTTCCACGCGCTTCGGCGGAAAGAACTGGCTACATATTTCCGCGAGCTGTACTAGTTGCCCCGCCAGTTTGGCGGGGGTGAGTCGACTTCGCAGCTAGCATACGACCACTGGAAGTCGTCTCAAAACGTAAAGCGGCTGCCGACCGCGGATGGCGT
>Ga0075421_100013413_pt1 | contig 10214 bp, 6 predicted proteins | sample SoiMetdeltSBSDD5_FD_75292 | JGI IMG/M metagenome (GOLD analysis project Ga0075421, IMG submission 75292) | Bulk soil microbial communities from a Populus tree surrounding site in Tennessee, USA - Soil MetaG P. deltoides SBSDD5 | ecosystem: Environmental > Terrestrial > Soil > Tree plantation... | reverse complement strand
ATTTTCTGGTGCCTTGACCGCAGACCCGCTGAGGAATGCCAAAAATTCGTGCGGACTGTTTGTTATCTTGAATATCCGCACACCGTGGCAAAAATGCCGTTTGAATTTCCTATCCGCCCCGCCATTTACCTGGCTCTGCTCGGCAACTGGGCCACTGCAGTACCACGGGCGGACAAGTCACCGTCCTGGTTTTCTGCCACAAGCGCGAACTCGACGTATGTTTTCCCGTCGCTGGCATATTTACCAGTGACGGTGCCGCGAATAAACAGCGTGTCACCCTCAGGATTGTGGCGCCTGATCTCGCAGGAGAGCCTGTGCAGCAGGCCGTCGTCGCCGATCCAGTTGGTCACCGCATGGCTGAGCCATGAGCAGCGCTCCGGGCCGTAGTCATAGGCTCCGGGTGCCCCCACTTTCTGGGCGAATTCCGACTCCCAGTGGACACGCTCCGGACAATCGGGAATGCCGTATTTATTCGTGATCCCCAGGCCGGGATGTCGGCGGATCATCTGGTAGGCCAGCTTATGGGCGCGGATGTAGAGGCCGCCCCAGCCCTGGGCATAGGCGATGAAGCCCGTGATAGTCATTGGCCCTTTCACCAGCGTCGGCAACGGCGTGCCGACGGAGACGTCCTCCCAGTAGCGCGGCTCTTTGCCACGGATCGTCTCGTGCTCGTACAGGGCGTAAATGCGGGCCAGCTCTGCCTCAGTGTACACCTTGGGAGGCCTGTGCTTGACCTCCTGGTACTTGGTGCCGGCTTCGCGTGCCAGGTCGCGATCGGTGCGAAAGCACCAGGTGTCGGCGCTGGCAAGCTGGTCGCCCGTTTCATCGTAGAAGTCGACATGATAGATCTGCTGGATGGCACGGCCGGCAAAGCGCGTGTCATGCTCGATGAGGTCTTTGAGATACGCGCTGGTCGTAATTTGGGCATTACGGTGAATGGGCTTATACCAGGTGAAGTCACAGCCGGCAAACATCGCGTGTACGCCTGGGAGCCCGCCGACATAGCCACTGACAATACGGCTACAGGCAAAGAGAAACGCAGGTAGGGCAATGATGTCCCCGTAACGCGTGGTCTTGCCATAGGCAGGATCACACCAGAGCGGGTTATCATCGCCGATCCCGTGGGCGTAGTGCCGAATGTTGTCACGGGTCGCTTCGTAGCACCACGGCTCGAGCGTATGCTCAATACGCTGACCAATGCGCTGCCGGAGTGCCTCCAGCGCCTGGTCGGTGATGCCCACAAACTCACGGCGTATCGCCTCTGCCATGTGTGCTCCTTCTGCGTGCCTGTCTTCCCTCCCTCCGAGAGAGGGCTAGGATGCGGGGTTTTGCTCGCGTAGGGCTCTGCGGTTGATCTTCCCAGCCGGGGTCTTGGGCAATGCGTCGACAAACTCGATCTGCCGTGGGTATTCATGCTGGCTGAGCTGCGCCTTCATAAACGCCTGGATATGGGCAGTCGTCTGCGCCGTAGGGTCTCTGGCGACGATGTAGGCCTTGGCGATCTGCCCGCGCAGAGGGTCTGGCACGCCCACCACGGCCGCCTCGACTACCAACGGGTGTTTAAGCAGTGTTTGCTCGATCTCCACCGCGCTCATCGTCCAGCCCGCCGAGATAATAACGTCGTCAGAGCGACCCTCGTGGTAGAAATACCCTGCCTCGTCGCAGTACCCACGATCCTTGACGTAGAACCATTGGCCCTTGCGCTTGACGGCGATATCGCCGCTCTGATAAGGCGGCAGGACCTGGCCAGCGCTATCGACAATGGCCACCTCCCAGCCTGGGGCTGCCTTGCCAAGGGCCCCTGGTTTGACCGTGTAACCCTGCAGGCCTGGGAAATTGACGATCAGCACGCCGACTTCGGTCGTACCGTACATACTGCACGGCGTCACCCCAAATGCCCTCTCGATATAGGTAAACGTATCGGGATCCATCGGCTCGCCGGTATAAGAAATTTTCTCAAGACTGATGCGATAGCGATCGCGCAGCCCGGAGTTTTTGAGCAGGCGGAACACCGTCGGTGCTGCGGCCATGTTGGTAATCTGGAACTCCGCAAGTGCCTCGAACATACGCCCGGCCTCGAACTTGCCGGCATAGCTGGCGATATGCATACCGAGCGCCAGCGGGGCAATCGTCCCATGCCAGAGACCATGGCCCCAGGCCGGTGATGATGGACAGAAATAGCGGTCACCGGGACGCAGGCCCACGCCATAGAGGGCGGCGATCATCAAGGTCACGACGGACCGGTGGGTATGCTTGACAGCTTCGGGCAACTCGCGCGTCGTGCCAGAGGTGTACTGAAACACCGCGAGATCGGTAGCGCGCGTGTCCGGCGTATAGGCGGGGCTCGCAGCGTAGAGGGCAACCCAGAAGGCGTCATTGACCTCGACCACAGTGGTTCCAGGGAACTGCGTGCTGAGCGCCTCGGCACGCTGCTGGGTGAGAATGAGGCGTGGCTGGCAATCGTTGATGCGGAGCGCGAGCCCCTCTGGGCCAAACAGCGTGAATAATGGCACAGCGATGGCGCCACGCTTAATGGTCCCGAACAGACTCACATAGAATGCCTTGCCGGGATCGAGCACGATGGCTACGCGATCGCCTTTGGCGATACCCATGGTTGTAAGCCAGTTGGCGAAGCGGCCGGAGAGATCAGCGAGGGCTGCATAGTCGTAATGCTCACTGTGGCCATCGGCAAACTTCACGCTGATCGCACTGTCCTGGTCTCGATGGCGGTCGATGCACTCATGGGCGAGATTCATGCGGTCGCGGTCACCGTCAAACAGTGCCCAGAGGCTGTCCCACGAAAAGCTGCGCATCACGTCGTCGTAGGTAGTAATCTCAGTGAGTTTCGACATATGAGGTGATCCTATGACGTACCGCGGTACCGTTGATGGATAGACAGGGCACGGCAATTCGACACTGCGCATTCTACCACATCCGATAACCCAAGCCCTTGCGCTCTCTAGAGGTGTATGGTATACAAAAACGGCAGGAGAAACCTATAAAAGGGAACGCATCGGGTACCATCAGGGGCAGAGAGTACAACGCCTTTGACCAGGCCCATAACTAGTGTAACACCGCGCTCTTTGCCAGCATGTTGCCGGGTCTCACTATGCCCGTGTGCTTTGCCTATCTATCTCCTCTCTCCGTAGCACACCGTGCTTTTCCGTATCGTCGATGCGGCTACCCCTACAAGTTAGCTTCACAGGAGGGTTTGCACCATGCCTCAGAAGACAGCGTTAGCAGACGTGAAGGTACTCGACCTGACCCAGTTCGAGGCTGGGACATCATGCACCGAGGCGCTCGCCTGGCTGGGCGCCGACGTCATCAAAGTAGAAAATCCCAGAGGCGGCGACCAGGGGCGTGGTGCTTCAACCGACCAGCAGGGTGTGGATTCGCACTACTTCATGCTGCTCAACGCCAACAAGCGCAGCATCACCCTGAACCTCAGCAGCCCGCGCGGCCGCGAAATATTTACGGAGATGCTGAAGAAGGCCGACGTCATGATCGAGAATTTTGCCCCCGGCGCCATCGAACGGCTGGGCTTCGGCTACGACGTCGTCAGGGAGATTAATCCCCGCATCATCTACGCGCAGATCAAGGGCTTCGGGGAGGGTCCATACGAGGACTATGTGAGCTTTGACATGATCGCCCAGTCCGTAGGTGGGGCCCTGAGCCTCACGGGCACGACGGAGACGGAGCCGCTCAAGCCCGGACCGACGATCGGCGACACGGGTACAGGGCTGCACTGCGCCATTGGCATCCTGGCTGCCCTGCACCAGCGCGAGCGCACCGGCTATGGTCAGCAGATCAAGGTGGCCATGCAGGATGCCGTCATCAACTTTAGCCGCATCGCCTTCGCGCGCCAGGCTGCCAGTGGCCAGGCGGCCGTGCGCTCGGGCAACCGCAGTGCGCTAGGCACCACGGCGCCCAGCGGCCTCTACAAGTGCAAGGGTGGGGGGATTAACGACTTCTGTTTCATCTACACCAGCCGCGCCGGCAACCGGCACTGGGACCGGCTGCTGACGGCCATCGGCCGTGATGACCTAATCGGCGATGAGCGCTTCAACTCTCCAGAGAAGCGCTGGGCCCATCACGACGAAGTGGACCGTATCCTGACTGAGTTTACTCAGAGCCGTACCAAGCAAGAGGTCATGCAGATCCTGGGCGACGCCGGCGTCCCGGCTGGGGCTGTCTACGACACCATGGAGATCACGCAGGATCCCGCCATCCAGCAGCGCGAGATGGTTGTCACTGTCGACCATCCGAAGCGCGGCAAGTTCACCCTGCCCGGGTGGCCGGTGAAGATGTCCGAATCGTACGTCAAGGTAGACCGCTCACCGCTGCTCGGCGAGCACAACGCTGAGATCTATGCCGAGTGGCTGGGCTTGACCGCTCGTGACCTGGAGGACCTCAAGGCCCAGGCAGTGATCTGAAGCGCGATGCGCACAGGAGGACGTTATGACGGCCGCAATTGCCCCGCCAGTTTAGCGGGGTGCATTGTCCTCGGTAGGACTCACGGTTTGCGCAAGCGCATCTCCTCATAAGGCGCCGCAAAGTAGAGCTGCACATTCAAGCCCACGGCGGGCTCCGCCACGCGTGGCCCCACGCCATGCAGTGTGGCGGGCTCGAAGACCGGGGCGTGCATGACCCGCTCCGACATCAGCCGCTGCATCTGGTGCAGCAGCGCCTGGCGTTTGCTGTGGTCGCGTTCGACGGCCTGTTGCCGGAAGAGTTCGTCAAGATCAGGTGAGCTGCCGTAAGCGTAGGTGCCCGTGCTGGCCACAAAGGCCTCGATACGCGTGGCGGCGTTGCCAGACGCTGCCGTCGCGACCATCAGTAGGCCCTTGAGCTTTTTCTCACGCCAGGCCGTCATGAAGGCAGCCCGCTCCATGGTGCGTATCTGGGTGCGGATGCCGATAGCGGCCAGATAGTTGCCAATGGCCTCAGCCATGCTGTAGAAGGGTGGCTGCGGGTTGAAGTCGCCGGCATCAAAGCCGTTCGGATAGCCGGCCTCGGCCAGCAAGCGCTTGGCCCGGGTGGGATCGTAGGGCACAGGTTCCAGCGGCAGGGCGAACTCCATACTGCGCGGAATGATGGACCCCGTCGGCCGGCCCAGTCCCATGCGCTCGGCCTCGTTGATCGCCTGCCGATCGATGGCCAGGTTGGCGGCCAGCCGCACCCGCTGGTCATGCCAGGGCGATTTGGTGTCCCACTGCTCCGGGAACTCTAGGTACCAGACCGCCGGGGGGATGGTAGAGGCCAGCCGCAGATTCGGGTCCACTTTGACCGCGACCCCTTCGTCGCCAATCATGAGATAGGCAATGTCCGCCTCTCCTGTCTTCAGCATGGCCAGGCGAGTGGCGCGCTCCGGCACTCCCTTGAAGATGATGCTCTTGATCGACGGGACCTTCCGCCAATAGCGCTCGTTGGCTTCTAGTACCAGTTCCACGCCAGGATTGGAGCGCACGAAGCGATACGGCCCCAGCCCCACCGGCTGGCGTTGAAACCCCTCATCCCCGACCTGTTCGATGTACGCCTTCGGGACCACCCAGCCGGCCCCAGTGGCGGTGGTGGCATAGAAGGTCAGGAAATCTGGCCAGGGCGTCTGCAGGACGAATCGCAGGCGATGGGCATCGACGACCTCAACGGCCTTCACCTTCTCGTGCAGCAGCTTGGCCGAGGTGCCCTTGTAACGGAAGAAGCTGAACTTCACATCTTCGGCGGTGAACGGCGCGCCATTGTGGAAGGTCAAGCCCTCGCGGAGCTTGAATTCATAGACCAGTCCATCCGGGCTCTCTGTCCACGACTCCGCCAGGCAGGGCGCCATATCATTCCCGGGGAGCGGTTTGAATAGCGCGTCATGGAGGGCATACAGAAACACAAAGGGCGTGGCGATCCCAGACGTCTCGGCAGGATCGAGATAGGCCGGAGCGATCGTGGTGTCAAAGGCGATAACGAGTTGTCCCTCCGGTTGGCTTTGCGCAGCGGCGTGCCCGCCACCCACTATGACTACTATGCCTACAATGAGCCACACGAGTCTGTAGTACAGCATACCCATACCTCCTCCTGTCCGCCGGTCTGTACACTGCTCCGCGTCATGACCGCAAAGGGCTCGCAGCCCCTTGGCTGCGAGCCTGGGCATTGTAGGAAGGCCCCAGGGGCCTGTCAAGACCATGGCCAGAACGTGCAGATCACCGAGCCTGGCTGCATGCGATGACTACGAGACGAGCTGTCCATGCGGCTTCGAGGGTACGCAGCCTCGGGCGAGGAGGTTGGTTCGCTCGTTACTCCTGGACCGCTCTGGCGCGGGCTTTATGTAGGTCCTCCTGCACTGCGACAAGGTCGGCGGGTACTGTGGGGACGTTGTCCAGAGACGGGCTGATCTCCTGCGGCCAGTACCATTGTATGAGCGCGTTGAGAAGCAGCATGCACCCAAGGAGTAGCGCTGCCATGATGAGCACCGCCGCCAGCCAGCTTAGCGTCCCAAGGCCAATGGCCAGGAGAGGGGCCATACCCCATACGTCCCTCTCCATATAGGGTGTCTGCTCGGCTGATACCTGCGCTATTCCCCGGTAAAAGGCCGCAATTAGCTCGGAGAGGTGCAGCGCCTGGACCAGGCCAAAGGTGGTGGTGGTCTGGAACAGGCACGCTATCTCGTGGGCGATACGGGTCCCCTCGTCCCACTCCATGGCCTCCACCAGCGCCAGCAAGCGCTGCGCCGTGTGTGCCGCCTGGTGGTATAGTAAGTGCCCCAAGTAGCCCTCGCGGACCGCTCGTGCGGCCTGTTCCAGGGTAGCGATGTGGCCCATCACCTCTTGCAGCTCAATCCTATGCGATGCTGTGGATACCAAAAGCGTCACCATATCTGACTCCTTAATGGCGTGTGCTTGAGTACAGCAGGCCATGCACCCGAGTGTGGTCTTGTTATCATAGAAGCGTGACGCGAGTGTGTCGCGATACGGCACACTCGGTACCTGAGTGCAGAGCCGTATCTCGAAGGACGCTCGTGTTTGCGTCATGGCATAATCATTCTGTCATCAGGCTCCACTCATCATGTTTCTTCTGACAACGTGACATACCAGCCATGACTGCGGCCAGCGCATCCGGCGCTAGGGGGCCGGCGGGGCTACCAGCCCTCACCGCTATCAGTTGTCTACGGCGACAATACTCCCCACAAGAGCAGCCTGCTTGAGAGGAAGCTGAGAGCTTCTTGAGATTTTTCTGAAATCATTCTAAGATCGGGCGCGTTCCCATGGCAGGGAGGGGCAAGGAGGTAGCGCCATGCGGGAGACGCACAGCCTGCTGTTTGCACCGTTTCGCCTCGATCTCGGTGCCGAGCGATTATGGCGCGGCGCGGAGGCGCGGCCGTTAACGCGCAAAGCCTTTGCTGCTCTATGCTATCTCGTTGCGCATGCAGGGCAGTTGGTCACCAAAGACGAGCTCATTGAAGCTGTGTGGGCTGTGCCCTATGTCAGTGATACTGCCCTCGCGGCGTGCATCCGCGAAATCCGTCGGGCACTCGATGAGCAGGCGCACGCGCCCCAGTTCGTGGAAACGGTGCGCGGGCGTGGGTATCGATTTCTGGCAGCCGTGACAGTAGAGACGCGCCCTGTGGCAGTGGTAGGGGCTGACAGCAGTGGGGCCGTCGGTGTGCATTCCTCAAGCCTCCCCACCCCTCGTCACAATCTCCCCTCGCCACCCACTGTCTTCATTGGGCGTGAAACAGAAGTGGCCGAGATTCGGGGCCTGCTGCTCGAGGAACCCGACTGCCGTCTGCTGACGCTGGTCGGTCCTGGCGGTATCGGCAAAACGCGGTTGGCGCTGCGGGTGGTGGAAACCCTGCTCGCCACACAGACAGAGCATGGCAAATTTGCTCAGGGTATTGTTTTTGTCCCATTGGAAGCCGTGCCTGCCGCCAGCGGTATCGTGACCGCAATCCTCTCTGTACTGGCCGAAGAAAACGGGTTTGCCATCCAGGCCACGGCGTCCCTCCAAGTGCAACTGCTCGACTTCTTGCGCGCTAAAGCCCTGTTATTAATCCTCGATAATGCTGAGCATCTGGTCGGGGAAGCCGAAGTGCTGACGGCGATTTTGGCGACAGCGCCTGGGGTGAAGATCCTCGTGACCTCGCGTGTCGCCTTGAATATCCAGGAAGAATGGTTTCACCCGCTGGCCGGCATGGCCTATCCCCAGGCGGGGGACACGCCGGACATAGCGCTGGCCGCCTATGATGCCGTGCGCCTCTTCGCGCACCATGCCCGCCGTGCCCGGAGCGACTTCTCACTCGCCGTCGAAGTCGAGCATGTGTTGCGCATCTGCAGGCTGGTCGACGGCACCCCGCTGGCCATCGAGCTCGCGGCGGCCTGGCTCAAAGGCTTGCCGTGCCAACAGATCGCGTGCGAGCTCGCACGCGGGCTGGATATTTTGACGGCACGTCATCAGGATATCCCTATGCGTCACCGCAGTATGCGCACGGTACTCGAACAGTCCTGGCGTCTGCTCGCACAGGAGGAACAGAAGGTGCTCACACATCTCTCCGTGTTGCAGGGCGGGTTTACGCAGGACGCCGCGCGTGTGATCGCTGGTGCTTCCCCTTTCACCTTGACCCTGCTCGTCGAGACATCCATGGTGCGTATGACCACACCTGGGCGCTATCAGATGCATGAACTGCTACGCCAGTTTGCTGCCGAACAATGCCAGGATGCGTGGCCCACACACGATGCCTATAGCCGTTATTTTGTGACGTTTGCCCAACAGTGTTACACCTGCTTTCTGGACAAACGGTATCCCGAGGCTATCAAGGCCCTCTCAGACGAACGTGATAATCTCCGCGCCGCCTGGCAGTGGCTCATGGAGCAGGTACAAACCGAGCCACAGAGCGATGGTGCGCTCGAGCGTCTGGCAGCGTTTGTCCACCCCATGGCCTGGTTGTACCGCGAACGTGCGCTGCACTGGGAAGGGAAAGCGGTATTTCGAGCCGCGTGCACAGCCATCGCGGCAGCGCTCGGCCAGAGAGAATGGCCAGATGCCCAGGCGCACCGGATGCAGGTGTTACTGGCGTGCCTCCAGATTAGACTCGCCTATTTTCTCTACTTTCTGGGGGAATACGAGCAGGTTGATCAGACCCTCGCGGCAGCGCTGCCGGTCGTGCGCGCCTCCCACCTGGCGGCGGAAGAAGGTCTGGCCCTGGAAACGGCGGCTAGGGCCCACCTCCGGCGTGGCAACCATCAGGCGACGAAAACAGCCACCCAGCGCAGCATGGCTTTGGCACGTCAGGCCGGCAATGAGCTGCAGGCCATAGATGCCCTCGTGCTCCTCGCCAGAACCGCGGCCGATGAAGGCGACTATGACCTGGCCATCCGATTGCACCAGCAAACCGCGGTGTTTTATCGTCAGCTGAACTATACAGCCGGCACGGCCCGCGCCTTGACTAATCTAGGAAATACGCACGTCTTACGGGGAGACTATGCCGCCGCCCAACCGCTGTTAGAAACGGCACACACCATGGCGCAGGAGAACAACAATCGTTTCCTCGTCATGTTTACCGGCACGAATCTTGGGACAGTAATGTTAGAACTGGGCAACTATGCTGAGGCGGCGGCGTATTTCCACAAGAATCTGCTGTTGGCGCGCGAGATTGGCGACCAGCGCTGGTTAGCCGTGAATCTGAACGCCTTGAGCCTCACTGCTCTGCACACGCATGATTTAGATGGCGCACAACGACACGCGCAGCAGGCGTTGGCTGTGGCGCACACCATCCGTTGCGAACCTGATGTGTTAAGTAGTATCTCCTATCTGGCACATGTGTGGGCGCGGCGGGGCAACGTCGAACCAGCGTTGCGCATACTGCTCTATGTTGACCAGCACCCAGCCGCATTGGCACGGGACAAAAGCTTCAACGCCACGCTGCTGACAGCGTTCCGCGAGGCGTTAGCGCCTGAAATCTTTACAGAAGCAGCAGCATGGGGCAAAACAAAGCAGTTAGATGACGTTGTCATGTGGATTGGCAGGGGATGGGCGTATGTATCAGAGGTTGCGCCGGGACCACATATACAATAGCCTTGGGAGCTGCGGAAACCCAGTGTCGCCCATTTATGAATGAGCTTCCCAATCGTGCTTCAATGGGGCTGCAGCCTTGCCCTTCAAGTATACTCACTCTTCCTGCCTGACCTACGTTGTCTCCTCGATATACGGAGTACAATTAGACACTCATA
>Ga0075421_100013412_pt1 | contig 10215 bp, 13 predicted proteins | sample SoiMetdeltSBSDD5_FD_75292 | JGI IMG/M metagenome (GOLD analysis project Ga0075421, IMG submission 75292) | Bulk soil microbial communities from a Populus tree surrounding site in Tennessee, USA - Soil MetaG P. deltoides SBSDD5 | ecosystem: Environmental > Terrestrial > Soil > Tree plantation... | reverse complement strand
CTGCAGATGTTGGAGGCGTTGGTGTTGGCGTCCGCCGGCCCGTGGACGTGCCCGCTGGTGGCGGCGCCGGACAGGCTGGCGTAGCTGCCGGTGACCTCCAGCACCGTTCCGTCCAGCGTGGCGGTGACGGTCCCGGAGCCGTTGGTGGTCACCGGGTTCGGCTTCTCGTTGCCGCCGGCGAGGGTGGCCCGGTAGGTGGGCCCGCCGCACGCGGCGAGGGTCAGAGCGAAGAACGGCACGATCAACTGCTTCATGTGGATGACTCCTGGGTGTATCGGGTTTGTCCGTAGACCCGGCGGAGCCTCCACCGGCCACCACCCCCGCGTCCACAAATTCCGGCGGACCACGAGGCCGCAGGCTTATGTAATGTGCGCGCGCCCATGCCGGAAGTGAAAGATCAGCCGGAGAACCGCGTCCGCGCCCGCGAGCTGGGGCTGCCGCTGGGGCGCTTCAGGCCCGGCAAGTACAACGCCATCACCGACGTGGAGGGCGTGCTGGTGGGCCACTCCACCATCATCCGCGGGCGCGGCCCGCTCCGGGTGGGCGAAGGGCCGGTGCGCACCGGCGTCACCGCCATCCTTCCGAGCAAGGGCAACATCTTCATGGACCGGGTGATCGGCGGCGGCTTCGTGCTCAACGGCGCGGGCGAGGTCTCTGGCATCACCCAGGTGATGGAGTGGGGGCTGCTGGAGACGCCGATCATGCTCACCAACACCATGAGCGTGGGCCGGGTGGCGGACGGGGTGGCGCGCTACATGGTGGAGCGCTACCCCGGCATCGGCGACGAGCACGACGTGATCATCCCCCTGGTGGGCGAGTGCGACGACTCCTGGCTCAACGACATCTCCGGGCGGCACGTGAAGGAGGCCAACGTGCTGGAGGCGATCAACACCGCCACCGACGGGCCGGTGGCGGAGGGCTCGGTGGGCGCGGGCACCGGGATGATCACCTGCGACTTCAAGGGCGGCATCGGCACCTCGTCGCGCAAGCTCCCGGAGATGCACGGCGGCTACACCCTGGGCGTGCTGGTGATGTCCAACTTCGGGAAGATGCACAACCTCCGCGTGGCGGGGATGCCGGTGGGGGAGGTCCTGGCGGAGAAGTTCCGCGACCTGCCGCGCCGCGGGCAGAGCTACGGGTCGATCATCGCCGTGGTCGCCACCGACGCGCCGCTGCTCTCCCACCAGATGAACCGCCTCTGCAAGCGCGTGGCGCTGGGCATCGGCCGGGTCGGCTCCTACGCGGCGCACGGGTCGGGGGAGATCGTGGTCGGCTTCTCCATCGCCAACAGGATCCCGCGCCGGACCCAGAAGATGGTGTACCGGATGAAGATCCTCCTCGACCAGCGGCTGGACCCGCTCTACGAGGCGGTGATGGAGGCCACCGAGGAGGCCATCCTCAACTCCATGTGCATGGCCCGGCCGATGACCGGGATCAACGACCACCACGTTCCCTCGCTCCCGCTGGAGGAGGTGCGGAGGTTCGTGGACGCCACCCGGCCCATCTTCGCCTCGGTGAAGAAGAAGCCGCAGGAGCCGGCCGCGCCGCCCTCCCGCGAGCGCCCGCGCGACGTGGACAAGGAGGGCGACGTCAAGGTCGGCGCGGTGCTCCCCACCGAGGTCCGCGGCGCCGAGGGCATCCCCTTCCCCACCAGGCCCGGCCCCGGCGAGGGCGCGGGCGACGGCGAGGACGACGACGGGTAGGCGCCGGCGGGATGTGAAGTGAGGGCTGGACCTCTTTCTCCACTCTGGTAGAGGCGCGCCATGGCCAACAGCAAGAGCAAGCACCAGCGGAAGCGGATGAAGATCAGGCAGCACTGGAAGAAGCGGGCCGGGACCAGGAAGGCGGCGGCCAAGGCGACGGCGTCCGAGAAGAAGAAGTAGCGGCGCTCACCTCCGCACGGCGGAGTAGCTCCGGACCATCTGGCAGGTGACGGTCCCCTGCGGGCCGGGGCGGCGCAGCGTGGCGTCGTACTGGCCGGAGAGCCGGTCGCCGCCGCCGTCGGCGCCGCCGCCCCCGTCGCGTCCGGGACTGAACCTCCCGCGGAAGCTGTAGGCGTCCACCCCGCCGTCCGGGATGGCCTGGCCGTCCAGCGCGAAGTCCCAGGTGTCGTAGACGGTGCCGGTCAGCTCCTGCCCGGCGAAGGTGGCGGCGAGCTGCGAGGTCTGGCGGGTGATGGCCAGCTCGCCGTCGGAGACGGTGAGCCCGAGCTGCCGGCACTCGGCGGGGTCGGTCGCCGGTTCGAAGGCGACCAGCCACTGGCCCTCCAGCGCCGGACAGCTCCGGAAGCAGGCGGCGTTGCCGGCGGAGCAGGCGGCCGCGGCCCCCAGGGCCACCGCCGCCGCCGCCGCCATCAGTGAGAACGCCCTCGGGCTCATGAGCGCATCCTGCCACTGCCTCTGGTAAGACGCCTGGAGCATGGACGCAACCCTCCCGCTCTCACCCGAGGCGCTCGCGGTGGTGGCCCCGCTGCTTGAGGCGGGGGCCCTCCAGGGCCGGACCGTGGCCTTCGACGCGGACGGCACGCTCTGGCGCGGCGACGTGGGCGAGGAGCTGCTCCGCGAGCTGATCGCCCACGACCGGCTCCCGCATCACCGCGGCCGCCGCGACCTGTACCAGGAGTACGAGGCCAGGGTGGCGAAGGATCCGGCGGACGGCTACGCCTTCGCGGCCCAGGTGATGGAGGGCTGGGAGGAGGCCGCGCTCCAGTCGTACTGCCGCGACTTCTTCGAACGCGCCATCATCCAGCAGCTGTTCCCGTTCACCCGGCCGCTGCTGCGGGCGCTCGCGGACGCGGGCTGCGAGGTGTGGGTGGTGTCCGCCAGCGCGGTCTGGCCGGTGGTCCCCGGGGCTGCCTGGCTGGGCGTGCCGGCGGAGCGGGTGATCGCGGTGGAGGTGGAGGTGGAGGGCGGCCGCCTCACCGCGCGGTCGAAGCGGCCGGTGCCCTGCGGGGACGGCAAGGTGGAGCTGCTGAAGGCGCGCGGGGTGCGGCCGGCGCTGGCGGTGGGCAACGGCAACCTGGACGAGCCGATGCTCGCCTACGCGGAGCGCGCGCTGGCGATCGCGCCGTTCGGGCAGGACAACGGGCTGGTGCAGGCCGCGGCGCGGCGCGGCTGGCCGGTGCAGCGCGGCTGAACGTCACGTGAGCTCCGGAGCGGCCATCGTCAGGCTCGCCGCGCTGGCCCTGCTGGCGGCCGCCGGGCCCGCGCGCGCGCAGCGGGCGGTGGTGCTGGAGTTCGACGGCGACCCCGGGGACCGGCTCCGCTCCCAGGTGATCGACACCGTGGTCGGCGCCGGGAAGGTGGCGCTGATCCCGGTGCGCGACTTCCGCCAGGCGGCGGCGCGGAAGGGCTTCGGCGGCGCCCGCGCCGAGCGGCGGGAGGCGATCAAGGCGGTGGCCCGCTCGCTCCAGCTCGACGTGGTGGTGGACGCGGTGGTGCGCGGCGGCGAGGTCCGGGTGGTGCTGTTCGACCCGGCCGGGCAGGAGCTGTGGTCCAGGGACCTGCCGCTCCGGCGCGGCCGGCTGGATGACGACACCGCCAAGCGGCTGGCCACCGCCATCGCCATCGCCGCGGTGCCGCCTCCGGGGGAGCCGCCGCCCCCGCCGCTGCGGACCATCCCGGAGGAGACGCCGCCTCCGGGACCAGGTCCCGGCGCGGGCACCCGGCCGCCGCCGCCCCCGCCCAGGCGGGAGCCGCCGCCTCCGCCGCGCATGGTGGACGACGCGCTGCCCCCCGCCTTCGAGGAGCTCCCGCGCCCGGACCTGGTCCGCTTCGCGCTCTCCGGCCACACCATCTGGCGGAACTACTGCGCCCGCCCGGCGGTGAGGACCTGCCGGCAGTGGGCGCTGATCGAGCCGCGGCCGGTGGGGGAGACGCAGGACTTCATCTCCGACATCCCGTACTCCGGGGTGCTGGCGGAGCTGCAGCTGTTCCCCCTGTCGTCGGTGCAGAACCAGTGGGTGAACGGGATCGGCCTCGGCGGGAGCTACGGGGCCGGCTTCTCCATGACCCGGGTGCGGGTGAGCACGCCCACCAGCACCACCGAGGAGAGGACGGTGCTCTCCACCGACATCTCGTTCTCCGCGCACGCCATGTACCGGGTGTACTTCGCGCTCCCCGGCCCGCGCTTCTGGTGCTTCGCCGGCGCGCGCGGGGGCGTGCAGGGCCGGCTGTTCAGCGTGGACCCGGACGCGGTGGTGCCGGTGGCCGGCTCGCACCGGGCCTACGGGTTCGCGGGGGTGGACCTGGGGATCCGCTTCACCCCGCTGTGGAACGTGGAGGGGAGCGTCTGGTACCTCCACGATCCGCACGCCGGCCAGGAGGACCTGGTCCCGTTCGGCACCACGGTGAGCGGGCGGGGCATCGGCGCCGAGCTGGGCGTGCACGGCGACGTCTGGGGCCCGGTCGGCTACGCGGTGCGCGGCCGCTTCGCCGGCTACGGGGACGTCTTCAGGGGGCCCGGGCTCCGCTGGGTGGACGGCGGCGCCGCCGAGGAGCTGTACCTCTCCGTCACCTGGGGCGCGTTCGTCCGGTACTGAGCGGACGCTCGCTCCGCAATGGGCCTGGCGCGCGCCCGCTCTGGCCGCCCCGTCCCCGGGCTCGGGGTGCTTGCCGGGATTCGTTGGCGCGCCAACGTTTGCCGGCGAGGGGAAATGGTAGCCACAAGGCAAGGAGAGTCCGATGAAAAGGAGCCTGTTTGCAGGAGCGCTGGCGCTGGGCCTGGTGGGTGGGGCAGCGCTGGCGGTTGAGGGCCCGGCCTACACGACGGACGAGGACCGGTCGGTGATGAGGGGTGTGATGGTGACGGCGGGGGCCGGTGTGGAGGGCTACACCGGCGGCCTGAGGAGCGAGATCGCGCCGGGCGTGGCCTGGGGCGCCAGCGCTTCCATCAAGCCGAGCAAGATCCTGGGGTTCGAGCTGGGCTACAGCGGCGCGGTCAACGAGCTGCGCAACAGCGGGTTCGACGTGAACGGGGCGGACCTGGTCCGCAATGGCGGACAGCTGGTGGCCACGGTGGGCCTGGGCGCGGCGCCGGTGCAGCCGTACGTGCTGGGGGGCGTGGGCCTGAACTGGTACAACGTGCGCGCCACGGGGTCGGGGCTGAGCGACGACACCTCGGGCAACATCCCGCTGGGCGGCGGCGTCCGGGCGCACATCGGTCACTTCACCGCTGACGCGCGCCTCAACTACAACATCCTGTTCAACAACAACATGGCCGACCGGGTGGGTGTCCCGTCGACCGCCTCCAACCTCGGGGCTGGTGGCGGCCGGTACACGGGGACCCTGTCCATCGGCAGCACCTTCTAGTTCGGGCGCCGGCCTGGCTGGGGGGAGTGGGGTAGGTGGCGGGCTCCGGGGGTGAACCTCCCGGGGCCCGCCGCGCGCGCTCGCCGCCTGCTCAGACCGAGATCAGCCCCTTGCGGATGCCCTCGGTGACGGCCTCCACGCGGTTGGTGACCTCCAGCTTGGCGTAGATGTGCTCCAGGTGCGTGCGGATGGTGGCCTTGGAGAGGCCCAGCATCTGGGCGGCCTCGTTGTTGGAGATCCCCTTGGCGATGATCTGGAGGATCTCCATCTCGCGCTGGGAGAGGGGGCGGAGCTGAGGCGCCGCCGCCGCGGCCCCGGCGGCCTCGGTGGGCGGGGTGGGGTCGGGGCGGAAGTGGCGGAGCAGCCGCCGCGCCAGGTTGGGCTGGATGACGGTGCCGCCGGCGCACACCTCCTTGATCGCCTCCACGATCTTGTCCGCGGTGGCGCCCTTGAGCAGGTAGCCGGAGGCGCCGGCGCGGACCGCCTCCAGGACCTTGTCCTCCTCGTCGAAGATGGTGAAGATCAGGATCTCGGTGCGGGGGAGGTCCTGCTTGATCTTGCGGGTGACCTCGATGCCGCTCATCCCGGGCAGCCCCAGGTCCAGCAGCACCACGTTGGGCGCGGCCTGCTGGAGCTGCTCCAGCGCCGCCTCGCCGGAGAGCGCGGTGCCCACGATCAGCAGCTCCGGCTGCGACTCCAGGAGGCGGAGCTGGGCCCTGAGGATCTTGGTCTGGTCCTCGACCACGAACACCCGGATCGGCTCGGTCGCCTCCATGCGGTGGTCCCTCCTTACGGCGCGCGGAACGGCAGCACCAGGCGCACCGCCGTCCCGGCGCCCGGCGCGGACTCGATGGACAGCTGCCCCCGGCTCTTGCGGGCGCGCTCGCGCATGTTGAGCAGGCCGTAGTGGCCGGCGCGGGGCGCCTCCGGGTCGAAGCCCTTGCCGTCGTCGCGCACGCTCAGCTCGACGCGGTCGGGGCCGAAGTGGAGGCTCACCTTCACCTGGTCGGCCGCCGAGTGGCGGGCGCAGTTGGAGAGCGACTCCTGGAGGATGCGGAAGAGGGTGAGCTGGGCGCTGGGCGGCAGGCGCAGCTCCACCCCGGAGCGTTCGAAGGCGACCTGGAGCTGGGTGCGCTCGCGCAGGGTGCGCACGTACTCCTCCACCACGGTGGCCAGCTCGAAGTCCTCGCGCATCATCCGCAGCGACCGCCGCAGCTCCTCGATCGAGTCCTCGGCGGAGGCCTTCAGCTCGCCGATCTCCTTGCGCACCGCCTCGTCCCTGGTGAGGCCGAGGACGTATTCGGACTGGATGATCAGTGAGGAGAGGGACGCGCCCAGGCCGTCGTGGATGTCGCGGGCCAGGCGGTTGCGCTCCTCCACCACCGCCATCTCCTTCAGGTCCGCCTGCAGCTTCATCACCTCGCGGTGCGCCGCCGACTCCCGCTCGTTCAGGTAGACCACCACGTAGACGACGATGACGTTGAGCCCGCTGTACCAGAGGACGGTGAGCAGCTCGATCGCGGTGACGGAGCGGTTGAGCAGGAGATCCAGGCGGGTGGTGATGGGGAGGGCGAGGAGGGGAGGGAGGATGGCCAGCGGCCGCGGGTAGAGGATGGCGAAGAGGGTGGTGAACACCAGCTGGCTGGCCAGCAGCGGGCTCTGCAGGCCGCCGCCCACGCGCGGGCGGACGATGAGGATGACGGTGACGACCAGGTCCAGGCAGAGCGTGACGTAGGTGAACCAGCGACCGACCCGCGGCCAGTCGATGAGCATGAAGTTGGCCACGCTGTAGCCCAGCATGAAGAAGTACCAGACGAACGCCATCGGCGTCTGGAAGCCGAAGTAGTTGGCCCAGGTGGGGACGGCGAGGATCAGCAGCCCCAGGGTGAGGAACATCATCCGCGCGTAGAACAGCGCGCGGGCGCGGGCCACGAAGCGGTCGTGCTCCCACTGCCCCTGCGCGTCCAGCGCCGGCTTCTCACCGCTCGCCGCCGAGGGGGCGGCGGCGGTGGTGCTCGCGCTCCTGCTCAGGGCCTGGGCCGCCTCGGCCATCGAGCCCCGGAGTGTAGCCCACCGCCCTCCGCCGTCACTTGTGGCAGGCCGCCTTCGCGTCCGCGTGGTTCTTGTAGATGTACTCCAGTCGGTCCAGGGACTTCCCGGAGGCCTCGTCGAACAGCGGCGTGCCGCCCATGTACATGGTCCCGGCCGCGTTCCCGTACTGGTCCAGCTTGTTCTTCTCCAGCCAGGCGTCCACGCACGACGTCTCGGCGGCGAGGGAGCTCCCCGGCGGCGTGGGGGTCCCCGTCCCACCCGGCGGCGGGGTGGACGTCTCCGAATTGCAGGTGGAGCCGGACCCGAGGGCCGCGGCCAGGGCGAACGGAACGAGGTGGCGGAGCATGCCGGCTTCGTAGCACGCTGCACCGGAGATGGACGCGACGGACTCGCCGGCCAGACAGGGGGAATGTCTGCTGGACCTCATCGGGTCCACGCCCACCGTCCGCCTGAGGTCCGTGCGCCCCGAGGGCGGCGCCGAGATCTGGCTGAAGCTGGAGCACCTCAACCCCTCCGGCTCCGTCCAGGACCGCGCCGCCGCCGCCATCGCCGCCGCCTCCGCGGGCCCCATCTCGCTCCGCGCCACCCCCGACCGCGCCATCGCCGTGGCCCTGGCCGCCCGCGTGCGCGGCCAGCCCTGCGCCGCCGCCCTCTCCACCCCGCCCACCCACGAGCAGCGGGAGATGCTCCGGCTGCTGGGCGCGGAGCTGATCGAGCAGGCGCCGCCCGCCGATTCGATCGCCGCCGGGGCGTTCCGGGCCACCCTCGGCGCGGAGGTGGCGGCCTGGGCCCGGCGCCCCGACCTCCCGGCGCGCCTGTCGCTGATCGTCGCCCCCGCGGAGCTGGCGCCCGCGCTGGACGGCGCCGGCGTCCCGGTCCTCGCCGTGCCCGAGGTCCCGGCGCCGGAGGCCGCCGCCATGGCCGCCCGCCTGGCGCGAGAGGAGGGGCTCCTGGTCGGCCCGTCCACCGGCGCGGGCGTGGCGGCCGCGCTCCGGGCGGCGCGCGAGCGGCCCCCGTCCGAGGCGGTGCTGGCCTTTGCGCTGGAGAGCGGAGAGCGCTACTTCAGCGTGACCATGGAGCGGCGCACGTGAGCGCGCCCGCCGGCGCGCGGGTGCTGGTGGTGGGCGTGGGCGGCCTGGGGTGCCCGGCCTCGCTCGCGCTGGCGCGCGCGGGCGTCGCCCGGCTCACGCTGGCGGACCCGGACCGGGTGGAGGCCAGCAACCTCCACCGCCAGCTCTGGTACCGCGGCTCCGACGTGGGCCAGCTGAAGGTCACCACCGCGGCGGAGCGCCTGCGCGCCGCCTTCCCGGCGGTGGAGGTCGCCACCCAGGCGGTGAAGGTGGACGCCTCCAGCGCGGAGGCCCTCCTCCGCGAGCACGACCTGGCGATCGACGGCACCGACGGCGTGGAGGCGAAGTTCGCGCTCTCCGACGCCGCGGTGCGCGCGGGGAAGACGCTGATCTACGGGGGCGTGCTGCGCCTCTCCGGGCAGGCCATGGCCATCCGCCCCGGCGGCCCGTGCCTGCGCTGCCTGTTCGACGTGGTGCCCTCCGCCGAGGACGCGCCGTCGTGCGCCGAGGCGGGCGTGCTGGGGTCCATGGCGGGCGTGATCGGCGGGCTGCAGGCGCTGCTGGCCCTGGCGGAGCTGCGGGGCGGGGCGCCCGCCGGCGTCTCCACGCTCCACGTGGTGGAGGGGCGCCTGCTCACCTCGCGGCAGGTGACGGTGCGCAAGGCGGCCGACTGCACGGCCTGCGGGGGCGCCGCGGCATGACCTCCCGGCTGGACATCACCCGCGAGGTCTGCCCCATGACCTACGTGCGCACCAAGCTGCGGCTGGAGGAGCTGCCCGAGGGCGCGCTGCTGGAGGTCCGCCTCCAGGGCCCGGAGCCGCTCCGGAACGTCCCCCGCAGCGCCAGGGAGGAGGGCCACGAGGTGGTGAGCCTCCAGCAAGAGGTGGACGGGCAGGGGGTGTGGCGCCTCCTCCTCCGTAAGGGTGGGCGCGCCGGAGCGCCGCCGCGAAAGGAGCACGGCTGATGGCCACGGTGCGGATCCCCACGCCGCTGCGGAGCTTCACCGCCGGCAAGGACGAGGTCTCCGTCCCCGGCACCACGGTGGGCGAGGTGCTCAAGAACCTGGACCGGCAGCACCCCGGCATCGGCGCCCGGCTGCTGGACGACAAGGGCCAGCTCAAGCGCTACGTGAACGTCTTCCACAACGACGAGGACGTGCGCTACCTCAAGGCGCTGGACACCCCGGTGAAGGAGGACGACCGGATCAGCATCGTCCCCGCCATCGCGGGAGGCCGGGGGCGGTAGGACCGGGACGCGCGCATGGGGCTCAAGGAGCGACAGATCCAGCGGTATGCGCGGCAGCTGCTCCTGCCGGAGATCGGCGGGAATGGGCAGCAGGCGCTGCTGGGCGCGGGCGCGGTGGCGCTCAGCGCGGGCGGGGCGGCGGACTCGGTGGCGCTGGCGTACCTGGCGGCCGGCGGGAGCCCGGTGCGCGTCCCGCCCGGCCGGGCGGTGTCGAAGGAGGAGCTGGGCTTCCTCTTCGACGCCGAGGACATCGGCAAGCCCGCGGCCAACTGGCTCAAGTCCGCGCTCAAGGACTTCAACCCGGACGCCGCGCGCGAACCGGAGAACATGGGCCTGCTGGTGGAGCTGCCGGCGCAGGTGATCGCCCCGCCGCCCTGGGTGGTGATGGGCTGGGGGGAGGGCGGCCGCGGCGGCATCGTCTACCGGACCGCGGAGGGCTGCGCCGGGTGCTTCGTGCACAGCCTGTCCGCGTTCAAGGCCAGCCAGCCGTCCCCGGCGGTGGCGGCGGCCTCGGTGGCGCTGGGCGCGCTGGCGGCGCT
>Ga0075421_100013411_pt1 | contig 10215 bp, 15 predicted proteins | sample SoiMetdeltSBSDD5_FD_75292 | JGI IMG/M metagenome (GOLD analysis project Ga0075421, IMG submission 75292) | Bulk soil microbial communities from a Populus tree surrounding site in Tennessee, USA - Soil MetaG P. deltoides SBSDD5 | ecosystem: Environmental > Terrestrial > Soil > Tree plantation... | reverse complement strand
AGCCGAGTTCTTGCATGCCTTGCTGAAACGCAGCGACGTAGGATTGCGCCTCCGAATCCTCGGCCGCTGCGTTCATGAGGATGCCAACGCGCCGCGCGCGCTCCTGCGCCCGCGCCGTGAGCGGCCACGCCCCCGCCGCGCCGCCGAGCAGCGTGATGAATTCGCGCCGCCTCATTCGATTACCTCGTCGGCGAGCGCGAGAAGCGTCGGCGGGATAATTAGGCCGAGTGCCTTTGCGGTGTTGAGGTTGATCACCAGTTCGAATTTAGTGGACCGCGTGACTGGCAAGTCGGCGGGCTTCTCGCCCCTGAGAATCCGCGCAGCGTAGATGCCGACCTCGCGATAGGCATCGGGTTGGCTAGACGAGTAGCTCATCAGTCCGCCGGTCAGGGCGGCTTCGCGATTGGCATAGCTCGTTGGCAGCCCATGGCGCGCCACGAGCGCGACAACTCGTTCCCGATGGGAGTTGAAGAACGGGCCTCCACCCACGAGCAGTGCGCCGGCCCCGCGTTGGACGCTCGTTTCAAAGGCCATCTCGATGTCGTTGAGGGTGCCGACATCGAAAACGATGAGTTGCTGCCCGATAGCTTGCGCCGCGGCCTGCACATCTTTTCGCTCCGCCTCGGTGTCGGGACTGTTCGGGTAGGCGAGCATCGCGATGGTCGTCGCCGTGGGCACAAGCTGGCGCAGCAGTTCCAGTCGTTTCGCTCCCAAAACTGAGCCGAAAAAGACTACGCCGGTGACGTTGCCACCTGGCCGGTTCAAGCTTGCCACGAGGCCGTCGTGAACCGGGTCGCTCCCGGACGCGAAGACGATTGGTACTGTTGTGGTTGCAGCCTTGGCCGCGAGTGCCGAAGCGGTGTTCCCAACGATCACGGCCGGCAAAAGGCGAATCAGCTCGGTCACCAGCGTCGGCAAGCGATCACGCTGGTTCTCGGCCCAGCGGTATTCGATCGCGACGTTCTGGCCGTGGACGAAACCCGCCTCCTTCAGACCCTGGTGGAACGCGGTTACCAGGCGCTTCGAGTCAGCGGGCGAGGTGCTTCGCAGGAACCCGATTACCGGCATAGCCGCTTGCTGCCCGCGCGCCGCGCGCGGCCACGACGCCGCCGCGCCGCCGATGAGCGTGATGAACTCGCGACGCCCGATCATTCGATCACCTCGTCGGCGCGGGCGAGCACGGTCGCAGGCACGTCGAGGCCGAGCGATTTTGCAGTCTTGAGATTGACGACAAGCTCATACTTGGTCGGTGCCTGGACTGGAAGATCGGCGGGTTTCTCGCCCTTGAGGATGCGATCTACGTAGCCGGCCGCGCGCCGGTACTGGTCGATGAAATCAGGTCCATAAGAGATCAAGCCGCCGCCGGTCACGAATACTCGTTGGTAATAGACTGCAGGTAATCGATGCCGCGCTGCCAGTGTGACGATTAGATCGCGATGAAGTGCGGCCGATGGACTCGACGTTACGATCAGCCCGCTATCCGAGCCGCGTGCGAACTCCGCCACGTCACGCTCCATCTCGTTAGCGTCGCTCACATTGACCGGGCTTACTAGCACTCTGACCGATGGTGCCACGGCCTGGATTGCGCCCCATTGGCCGATCCCGGCCGAAACGGCGGGATCACGAATTACTGCCGCTCGTGTCACACCGGGTGCGACCTCCCTCAACAACTCGAGCCACTTGGCGCTCAGGCCGTACTCGAATGTTACAAAGCCTGTCGCATTGCCGCCGGGGTGCGCCAAGCTCTTAACGAACCCCGCGCCGACCGGATCGGGGACCTGCGCAAACACGATTGGTACGGTGCGGGTCGCCTGTAGCAACGGTGCTACGGCTGTGGCGCCACTGGTCAGGATGACGTCCGGCGCGAGTGCCACTAATTCTGTTGCCAATCTTCGGGTTTGGTCGGAATTGCCCGCGCCCCACCGATAGTCGATCCGCACGTTCCGCCCGATGGCCCAGCCGAATTCCTGCAGCCCTTGCAGGAACGCTCCAAGGCGAGCCTGCGCTTCGGGATCGTCCGATGCCAGGTTTGTGAGCACGCCAATGTGCCGCAGGCGCTCGCGCTGCTGCGCCCGCGCCGCAAGCGGCCACGCGGCCGCCGCGCCGCCGAGCAGCGTGATGAACTCGCGGCGCGGGATCATTCGATCACCTCGTCGGCGCGGCCGATCAGCGGCAGCGGAATGGTAAGACCGAGGGCCTTGGCAGTCTTCAGGTTGATGATCAACTCGACTTTGGTGGCCTGCTGGACCGGCAGATCGGCCGGCTTCTCGCCCTTGAGAATCTGGGCAGTGTAGCCACCGGCCAGGCGGTGTGATTCCGCAATATCCCCTGAGTAGCTCATGAGACCACCGGCCAAGGCAAACGTACGGTATTGGTAAATGGCGGCCATCCCGTGGCGACTCGCCAATGCGCCGAGCTGTTCGCTCCTCGTGTTGAAAAATACATCAGAGCCAATTACGAGTCCGCCGGCTTTCAATTGGGACAGGACTGCGAAGGCATCATCGATCTCTCGTTCGGTGCTCGCTCGTAGCACATGCACCTGCAGTCCGAGGGCGTGGGCCGCCCCTCGCAGGCTCTTCAATGTAGTCTCGACATTGGAATCGGTCGGGTTGACGAGAAGCGCAATGATGTTCGCGGCGGGGACCAGTTCGTGCAACAGCTGCAGTCGCTTCGCGGCGAGCTCCACGTTCAGGGTAACCACGCCCGTGAGATTGCCTCCCGGTCGGCTGAGGCTGGTGACCAGACCAAGTTGGACCGGGTCGCCGCCAGTGTAGAAGACGATTGGAATCGTAGTGGTTGCTGCCCGTGCCGCGAGTACCGAAGTGGTGTCCATCCCGACAATGACGGTCACCTGACGACGAACTAATTCGGCCGCCATCGCTGGCAGCCGATCATTTCGCCCCTCCGCCCACCGGTATTCGATCGCCACGTTCCGGCCCTCGATATAGCCAGATTCCTGCAGACCCTTACGGAATGCACTCAGCATGGGCCGGTATCCGTCGAGGGATGTGCTGTTAAGAAACCCGACCACCGGCATCGCTGGCTGCTGCGCCCTCGCCGCGACAGTCCACGCCGCCGCCGCGCCGCCGACGAGCGTGATGAACTCGCGCCGTCTCACTCGATCACCTCGTCGGCGCGGGCGAGGAGTGTCGGCGGCACGTCGAGGCCGAGCGCTTTGGCGGTCTTGAGATTGATGACCAACTCTATTTTCGTGGGCTGCTCGATTGGCAGGTCGCTGGGCTTTGCGCCCTTGAGAATCTTGTCGACGTAGGTCGCTGCCCGGCGATAGTTCTCTTCCAGCTTGGGGCCGTAACTGATCAAGCCGCCGGCCTCGACGTGGTCACGATAGCCATAGATCGCAGGCAGGCGGGCAACTGCAGCCAGCTCGGCAATCCGTTGACGGTACGTGCGAAACACCGTGTCCGGCGGCACCAAGAGTCCTTCGGCCCTCCCTCCCGCAAGGGTCGCGAAGGCGTCGTCGAGCTGTGCGGCGGAACGGATCTCTACAGTCAGCAAGACCGCTTGCATAGACTGCACTGCATCGCGCGTCGCCGCGATCTGTGGCGCATGCAGCGGATTGCTGACATTGACGAGGACAGCGACACGCGACAGGCGCGGCATGAGCTCACGCAGCAGATCAAGCTGCTTTGATGCCAGCACGTCGGCGAAGTTGCCCACTCCGGTCAGGTTGCCGCCCGGGTGAGACAGTGACTGCGCCAGCCCGAAGGCGACCGGGTCCGCAACGGAGGCCATTACAATCGGGATGGTGGAGGTGGCCTGTTTGGCCGCCAGATGTGCGGCCAGCGGTGACGATACGATGACGTTCGGGTTGCGGCGAACCAAGTCTGCTGCGAGACCTGGGAGCCGCTCAAGATCGCCGTCGGCGAACCGGTACTCGTAACGGATGTTTTCGCCGTCCGAATATCCGAGCTGTCGCATGCCGCCGCGGAAGCTTTCCAGATCTCGGCGGTATGCTGCCTCTGAGCCGGCAATGAGCACGGCAATCAGAGGGAGCTTGTTCACGGGCTGCTGCGCCCGTGCAGCGAGCGGCCACGCAGCCGCGCCGCCGAGCAGCGTGATGAATTCGCGGCGCTCAATCATTCGATCACCTCGTCGGCACGGGCGAGCAGGGCCGGCGGCACGTCGAGGCCGAGCGCTTTGGCGGTCTTGAGGTTGATCACCGTCTCGTACTTGGTCTGCGTTTGCACCGGCAGGTCGGCGGGCTTCTCGCCCTTGAGGACCAGCGCCGCCAGGCAGCGTGATGAAGTCCCGCCGTCCGAGCATGCGGCTTCCTCCCCAGGTGCCACCGCCATCATAGACCGGCCCGCGGCTGCCCCGGCTTAGTCGGTTTGCCGCATCTTCCAGCCTGCCAGCGGCAGGGTCAGCCAGTCCTTGGGGCAGACCTGAATTGTTCTGAATCGAGCCGTCGGGAGCCCGCGCATGAGCGCTTCGACGCCGCAGCGGGCGACGAGGCGGTCGATGGTGCTGTCGCGGAGCGCGGCTCGCCGAAACGCCCGCCGGGTCACGCGCTGGCGGCCCCGGCGCTCGCGTCCCGAAGGACGCCACGGAGGAATCCGTTCATTGATGCGCGAGCCAGTCGGTCACTTTCTTCGCAAAAAGCGAGTATCCCCCCTTTTGCAGTTGTTGCGCCGCCAATTCGAGGGACGTGATCGCCGTCGCCCTTTGCGCGGGTGTCGCCGCCGCGCCCGACTCGAACACGGCCTTGTAGTTCTCCTGCGCCGCGATCAATTCGCTCGGATCGCTCGCCGACGGCGTGCCAGGTAACGCTATACCCTGGCGTTCCTGAATCGGCAGCAGCGCGCGCAATCCGGCCTGCAAGAGCAGCCCGGTATTGAATATATCGTCGCGCGACGGCTCGGGAACCGACGCATCCCGACCGCTTGCGGCGATTTCCCGGGCAATCTCGCCGGCGCGCAATTTCGCTGTCGCGACCGGATCGAAGGCGGAGAGGTTCCGGGCGCGGAGCGGATCAACCGCGGCGCCCAGAGCGATGCTCGCCACGGCCGCGAGTGCAAGGCGTCGATCGATGCCCATGTGTGTACCCATGTGTGTGCCCATGTGCGTCCTCCCTGGTCGGCGCGCTCGTCGAGCTGCGTCGGACGCCAAGCCCGCGAGGCGCGAGGGCGCGGTCCATGCTATGTTGGGACGACACCTTCCGCGAATGTCCCCATGCGATGCGCGCCGGGGTCGCGCCGTGCCGAGTGGATCCATGAGCCAACCGCACCCATCGCATTATCGCCGCGCGCTGCTGTTCACCGGGCACATGGTGGATCTGCCGTCGCGACCCCGCCCGCGCTTCCCGCCGCGCATGCAGGCCGCCGCCGCGCAGGAGATCGCAGCCGCCATGGACCGCCGGCTCGAGCACATCGACGTCGGCGACGTCGTCGCGATCAGCTCGCTCGCGCGCGGCGGCGACATCCTCTTCCAGGAGCATGCGGCGGGGCGCCGGCTGGCGTGCTACATCGTGCTGCCGTTCGAACCGTCCGTCTTTCTGGAGAAGTCGGTCGCCGGCGTGGCCACCGGAGACTGGGAGGCGCGCTTCTGGCGGATCTGGAACCGCACGCCGGCCGGGCAGCGGGAGGTCATGTCCGTGCCCGCCGACGACAATCCCTACGCGGCCTGCAACCAGCGCCAGCTCGAGATCGCGCAACAGCACGCAGACGAGACCGCGCTCATCGCCTTGTCCGACGGGACCGCCGACGGCGCCGGCGGCACCCAGGACCTGATCGAGCGCGTGCGCGCCGCCGGCGGGCAGGCCGACGTCATCGACGCAAAACGCCTTTTGGCGCTGACGGCAAACACAAATCGCTGACACCGCGGCCCTGTTGAAAGTCGGCCGAGCGATCCAGACCGCTTATGCGAGGGGTCCTTCCTTCTTCTCTTGCCAGCTCCTGGCGAACGCTTGCGTGGCGGCCTCGCGAGTTGCCTCGTAACCATGCGTCGTCGAGCGATCTTCATCCTGGCCGTAAGCGAGCGTCCACATCCAGGGCGTCCCTGGAGGCGACGTGATGGCCTTGAAGATGCGCCCGATAATAAGTCCGCCAGGCCCGATGACGTCGTAGTCGTCGGGGCTTCCCTCTTCACACCCCGGTCGGCTCTCAGCAACTTGCCGCAGTAGAAGGTCGGTCATTGAGATCATCTCATTGGACAGCGTCTTCAGAACACGCCGAGCGTCATGAGAAACATCTCACTTTTCGTTCGGCTTACTCCCTTCGCCGGCTTTTCGCGAATGCCGCCATCGCTGCCTCGCGCGTCGGCTCGTCGCCTAACGCCGCGCAAGGGATGTCGCCGTTGTGACCACTTGCCCACATCCGCGCCCGCTCTTGCGGCGCGCCCGGCGACAGGAAGATGCGACCGACTACGACGCCGTCTTCGAGCACGCTGTCGTCTTCAAGGTTCGACCCGATCGGCGCCCCGCTTGAGTATCAATGCCGGCATGACTCGGTGCTTCCTGCGGCACCCAGGGCGGCTCGCGTCCATGGGCGGCGCAGATCAAGCAATAATCTTGGTACTCACGCGTGCGGTAGAGAGCCCGCGCTTGGAACCGCAGTTGGTTTGCATCTATGCCGTCGGCAATGACTCCCCCGCAGCTATCGCAAACCAGCCTGATTTTGATCACTGACTACCTCCGTACGTCGGGCCGCTCATGTGAACAGGCTTTGCGGGTAACACACGCGTGCTTGCTCCTCGAGCCATCGGAGCGACGCCGTCCCAGCTGTCGGCTCGACCCTCAGCATCGAAACCGTTGTTTTCACCGCCGAGCGCGACGACGTAGTTGCCGCCAGGATGTTCAGGGATGCAACCGTTGAGCTCGCTGTTATAGAGCCGCGTCATGACGTCGTGCGAGTCGGCCAATATAGGCTTGCCTCGGCTTTCCAGCCAACGCCGGACCTCGGTCCATCCGTCGAGGTTATGCGCCTCGGCGTCACCAACTTTGACGTGGTAGCCGGCGTCGAAGAACCAGCTCACGCGCATCAACGGGCGGTCGGGCAGGTCTCGCCGAGCGGAAGCAGTGACCAAGGTGCGCTCCTAGTGCAAGTGAGCTCAAGTGGCCGAATGTCTTTCGTGCCAAAACAATTCGGACAGGTGTAGAAGTCCATCGCAAAAAGCCCCGGCTCCATCAGCCAGGAAGCAGGGCTTTATTTCCTCTCCTCGCCAGAGGAGCTTCTTCCTGCTCCGACGCTATCCATTTCCGGCTCCATTTTTTCCGATGGTGCCCGCGTCTGCCCAGTCGCCGCGGGCGATGGCGCATTGGTGTTCGGATTGGCTACCGGCGGACCATCGGTCCTTCCCGACTTCGAAGTATCCGCAGCCGCCGGCGGACTACTGGTGGGATTGGATGCGTCCGGCAGATCTTGCGACGGCACCTGTGCCAATGCACAGCTCGCGCCCGCCAGGAGCACACCGGCAAAAAGGAGGCGATGTTTCATCGTAGTATCCGTTGATCGAGGCAGAGGGAAAACGTCCGCCGCTTCCGTTAAGTTCCTTGGATCGGGACGATGAACCCCGCAACCAGAGCTGCTCGGTAACTCGCCGGGCGAGTCGGTTGGGAGGCCTTTCGCCATTGCCCCAAATCTCCGCACCCCGCGGGGGGACTTACCGCCATTGCCATTGTGGTGATGGCGGTTGGGTATTTGGTGTGGCCGCTGGCGCAGCGAGTGGGGTGCGATGGACAGCGCGACGAGCTACCTCCTCCTTCGATTTCGCCTTTCCACGCTCGCGCGTGCCTTCGCTTAAACAATGCAAAAGGCAAAAATTGTTTGTCTCGCCGTCCTCACCGCCCTTGCCCGCCTCGGCCTCCAAGGCGCAAGTTTCTTGGTTTTTCGTATCTTTCCCGCAGACGAAGGTGACTCGAAAAGTCTTTTTGCACCCCGCCGCAGGATCACCGCCCATATTTTTATAGTACACACGATAGTTGCACAGATCGGTGCCATCGCACGCTGCAGCCGTGAACTGGGTGACGTTGCCCTTGGCAACTCCCGCACAGTTGCCGCCGTACGTTGCTTCCAAGACCCTTATGGCATTGCGGGGCTTTTTATCCTTTGCGGTGACGCTTCCTACGGGAGAACAAAGGACCATAAGGGCAACCGACCCTAGCGCCCAGCTCTTGTTCATATCCTACTCCCGAGGTCAGTGTCGCATCAGGCAAGCAGCAGAACGGATAGCGCCGTAGCCGGCGAACAGTTCCCCAGCCTTTGCGCTCTGCGCGCAGCTGACCCTGCTCGCGGGGCTTTCGATGTGTGTCGCTTACGGATTCAGATTGGCCTGTGCGGATTTCCTTCAGCGCCAGCTCGCGCAGAACGTCGTGACAGCGCTCGGCGTTCGGGCGAGATCAATGACCATAGTTGCGATCGCCTGCCGGACATCGTCGTTGCTGTTGCCGATGCGCAGAGCGATACAGACCGTTTCGAGCGCAAGGCCCATCACGCGGACCGTCTCGTCGTCGAATTGTTCGCGGTTGAGCAAGGGCCTAAAGGCATGATCACCCGCCGCCGCGACGTCATCGCAAGGCACGCAGCGGGTACGTTCGATACCCGACTCTTCGAGGCGAGAGAGCCCCGGAGGGCCGGGGCTCAGGACCTTCTAACTCGGGGTAGATGCGCCAAGATGACATCAAAGCCGAGCGGTGTCGGCTCGCTTCCCGACTCAAATAACAGAAAATGAAGGCCGCCGGGCCGCTCGATTGGGGGAAATGCAATGACGGTTAGGCGTCATTGCAAGCGGCAATGTCCGCCAAGTCGCTTTCAAGGCTGTTCAACATTCGGACAAAGTTTGTCAGGACCTTCGGGCCGCGCGCCGGGCCCTCTCCGGTTCAGCGTCCTTGGGGGTGACAAATGGACAAGCACTCAAGTGAAGTTGTTCAATTTGCTCCGATGCAACAGCGAGGCGAACTAGAACCGATTGATCAAGCCGGGCACGCCCTAGTTGGTTTGCTCAAAGAAGCAGCGGACATCTCTAAAGACAACGTCCAGCGAGCAATGACTATGGCGCATCGGCTCTCGCTTGAGCTGCGAAGTGCCGAAGATCGGATCAGGGAACTGGAAGCCGAGGTTGAGCGTCTCGAAAGCCGCGCGACACGCGCTGAGCAATGGCTGGGGACGATAAAGAAAGAGATCGAGGATACGCTCATCGCTCCGATGGCAGCGAACCGATCCAAGCCGCAAATGCTGAACTAACGAGCGAGCAAGGCCCACGCCTTGCGACCTGGACTTCGGAATTCGGATCGCTTGGCACAAGGTGATGGCTGGCGATTCGTCGCCACTGCCAACCGGGAAACCGCCGGCCTTGAGTGGCCCCGACTCTCTCTTGGGGAAGGGGAACCGCCTGACCGAGGGCTGATTTAACTCAGCATGTGCGCGGTCGCGTTGAGGCGTGCATCCAGGAGGCGCTCCTCTCCTGCCATTCCAGGCGCCAAGCCCGCGCCTTTTCCCGGATTCATCACACCACCCTGTGACCCGACGCTGCGCGAGCAAGCGCCGGAAGGCTCCGAATGGCTGCACGAAATCAAGATCGACGGCTACCGCGCCCAGCTCCACATTCGCAATGGCCAGATCCGCGTCTATTCCCGCAGCGGCTATGCCCTGGATTTTGGTGTCCGCGGAACATTATAGTCGGCCAGATCATTGCCACCAAAGAGGACAGCAATGGGCTTCATCTGGACCATCATCATCGGGTTTGTCGCTGGGATTATCGCGAAGTTCCTCATGCCCGGCGAGAACGAACCATCAGGGTTCATCCTCACAACGCTGCTTGGTGTGGTGGGAGCCTTCGTGGCCACATATTTAGGCCAAGCCGTTGGCTGGTATCAGGCAAATGAAGGTGCGGGGCTCATCGGAGCAGTAGTGGGGGCGGTCATTGTGCTGGCAATTTGGGGATTTGTTGCCCGGAGCCGCTCGGCCTAAGCACGAACCGCTCCGGACAGCTCTGAGTCCCCGGCCGGCCGAGTTTTTAGGCAGGTGCGGGAAGCCGGCCCTCTGGCGTGTACTTGTCGACGGCCTCGGGCAACTCCCGTGACAGGCGCGATATAAGCTCCTGTTTGGAGAGCCCCGTCTGGTCGGACAATGAGGCCCAGATCTCAGGATTTATCGCCCGCTCGAGCTCCTGCGGCGAGACTGGCTTGTTCGGCCCGGTTTTGACCCAAGAATCGGCGATCTCGCCTTGACCGCTGGATTTGAAACCGTCGATCAGGTCCCT
>Ga0075421_100013410_pt1 | contig 10215 bp, 10 predicted proteins | sample SoiMetdeltSBSDD5_FD_75292 | JGI IMG/M metagenome (GOLD analysis project Ga0075421, IMG submission 75292) | Bulk soil microbial communities from a Populus tree surrounding site in Tennessee, USA - Soil MetaG P. deltoides SBSDD5 | ecosystem: Environmental > Terrestrial > Soil > Tree plantation... | reverse complement strand
CGGTACATGCATTCATTCATCACCTTCCATATGTTAAGCAGTCTTTCTTTTGTTTCCTGTTCGCTTCTCCATGTATTTTCGTTTTCCAGCACAACTTCGTGAATTGCAAGTCCCGTTTTCCTGCACCAGTGAAGAATATCTTCGGCATTATTGATTGGAAAGGGTAATTGCACGGATGATTTGGAGGAAAGCTGTTCGCTTTCCTGAACAACGAACCCTCCGCCTACAGAGTAGTATGTGCCCGCGATCTGTTCTCCGTTTTGCATTGTGGCAAGAAATGTTAATCCGTTGGGATGAAAAGGAAGCGTTTCTGAAATGAAGAATTCAATATCCTCGCGGGGATCGAAATCTATTTCATGAATACCCTTTAGCAGGAGGATCTTCATGTTTGCGATGTCGTGAATTTTAGATGCGATGCGATTAACATCGCATGTGACAGGATCATCGCCTGCAAGTCCCAATTGAACGGCTATGTCTGTTCCATGGCCTACCCCTGTTTTTGCAAGCGAGCCGTACAGAAGTACTCTTATCGCAACTATTTCAGTGATCGGATATTTTTCTTCAAGTGAAGCGACGAAACGTTGTGCGGCACGCCATGGACCAAGTGTATGCGAGCTTGAGGGACCAACCCCTATCTTAAAGATATCAAATACGGAAATGGCTTCGTGTGGCAAGTAGATTTTTGCAGTAAATGTAAGGATTAATATCCCGGAGAATAGTCTTTCAACTTTACAGTATAAATCACAAAAGAATTTGCAGGTACCAGAACCTGGTTACTCTCGTTTTTGTAATCTGCATATCCGAAAGCGAGGGAAGGTGGAAGAAACAGTTTGATCTCCCCTCCCTTCTTAATGAGCGGGATACCAAGTTTCCAACCTTCGATCATTCCGCCAAGAACAAGGTAAGCGTCTGTACCCTGCTGAAAAACGCTGTCGTTCTTAAGTTGTCCCTTGAAGTCGATCAAAAGTTCGGAACATAGGGACATTGTATCTGTTCCGGTACCAGGCTGAATGATCTTATAATAAAATCCGGCTGAGTGATGTTGTGCCTCAATGGAATTTGAATCAAGATATGCATCTATTGAATCCTGTTCAACCTGCGGTGCGACGATATTAATCTGCCTGAACGCGCATGTTCTATCACTTGTTTTAAGGCACGAAAGCCCCACGATGGCCACACATAACCCCAAAAACACGTTTTTTAACATTTCAGCGGTTTTATTACAAAATTATTATTACGCTTTTTGACAACTGGAGATGCAATACCGTTGCTTCGTTGTAATCAGGTTAAGATTTTCGGTTTTCTTTTACTTTAAGCTCCTTGTACTGTTGCTCTTTCATGTCCCACTGATGCCTCTTATATAATACGGCAACAAATGTTGCTATGATTAACACTGCCGACACGAGTAATACCGGGTTCAATTCGCTGTTTGCTACCATATCGGCCCTTTTGAACCAATAGCGACCCGTAAACAAGATAAAGATGATCGGAAGTGCAAACAGTAATCCTATTGGTAATCCGGTAAGCACCTGGTATAAAATATTCTTCTCCCGTTCGCGGTTTGTTTCCCAGTATTCTACAAATAACTTTTCTTTCTGGTCGAGCATAACGATAACGAAGCTTATTTATTGTAGTGCAAATTTACGCAATACGTTGCTGGAAGCTTTGGTTACCAGCAATTAATCTTTAACTTGCATACAAATCCTTATATCTTGAAATTATCCTCCTTGTTCTCGAAGTATCTCTACCAGGAGAAGAAACTAAGATTACCCGGAATAGGAGAATTTACATTAGATCCTTCTTTAACCGTTCCGGATATTAATGACAAATTTTTTGGTGATTTTTTACAGAACATCCGGTTCAATCCGATTCAAATCACTTCTCCCGATGAACACTTCATCAATTTTATCAGAACAGAAACGGGAAAAATAAAACCTCTCGCTGAATCGGATCTCGACTCATTTTTATCAGACGGAAAAATTTTGCTAAACATCGGCAAACCTTTTCATATTGAAGGGATTGGCTCGTTACAAAAAACGCGCGAAGGCCAACTGGAGTTTCATCCGGGTGAACCGCAGCAACACAAAGTGGAGTCCAGCTTTCCCGAAGCCGAAGCGCTGGTTGAAAAGTCAAGAACATTCTACCTCGATACCAAGGTTCCGGGTACCACCGCAAGGAAAGTACTTCTCGCACTCGGAGCCATTGCAGGAATCGTGATTGTTATTTGGGGTGGATATATTTTGTATAACAGAACCAGCAAGCCTTCACCGCCTGAACAGCCAACTGTTGTAACTGTTCCGGTGAATACAGACAGCACAAGCATAAGCGCCATGCCCGATTCTTTTCATCGCAGTAATGAGGATTCAACCCAGCATTCAGGAACTTATAAATTTGTGATTGAACGCACTGCAAACAAAGGAAGGGCCCTGCGCAGATACAACCAGCTCGTGGCAAATCTTACACCCATAAAAATGGAAACTGAGGATTCAACTTATTTCAAGTTGTATTTCGTTCTTCCTGCAACACCCTCCGACACAGCCAGGATCAGAGACTCGCTCAAGTTATGGTATGCGAGGAAAGTAGTGTATGTTGAGTAGCTACTGGCCCAATGCAATTTCCAGCACCTGCTGCATCGTCTTCACATAGTGAAATTTTAGTCCCTTTATAAAATCCGGATCTATGTCTTCAATGTCCTTTTCATTCTGCCAGCACAGGATGATCTCTTTCAACCCGGCACGTTTGGCGGCGAGAATTTTTTCTTTTATCCCACCTACTGGTAACACCTGCCCGCGTAATGTTATTTCGCCAGTCATACCCAGGTAAGGCTTCACACGTTTACCCGTAAACGCAGAAGCTATGGAAGTTATCATTGTAACACCGGCACTCGGACCATCTTTGGGAACCGCTCCTTCCGGAACATGCACATGAACTACTTTTTTATTGAACTCGTCGGGGTCGATATTTAGTTTTTTCGCGTTCGACTGCAAATATGTTAGGGCAGTTGTAGCGCTCTCCTTCATCACATTTCCGAGATTTCCTGTAAGCTTCAGGTCCGACTTGCCGTCGCTGAGGCTGGTTTCAACAAATAAGATATCTCCTCCTACCGACGTCCAGGCCAGTCCGACTGCTACACCCGGCATGTTAGCCACCTTATATAGTTCGTTACTGAACCTCGCCCGGCCAAGTATCTTTTCAACATCGTTAATTTTCATGATCGATTTCATCCGTCCCTTCATAGCATATTCCTTCGCTTCATATCTCATGATGGCAGCAAGGTATCTGTCAAGCTCACGTACACCGCTTTCTCTTGTATAATCCTGAATAATCTTCTCGATTACTTTATCGCCAATGTTGAATTTCTGGTCCTTCAGTCCATGCGCTTCACGTTGTTTTGGAACAAGATGCCTTTTTGCTATCTCAATTTTTTCTTCAACTGCGTATCCGCTCAGGTTAATGATCTCGAGCCTGTCGCGCAATGCCGGCTGAATATTGTTGATGTCGTTGGCTGTAGCGATAAATAATACCTTGCTGAGATCGTATTCAAGTTCAAGATAGTTATCGTAGAAAGTGTTGTTCTGTTCGGGATCCAGCACTTCAAGTAAAGCAGATGAAGGATCGCCGCGCATATCGTGACCCACTTTATCTATTTCATCGAGAATCATTACAGGGTTCGAAGATTTTATCTTTCTGATCGACTGTATGATCCTGCCTGGCATTGCACCGATATATGTTTTACGGTGACCGCGAATTTCACTTTCGTCATGCAGCCCGCCGAGGCTAAGCCTGACATATTTCCTTCCTATCGCGCTTGCAATGCTTCTTCCGAGCGAAGTTTTACCAATTCCCGGAGGACCAACAAAGCAGAGGATAGGGCTTTTCATGTCTCCTTTCAATTTCAGAACTGCCAGGTATTCAAGGATGCGCTCCTTCACCTTAGCCATTCCGTAATGATCGTGATCGAGTATCTTCTTTGCTTTTTTTAGGTCATATGAGTCTGCGGTGTATTCTTCCCAGGGAAGATCGAGTATGAGATCAAGATGGTTATATACTATTGAGTAGTCGGGAGTAGTGGGATGCATTCTTTCAAGCTTCTCAATGCCCTTTTCGAAGACCTCCTTTGTTGCCTGCGGCCACTTCTTTGTTTCCGCTTTTTTCTGCATCTCCCTTACTTCGCGGTCGTTGGTGTCGCCGCCGAGTTCGTCTTTGATGCTTTTGAGCTGCTGCTGAAGAAAGTATTCCCGTTGTTGTTTATCGAGTTCAGTTTTTGTTTTTACGGTGACCTTATTCTTCAACTCAGCAAATTGCAGTTCGCGTTGAAGCAGCTGCATCAGCAGGTCGGCGCGTGCCTGGATATTATTCAGTTCAAGCAGTTTCTGTTTTTCGACAAGGTCGGTATTCAGATTGCTTGAAATAAAATGTATCAGGAAAGACGGATTCTCAATATTTTTCAGAATAATGCCGGCCTCGGATGGAATATTTGGCGACAACTGAATGATCTGCGTAGCAAGATCTTTGATGTTTGAAACATACGCTTCGAAGTCCTGGTTTTTTGGCGGTTCGGGCTCAACTATCGTTTCGATGCTGGCCTTAAAATATGGATCGTCGGTAGTGATTGTTCCTATTTTGAAGCGGGTTCGGCCCTGGATGATCACCGTTGTACCTCCATCCGGCATTTTGATGAGCTTAACGATCCTTGCAACGGTTCCAATATCTTCAAGGTCGCTGACAGTTGGATCTTCCACTTCACTGTCTTTTTGTGCCACGACACCTACCAATTTGTCAGACTTATAGGCATCATTTACGGCCTTTATGCTTTTATCGCGTCCGACTGTAATGGGTAACACCACACCGGGAAAAAGAACGGTGTTGCGAAGTGGCAACAAGGGAATAACACTGGGGATCGCAGTTTCCTGGCCATTATCTGATTCGTTTTCATTTAAGGGGATGATTGGAATAAAATCCATCTCTTCTTCTGGCCGCAGGAAAAAAGTTTCTTTCATTAACACATTTTACTATGACAAAATAACACTATCCTCCTAATCTTATTACTGATTTGGAGGATAGTGCTATATAGGTCAAGTTTGATGCCATATAAGGCAGAGGGCAGAACGCAGAAGGCAGAATAAATTGCTATAATTCTTCCATTTGCCCTCTGCCCTTTGCCCTTTGGCCTACAGCAGCCTGAACCCAGCGTATAGCTGGAAGCCCTGGTTCTTCCACTTGTCCTGATTGTCTATATCGTTAATGTTAGTAAGTCCAACTGTATACCGGCCTCCAAGTTTGAATCCCCCGAGGTTCAACTGAAGTCCTCCAAGCATTGAGAGGTCGCCCGACTTGAAAGCACTCTTACCATTTTGAAGCAGGTTCTGATCTTTGTTAATGAGCACACCGAACTGCGGACCTGCCTGAAATGTAATAAGTCTTGACGGAGAAAGATTGAGTAGAAGAGGAATGCTGAGATAGTTTAGTGTTACTCCCTTGAGCTCTCCTATTCCATCATTGTATATGTCTTTAAACCTTGTTGATGTTTGTGTTTGTGCCTGATTCCAAATGATCTCCGGCTGGATGCCCACTTTCTTGCTGAAATTAATTTCAGTAAACAATCCTGCATTGTAACTGTGCTTGAATTCTTCGCTGAAGGATCTACCTTCTATCTTGTACATATTAACTCCACCTTTCAAACCCACATGGAATCCCTGCGCGAATGTGAAGGTGCATAATGCCATTGCAAATAAAAATAGTGACAATGGTTTGATGAATTTTTTCAAGGACGCTTTCATCATGGCTGTCTGGTAAGGATTCATACAGTATGAGTTTTAAAATTGAATGATTTAAAGTTCATCCTTCTGACTCACAACTTTTGTTAGCGTTTAATAAAGGTTATGTTAAAGTGATCACTGTAATTTCCGGCAATATACCAACGCGACCCGGATAACCAATAAATCCAAATCCCCTGTTGATATATAATTTTTGATTTCCTTCTTCGTATAATCCTGCCCATTGTTTATACATGTACTGCACAGGGCTCCATTTAAAACCGGGCAATTCAACACCAAATTGCATTCCGTGCGTGTGCCCTGCAAGCATAATATCAACATCCGGATATTTCACTCTTACCTCAGCATCCCAGTGGCTCGGATCATGGCTGAGTAAAATTTTAAACGGAATATTTTCAGTGCCGGTGTATGCTTCACTCATTCTTCCATACTTCGGGAAATTACCTTTTGCGCTCCAGTTCTCGATACCGATGAGTGCAAATTTCTGGTTATTCCTTTCAAATATCACGTGTTCATTCATCAATAATTTCCAGCCTAGCTCTGCATGTACCGATTTGAGCCTTTCAAGGTTTGCGGCCTTTTCTTCACGTGTTGTCCATCGTGCATAGTCGCCATAATCGTGATTGCCAAGAATCGAATAAACTCCCATGGGAGCTTTCAGCCGGTTGAATACATCCATATATTCGACCATTTCTATTGCCCGGTCGTTTACGAGGTCGCCTGTAAACAGGATGATGTCGGGATTTTCGCCGGTGATCTTTTCTATTCCGCGCAACACCGCTTTTTTATCCATGAAACTTCCGGAATGGATGTCGGAGATGTGAACAATCTTCAAGCCTCTGAATGCTTCGGGGAGATTGCTGAAAGATAATTTCTGACGTACGGTTGTGTAGTTGTACTTGTTGCTGAAACCATATACGAGCGTTGTAAATAATCCTCCTCCCAGACCGAGACCCAGCCAGCTTAAGAAAGCAGAGCGTGTGATAGCTTCAGCACCACCGTTGGTACCTTCTGTATTTCTGAAGAGCCTTACAATTATCCATGTGGCTCCGCGCCTTATGTCGTCGACTGCAAGGAAAAGAGAGGCGATGAGCATCGAGAAAAATGCGCCGACGATTATCGCGAGAAGATACGAACGTAGTTGCTTTGACAATGTTTCGTAGAGGTAAGGAAAAGAAAGCAGGGCTGTAAGCAACGCGATGGAAATTATCCAGTATATAACGAAAATGGTTAGCCGAAGACGTGGCTGGGTTGCCGGAAGCACTACTTTTATTGCCTGGAAAACATATATTTCGAGTACGAGCATTATGCCGACTATGATCCATAGAAATGTTGGATTACGCATGCGCTAATTAGAATTTTACGAATTCGTCAATTTGAATATTAATCGCAATAAGTGTTTCGCTGTCTTCAATGGCATGCTTGCCATTAAGCAGTTTATGTACAGATGAAATTGGTAATTTATTCGGGTGCACAATCACTTTCATATAGTTAAGAATGCTCGTCAGGTGCTCGAGTCCCCGCACATTCCCCGACCGCCCCGTAGATATTCCCACGAGCAATGCTTTCTTCCACTGCCAGGTTCTTTTGTAATCGGAAAGGTCGAGCATTGTTTTCAACACGCCGGGAATACTGCCATTATATTCAGGCGCGATGAATATCATTTTTTTTGCCGGCAGAAGCTTCTGCTTTTCGAGCGCGTCGAATTCGGGCGTATGACCGGAAAGGTCGAGGCCCTCAAGCGTTATTATTTCGGAAGTAATATTTCTTTCCCTGAGTGTGTCCTGGTACTGGTGGGCAATCTTCCTGGTATTGCTATCCCTTCTGTTTGTACCTGATATAATTATGTACCGATCTTCCATAAAGTGCACAACCAGAATTTATACCGAAATCATAATTTTGCCAACCTGTCAGCAATTTAGAACTTATCAACCTATCTTGCAAAGCATATACATCTATGGCAAGAGTTATCGGAGTGGCGAATCAAAAAGGCGGTGTGGGAAAAACCACGTCGGCCATCAACCTGGCAGCGAGCCTTGCTGTACTGGAATTCAGGACATTGTTGCTGGATGCCGACCCTCAGGCAAACAGCACAACAGGTGTTGGCTTCGATCTGCAGAACATTCAGCAAAGTCTTTACGACTGCATGGTAAATGCAACCCCGGCAAGGGATGTGATACTTAAGTCGGAGATTCCTAACCTCGATGTTATTCCTTCTCACATCGATCTTGTTGGTGCTGAAATTGAAATGATCAACTATCCCAACCGCGAAAGTGTTCTAAAAAACATCCTCGAACCTATTAGGAATGATTACGAATTCATAATTATCGACTGCTCTCCTTCACTGGGACTGATAACGGTTAACGCGCTAACCGCGGCGGATTCTGTGATAGTACCTGTTCAAACGGAATTTTTTGCGCTCGAAGGTTTAGGAAAATTGTTAAATACTATCAAGATCGTGCAGAGCAGGCTCAATCCGTCGCTTGCGATCGAGGGAATATTAATGACCATGTATGATGGGCGGCTGCGGCTGTGCAACCAGGTGGTGAGTGAAGTACGCAAGCATTTTGATGAAATGGTTTTCAACACCATCATCCATCGCAACACGCGTATCAGTGAGGCGCCAAGTGTAGGCAAGCCCGTTATTTTATATGACGCGCAGAGCAAAGGTTCTATGAATTACCTGAACCTTGCCAAAGAAGTTCTTCAGAAGAACAACAAAACTAAGATCAGCCAGGAAGAAAGGATACTTGAATAAGCATCCTGTAAAATATTTAACATGACCAATCCAAAACAAAATAAGGATGCATTGGGCAAGGGTATCCGTTCTCTGCTCCAAAGCATCGACACAGAAATGAAGACCACCACCGGCGAGCTGAAACCTTCCGTGGTGAAATCTGTTACCTCCATGCAACGGATACCGGTCGCCGACATCGAACCGAACCCAAAACAGCCAAGGAAGGATTTCGATGAACAGGCATTACAGGAACTCGCGCAGTCGATAAAGCTTCACGACCTCGTTCAGCCGGTAACAGTATCGGAAACCGCAACCGGAAAATACAGGCTTGTTGCCGGAGAAAGAAGATGGCGGGCGGCAAAACTAGCCGGCATTAAAGATATACCTGCTTTCATCAGGAAAACCGACGACCAGCAGCTGCTTGAGCTCGCGCTACTCGAAAACTTGCAGCGCGAAGATCTCAATGCAATGGAAATTGCACTGAGCTACAAGAGAATGATGGAAGAGCTGAATCACACTCAGGAAGAAGTTGCGGAAAGAATGGGTAAGGAAAGAAGCACTGTGGCGAATTATATCAGATTGTTGAAACTTCCGCCGGACATACAGGTCGCAGTTCGCAGGAACAGTATTTCGATGGGACATGCGCGTGCGCTGATAAATGTTGATACGGTTGACAAGCAGCTGTACATATTCAACGAAATAGTGAAGAACGGCTTGTCGGTAAGGCAGACCGAAGAACTGGTGAGAAAGCTTTACAAGAGTGGGGGCACTATAAAAAGGCAAACAGAAAAATCAACACTGCCTCCGGCATTTAAAAAGATTGAGGACAATCTCGCATCGCACCTGAGCACAAAAATAAGTTTGAGTCATACCAGGAAAGGTAATGGCAGCATCCTTATCGAATATTATTCCATACACGATCTCAACAGGATCCTGGAGCAGATAGGTGTTACGGCCAATTGAGGGATAATGATGAAGATCTTTTTAAATATCGTGCTGCTCGCATTTATGTTCGGTAAAGCATACACGCAGGTGACTCCTGATTCCAGCCGTACGACACGCGATACGATAGTAAGTGCACCCGTAGACACAATACCTGTTTTTTCGGATACCACCCAATACAATGATACTTCGGTCATAAAAACAAAAGCGGGAAAAGATTCGGTTGTTGTTAAGAAAAAAGTGCATTCGCCCCGTAAGGCAACGATTCGCTCACTTATCATTCCCGGCTGGGGCCAGATTTATAACAAGAAATATTGGAAGGTGCCGATTGTTTATGGCGCTATTGGATTTCCCGCATACCTTTTTACATTCAACAGAAAATGGTACAATAAAACGAAGTATGCATTGTCGATCGTAGCAAACAACAGGTATACCGGCCCTGCGGCTGCGGATAGCCTCGCCAAAGTCGACCCGCAGCTGAAAATATTTGTTGAACTTAAAGAGCAGGGTTCACTTGTAAATTACAGGAATGAATTCAGGCGCGACATGGACTACGCAATATTGTTCACAATTTTAATGTGGGGATTGAATGTTGTAGACGCGACGGTCGACGGCCATCTCAAAGGATTTGATGTGGGCGATGAGCTTTCGCTGAAGGTAAGACCTACTGTGATACCAAATACTATGACGCCGGGGGTGAGTTTGGTGATGAGTTATAGGTGAAGCGTGAGGCGTGAAGCGTGAGGCGTGAAGCGTGAG
>Ga0075421_100013409_pt1 | contig 10217 bp, 10 predicted proteins | sample SoiMetdeltSBSDD5_FD_75292 | JGI IMG/M metagenome (GOLD analysis project Ga0075421, IMG submission 75292) | Bulk soil microbial communities from a Populus tree surrounding site in Tennessee, USA - Soil MetaG P. deltoides SBSDD5 | ecosystem: Environmental > Terrestrial > Soil > Tree plantation... | reverse complement strand
ACCGACTGGCCCTCCTCCTTCGCGGCGATGCCCCGGGCGAGGATCTGGCCGGCCCGCTGGTACGTCGTGCTGTCCTGGCCGAACGTCACGTCCGCGGTCACCAGCTGGTTGACCAGCGGGTCCACCATCGGCCGCTGCTCGGGCGAGAACAGCTCGCTGTCGAGCGAGACGTTGGTGGTGATCTGGGCGCCGGCCGCCTCGAGCTCCTTGCTCACGTTGTCGACCAGGCTGTCCTCGGCGTTGGGCATCCGCACGATCGCGACGCGGCGGTCCTTCAGCCGGGCCGTGGTCAGGCCGGAGGTCACCTTGGTCACGTAGTCGTCGCGGTACTTGTCCAGCGACTTGGCCTGGATCAGGTCCTCACGGGCGTCCGCAAGCGCCTGCCGGTCCCGCTCGGCCTGCGCCGTGACCACGTCCTCGCGGGTCCCCTTCAGCGGCCCGGCGCCGAGCAGTACGCCCGCGCCGAGCGCGAAGAAGATCGCCACGATCGAGACGATGTGGTATCGAAAATCGATCACGTGAGTCGCTCCCGGATCCAGAAGTAGATGTCGTTCCAGCGTGCCTGCAGGATCGGCCACAGCGCGTCGTCCGCGCCTGTCGCGACGAGCGCGACTCCGAGCGCGAACAGCCCGGCCAGGATCAGCAACACCACCTGTACGGTCGAGACCCGGCTACGGTACAGCCGGCTGACGCCCTTCGCGTCGACCAGCTTCGCACCGACCCGCAACCGGGTGATGAATGTGCTGGCCATCCCGGAGCGGCCCTTGTCCAGGAACTCGACCAGCGAGTTGTGGGTGCCCACGGCAACGATCAGCGAGGCACCCTTGGAGTCCGCGAGCAGCATCGCGACGTCCTCACTGGTACCGGCCGCGGCGAACACACTCGCGTCCACCCCGAGCCGCTCCAGCCGCTCCGAACCCGGCGCCCGGCCGTCCCGGTAGGCGTGCACAACGACCTCGGCGCCACCCTTCAGCGTGCCGTCCTTCACCGAGTCCATGTCGCCGACGATCAGGTCCGGCTGGTAGCCGCACTCGACCAGCGCGTCCGCGCCGCCGTCGACGCCGATCAGGACCGGCCGGTACTCGCGGATGTACGGGCGCAGCGCGCTGAGGTCGTCGCGGTAGTCGTACCCGCGCACCACGATCAGCACGTGCCGCCCGTCCATCGGCGTGTGGATCTCCGGTACGCCGGTGCCGTCCAGCAGCAGGTCCCGCTCGCGGCGCAGGTACTCCATCGTGTTCGCGGTGAACGCCTCGAGCTGGGTCGACAGCCCGGCCCGGGCCTCGTCCATCGCCTCGGCGACCGACTCGCTGTCCTGGACCACGCCCTTGGCGAGCTCCTCGGTGCTCTCCCCCCGACCGCGGTAGAGCACACCGCCGTCCAGCCGCACCGTCTCGCCCTCGCGGACCGTCGAGAACACCTCGCCCCCGACCCCGTCCACCAGCACGATCCCGGCCTCGACCAGAATCTCCGGCCCGAGGTTGGGGTACCGCCCGCTGATCGAGTCGGCGACGTTGACCACCGCCGCCACCCGGCACGCGACCAGCGCCTCGGCGCTGACCCGGTCCAGATCGACGTGGTCGATGACGGCGATCTCGCCAGGCCGGAGCCGTTTGGTCAGGTTCTTGGTACGACGGTCCAGCCGCACGACACCGTTGATGCCAGGCAGCTCGGTATCGCGCGTCCGTCGGAGCACGGGCAGTTTCATCGCACCGCAATCCTGCCACGCACAATGGACCGGTTTGTGGACCTGCCTCGGCTCAGCGGCGCCCGGACTTCTTCCGCGGCCGCCTGGCGGCCAGGGCCAGCAGCTCCTCGGCGTGGGTCTGAGCCGCCTCGGAGTCCTCCAGACCGGCCATCATGCGGGACAGCTCACGCAGCCGTCCGGTCTCGTCCAGCGCCTCGAGGCCACTCGTAGTGACCGACCCATCGTCCGACTTCCGGACAACGTGGTGCCGGTCCGCGAACGCGGCCACCTGCGGCAGGTGCGTGACCACGATCACCTGCGCCTTCTCCGCCAGCCGAGCCAGCCGCTGACCGACCTCGACCGCGGCCCGGCCGCCGATCCCGGCGTCGATCTCGTCGAACACCAGCGTCGGCACCGGGTGGGTGTCGGACAGGATCACCTCGAGCGCCAGCATCACCCGGGACAGCTCCCCACCGGACGCGGCCTTCTGCAGCGGCCGGGCCGGGCTGCCCGGGTTCGCGCTGAAGCACAGCTCGACGTCGTCCGCACCGGTCGGCCCGGGCGTCGTCTCGCGCACCTCCACGGTCAGCGTCGCGTGCGGCATCGCCAGCCCGCCCAGCTCCGCGGTGACCGCCTCGCCCAGCCGCTCGGCGGCCTCCTTCCGCTCGGCCGAGATCTGCCCGGCCAGCTCGGCCAGCCGCTCGGTGAGCGCGTCGCGCTCCGCGGTCAGCTGGTCGATCCGCTCGTCGCTGCCGTCCAGGTCGGCCAGCCGCTCCGCCGAGCGCCGGGACCACGCCAGCACCTCGTCCACGGTGCCCTCTGTGTCGCCGTACTTGCGGATCAGGCCGGTCAGCGCAGACCGGCGCTCGCTCACCACCGCCAGCCGGGCCGGGTCGGTGTCCACGTCCGCCGCGTACGACGACAGCTCGCCGGCCAGGTCCGCGGCCAGGTAGTTCAGCTCCGCGACCCGATCCGCCAGCCCGGCCAAGGTGCTGTCGTGCTCCCGCTCCGCGTCCAGCACCGCCCTCGCCTGCGCCAGCAGCCCGAGCACGTCCGACGGCCGGGCCGAGTCCAGGTCCTCCGACGCCAGCGCCGCCGCCGCGGTGGTCGCGGCAGTGCGCAGGCCGTCGGCATACGCGAGCCGGTCCTCCTCCGCCGCGAGCTCGGCGTGCTCGCCCGCCTGCGGCTCCGCCCTCGCGATCTCGTCCAGCCCGAACCGCAGCAGGTCCGCCTCGGCCAGCCGGTCCCGCTGCCGCGAGACCAGGTCGTCCAGTTCGGCCACCACCTCGCGGTGCCGCTTGTATGCCGTGCCGTACTCGGCCAGCGGCTTCAATACAGCGTCACCGGCGAACGTGTCGAGCGTGGCCCGCTGCCGGGCCGGCTGGAGCAACCGCCACTGGTCCGCCTGGCCGTGGATCGCGACCAGGTCTCCGGACACCTCACCGAGCACCGAGACCGGCACCGAGGCACCACCCAGGAACGCCCGTGACCGGCCCTCCGATGACAGCTCGCGCGCGATCAGCAGCTCGTCGTCGTCGAGGTCGCCGCCCCGCTCCTCGGCCTGTGCGACCACCTGCGCCGGCACCCCGGAGGCGCGGCCCTCGACCCGGGCGCGCTTGGTCCCATGCCGGACCAGACCGCTGTCCGCCCGCACGCCGAGCAGCATGCCGACCCCGGTGACGACCATGGTCTTGCCGGCACCGGTCTCGCCGGTCACCGCGGTGAACCCGGGGTCCAGGTCCAAGGTGGCGTCCTCGATCACACCCAGGCCAGTGATCCGGATCTCGGTCAACATCAGCTGGTCCGTCCGTTCTTGCCGTTGCCGTTCTTGCGGTCGGCCGCGCCCCGCCAGCCCAGGACCGGCAGGTCGAACTTCGCCACCAGCCGGTCGGTGAACGGCGCCGTGTGCACCCGGGCGAGCCGGACCGGCTTGTCACCGCGTCGTACGTCGATCCGGGCTGCCCGCGGCAGGTCGATGGTCCGGCGGCCGTCGCACCACAGCACCCCGCGCCCGTCGTACCCCGGTACCAGCTCGATGCCCAGCCGGGACGACGGCCCGACCACCATCGGCCTGGCGAACAGCGCGTGCGCGGACAGCGGCACGACCAGGATCGCCTCGACCTCCGGCCACACCACCGGGCCGCCGGCGGAGAACGCGTACGCCGTGGAGCCGGTCGGAGTCGCGCACACGACGCCGTCACAGCCCCAGCGCGACAGCGGCCGCCCGTCCACGTCGAGCATGATCTCGAGCATCCGCTCCCGGGCCGCCTTCTCCACGCTGGCCTCGTTCAGCGCCCACGTCCGGGTGACGAGCGCGCCGTTCGCGCGGACCTCGACGTCGAGCGTCATCCGCTCCTCGACCACGTAGCTGCGTTCCACCACCACGCCGACGGTGCGCTCCAGGTCCTCCCGCTCGGCCTCGGCCAGGAAGCCGACGTGACCGAGGTTCACTCCCAGCACCGGGGTGCCGTGCGGGCGGGCCAGCTCGGCACCGCGCAAAATCGAGCCGTCGCCACCGAGCACCACGATCAGCTCGACGTCCAGTGCCGCCTTGTCCGGGTCGTCGGCGACCTCGACCGGTTCCAGCCCCAGCGACTCGGCCTCGTCGGCCAGCACCCGGACGCCGATCCCCGCGGAGGTCAGCAGCCGGTGCGCCTCGCGGGCCACCTCGACCGCATGCTCACGACCGGTATGCGCGACCAGCAGCACGCGGCGTCCCGTCACCCTCGCCTGCCTCTCATCGCGGCCCGTTCTCGATCGCGGTCGCAAGCATCGTCTCATCGAGCGAGGGCGCGCCCCGGCTCATCCACAGGAAATACTCGACGTTTCCCGACGGACCCGGCAGCGGGCTCGCCGTGATCCCGCGGATCCCCCAGCCCAGCGCCGCAGCGGCCGTCGCGACCTCCCGTACGGCGGACGCGCGCAGCTCCGGGTCGCGGACCACGCCGCCCTTGCCCAGCCGGTCCTTGCCGACCTCGAACTGCGGCTTGACCATCAGCACCAGGTCGCCGTCCGCCCCCGTCACCGCGGACAGCGCCGGCAGTACCAGCGTGAGCGAGATGAACGACAGGTCGCCGACCACCAGGTCCACCGGTGTCCCGCCGATCGCGTCCAGGGTCAGTCCGCGCACGTTGGTACGGTCCATCACCGTCACCCGGTCATCGGTCTGCAACGCCCAGACCAGCTGCCCGTACCCGACGTCGACCGCCAGCACCCGCGCCGCACCGGCCCGCAGCAGGACATCGGTGAACCCGCCGGTGGACGCGCCCGCATCCAGGCAGCGGCGACCCTCGATCACCAGCCCGGCGGGTCCGAACGCCTCCAGCGCGCCGAGCAGCTTGTACGCGCCACGCGAGGCGTATCCAGGGTCCTGCACACCGGAGGTGTCGACCACGATCGCGGCGTCGGCGCCGACACCGGTGGCGGGCTTGGTCGCGACCACACCGGCCACCTTCACCTTGCCCGCGGTGACCAGCTCACTGGCATGCTCGCGGGACCGCGCCAGACCGCGGCGTACCAGCTCCGCGTCCAGCCGGGCCCGCCGTACCGCGCGCGCCACGATGTCCGGCCGGTCTCAGGCGAGCTCGGCCAGGTCGCCGTCCGGCCGGTCCGCCTCCGCCAGCGCGTCCTGCAGCCGGTCCTGCAGGTCTGCGTACACCTCGGCATGCTCGGCCACCGGCCGCTCACGCAGGTCCTCCAGCCGCTGCATGGCCTCCTCGACCACCGGGTGGCTGGCCTCACGGTCGGGCTCGGAGTCGAAGTCCGGCTCGCCTTGGACGCCCGGCTCGGTCTCCGGGTCGGTGCGTACGTCGGGGTCGGTCTCGACCGGGAACCCGGTCGGCTGCTCGGTGGGGAACTCGGTCAACGTCAGCCTTCTTCGCCCGCGGTCTCGCCGGCCGTCGTCTTGGCGGCCGTCTCGCCGGCCGTCGTCTTGGCGGCCGTCTCGCCGGCCGTCGTCTTGGCGGCCGTCTCGCCAACCGTCGTCTTGGCAGCGGTCTCAGCAGTCGCCTTCTTGGCGGTGGTCTTCTTCGCCGCGGTCTTCTTGGCGGTGGTCTTCTTCGCCGCCTTCTTCGCGGCCGGGGCCCGCGCGCCGGTGCCGACCTGCTGCTCGAGCTTCTCCAGCCGCCGGCGCAGCGCCGCGACCTCCTCGGCGCGCACGAAGCCGAGCCGCGCCACCGCGCCCTCGACCTCGTTGGTGATGATGGCCTGCAGCAGCGCCCGGTTGCTCTTGCTGGTGGCAATGATCTCGTCGGCGAGGACGCTCACCCTGTTGGTGAGGCCCGTGGTCAGGTTCTCCGTACCGGTCTGATGCAGCAGCTGTTTCGCCGTCTGCTGCGCGCGCTGCCGGGTCACCTCGCTCAGGCCGTTCGCGAGCTGCACGTACCCGCGCAGGGCATCCTTCACCATCACGTCCTCCTGGGAGTGTGTCGTGCGTCGCTTGCCACGGTATCGCGGGAACGCATGCCGACGATGGCCAGTGCCTCCGTGGCGTCCACCGCGATGCCGGCGTCGGCCGCTTCCCACGCGGCGGCGAGCAGCGCCCGGAGGCCGTCGTACGGGTCGCCCTCGCCGGACAGCCGCACCACCCGCCCTTCGATCGTCGCCCGCCAGCCGCCGCAGCGATGCACACCGTCGGCGCTCTCCACCCCGGGCTGCGGTTCCGCGAGCGCGGCCAGGCCGGCCGCGACGTACGTCGGCCGCTGCTCGGCCGGCGCCTCGACCAGGTCGGCGGCGGTGTTCACACCGGTCGCGACCCACAGGCTAGGGATGCCGACCGCGAACGCGCCGGCGATGTCGGTGTCCAGCCGGTCGCCGACCATCAGCGGCCTCTCGGCGTGCAGCCGTTCGATGCTCGTCAGCAGCAGTGGTGGCGACGGCTTGCCCGCGACGACAGGGTCGACGTCGACCGCCGCCCGTACCGCCCGGACCAGCGCGCCGTTGCCGGGCGCACGGCCGCGCGGAGTCGGCAGCGTCAGGTCCAGGTTGCTCGCGAACCACTTCGCGCCGGCGTTGATCGCGTGTGCTCCCTCCGCGAGCATCACCCAGGTCACATCCGGCGCGAACCCCTGCACCACCGCCACCGGTTTGTCGTCGCTGCCGGCCACCAGCACCAGGCCGGACTCCTCCAGGCCTTCGCGCAGACCCTCGCCGCCGACCACCAGCACCGGCGACCCCGGCGGGAACTCGGCCGCCACCAGCTCTGACACCGCCTGCGCGGACGTCACCACGTCCTCGGTCCGCGCCGGCAGCCCGAACGACCGCAGCTGCTCGGCCACCGCCTCCGGGGTCCGGCTCGCGTTGTTCGTGACGTAGCCGATCCGCATCCCGGCCTCGGCCGCCTTCCGCAGCTGCTCCGGAGCGCCCGGCACCGGGTCCGACCCGACGTACACGACCCCGTCCAGATCGAGCAGCGCCACGTCGTACACGGCCGCCGGCGGCCGCTCGGACGCGGACAGCGGCCGAGGTGGGGTACGACGGCTCATCGACCGGCCCGTACGATGCCGCGCATGCCGAACCCCACCCTGCGACTAGACCCGTGGCGCGCCTGGCGCTTCGTGGCCGGCAAGGTGAGCGGGCTCGGTGCCGTGACGTCACCGCCGTACGACGTGCTGGAGCCGGAGCTGGTCCGGCGGCTGACTGAGTCGGATCTGCACAACATGGTGCGGCTCATCCTTCCACGCGACCCGCGCCTCGGCCCCGACCGGTACGACGAGGCCGCGGCCCGGCTGCGCTCCTGGCAGCAGGCAGGTGTGGTGATCCGGGACACCGAGCGAGCGCTGTACGTCTACCAGCAGCAGGTCGGCACGGCACGGCTGTGCGGTCTGGTCGGCTCGCTCGGCCTCGACCCGAACGGCCAGGTGGTACTGCCGCACGAGGACGTGATGCCATGGCCTGTCGACGACCGCTACGACCTGATGCGGGCAACCGGCGCGGACCTGGAGCCGATCCTGCTCGCCTACTCCGGCGGCGGTGACGCCAGTGACGCGGTCGACGCCGCCCGGTCCGCCGATCCCTGGCTGGTCGCGACCACCGACGACGGGGCCGACCACCTGGTCTGGCGGATCACCGATCCGGCCACGATCGCCGCGATCGCCGCTGACCTGTCCGGGCGGGAGGCGCTGATCGCGGACGGCCACCACCGGTACGCCGCCTACCTGCGCCGGCTGGCGACCGCGGGAGTGACCAGCGGGTTGGCGATGCTGGTGGACCATGACCGGCACCCGCTGACCCTGGACCCGATCCACCGCACCCTGCCGGGCACCGCCTTGGCCGACCTCGCGGAGCGGGTGCCGGCCGGCTGGCGGATCCACGACGGCAAGCGGCTGGACCTGCCGCACGGCATCGGCCTCACCGACGGCGAGCGCTGGCTGACCGCGTATCGCGACGCGGTCATCGCCACGCCGGACGTGAGCCTGGTGCACCAGCAGCTGCTGCCGGCGTGGGGCGTCGACCCGGACAGCGTCATCTACCACCACGCCCTGGACGACGCGCTCGCTGACGCGTCGGCGTCGCGCACCACGGTCGTGCTGGACCCACCGAGGCTCGACCAGGTGCTCTCGACCGCCGAACGCGGCGTCCGGCTGCCCCGCAAGGCCACGTCGTTCGGCCCGAAGCCCCGGGTCGGGCTGCTGTTCCGTACCCTCGACGAGGCCTGACCCGCCTACTCGCCCTTGTCGTCCCCGGCCATGTCATCCCCTGGCTCGTCCGTGGGCTCGTCGTCCAGGTCGGTGAACTGCAGGCCCTCGAGCTCCGCGGCCCGTTCGGCCGCATCGGTCGCGCCCTCGACGTCGACACCCGCTGCCCGGTGGAACCACACCAGCGCATCCTCACGGCGGTCCGCCGCCAGCAGCGCGTCCGCGTACGCATACCGCAGCCGCGGCAGCCACTCCGCCCGGGTCCGCTTCGTCAGCTCCGGGATCTCCAGCGCCTGTACGGCGGCCGCGTACTGCCCCATGTCACGCCGGGCCCCGGCCGCCACGATCAGCATCTCGATCTGCGAGGCCGGCTCCAGGTCCCGTACGGCGCGCTCCCGCGACAGCGCCAGCGCCTTCTCCGGCCGGCCCAGCGCCCGCTCGCAGTCGGCCATCGCCGGCAACACGTCCTGGTTGCCCGTCATCCGCCGCACGGCACGGAACTCGGTCAGGGCCTCGTCGTAGTGTCCCGCCAGGTACGCCGTCACCGCCACCGCCTCGCGGACGGCACCCAGCCGGGCCGCCAGCCGCCGGGTCGTCTTCGCGTGCAGGTACGCGCGCTCCGGATCCTCGTCCAGGAACCGCCCGGACGCCACCAGGTGCTGCGCGACCAGATCGGCCAGCGAGCGCGGAAGCGACCGCAGCTCGGCCTTCACCGACCGGTCCAGCTCGGCCCCGGTGATGCCATCGGGGATCGCTGGGTCGTCGCGTTGTGGCCCTGGTCCGGCGTCCGTCCGCCGGTCCCGACTCCCGCCGGTCTCTCGCCCAGCCCCGCGCGTACCAGACCCGCGCGCACCAGCACCGCGCGTGCCGGTACTGTCCCGCCGAGCGCCACGGCCTCCTGTGTCGTCCCGGCGTGCTCCGCGCCCGCCCGCGTCGTCCCGCTGCGCTCCGCGACCGCCTGTGTCGTCCCGGCGTGGCCCACGTCCGGCCGAGGATCCTCTGCCGGACGTGCCGCCTGACCGGTCGTCGCGACGCTCACCGCGCTCGGCGCTCGAACCGGAGCGGCTCGAACGCTTGCCGGCGTCGTCGCGCCGGGGCCCGCGACCGCGGCCCTGCTCCGGACGTCCCCGGCCGCCGGCCGGCCGGCCGCGACCGTCTCCGCGGCCGTCTCCGCGATCAGGGCGGGACGAGTGTGAGGGCGATGCCACGATGACTCCTGGTGGGTGCTAGCGATCTCGGTGGAACCCTGGCCAGACAAATGCCAAGGGCCACCCCGAGAGGTGGCCCTTAACAGTGTGAATGTCCGGCGACGTCCTACTCTCCCACGACCTCCCGGTCGCAGTACCATCGGCGCTGAAGGGCTTAACTTCCAGGTTCGGAATGGAGCTGGGTGTTTCCCCTTCGCCATGGTCACCGAAACTCTATGGAGATGTCAGTCGGGTCCCCGACCGTATCTCGGGAACCGCATAGTGGACGCGAAGCAACTTTGTAGCTCTGCTCGATCAAAAGCAGATGAAGTGAAGACAAGCCCTCGGCCTATTAGTACCGGTCAGCTGCATGCGTTACCGCACTTCCACTTCCGGCCTATCAACCCAGTGGTCTGCTGGGGGCCTTACCTGGTTACCCAGTGGGAGACCTCATCTTGAAGCGTGCTTCCCGCTTAGATGCTTTCAGCGGTTATCACTTCCGAACGTAGCTAACCAGCCGTGCTCTTGGCAGAACAACTGGCACACCAGAGGTTCGTCCACCCCGGTCCTCTCGTACTAGGGGCAGCTCTTCTCAAGTCTCCTGCGCGCGCAGCGGATAGGGACCGAACTGTCTCACGACGTTCTAAACCCAGCTCGCGTGCCGCTTTAATGGGCGAACAGCCCAACCCTTGGGACCTACTCCAGCCC
>Ga0075421_100013408_pt1 | contig 10217 bp, 8 predicted proteins | sample SoiMetdeltSBSDD5_FD_75292 | JGI IMG/M metagenome (GOLD analysis project Ga0075421, IMG submission 75292) | Bulk soil microbial communities from a Populus tree surrounding site in Tennessee, USA - Soil MetaG P. deltoides SBSDD5 | ecosystem: Environmental > Terrestrial > Soil > Tree plantation... | reverse complement strand
GGGTTCTACATCAAGCTCGGCTATGCGTTGGTGGGACGTCCGGACGATCATGGGGCGTTGCCGATGAGGAAAGCTCTTCGAGTGCCGGGCGCTTGAGCTGGAGCCGCCTAACACGGCGCTGCAGGCCGACGAGCGGCGCGCCACGGTGGTAGCTGATTGAAGGTTTGCGCTCGCGCCGTTCGCGAGCTGAGCTTTGCGTTAGGGTCAAGGGGCGAGCGCTGTCGGGAGGGTGATTTGGAGAAGGCTTTTGATATAGTCCTTAAGTAGAGGTTGCGATGACAAATCTACTCCAAAAGGCATTTGATGAGGCTTCTAAACTCCCGGAAGTTGAGCAGGACGCGCTAGGCCGCATCTTGTTAGAAGAGCTTGCCTCCGAGCGCCGATGGGAAGAGCTGTTCTCCGGATCACACGATCTACTTGCCGAGCTCGCGGATCAAGCTTTGGCAGAGCACCGTGCGGGGCGGACTGAGAAGCTTGATCCGAAAAAATTGTGATCTCGCATACCACTGCGCAGTTTCGGAGAATGTTCGCCGAACTGCCTGCAGAGGTTCAACGTTAAGCCCGTCGCGCATATCGTGTCTTCCGGCAAAATCCGAATCATACGAGTCTCCGTTTCAAGCATGTCCATCCTTCCCGGCCCATCTACTCTGTTCGGGTTAGTTCGGATTATCGAGCGGTTGGAATCTTGCAGAGCGACGAAATTATCTGGTACTGGATCGGCTCACATGCAGACTACGACAAACTTCTTTCACGATCGCGGCGTAGACCTTAACCATTGGGTTGAGAAGGTCGCGGCGGATCGCGCCTCTCACTCAAAACGTTAGGGAACGGACATGCCGACAGCGATTATCATCGGGGCGTCATCGGGAATTGGCCGTGAGATTGCCGTTCAGTTGTGCGCCCGTGGTTTTCGCATTGGCGTGGCGGCGCGGAATCATCACGGTCTACAAGAGCTCCCACGAGTGTTGGGACCGGAGAACTGCGTAGTTCGTGGATTCGATGTCTCTCAGGTTGCCTCGGCGCTTGAGGGGTTCCATCAGCTCCACGATGAACTCGGCGAGATCCACTTTGTCTATCTGGTCGCTGGCATCGGCTTTCCCAACCCCGATCTTCAGTGGTCGCTTGAAGAACCGACTTTGGGCGTGAATTGTTTGGGTTTCGCTGCATTGGCTACAGCGTCGATTCAGATATTTTGCAAGCAGGGCTATGGTCACTTGATCGCTGTCACCTCGGTTGCCGCTGTAAGACCGTCGGGTGACGCTCCGGCGTATGGAGCATCAAAGGCATTCGGATCGAGCTACATCAAAGCGTTGCGATATTGGATTCGCCGCAAATCACTGCCGATCTACGTGACGGAAGCGCGGCCCGGTTTCGTTGATACGGCGATGATGAAGGCACGAAAACCGTTTTGGGTTGTCAGCGCCGCGCGAGCAGCGGCGGAAATTATTGCTGCTACAGATCGGCGCAAGAGATTAGTCTATGTGCCTCATCGTTGGTGGTTCATAGCGCAGCTTATGCGAATGATGCCCGACTCGCTCTATACCAGAATTGCCTAACAAGGGCGCTGCAGCGAACTGGCTATGCGATTGAGTTTGTGAGTCACTGGTTTTACACTGCGGTTGAAGAAGACGGCCTGAAGGACATTTTGGTTATCGCGACTATATTTTTCTTGTCCCTTCGCTCGAAGAGAAAACCTATTACTTTCTGAAGACCATTATCCCGAGCCGGAAGGCGACGCGAGATTATCCTGGAACCGGAGAGACCGATGAAGAAGCTTGATCGATTTGAGCGGGAGATCCTCGGCGCATATGAAAAGGGAGTGCTGGTGTCTGCTCGTCCGACGAAAGCCCAACTTGCCGGATTCCGGGAGGCCGCGCGTGCCACCTTTGTGAAGAACAAGCGTGTAAACATCCGACTTTCGGCAGCCGACTTGATGGATCTTCAAGCTCGCGCTTATGGAGTTCCTTATCAGACTCTGATCGCCAGCGTGCTGCATAAATACGTTTCAGAACGTTTGCGCGAAACAAAGTCACGTATAACCACCCGCTTAACACGGACGCGCGCAAAGACAGCGCGCACCGGTTAGAGCCGGCAACAGCGATTAGTGATGGATCATTGTTTCCTTGGTAGCGGCTCAACGACATCACGTTAGGTGCACCAAGGTCGCATGCGCATCTGGACCATTCATCCAAAATACCTTGATGCGCAAGGTCTCGTGGCGCTCTGGAGGGAAACGCTTCTAGCCCGTGCAGTGTTTCGGGGTGAAACCAAAGGTTATCGCCATCATCCGCAACTTGATCGGTTTCAAATTCAGGCGCGCCCGCTGTCTGCAATAAACGCATATCTTCGGTGCCTCCTCGAAGAAGCAGAGTCCCGCGGGTACAGTTTCAATCGGAGCAAGGTTGGGCCGGTTCGAGACGTCGTCAAGATTAAAGTCAGCTCTGGTCAGCTCGCCTATGAATGGCAACACCTACGCCGCAAGCTGAGGGCACGCAGTCCTGTCTGCTATCGTCTGTGGCGGAACGTGGCTGTTCCAGATGCGCATCCATTGTTTACAATCAGCCCTGGCCCTGTAGAAACCTGGGAGCGCAAGAATGGTGGCACCTAATAAACCGCTGCAGGCGACGCCGCTTCACGGCGTGGTTGGCTGAAATCAGATCTGTATCGGAGCTGCCCAAAGGCGCACAGCGTGAACGCGTTCTGCGCTAATCCAATTGCTTAAGGATGAAGATCAGTCGGTGAGACTTGCCGCCGCCGCCGAAATTGCCGAGATTCGTGACGTGTCCGCCGTAGCGCTGCCACGACTGATCGAGAATTTCCAACAGCCACACGGTGAGGAAGGTATGGGATACGTGGAGGCGGTGGCCGCCTTTGGAGAGCCGGCGTTGCCGGTGCTGCAGCAGGCATTGGGCGGCAACAATTGGCTTGTTCGGGCGAGAGCTTGCGACACCGTCAGAAAGATCAAGCCGAAGCCGTACAGAGATGGCGAATGCAAACACAAAGCGCCATAACTTGGCGCTCACGTGCATGCGGCAAAGACCGCCGCGTCGCTTGGCTCAACGTTATGTGGCATTGGAAGTGTCGTCGTGACTAGGCCAATTTACATAGTAGCCAGCTTGTGGATTGAAAATGAGAGCTTGGCTGCGTTTGAAGCATATGAGCGCAAGGCAACCAGAATCATGATGAGATATGGCGGTTCGATTGAACGCGTGGTTCGGTTATCTACAAATGGAGAGCAGCCAGACCAACCGTTTGAAGTGCACCTCATCCGTTTTCCAAGTCATGAGATGTTTGCGGCGTACCGTTCAGATTCAGAGTTGAAGGCGCTGTCCTCGGAGCGAAACGCTGTAATCACTAAAACAACGGTTGTGGTGGGTCATGAGAATCCCAGGTATGCCACATAACCCCCCAGCGCATTCGGACGCGTGTGAAGCGTCGTGCTGCTTCTTGGCACCGCGGTCGCGCGCCGGTGGCTGGGAACGTTAGCAATTCACTCCTCTTTAACTTCCACATTTCCCCTCCGGTCAGTGGCGCGGTCCAACGTCGTCCATGTCCCTCTACGTTCCACTCTGGTGCAAGAGTAATTTTTCCTTTCTCGAAGGCGCGAGCCATCCCGACGAGTTGGTGGATGAAGCGTATCGGCTGGGCTTGCCAGCGCTCGCGCTGACGGATCGGGATGGGGTTTACGGCATCGTGCGCGCCCATGTGAAGGCGCGCGAGCTGGGTATCAAGCTCATCATCGGCGCGCAGGTAACTCTGCTCGATGGATCGACGATTGTTTTGTTGGCGCAAGACCGCGGCGGCTATGCGAATCTATGCCGGCTATTGACCAAGGGCCGGTTGCGCTCGGAGAAAGGCGAGAGCGCCGTCACGTGGGAGGAGGTTTACCAACACGCACGGGGTTTGATCGCGCTTTGGGATGGTGAAGGCACATCCGTCATGCCCGCCCTTCGGCCGGGTTCAGGACAAGCTCCAGCGGGCATCCATACAACAAGGGAACAGAACCTAAATTCCCGCTTGTGCGGGAATGACGGAAAAGCAAGCGCCGTTGGTTTAGGTATCGGCGAGGCAGATTCGGACCAAGTCATAAGCAATCTCCGCGATGTATTTGCCGACCGGCTTTACGGCATGATCGCGCGACATCGGCGCGAGGAAGAAATCGTTCAAGAACGTCGGCTGCGGGAGCGGGCTCAGCGCTTCGGCTTTCCATTGGTCGCGGCCAACGAAGTGCTTTATCACACGCCGGCGCGGCGGCGCCTGCAGGACGCGTTGACGGCGATACGCTACGGCATCCCCGTCGCCTCCTGCGGGCGAAAACTGAAACCCAATGCCGAACATGGGCTCAAGCCGCCGTACGCCTTCTCGAAGCTTTTCGCCGACGATCCCGTGGCCGTCGATCGCACTCTGGAGATCGCCGAGCGCTGCAATTTTTCATTGAACGAGATCCGCTATCGCTATCCTTCGGAAAAATTGCCGAACGGCATGACTTCTGCTGAGTGGCTCCGGGAGCAGACTTTCGAGGGCGCCCGGTGGCGCTATAAAAATCAAATTCCCGATGACATCGTCGCCCAAATTGAAAAGGAACTGGAGATCATCGAAGCGCTCGATTACCCCGGATACTTTTTGACCATGTGGGAAATCGTCGAGTTCTGCCGCTCGCATAATATTCTTTGCCAGGGGCGCGGCTCGGCGGCGAATTCGGTGGTTTGTTACTGCCTCGGTATTACCGCCGTCGATCCGAGCCACATCGGCTTACTCTTCGAGCGTTTTATCTCGAAAGAGCGCGCCGAGCCCCCGGATATCGATCTCGATATCGAGCACGACCGGCGCGAAGAAGTCATCCAGCATGTTTACCAAAAATATGGCCGGGACCGCGCCGCTTTGGTCGCCAACGTGGTGCGCTATCGCTCGCGTTCGGCGCTGCGCGACGTCGGCAAAGCTCTGGGCCTGTCCGAGACGGCGCTCGATCGTGCCGCCAAGTTTCTTTCGTCCTACGAAAACGTTCGGCCGGACGTGCTGGAGCAAATGGGCATCGATGTATCGGGCGGGCTGCACGAGCATCTCCTCGAGCTCAGCAATGAAATTTTGGATTTTCCACGCCACTTGTCGATTCATCCCGGCGGCTTTCTGCTCGGCCATGAGCCGGTGCACGATTTAGTACCGATCGAGAACGCGACCATGCCCGAGCGCACGGTGATTCAATGGGACAAGCACGACGTGGAAGATCTTGGCCTGTTCAAAGTGGATCTGCTCGGCCTCGGCGGGCTCACCCAGCTCGATCTTTGTTTCCAGCTTTTACGCGAGCATCGCGGCGTCGAGCTTTCCATGGCGACGATTCCGCCGGATGACGAAGCCACGTATGACATGATTTGCAAAAGCGACACCGTCGGTGTGTTCCAGATCGAGAGCCGGGCCCAGATGGCGATGCTGCCGCGCCTGCGGCCGCGAAATTTCTACGATCTGGTGATCGAGATCAGCATCGTTCGCCCCGGGCCGATCACCGGCGGCATGGTGCATCCGTATTTACGCCGGCGCCAAGGCAAAGAAGAAGTGACCTATCCCCATGAATTGTTGAAACCCGTGCTCGAGAGAACACTCGGCGTGCCGCTGTTTCAGGAACAAGTGATGCGGCTGGCGATGGTCGTGGCTGATTACACGCCGGGCGAAGCCGATCAACTTCGCCGCGACATGGCGGCTTGGCACCGCACGGGACGGATGGAGCGGCACCGCGAGCGGTTGATCACACGCATGCAAGCCAAGGGCATCGCCGCCGAATTTGCCGAGCGGGTGTTCGAGCAGATCCGCGGGTTCGGCGAATACGGCTTTCCGGAAAGCCACGCGGCGAGCTTCGCGCTCATCGCGTACGCGACGGCCTGGCTCAAGTGTCACTATCCGGCCGAGTTTGCCTGCTCGCTGCTGAACGCCCAGCCCATGGGTTTTTACATGCCGGCGACGATCGTCGAGGATGCCAAACGTCATAACGTGGCGGTGCGAAGCATCGACATACGAACCAGTGAATGGGACTGCACGCTGGAGTCCGACGCCGCGAGCGACGGCGTTTTCGCCGTGCGCATGGGGCTTCGCTACGTAAAAGGTTTGGGGGAGCGCGAGGGGGAGAGAATCGCGCGCGCGCGCAGTCTCGCGCGGTTCGCATCGCTGGAGGATTTCGCCCGTCGTACCGGATTGGATGAGGGGTCGCTCAGCGCGCTGGCGGAAGCGGGAGCCTTCGACAACCTGCAAATCGACCGGCGCGCGGCGCTGTGGGACGTGCGCCGCCTGGCGCGCGCAAAAGGTGATTCGTTAGCGCTGCCCGCGCGCGAACGGCAACCGGAATTCGCGCCGCTGAGCGATTTCGAAGAAGTCGGCTGGGACTACCGCAGGACTTCGCACAGCGCGCGGCGTCACCCGCTGGAGCCCATGCGCATAAGTTTGGCTCGCCACGGTTTACCCGATGCGCGCACAGTCGCGGGGATGCAAAACGGCGCAAGGATTCGCTATGCGGGTTTGGTGATATGCCGGCAGCGGCCGGGCACCGCGGGCGGAGTGGTTTTCATGACTTTAGAAGACGAAACCGGTTTCGTGAACGCGGTGGTTTGGGAAAGCGTTTTTCAGCGTTATTCTATTTTAGCCAAGACCGTGAGCTTTCTCGGCATCACCGGCAAGCTGCAAGTGGAAGACGGTGTGGTCCACTTAGTCGCAGAAGAGCTTTGGGAACCGAGATTGGAGCTTAAACCGGCAAGCGCGCGCAGCCGCGATTTTCATTGAAGAGAACCGCACCGCAAAGGCACAGAGGGCGCAGAGAAAGATAGATTGTCCTCTCTGTGAACTCGGCGTCTCCGCGGTGCAGTAGTCGACGTTTTTGATTAAGCGACCGCTTTCGTTTCGCCTTTTTCCACGCGCGCTTTAAGCCGCGGGTAGAATCGCAGCGGGTTATCCCAGAAAATTTTTCGTTTCAATTCGTCGCTGACATCCTTGCGGTTGATCAGGTTCGGGATGTCGTGGCTGAAGTCGCGCTGGTCGCGCTCGTGCGGGTAGTCCGACGCCCAGATGAGCGCGCTGTCGTTGGCGACTTGCGCGGCGAGCGGCAGCGCCGACTCTTCGACTTCGACGGCGAAGAAAATATTTCCCTTCTTGACGTACTCGCTCGGTTTGAGCTTGCAGCGCGGCGAGTAGTGGCCTTTGCGCTCCTGCTCCTCGTCCATGCGGTCCATCATGTAGGGCACCCAGCCGACGCCGCACTCGATGCAGCCGAATCTGAAGTGGGGAAAGAGCTCGAAGACGCCCTCGAACATCATGGCGGTGAATTGGCGGATCTGCGCGAAGGGATGTTCGAGCGTATGGCCGATGGTGAAATTATTCACCATGTCGAGACCGAGCGCCGGCATGCTCAAGCCGCCGTGGGTCGAGACCGGCACGTCCAGTCTTTGCGCCTCTTCCCAGAGCGGATAAAACTCCGGGCCGCTGTAAAGTCGTCCTCCGGGAGCGACGGCGGGCAACACGGCGCCCACCATGTCCAATTCGTTTACGGCGCGGCGAAGCTCTTTGACGGCTTCGGAAATATCCTGGATCGGCAGCAAAGCGACGCCGACCAGGCGCGGGCTCACTTTCATGAATTTGTGATAGAGCCAGTCGTTGTAAGCCTTGGCCATGCAGATCGCCCAGTCTTTGTCCTGGATCGCGCCGTGGGTCAGGCCTTGAGTCGGATAGAGAACGGTGAGCTCGATTTTGTTGATGTCGAGAAAATTCAGCCAATCTTTTGCATGCGGGCCGGTGCCGCCTCCGGCCCAGCCGCCCGGCTTGCGCAACGAGCGCAGAAAACCGTCCATCGTGAGTCCGGGCCAGAAAGAATAGCTCTGGTGCCATTCCAAGTCTTTATACGGCGGTCCGATAAACTCGCGCAGCTCGCTGTCAAGCTCCATCACATGTCCGTCGGCGTCGATGATTCGGTAGTCAGCCATGGGAACCTCCTATTGCAGTTTCCAGGATCGAAGATAGAGGATGGAGGATCGCGGGCGATGCTCAATCCTCCGTTCTCTATTCTCTCACGTATTCCGCGTGTTGTCCGTGAATAATTCCTCAACGGTCAGATCGCGGCCGAGCATGCCCTGCTGGCCGGCGAATTTGATCAGGTTTTGCACGTCGTTATAGTTTTCCTTGAAGCCCTGATAAAACGGATCCTTGCCGAAGAATTTTCTTTCTTCCTCCAAGTACGAGCGGCCCCAGGCAAAGCTCAAACGGTGCGGCTGCTCCATGAATTCGTTATAGGCTTTGCGCGACGCCAGCAACGCTTCATACAGGCTGGTGGCGACCCAGGGGTCGCGCTCCAGGATTGCTTGCTTGATCACGACGGGGTGCATGATCGGATAAACCTTGGTGCGTTGATAGTAGGCTTTTTCTTCTTTCTCGAAGTCGGGGAACAGGCGCTCGACGGTTCCGTCGCCGCGAATCCAACGCTGCGGCAAGTCGGGCTCCACTTCGGCGTCGACTTTTCCTTCGACCAGCAAGTCTTCGAGCTTGCGCTTGCCTTCGACGAACTCGACTTTGATGTGAGCCGGCAGCTTGGGGCCGACATTCTCCTTATTGACGATGACCCAGGTAACGTCGCTGACGCCCAAGTCGTAGCTGTTCATCAGCATCCCTTTGGTCACCAACGCCAGCGTATTTTCGTAGCTGCGCAATCCGATGCGGCCGCCTTTCAGATCCGACGGCTTGCTAACGCCAGAGCCGGCGCGAACGAAGCAGAATTTATGGCCCCACATCCGTCGCGGAAAAAAGGGAATGGCTTGAAGCCAGTCGGTGTCCTGCCCACGCGCCACGAGATAAGACGACATGGAAAATTCGCAGGCGTCGTATTCGCCATAGTGAAACATGCGCTCGTGGCGGATGCCGCTTTCGACGGTGAGGATATTAAGGTCGATACCCTGAGCTTGAACCTCGCCGTCGCGCAGAGGCTGCAAATAGTCATACTTGTCGAATGCAATGGTGAGTTTCAGTTTAGCCATACGGAAATTCCTAAAGATGGCAGTTTGAGACGATCATAAAAGTCCCGACATCCGGTGTCAATGTGCTGTTCGGTCCTGGCAGTAAAAGCAGATCCTTCGCATGACGGATTGACTCAACCGCATCCGTCGTTTCATTGACACTCGCCGGACGGCGATGTTAAGTGACCCAATATTGTCGATCGGAGGAGAATGCTATGCGCTTTGAAAATAAGTCCGTGATCATCACCGGCGGCGGCGGGAAAATTGGCAAAGCCTACGCGATCGGCTTCGCCAAGGAAGGCGCCAAGGTGGCGCTGCCGGATATCGCCAGCGCCGACCACGTCGTGAAAGCGATTCGAGACATGGGCGGGACGGCGCTCAGCATGGCCTGCGACGTCTCGGATGAAAAGAGCGTCAAGTCCATGGTCGATGAAGTCGCGAAGCAGTTCGGCAGCGTCGATGTGCTGGTCAACAACGCGGCCTATTTCATGACCGTCAAGAAAAGTCCGTTCTGGGAAATGGCAGTCGACGAATTCGACAAAGCGATGGCGGTCAACGTGCGCGGCTCGTGGCTCTGCGCCAAGGCGGCGTTTCCCTACATGAAACAGCAAGGGAAAGGGAAGATTATCAACATTTCTTCCGGCACCGCGCTCAACGGCGGGCAAAACTACATCCACTACGTGACGTCAAAGGGCGCGCTGATCGCCATGACCCGGGCAATGGCGAAAGAAGTCGGCGATTACAACATCTGTGTCAACACCGTGGCTCCGGGCTTTGTCGTCACCGAGGGGCGTTCGGTGGACGCCGCGTTCAACGCCAGCCGCGTGGCGAACCGGGCGTTGAAACGCGTTCAAGTCGAGAACGACCTCGTCGGCACCGTGATGTTCCTGGCGTCGTCCGAGAGCGATTTTATGACCGGGCAGTTGCTCAACGTCGACGGCGGCGCGCACTTTGTCGGCTGACGCTAAACAGGAGCGACGCAGGCCGGGAGTTTAAATTCCAAGCACGAAACTCGAAACAAATTCAAATAGTCAAATACAAAACGGAGAGTTGGTTAGCGCAGAGTTTTGAATCGCTTTCCCCCGCAGCTTGCTGCGTTTTTCGCAACGGCCAATCCAAAGGCCGTCATTCCCGCATGTTTTAAGCGGGAATCGTGCGCCCGTGAGGGCGCCACATCAGCACGGTGAAAGACCGTGTCGGAGAAAGCCACAGCTCCGTAGCCGAAGGTAACTGCGT
>Ga0075421_100013406_pt1 | contig 10217 bp, 10 predicted proteins | sample SoiMetdeltSBSDD5_FD_75292 | JGI IMG/M metagenome (GOLD analysis project Ga0075421, IMG submission 75292) | Bulk soil microbial communities from a Populus tree surrounding site in Tennessee, USA - Soil MetaG P. deltoides SBSDD5 | ecosystem: Environmental > Terrestrial > Soil > Tree plantation... | reverse complement strand
CCGCGCGAAGTCTACGCCCGGCCAGCCAGCCGAGAGGTGGCGGACTTCATGGGCCTGGTCAACCTGCTGCCCGGGCGCGTCGTGCGCGCCGCGGTCGACGACAGCCTCGTCTCGGTCGCGGGCAGCGAGCCCGTCCGGCTCTCACTGGGGCCCGCCCTGGAGGTGGGAGCCGGCGTTCACGTGGCGATCCGCCCCGAGAGCCTCCGCCTGGCCCCCGCCGGGGCCGGCGTCGCGGACGCCGGTGCCGGCGTGCTGCGGGGCAAGGTCGCCGAGCTGACGTTTCTCGGCAACCTCATCGACTGCCACATTGTGCTGGATGACGGGACACGCGTCCGCGTCCAGGCCGATCCGGACGCCCCACTCCAGGTCGGCCAAGCGGTCCGGGTCGCATTCGACCCTCACGTGTGCACCGTGTTCGAAGCCTGAGCCATCGCCCAGCCGCCGAAGGCCGGAGAGCCGAAGGAAGGAGCCACCGGATGACCGCCGCACCCGCTGTCCTCGGACGCGAGCACTGGGCCCAGAAGGGGCCGGTGCGCCTGTTCCTCTGGGAGAAGGCTGCCGTCGGTCCCTCGGAGCCGCGGGGGACGATCCTCTTCGTCCACGGGTCCTCGATGGGATCCCAGCCGACCTTCGACCTGCAGGTCCCGGGACGGTCCGATTCCTCGGCGATGGACCACTTTGCCCGGCTCGGCTACGACACCTGGTGCGTCGACATGGAGGGTTACGGGCGGTCGGACAAGCACCGCGACATCAACGCCGATGTCGCGACCGGGGCCGACGACCTGGCGGTCGCGACGGACTACATCGCCCGGAGCCGGGGCGTGGGCGCATACCTGACGTACGGGATCTCGTCGGGAGCCCTCCGCGCAGCGCTGTTCGCCCAGCGGCACCCGGAGCGTGTCCAGCGCCTCGCGCTCGACGCCTTCGTCTGGACGGGTGAGGGGAGCCCGACGCTCGCGGAGCGGCGGAAGCGTCTCCTCGAGTACCGGGCGAAGAACCGGCGCCCGATAGACCGCGCCTTCGTGCGCAGCATCTTCACCCGGGATCACCCGGGGACGGCCGACGACGGCGTCATCGAGGCGTTCGCCGACGCGATTCTCGCTCTCGACGACTCCGTGCCGACCGGCACCTATGTCGACATGTGCGCGAACCTGCCTGTGGTCGATCCCGCCCTGATCTCCGTGCCCACGATCATCATGCGTGGGGAATACGATGGCATCGCCGGTCTTGACGACCTCCTGGAGTTCTTCCGGCGCCTTCCGAACCCCGACAAGCAGTTCGCGATCATGCCGGGCATCGCCCACGCGAGCTTCCACCAGAAGAACTTTCGCATCGCGTACCATATCCTCCAGGCGTTCTTCGGTCAGCCGGCCCCGATCTATCGAGGGGCATGAGGGAGGCAGCCATGCACGGGACTCGATCGCTCGCGGCCTCCGCCTTCCTTCTGTTGGCGGCCTCTGCCGCTGCCCAGCCCGCCGGTTTCGCGCCGGACGCCGTGGACCTCGCGGCGGCGAAGCGCGAGGGTGTCGTCAGCTGGTACACCTCGACACCGATCGTCGCCGCTCAGAAGGTCGCCAACATGTTCCAGGCCGAGACGGGAATCAAGGTAGAGCTCTTCCGGTCCGGTGGATCGGCCGTGCTCCGTCGCTTCCTCCAGGAGATCGACGCCAAGCGCGTTCTCGCGGACGTCCTCACCGTCTCCGACCCCGCCGAGGTCAACGGGCTTGCCAAGCGCGACCTGCTCGTTCCGTTCCGCCCCAAGAACTTCGACAAGATTCCCGAGGCAGTGAAGGATCCGAAGGGCCACCACATCGCCCAGCGGGTGAATCTGGCGGCCATCATCATGCGCACGGACAAGGGGCTGGAGGCTCCCAAGAACTGGCTCGACCTGACCGACCCGCGGTACAAGGGCCTCCTGGTCATGCCGGACCCCTCGTACACGGCCATCCAGCTCATGGTGGTGGGCACCCTTTCCCGGAAGTACGGGTGGGAGTTTTACCAGAAGCTCCGTGCGAACGACATCATGGTCGTGCAGGGCCACCAGCAGGTATCGGAGGTCCTGACGCGAGGTGAGCGGCTGATCGCCGCGGAGGGCGCGGACCAGTACGCGTGGGTGGATCGGAAGGCCGGGCACAAGGTGCAGACCGTCATCCCGGCTGACGGAGCGTTTGCCGTGGCCGCGCCGACCGCCATCATCAAGGGCGCCCCCCATCCCAACGCCGCCAAAGCCTTTGCCGAGTTCATGATCGGCGACACCGTCCAGAAGCTCTTCCCGGACGAGGGCATCTACGCCGCCCGGGTCGACGTGCCGCCCCCGCCCGGCAATCCGCCCCTGAGCCAGGTCAAGCTGTGGCCCATCGACTACGCCGCCATCGAGATGGAGGCGAAGAGCCTGAAGGACCGATTCAACGAGATCTTCCAGTAGGAGCGTTGCCGGCGCGGAGCCACGGGCTCCGTCGAGCCTGTCGGGTCGGCGGGCGGGGCAGGGGCTGCCTCAAGCCGCGTCCGACCTCCGGTGACCAGGTGGAGGGTCGCGGGGCCCCGGGCTCGCGGGTCCGGAGAGGACGGCATGGCAGGTATCACGCTCGAGCAGGCGACGACGATCGTGGCGGCAGCCCTCCGGACAGCACGGGAGACGGGCTGCGCGCCCCTGGCGGTGGCCGTCCTCGACGACGGCGGCCACCTGAAGGCGTTCGCGCGGGAAGACGGCGCAGGCATCATCCGCCCCCAGATCGCGCTGGGAAAGGCGTGGGGAGCGCTGGGGATGGGCATGGGCTCCCGGGCCTTCGCCCGCCGGGTCGCGGAGCAGCCTCAGCAGCAGGCCTTCTTCGGCGCGCTCAACGCGATGTCCGGCGGGCGAGTGGTGCCTGCAGCCGGCGGCGTGCTGGTCAGGGACGGCCGGGGCGTGGTGATCGGGGCGGTCGGCATCTCCGGCGACGTCTCGGACAAAGACGAGGCATGCGCGCTCGCCGGCATCGCGGCGGCCGGCCTTGCCGGGGACGCGGGCTAGGTGGGAGATCCGTTGGCGGCCCAGCGCCCGCAGAACGCGGTGCGATGGGGCGGCTGGCGGCCCCCCGTCCGGCCCGGTCAGGGGGACGCTCAATCGGAGCGGCGAGCGGCCGGACGACCTCGGGGTTGCCCCCGCGCTCGCATTCTTCCCGCGGTTCTTCTCCTGCTGGTCGAGGGCCGCCGGCGCGTCGGCGAGCCTAGCTCATGCCCGGCACGAACGCGTCGCGCCCGCGCTGGTAGCTGGGCTGCCGCTGGGCAACGTTGCGGTTGACCAGCGGACGGAGGTAGAGCGGGCTGCGGAGACTCCGGACCTCGTGCTCGATCGTGAAGAGGACCCGGCCGGTGTCCGTATCGACGATGTCCTGGAAGCGGTACTGGTACCAGTTGCTCTCCTCCGTGACGAGTCCCCGCTGGCTGAGCCAGCGGTGCGGGCCGGAGAAGCTCGCGATGTAGATCTGGACGTGGTGGCCGTCGTAGGGCGGGATCGCGTCCGCTGTCTCGCGGAAGATCAGCTCCTGCTGGGGTCCGACCGTGACTCGCGCCGCGACGCCGCCGCCGTTCCGGACCACCGCCGTCGGCGCACCGAGGCCATCCCGGTAGAAACGCGCGATGCCGTCCGCCGTGCCGCGCTCGACCGCAAACTCGATGTACGGCATGCCGAGGGTCATCTCTCCGAACGCCGGGCCCGGCGGGTGGCAACGGATCACGTTGCCCCATGGCGAGACCACGCGGACGTACTTGTCCTCGACCGAGTAGGCGAACTTCGTCGCATCGAGTCGCCCGTTCACCATCGCCAGGCGGCCCGGCAGCTCTTCGAAGTCCGGGATCACCAGCCCGACGTCGCCCCGCAGCACCTGGGGCGCGCCGGTGGGGAGGTGGAACTGCTGCTGCCCGATGTTGACCCACATGTTCTCGAGGCCGGTCATCAAGTACGGGTCGCGGGTGAGCCCGAGACCCACGACGTAGAAGAGGGTGGCGAGCTGCTGGTCAGGGACCCTGACGTTGACGTGCTCCAGCGCCACGATGTTCCCGACGTCCTGGGTGGTCCGGTCGTGCCTGTCGTCCGCCATTGCCCGCCTCCCCCGCCAGCTACGCTCGCGCCTCCAGCTTAGCGCGGCTCGCGCTTTCCGGACAATGGCGCTTGGCGGCATGCCCCCGGGGTCACTTCAGGCCGTCAAGACCGGCGCGGGCGATCTGCTCGTCCTGGTCGGCCGTGACTCCGCTCACCCCGATCCCGCCGATGATCTTGCCGTCGACCACGATGGGGAGCCCGCCGGTGACCGGCGTCGCCCCGGGAAAGGACAGCACGGCGACGCGCGTCTTCGAGGTATCCTCCAGCGTTCTCGTCGGCCGCCGGAACATGGACGCCGTGCGCGCCTTCTCGACGGCGAAGGCCGAGCCGGCAGTCTGCGTGTCGTCCAGGCGCTCGAAGTAGACCAGGAAGCCGTGGTTGTCCACGATCGCGACCGCCACGGGCCACTTGTTCTTCACCGCCTCGGCGATCGCCGCGGCCGCGATCTTCCTCGCCGTCTCAGGGTGATCTCCGCCCCGTACGTGGGCGGTGCCTGCGCGAGGACACAGGCGGGGGACGGCGCGAGGGCCACGACGAGCGCGATTGCCGCGATGCCCTTGAACATCGATGTGCCTCCTCTCGGGACGGTTGGTTACAGGAGGTCCCCCGACCGTCCTTCCTCGCGCGGGCGCCAGCGCAGGAGACGGGCCTCCGCTCGGTTCAGGACCTCGTTGCAGAGCACCACGACGGCCGCCAGGACGAGGATCCCGCCCAGGGCGCCCGTCGTCGAGAACAGTGATGTGTTGTAGTGGATCAGGTAGCCGAGCCCCTTGCTTGCCGCGACGAACTCGCCCACCACGGCTCCGACCAGGGCATAGGGCACGCTGAGCTTCAGGCCCGTCAGGATCCAGGGGACCGTTGCGGGAACCGTGATCTTCAGCAGAACCTGTCGCTCGTTCGCTCCCATGATGCGGAGCACGTTCTTCAGCTCGAGGTCGACGCCCTTGATCCCGGAGTACGTGCTGAAGAAGGTGAGGAAGAAGACCACGATAACCACCAGGACGATCTTGGATGTGGGGCCGATGCCGAACCAGATGATGAAGAGCGGCGCCAGCGCGATGCGGGGAATCCCGTTGAAGGCGACGATGTAAGGATCCAACACGCTGGCCACAGTCTCGCGCCGGGCGAGGAGGAACCCGAAGCTGACTCCGGAGATCGCGCCGATGACGAAGCCGGTCACGGCCTCGTAGAGGGTGACGGCGGCGTGCTCGAAGATGGAGCCATCGAGCGTCACCTGGGCGAGGTAGCCGAAGACCCGAGACGGACTCGAGACCCAGAAGGGGTCGATGAGCCGGCCCGAGGCGACCTCCCAGAACCCGAGCAGGGCGAGGCCGAAGAGGGCGCGGTAAAGGAACAGTCGCGGACGGGCGCTCACTGCGGCAGGAAGTCGTTGTTCACGACGTCGGCGAACCCCGCGCGGCTCTTGAGCAGCCCGGCCTGGTCCAGGACGTCGTGCGTGGCCTGGAAGCTGCGCTCCGTCGTACGCCCGCCGGCGTTGAGCGCGGGCAAGACGGCCTTCACCCCCGCCAGGTGGATGGCGGGATCGGTCTGAGCGAAGATGGGTCTCAGAGCCGCCGCCACCTCGTCCACGGACGCCGAGCGGGCCCACTGGTTGGCGCGGACGAGGGCGCGGGCCATGCGGCGTACGAGCTCGGGGTTCTTCTCGATCACCTCGGGGCGGGTGATCAGGCTGGCCATGAGGAACTCGGTGAAGGAGGGATCCTCACCCCTCGCGTTGTCGATGAACATGATGGCATAGCCGCGCTGGATGGCGATCTCCGGCGTCGGCGTGGCGGTGAGAGCGACATCGACCTTCCGGTTCTCGAGGGCGGCGAGCCACGTGGGGCCCGAGCCCACGGGGAGTATCTTGACCTCCTGCTGCGGCACGTAGCCGGCCTTGCGGATGACGAAGGCCGCGAGATGGGCGGTGAGCGCGCCCGGCGTGGTCACCCCGACCGTGAGCCCCTTGAGGGCCTTGAGCTTCTCCGGGAGCGGCGTCGCCTCGGTGATCCCGCGCTCGCGGGCCACGTCGCGATGCATCGCCCAGTTGATGAACAGGCGGTTGAGCCCGCTCATCACCATCACCAAGCGCTTGCCCTCCTGGAACGCGAGGAGGACGTTGTCGCCGGGGGTGAAGGTGAAGTCCACCTCGCCGGCGATCAGAGCTCTGATGTCGGGACCGCTGCCCCCGGTGGTGGTCGTGGCCACCTCCAGGCCCTCCTGGGCGAAGTAGCCGCGGCTCTGGGCGAGGTAGACCGGCGTCATCGAGAGCGCGGTCACGGGAATCGTCAGCTTCACCTTGGTCTGGGCGGCGGCGGGACCGGCCAGGCTGAGGCCGCACGCGAGGACGCAGACCACAACGGCCGTGGCGACACGTCCCTTCATCGTCGGGTCCTCCCTGGGGCCGCGACGGCCGCGGACTCGGGTCCCGGCGCCGCCGCTCCCGGCTGGCTCATGCAGTCTGGAGACGAACCTCGGGCCGGAGCTCCGCCCAGAGGCGCTCGTACGTCGCCCGAAACTCCGGGCTGCCATGGATCTCGTCGACCCGGCGGGGCCGCGGGATCGGCACCGGCGCGATGTGCTTGACCCGGCCCGGCCGGGACGTCATGACGACGACGCGGTCCGCGAGAGCGATCGCCTCCACGAGGTCGTGGGTGATGAACACGATGGTCTTGGCCGTCGCCGACCACAGCGCCAGCAGCTGCTGCTGGAGGAGCAGCCGGGTCTGAGCGTCGAGCGGGCCGAAGGGCTCATCCATGAGAACGAGGGCAGGGTCGTAGAGGAGCGTGCGGGCGATGTTGGCTCGCTGCCGCATCCCGCCGGAGAGCTCGTGCGGGTAGTGATCCTCGAAGCCCTGGAGGCCCACCTGGTCGATCAAGGCTCGAGCGCGACGGTGGCGGTCGGCGGCGGACACGCCGCGCAGCTCCAGCGCGATCTCGACGTTCTCCGCCAGCGTTCGCCAGGGAAGCAGATTGTCGCGCTGCGTGACATAGCCGATCGCCGACGTGATGCCCGTGATCGGCCGGCCCCGGAAGAGGACCCGCCCCGCGCTCGGCCGCACGAGCCCCACGGTCAGGTTCAGCAGGGTCGACTTGCCGCAGCCCGAGGGACCGACGATCGTGACGAACTCGCCCTCGGCCACCGTCAGGTCGACGGAGTCCAGCGCCAGCACCCGCTTGCCGCGGGAGTCGAACTCCTTGCTGACGCCCTCGATCGAGAGGAGTGGCGTCGACACCGCGACAGGATGGTAGGGCAGACCGCTCGCGGGGCGCAAGGGCCGGGCGGACCCTCCGCCGCCGTGTCCTTCGCGGCGGGCCGGGCTGTTCGAGAGTGGCGGGCGGGGTATCCTGGACACGCGAGATGCCCGGGACGCGAGCGACGCCGACGACGGAGACGGCGAACCCCGACTTCCTGCCCAGGGAGGAGCCGGCCGATGGCCCGCGCCACTCCCGGCGTCGGAGCGGGAGGTGATTGGAGTCGTGGGCGACCTGAAGGCGCGCGGGGTCCGGTCGTGAGCTGCCGCGCGTCCCACGCGCTGACTGGGAGAGCGAGGACGTCCAGGCGCGTCATCTCGGGCCGTGGGCGGGCTCCCGCCAGGCGTCGTCGCTGATGCGGATCGACCTCCACACGCACGTGGTCCCCGAGAGCTGGGAGGATTTCGCCGCCCGCTACGGCGGCGCCCGCTGGCCGCGGCTGGTCCATCGCGACCCGTGCCGGGCCACGATCATGACGGGAGATGTCGTCTTCCGCGAGGTCACCGACCGGGCGTGGCGGCCGGAGCGCCGGATCGAGGACATGGATCGGCTCGGGATCGACCGCCAGGTGCTCTCGCCGCCGCCCGTCATGCTCTGCTACTGGGCGGAGCCGCGTGCCGCCCAGGCCTTTGCCCGCATGCAGAACGACAGCGTGGCGGAGCTCGTCGCCCGTCACCCCCGGCGCTTCGTCGGGATGGCCACCGTCCCGCTCCAGGACACGGCGCTTGCCATCGACGAGCTCCATGACGCTCACGAGCGGCTTGGCCTGCGGGCAGTCGAGATCGGCACCTGCCCCGGGGGGCGAGACTTCGACGACCCGGCGCTCTTCCCCTTCTTCGCCGCGTGCCGGGATCTCGGCATGGCGGTGTTCGTGCACCCGGCCGCGCCGCTCGTCGGCCAGGAGCGGCTGACCAAGTACTACTTCCCGCTGATCGTGGGCAACCCGCTCGAGACCGCGGTGGCCATCTCCAAGCTCATCTTCGGCGGCGTGCTGGAACGCCTCCCCGACCTGCGCATCTGCTTTGCGCACGGCGGCGGGGCGTTTCCGTTCACCCTCGCGCGGCTGGACCACGGCTGGTCGGTGCGTCCAGAGGGTCCGGCGTCGATTCCGAAGCCGCCGCGAGAGTACGCCCGGCTGCTCTACTTCGACTCGCTCACGCACAGCCCGGCGAACCTCCGGTTCCTGGTCTCCGAGTTCGGCGCCGAGCGGATCGCGATGGGCAGCGACTACCCGTTCGACCTGGGGAGCCCGGACCCGGTGGCGGCCGTGGGCGAGGCCGGGCTCGACGCGAGCGCGCGGGCGCTCATCGAGGGGGGCACGGCGGCGCGGTTCCTCGGCCCATAGCGCTCGAGGCCGGGGCAGTCCGTCGGGCGCCGCGGACTGATCCGGTTCCACGCCTCGGGGGCAGCGGTCTCCCGAGGCGGCGCGGTCGTAGGCGAGCATGGGCGGCGTGTCGCGCCGCCTGCGGTTCCGCGAGCCTCCGCTAGCGGAGGGCCTTGTCGAAGAACTCGATCGTCCGGTTCCAGGCGAGCTTGGCCGCGGCCGCGTCGTAGCGGGCACCGCCCGTGTCGTTGTGGAAGGCGTGCTGGACACCCTCGTACATGTGGAGGGCGTACGTCTTTCCGGCCGCCTTCAGCGCCGCCTCGAACGGCGGGACCGATGGGTTCACGAACCCGTCGTTCCCGGCGTAGTGCAGGAGCAGTGGCGTGCGGATTGCCGGCACCTTGTCGAGCGCCGGCGCGGGGCCGTAGAAGACCACCGCCGCCTTGATGTCAGCGCCCGAGGCTGCGATCTGGCCCACGATGCCGCCGCCCCAGCAGAAGCCGACGACGCCGATCTTCCCGGTGGCGTCAGGCCGCCCGCGCAGGTACTCGATGGACTTGAGCGCGTCGGCGAGAGCGAACGGCGCCTCCCTGATCTGGGGGAACTTGGCCAGCGCCGCGTCCTCGTTCGCCGGTGTGCCGCCGATCGCGGACAGGAGATCGGGCGCGAGCGCGACGTAGCCCGCGATCGCCAGGCGCCGGGCGACGTCCTTGATGTGCGGGTGGAGGCCCCGGTTCTCGTGGATGACGACGACGCCCGGCGCCCGCGTGGCGGCGGCCGGCCACGCCACGTAGCCCCTCACCGGTCCCTGCGAGCCCGGGTAGGTGACATCGTCGATCTTCAGGCGCGGGTCGGTCTCGGGGACCGTCTGGGCGACCGCGTAGTTGGACCGGAGCTGCGACAGAAGAGCGACGGCGGCGGCCGTCGATCCGACGATCTTCGCCAGGCGCTCCAGGAACAGTCGCCGGTCCAGGTGGCTGTGGATGAAATCATCGTAGAGATCGATGATCCGCTGGTCCATGACGGGTCTCCTCGCTCAGGTGGACGTTGTCCTACGTGTCGAGCAGCGACTCACAGAACAGCTCCTCCACCGCCAGGCGCCGGGGCGCCAGCCCCTGGCGGAACGAGTAGTCCGCCAGGGTCTCCACGGTCCTGCGATTCCGGCCGACGCCGTACGGGAAAGGGTCGTCCCCCATCAGCGCTCGGGTCTCCTCCACCTCGGCCACCAGCCACGGCAGGACGTAGGGCAGGACCGCCGTGTCCGCGAGGCGCCGGTACGCGAGGCGCTTGGCTTCGGCGAAGGCCTCGTAGAGCGCCCGAGGCAGCCACGGATGCTCCCGCGCCAGCTCCTCTTTCAGGACAACCGTGTGCATGATCGGAAAGATCCCGGTCCTCTGGTAGTAGGCGCGCTCCACGCGGCGGAAGTCGGGGAACAATCGGCGCACGGGGGAGCGGTCTTTGGTATTGGCGGCGCCCGCTGGCCGCCGGGCGCCGATGAAGGCGTCCAGCTCCCCCGAGGCCAGCAGGTGCCCGAGGGTGCGGTCGCCGGGAACCAGCT
>Ga0075421_100013404_pt1 | contig 10218 bp, 9 predicted proteins | sample SoiMetdeltSBSDD5_FD_75292 | JGI IMG/M metagenome (GOLD analysis project Ga0075421, IMG submission 75292) | Bulk soil microbial communities from a Populus tree surrounding site in Tennessee, USA - Soil MetaG P. deltoides SBSDD5 | ecosystem: Environmental > Terrestrial > Soil > Tree plantation... | reverse complement strand
GTACAGTTGAAGTTTGACGATGTAGCGGCGGACACCAGAAGCGCGCCAGCGAGCCGGTCGCCGGTCGTTAGATGGACGCGAGCCGGTCATTGGCCGGACGTATCTTGCCGAGATCACTAATGGCACTGGCTCGGTTGTGGAGAACGACCTACCGTGAAGTCACATCAGACCGAATGAGGTGATCCAATGGTTGGGCAGGTACGGGCAACGCTGTTGGCCGTACTCGTCGAGCGGGACGAGCGGACCCACGAGGAAATCCTTGCGGGGTTCCATCGCTGTGCGCGTGACAGCCAAGAGGACGCAACGCTGAGCCTCCGAACACTTCGACGCTGGATACGCGGAGATGTCCGTACCGCTCCTCGGCCGGCACAACGCCGAGTTGCCCGCGCCTTCTGGGGATTCCCGATGACCGACCTCCTAGCTCCCGTACGTCCTGAGCTACTGATCGAGCCCGGCTCGGGTCAGCAAGCTGAGCTTTGGACTCCGGCTGACGCGAAGACGAACCCCGCCACGGTTGGCAACGACGCTGACCATGGCAGCCCATACAACGACCTGGAGAGGCAGGTAACGATGTCCACTCGGCGTGCTGCCCGGTTCACGGCGTTCGCCGAGGCCCACAACGTCGGCGCCGAAGCGCTCGACCAGCTTCGTGACGACGTGTGCGTACTCGCTAACGACTACATCCGCGAGCCGCTCATCACCATTGTCGGTGATCTCGTCTCGACCCAGGAGACCGTGTTCAGGCTGTTGGAAGGCAAGCAGAAGCCGGCCCGAACTCGCGATCTATACGTTCTGGCCGGCATCCTGTCGGGTCTACTCGCCAAGACCAGCCACGACCTGGGCCGCTACCACGACGCGATGACGCAGGCCAGGACCCTCTACGTCTGCGCAGATAACGCCGATCACAACGGGCTCCGCGCCTGGGCACGTGGACTTCAGAGCTTGATCGCCTACTGGGCCGGCCGGCCACAGGAGGCCACCCGCTACGCACAAGCTGGCACGGACATGGCGCACGCCCTGAACGGGTCGGTCAGTACCTGGCTCGCGTCGTTGGAGGCCCGCGCATGGGCAATGCTCTCGGCGCGCGACGAGGCGACCGCCGCGATCGCCCGGGCCGAGGACCGACGCGCCGCATACGAGCCCGACGACCTCGACGCCATCGGTGGCCTGCTCACCTTCCCGCAAGCCAAACAGCACTACTACGCTGCAGGCGCCTATGTCTTCCTCGAAGGCGAGGAATCTCGCGCCCAGCGAGAAGCGCAAGCATCGATCGAACTCTACGAAAGCGGCGACACTCAGGTCCGGTCGTTCAGCGACGAAGCCGGCGCACACGCCGAACTGGCTCTCGCACGCGTGCGAACGGGCGAACTCGATGGCGCCCGGGACGCGCTGGCACCAGTGCTCGACCTACCACCAGAACGCCGTATCGGCGGTATCGTCGCCAGCGCCGGCAGGGTGCACGACGCCCTTCGCACCCGCAGCTACGCAACCTCACCGCTCGCCCGCGATCTTCGGGGCGAGATCGAGGCATTCTGCCATGTTCCGGCGGCCGCGTTGCCCGCGTGATCGGGTCGAATGGCTAACGTGTACCCGTGTACCCGGTAGAGATCGACGGCCCGCGCATCAGGCTGCGCGACTTCCGCGAAAACGACCTCGACGGCTGTATGACAGTCGTCGGCGACCCCAAGGTCACGTGGTTCCTCAGCTTCGACACCCGTACCCGAGAGCACCACGCACAGCTCCTCGCCGCAGACATCGCCCGCGCCCAGACCGACCCAAGGCCCGACCACTACCTCGCCGTGATCGAAAAGGCGACAGACGAGATGATCGGCTTTGCCCGGCTAGGCAACGACCGACCCCGCACAGCCGAACTCGGCTACGCCATCCGCCATGACCGATGGGGACACGGCTATGCGACTGAGGCAGCAACCGTCATGCTGGACTTCGGGTTCAACACCCTTGGCTTACACCGTATCCAAGCCGCCGCCGGCCCGGACAACACCGCATCACACCGAGTACTGGAGAAACTGGGATTCACCTACGAGGGTCGCATGCGCGAGCACGTCTTCACCAACGGCGCCTGGCGGGATTCGTTGCTCTACTCGACTCTCGAGCAGGAATGGGCTCAGCGGACGCCGACCATCGCTCATTCGTCCCCGTCCTCCTGATCCACCAAGGTCCGGATACGTCCATCGTTCGCTCGCCCATCGGGCGCCACCGGTTGCACCTACCGCCGAACCGGACCGGCGGAGTCGCTAGCCCGTACTCACCGTGATTGGCCCGGTTACATCAATCGCGCAGACCTTCCAACCGCCCAGCGGCACCGTCTCAAGGCGCACGGTCCACGTCTCCTCCGCTTGCAGAAAGCGGGCCTGTCGGGAGATCGAGGTGTCGGAGCGGGCGACCTCCGTGAGCCTCGTCGTGACGACCATCGTCGCCTCGCTACCGTTGGCCGACGCCGGGAACGGTGGCCCCACGTCACGCCCATCAATAATCACGGTGTCGTAGTCGAAGACCAGGACGAACTCCACGCGAAGCTCCCGGTTCCACTGCCACCACTTGGCGAACGCCGCTCGGGGTTGCTCGCTACACAGCAGCTCATCGAACCCGCGCACGTCGTAGGCGCCGCCGTAGAAGTCCGCGTCCGGCCCGGACGGGCACGCCGCCTGCACCAGCCGCGACCCGCGCCGGTAGAAGTCGTAGTCGGCCAGGCACGAGGTACGGGTCAACGAGTCGAACGCGGTCCACGGCGCCGGCTGGCCGCGCAGCCCGAAGCCGTTGGTGTTGCGCCACACCACCGCCGCGACCCCAGCCCCGTTGACGACCACCATCGCCGCGACGGCGACCAGGTACGCCACCGCCCGGCGCGGGTTACGACGTTCCCCACCGCCGTACCACACCGTCACCACCGCCAGCGCCAGCAATCCGGCCGTGGCCCAACCGATGTACCAGAACGGGAACCGCGACCGGTACCACGGCACGAACGCAGCCCACGCCAACACGAAGGGCGCCAACACCAGCAGCGCGGCGCCTGCGCCCGGCCGTACCGTGGCCGCCCACACCAAGGCTGCTGCGGTGCCCGCCGCGAGCAACGCCACCAGCACCGCGAAGCCGGCAACGTCCTTGAGCCGGGCCTCGCCGAACAGTGTGAACAGGCCAATCCCGCCGGCCACCGCACCGGCAGCGCAGCCGGCCGTACCCGCGATCAGCGCACCGCCGACCAACGGACCGAGCCCGTGGCGCCCCCGTTCATCCACGCCGGTCACGGTAACCCGCGCCCGCCACCCAACGCGCCCACGTTTCCCTGCCTCACGGTGTCGACTCCGGCCGGCCCGCGCTCCGGCGGCGCAGCGCCTCGGCCGATGCGTGGAATGCCTCGGTGATCTCCCGCCAGTCCTCGCCCCCGGTGGCCAAGCAGCGCTCCACCATCGACCGAGCCTGCCGTTCATCGGTGAAGGTCCACGTCCGCTCGCTACCCTCTCGGCCACCGGACCGCGCCACCACGATCCACCGTTCCGGCTCGCGCTCCAGCCGCACGTCCCGCCGGCCCATCCGACCCCACCGGCTGTTCCACCACGCCCCGACCAACTCCTGATCACCCACACCCCACGGTACGAACACCCGTTCGAGGAGGTCAAGGACCTGGCACACGCCGGCCGAACTTGGCCTCGCCGCAATCGGACGTTGATACCGTCCGCCGCCCATGTCGGACACGTTCTCGCAGGCCACAGGCATGATCGCGTTACCGTCGTCCGGTGACACCGGACCCCGACCTGACCGCGGCGGTCCGCGACCGTCCACACTGGACCATCGACGGCCGGGCCGCAGTCTACGCCCCACCCGACTCCACCGCCGTCGTCCGCGTCCAACCCATGGCCCAACCGACCCGCACCACCCGCTACGTCGCCTCGATCATCCGCGCCGGCCGCGCCGAGTACACCCGCCTCGCCGGCACCGCCACCGAAGCCGTTACCTGGGCCGAACGCATACCGCTCACCTGAGGTGGCTCGTCGCGGTCACGGCAGCCCGCTTCACTCGCCCCGGGAGGTAGCGAACCTGAAAGCGGTCCGCTGCCCTGAAAGCTGTAGCGTGCAGAACGAACGCGCGAGAGACTTGTCGGCGGTTCCACCGCAGGGGAGACAGCGAGGCGCACGAATGTCCATGACTAGCATCGATGTAAGTAAGGGTGATCGACTCGAACTCGAGCCGACCCGCAACGCGCTTCGCCTGTGGCCCGCCGTCGGCGGCGCTCGCATGGAGCTGCGCCTCAGGGTTACCAGGTCCGCTGAGCGCACGCCCCCGCCCCGCTACCGGCTCTCCGCCGCCCTCCACGTTGGCCGTAGCCCCCAACAGGTCCGCAGGTTGGTTACACGCCTCGACACTGATTCGCTGGTCGCCCCTGGACTTCGCGGTTTCGAGATCTCGTTCGCTGGCTTCGTCAGCGACCAGCAGTTACGACTAATCAACGAGCTTCGGGAGGGCAAGGAGCTGTGGTTCATTCTCGTTCTCGATGTGACCGCCGTCGAAGGCGAACCACCCGAATTGGTTGCATCTCGAGGCGAGTTGAGCTTTGCCGTCTCACCCGGCGAGTGGGGCTCCGAGATGGATCGCGTCGACAGCGTGGCCTTCATCGAGCTCCTCATCCCGATGCCCGAAGGGGCCGAGGACGCTAGCCAGGTGCGTCTACTACGTGAAGCCCAGCAGCTAATACGCGACAACAAAGTCGATGCCGGCCTGGTTCGTGCACGCAAGGCGCTCGAACCGATGATCGCAGACATCCGAGACAGCGGCATCGTCAAGACCGCCCGTGACAAGACCGCCAGGGATCGAACGCTCGACGAACGCTTCGCCATTCTCGCGGAAGACACTATCGCCGTGCTTCACGGAGCCGCTCACGAGGATCCAGTGACGGCCGACTTCCACTACACGCGGGCAGACGCCACCCTCCTCCTGGCCACCACCGCCGGCCTCGTGAGTCGGCATATCCGTCGACAATAGGCGCCCTGAACGGCGATGCGAGCCACGACGTGGTAGGGGCTTATGGCCGAACTAGCAGCGGCCTCCCACGTCCAGCACTAGGGCTCGTCTTTAGTCAGACCAATGCGTGCGTAGTCCGTGCGGTTGCGCTCCGCGGGTAGCCCTGTTCGGCAAGCTGGTCCGCCGAACTACCAGCGAGCGGTGACTACTTGTCGATTTGTCTTCGCCAAACGGCTGATCGCTGACGAGTGGGATCACGGCACCCACTATGGAGTGACACGATTCGGGTTCGGGCCTGCTTAGGCGTTCACGCCCTAGTCGGGTTCCCTCGCCACTGGTTGGCACAAGATCCTGATCACCGTTGCACATCATGCCGCGCCCGGCATCGGCTCGGCTGGTGTTGGCGCACGCCGAACTGTACACGAAAGGGGTTCACATTGAGGCGGCATAGAATGCCTCGAGTCAAGCTCGCGATCCTCGTCATAGGAGCTATCGGCTTATCGCTGACTGTCGGGCCGCTATCGACGCCAGCGGCCCCAGTTACTGCCTCCGCAGAAAACGATGAGAATGTTGTTGTTGCTGCGGCTAACGACTCTGGGGTAACCCGCGAATGTCCGAAACCCCCAAAGAAGGAAGGAGACATCTGCGGACACAAACGCATACTCCTCGTAAACTATTTTCTGAAACACACATGCCGCGTCCAGAGAAACTATTCAGATGGACCAGGTAGAGCACCGCTCAATCCCGGCGCCGGCCCGAAGACCTGGGAAATCCCGGCCACGACAATCACGAAGGACGACAAGGGTCACGATATCGTCATCCGCACTATCATCAAGTGGAGATACAACGTAACCAAGAACGTTGCCGTAATTCGCGTACCAGGTCGCGAATTCCCGGATTGGTTGTTCACCACGAACAGCGACTGCATTGGCGACACGGCCGGGGCCGGCGACGCAAAAGAGCCCGACAAGCCGCAGAAGGGCCACTACCACCGAGGTGAGAAGTCGGCGGACGGCACCCTCAAATGGGTGAGACATGAAACACCCGAGATCACGCCCGGTGACCCAATGCCCCAACGTTTAAAGGAAGGACGCAGCCAGAACCGAAAGACTGGCTACTGGAACCGGGTCGAATGGGACGTCCAAGGACCGAAGGTGCCTGCCGCTCGGGCGAAGCTATGCGGTAACGCCACCCTTCGCGACCAGCCCAACGAATTCGTCATCGCCAACGTCATGGACACCTGGATCGTTCAACCAACCAAAGAGCAAAGCAGGGGGATGACAAAGGTCTACGTGCCGTCCTTGAAGCGGTGGGGTTGGCTAGAAGCAGCGGTCATTGGGCCGACCTGCCGGGCCAGACACGCAACAGCAGAGTCAGCCGAACTCGATAGTGACCCGATAACCGAATCCGACGGACTCGATGACAGCGCGACAGCAGAGTCCGACGGACTCGGCGGTAACTGGTATGCCGCGCTGTCCAACGGCGCCGGTTTCAACGCGTACTCCCAATGGGGGGCCGGCCACGGTGTCGGCTCGCACAACCAGTTCCTCGCCGACGTCAACGGCGACGGCCGCGACGACGCGGTTGTCGTATTCCTGCTCACCTAGCATCGGCCGCGTTCGCAGCCTCGTGAACCGCTACTCGGCCATCGCCGGGTTGCGCTGCCGGGTTGCGCATGCTGCCGAACTTGGCTCAGATTAGTCATCAAGGCGCCGCGCAAGCGCGGCCCGGCCCGCGCGCCTTGCCTTCGGCGCGCGCGGGCCGGGAGACCAGCGACACGCCCCTGCGGTGTCGGCCGTTGTGTCGGCGCTGGCGTCGTCGGCCGCCAGCCGAGTATCCGCGCTGGCCGTCCGTCTCGGCACGGCGCCGGCTCCCGGCCGGTCGTGACGGGTTGACGGTGGCGATCACGCCGCGCTCAGTGGTAGCTGTAGCTGCATAGGTGAGGGGTGATGTGGTGGATTCTGTGTCGTTGATCGTGGGTGCGCTAGCTGCCGGGGCGTTGGCCGGTACCAAGGACGTCGCGGCGGTCGCCGTGCGTGATGCCTACGACGGGTTGAAGGACATGATCGTTCGTCGGATGCGCGACGACCCGGCCGGGCAGGTTGCGCTGCAGGGCTACCAGACCGAGCCGCAGGTGTGGCAGGCCCACCTGGTGCAAGCGCTGCAAGCCGCTGGCGCCGGTGACGACACGTCGATGCTTGAGGCTGCCGCGCGGCTGTTGGCTCTGGTCGATCCCGCCGGAGCCGCCGCCGGCAAGTACGCGTTGGATGCGCGGCACGCCAAAGGAATGCAGGTCGGGGATCAAAACACCCAGTACAACTACTTCTGAGCCAGACGATCGGCCGTGCAGACCGATGCCGCGGGCTGGCGCCCCGCAGATGTGAACGCCTGCGGGGCGCAGGGCGTCCAGGTCGGCCCGGGAGGTGTGCAGCACAACTACTACGGCGGTCGGGTTGCGCCGCTCGTGTGGCCACACCGCGTCGGCATGGTGCCGCCGGAGGCGGACTGTTTCCAGCACCGTCGGCTCATCGAAGACGTCGAGGCGGTGCTCGGCGAGGGCGGCACGACGATGTTGACCCAGGTGCTGTCCGGGCTGGGTGGGGTGGGCAAAACCCAGGTGGCAGCCCGGCTGGTCCGCCGGGCGTGGGCTGCCGGCACGCTCGACTTGTTGGTGTGGGTGCCGGCCACTAGCCGAGACGCGATCGTCACCGGCTACGCGGCGGCGGCAGCCGATGTGGCACCCGGAGATGGCGACGGGGAGGCTGCCGCGGCCCGGTTCCTGGCTTGGGCCGAGCACACCGACCGGCGGTGGCTGATCGTCCTGGACGACGTGACCGACCCGGCCGACCTGCGGGGATGGTGGCCGCCACCGAACCCGGCCAGCCGGACCGTCGTGACCACCCGACGCCGCGACGCGGCGTTTTCCGGCCAAGGCCGCCGGCTGGTCGACGTGGGACTGTTCACCGAGGCCGACGCGGCCGCGTTCCTGGCCCGAAAGCTGGCCGGTAACCCGACCCGGCTCGACGACGCCAATGAACTGGCTGCGGACGTGGGTTATCTGCCGTTGGCGTTGGCGCAGGCCGCCGCCTATATGCAGGACCGGGGGCTGAGCTGCGCCCACTACCGGCGGCGGTACGCCGACCGGCGACGACGCCTGGCCGACGTGCTACCCGAACCCACCGCCCTGCCCGACGACTGCCACGCCACAGTGGCGGCAACGTGGTCGCTATCAGTCGACCTGGCCGACCAGCTCCACCCACCCGGACTAGCCAGCCCGATGCTCGAACTGCTCAGCGTGCTGGATCCGAACGGCGTCCCGGCCGAGGTCACCACCAGAGCACCGGCCCTTGAGTATCTGACCACACACCGCACCGACCAGCCCGCCGAGTGTCGAGCCGAGGACGCACGCGATGCACTGCACTGCCTGCGCCGCCTCAGCCTGGTCAGCCTGGATTCTGCGAGCACCAGCCGGACCGTACGCACCCACGCTCTAGTCCAGCGGGCCACCCGCGAGCAACTAACCGACGAGCGCACCTGGGATCTCGTGCACGCCGCAGCCGACGCACTGCTGTCCGCCTGGCCGGCAATCGAGAACGACCCAGCGGTCGGGCAGGCGCTGCGCGACAACACCACCAGCCTACGCAGCGTCGCTGAGGACGCCCTCTGGACCCCGGACCCCCATCCCGTGCTGTCTCGAGCGGGCCGAAGTCTCGGCGAGGCCGGCTTGGTCACCGCAGCCACCGCCCACTTCCAGCACCTACACACCACCGCTGCAGCCCGCCTCGGTCCGGACCATCCGGACACCCTGGGCACCCGTCACAACCTTGCCTACTGGCGGGGGGAGGCCGGGGATCCGGCCGGCGCCGCCGCCGCGTTCGCCGAGCTACTCACCGACTATCTACGGGTATTCGGTCCGGACCACCTAGACACCCTGGGCACCCGTTTCAACCTTGCCCGGCGGCGGGGGGAGGCCGGGGATCCGGCCGGCGCCGCCGCCGCATTCGCCGAGCTACTCACCGACTATCTACGGGTATTCGGTCCGGACCACCTAGACACCTTGGGCACCCGTTTCAACCTTGCCTACTGGCGGGGGGAGGCCGGGGATCCGGCCGGCGCCGCCGCCGCATTCGCCGAGCTGCTCACCGACCGGCTACGGGTACTCGGTCCGGACCACCCGCACACCCTGAGCACCCGTCACAACCTCGCTTACTGGCGAGGGGAGGCCGGGGATCCGGCCGGCGCCGTCGCCGCATTCGCCGAGCTGCTCCACGACTATCTACGGGTGCTCGGTCCGGACCACCCGCACACCCTGACCGCTCGCCACAACCTTGCCCGGTGGCGGGGAGCGGCCGGGGATCCAGCCGGCGCCGCCGCCGCATTCGCCGAGCTGCTCCACGACTATCTACGGGTGCTCGGTCCGGACCACCTAGACACCCTGAGCACCCGTTTCAACCTTGCCCGGTGGCGGGGGGAGGCCGGGGATCCGGCCGGCGCCGCCACCGCATTCGCCGAGCTACTCACCGACTATCTACGGGTATTCGGTCCGGACCACCTACACACCCTGAACGCCCGTCACAACCTTGCCCGGCGGCGGGGGGAGGCCGGGGATCCAGCCGGCGCCGTCGCCGCATTCGCCGAGCTGCTCACCGACCGGCTACGGGTGCACGGTCCGGACCACCCGCATACCCTGGGCACCCGTCACAACCTTGCCCGGTGGCGGGGGGAGGCCGGGGATCCGGCCGGCGCCGCCGCCGCATTCGCCGAGCTACTCCGCGACTGTCTACGGGTGCTCGGCCCGGACCACCTACACACCCTGACCGCCCGTCACAACCTTGCCCGGTGGCGGGGGGAGGCCGGGGATCCGGCCGGCGCCGCCGCCGCATTCGCCGAGCTACTCACCGACTATCTACGGGTATTCGGCCCGGACCACCTACACACCCTGAACGCCCGTCACAACCTCGCCCGGTGGCGGGGGGAGGCCGACGACCAGCCACCCGCAACCGTCTGACCTCGGGCCAAGACGACCAATATTCACATGTCGTGCGTGCGTCGTGGTCGTTCGCCGTTGCTCCCGCCGCACCGGTCGGGCCGTGGACGGCCCTCCCTGCCACCGCCGCCCCCACGAAGACCATCGGGATGCCCTGGCTGTCTACATTGGAGATGAGCACGTTGCCGCCGGCCCACATCGTTGACCCTATGTAGATGGACTATATAGTAGAGCGATGCGTATCACGGTGCCGA
>Ga0075421_100013403_pt1 | contig 10219 bp, 12 predicted proteins | sample SoiMetdeltSBSDD5_FD_75292 | JGI IMG/M metagenome (GOLD analysis project Ga0075421, IMG submission 75292) | Bulk soil microbial communities from a Populus tree surrounding site in Tennessee, USA - Soil MetaG P. deltoides SBSDD5 | ecosystem: Environmental > Terrestrial > Soil > Tree plantation... | reverse complement strand
GACGCTCGCTGATGAGAAGACCGCGTTCGGCGATCGCCTCCTGCAGCTCGGCCTTCTCCGGCGGATAGACCACGTCGATGCCGCCGGCCACCACGGCAATCGTCCCATGCTCGAGCGCGCTGCGGTGCGCGGCGGTGCCGATGCCCCGCGCGAGTCCCGAGGCAATGACGAAGCCTTCGAGCCCGAGTTCGCTCGCAAGCTGGCGCGTGAATTTCTGTCCCGACGCCGAGCCGTTGCGGGCGCCGACGATGGCGACGATGGGAAAGGCGGCGAGCTCGGCGCGGCCCTTGATGTAGAGCAGCGGCGGGGGCGCATCGACATGGGCGAGCGCCGGCGGATAGCCCGGCTCGCCGAGCGCGACGAGAGTTATGCCCAAGCTGTCGGCGCGTCCAAGCTCGGCTTCGGCTTCGGCTTCGGTGCAGGGCCCAATGTCGTGAGCCCTGCCACCCCGCCGCGACAGCATCGGGAGTGCGGCAATGGCCGCTTCGGCCCCACCGAACTCGTTGACGAGAGCGCGGAAGGTCGCTGGACCAAAGTTCTCGCTGCGGATCAGCCTGAGCCAGCAAGCCGCTGACGGCGGTTGAGCCGGGGGCCCGGGTCCGCCGCCGATGAGGCCTTAGCGCTTTTCACCAATTCGCGTCTCCTCGCCGCGCGCAAGGCGGCCGACATTTTCGGCATGGCGAACATAGAGGACGCCGCCGAGCAGCAGGAACAGTGCCCCAAGGCGCCACTCGCCCATCGCCGCAAGCATGAGCACGCTTGCCGCGACCGCCGTTAAAGCCGCAAGCGAGGAGTATCGCGTGACATAGGCGACCGCGAGCCACGTCGCCGCGAAGAGCAATGCGGCCGGCCAATAGAGCCCGATCAGCACGCCGAGATAGGTGGCGACGCCCTTGCCGCCCTTGAAGCGGAGCCACACCGGAAAAACATGCCCGAGGAAAGCGCCGAGCCCGGCGGCGAGAGCGGCGGTTTCGCCGAAGCGCGCCGCGAGCAGCACGGCCGCCGTTCCCTTCGCGGCATCGAGAATGAGCGTCAGCGCGGCAACGCCCTTGCCGCCTGCGCGCAACACGTTCGTCGCACCGATATTACCGGAGCCGATCTGGCGCAGATCACCGAGACCGGCAAGTTTCGCCAAAACGAGACCAAACGGTATCGACCCGAGGAGATAGCCTCCGGCAAGGGCGAGGATGTTGACACCGACGCCACTCCAATCGGCGAGAGACATGGTCACCGTCCCAAAGGCGCCGCTACGGATTTAAGCCTAAGCCTTCGGCGTAATCATAGACGACGCGCCCGGCAACGATGGTCAGCATGGCGCGGCCCTGGAGCCGCGCGCCGTCAAACGGCGTGTTTTTGGACTTGGAGCGCAGGCGCTCGGGCTCGACCGTCCAGGGCTTGTCGAGATCGATCAGGACGAGGTCCGCGGGCGCGCCGCGCGCGAGCCTGCCACTGCCGAGCCCGAGCAGGCCGGCCGGGTTCGCGGTAAGCACCCTAAGCAGCTGCGGCAGATCGACATGGCCGTTATGATAGAGGCCGAGAGCGGCGCCGAGCAAGGTTTCGAGGCCGACGGCGCCATCGGCGGCCTCGGCGAAGGGACGCCGCTTGCCCTCGGCGCCGCGCGGATCGTGGACCGAAACGATCACGTCGATGTCGCCGCTGGCGACGCCCTCGACCATGGCGCGGCGATCGGCTTCGGACCGGAGCGGCGGTTTCATCTTGAAAAAGGTACGGTAGGAGCCGATGTCGTTCTCGTTGAGCGCGAGGTGATTGATCGATACGCCGCAGGTGACGGGAAGTCCCATCAGCTTCGCCGTGCGGATCACGTCCAGCGACGCGCGGCACGAAATCTGCGCCGCGTGATAGCGGCCGCCCGTAAGCTCGACCAGGCGGATGTCACGCTCGAGCATGATGGTCTCGGCGGCGGCCGGAATGCCGCGCAAGCCCAGCCGCGTCGCGACCTCGCCCTCGTTCATCACCCCGTCCTGGGCAAGCCAGGGATCTTCGAGGTGATGCACGATCAGCGCGCCGAAATCCTTGGCGTAGGCGAGCGCGTGGCGCATGACCTTGGCGTTGGCGATGCTGGTCTTGCCGTTGGAAAAAGCGATCGCGCCCGCCTCGCGGAGCAGCCCGATCTCGGTCATCTCCTCGCCAAGAAGGCCCTTGGTGGTGGCGGCCATGGGATGCACGTTGACGAGCGCCGTGTCGCGGGCGCGACGCAGGATGAAATCGACGAGCGCGACGTCGTCGATGACGGGATCGGTGTTGGGCATGCAGGCGACGGTGGTGACGCCGCCCGCCGATGCGGCCCTGCTCGCCGTCGCCAAGGTCTCGCGATGCTCGTGTCCAGGCTCGCCGGCGAAGACCATCATGTCGATGAGGCCCGGCGCGAGAACGAGACCGGCGCAATCGACGATCTCGGCATCGCCGGCGGCGCCCGCGTCGATATACGGTCCGAAATCGGCGATGAGGCCGTCTCGGATCAGAACGCCGCCGCGCTGATCGAGACGCGAGGCGGGATCGACCAGCCGCGCATTGATGAGCGCCAGGGCTTCGGAGCTGGGCTGTGGGTTCCGATCGCGCATCGTCGCCGCCTTACCGGTTGGGCAGATGGCGGGCGAGCGCTTGGAGCACCGCCATGCGCACGGCCACGCCCATCTCCACCTGCTCGCGAATGACGCTGCGGGTGTCGTCGGCGACGTTGGAGTCGATCTCGACGCCCCGGTTCATCGGCCCCGGATGCATGATGAGCGCGTCGGGTTTGGCGCGCGCGAGCTTGTCGTAGTCGAGGCCGAAGAAGTGGAAGTACTCGCGCTGGCTCGGGATCAGGCTCGACGTCATGCGCTCGCGCTGAAGCCGGAGCATCATGACGATGTCGGCATCGGCCAGGCCCTCGCGCATCGAGGTGTAGACCTCGACGCCGAGCCGCTCGATGCCGGCCGCCAATAGGGTGGAAGGCGCCACGACTCGAACGCGGGCGCCGAGCGCGTTGAGCAGAAGGATGTTCGAGCGCGCAACCCGCGAGTGAAGAATATCGCCGCAGATCGCGACGATGAGTCCCTCGACGCGGCCTTTGTGGCGGCGGATGGTCAGCGCGTCGAGCAGAGCCTGGGTCGGGTGCTCGTGGCTGCCGTCGCCGGCATTGATGACGGAGCAATCGACCTTCTGCGCCAGGAGCTCGACGGCGCCGGCGGCGTAATGGCGCACCACGAGGATGTCGGGGCGCATGGCGTTCAGCGTTACCGCCGTGTCGATCAGCGTCTCGCCCTTTTGCACCGAGGACGTGCCGACCGACATGTTCATCACGTCGGCGCCGAGGCGCTTGCCGGCAAGCTCGAACGAGCTCTGGGTCCTGGTCGAGGCCTCGAAGAAGAGGTTGATCAGCGTGCGGCCGCGTAGGTCGTCGCGCTTCTTGTCGATTTGCCGACTAAGCGTGACGGCCTGTTCGGACAGGTCGAGCAGCGTCATGATCTCGGCGGGCGAAAGCCCTTCGATTCCAAGAAGATGGCGGTGTGGGAAGGAGGTGTCAGAGCCTGGCGCGGCGAAGGTCATCAAAGGCGACTGTATAAACCCCGTTGGATGAGGCGGCAAGTGCGGCGCGAACAGTTCGGGCCTCAAGTGCAGCCGTCACAAACGTTTGGTAAAGGCTGAGGCAGGCCCGGGGGTGTCGGCGGGGCGAATCTTGGGATACGCTTGTTGCGCTCTACCCGCGCCGGTAGGGAAAACCAAGCCAGGGACCGGTCGAGAAGGCCGCCTGCTTCGGTTGGGGAGGTATTGCCCGCCAGGATTCCGTTTGCGTTGCGGACCATGGCGCTGCGCGTGCAGGCCCTGCTCGTTCGCACGCCGCTTCTTCAAAGCTGATGATTTCAGAGGCCGCCGGTTCGCCGGCGGCCTCGTCCGTTTCGGGCGGCTTAGGGCGCGCCTTTCGCGCTTGCCATCGCCCGCGATTTCCTTGAGTCTCGCGCCAGACTGGGCGCGAATCACGGCCAACCCGGGCCTTCGACACGGCACGGGTTAATCGTCGCATTGGAGAAGCCGCTCATGATGAGCCTGCCCTTTGTTCTCTTCGCTTGCGGACTCGGCGCGGCTTGGCTCAGGCAGCGCGAAGTGGCTCTCGGGTTTTGGACCGCGGGGCTCGTGGTCCTGCTCGCGCTGTTCCGCGCTCATTACGGCGACGCTCTCAACATCGCGCTTTGACGCCGGGGGACGATCTTGCCGAGTGACCTGTCGCGGCTTCTGAACGCCTTGGGGCTCGTCGCCATCGACACGCTGCTCGCTCTTGCCTTCATCGACCAGCTCTGGTTTCGCGACTTGCCGTGCCCGGTCTGCATCCTGCAACGGGCCGCCTTCATTGCCGCGGGCTTCGGCATCGCCCTCAATCTGGTGCTGGGGCCGCGGCCGAGCCATTACGGCGTGACGATCCTGGGTGCGGTTGCCGGAGGCGCCATCGCCTTGCGCCAGATGCTGCTCTACATCGTGCCGGGCAGCGGTTCATACGGCAACGAGGTCTTTGGCATGCACCTTTATAGCTGGGCGTTCATCGGCTTCGTCGTGATCGTTGTCGGCGCCGCAATCATGCTGTTCTACGACCGGCAATTCGGGCGCGGCGAGCCGTTGTCGAGCCGCCTCGATGCTCTCACGCTGACGGCGCTCGTCACCTTCGCCGTTGTCGCGGTCGGCAATATCTTTTCGACGCTCTTTCTTTGCGGGCTCGGCTTCTGCCCCGAAGCACCCGTGGGGTACGTGCTCTAGACTTGCGTACTGAGGCGCTTCAACCGGTCGAGCGCTCCTTGCAGGATGTAGGCTGCCGCCATGCGGTCGATCACTTCGGCGCGCCGCTTGCGCGAGGCGCCGGCCTCGATGAGATGACGCTCGACGGCCTGAGTGGACAATCGCTCGTCCCAAAGAAGAATGGGCACGGCGATGCGGGAGCCGAGGTTGCGAGCGAAAGCGCGTGTCGATTGCGCCCGGGGCCCCTCCGACCCGTCGAGGTTGATGGGAAGGCCGAGCACGATGGCGCCGACGCCGTGTTCGGCGATTGCCGCCGCGATGGCCTCGGCATCGTTGGCGAACTTGGTCCGTTGCAGCGTGCGGTAGGGTGTTGCGACCGAGCGCGTCACGTCCGACAACGCCATGCCGATGGTCTTGGTGCCGAGGTCGAGGCCAAGAAGCCGCGCCTCGGGGCCGAGCCGCCCGGGCAGGTCTTCGATCGCGACGAGAGGTGCTACACTCACGAGAGACAATTCTGAGGATTGAAGCGCATGCAGATTACCTGGTTCGGCCATTCCTGCTTCCGGATCGATGCCGGCTCAAGCCGCATCCTGATCGATCCGTTTCTCTCCGGCAACGCCACGTTCGAGAAGGCGGGGATTCCCTTCCACAAGGTGATCGACGGCGTCACCCATGTCGCGCTCACCCACGGGCACGAGGACCATACCGGCGATACGTTGCGCATCTGTAAGGAGACGGACGCTGAGCTCATCGCCGTGCACGAGCTTGCGACCTATCTCGCCGGCCAGGGCGTGGACAAGGTCGATGGCGGCAATACCGGCGGCACGCTCCATCACGGCGATTTCGACCTCACCTTCGTTCCGGCCTGGCATTCCTCCTCGCACATGGTCGATGGCCGCCCGGTCTATCTGGGCGCCTGTTGCGGCCTCATCATCGCCCCGAAAGGGGAAAAGACGGTCTATCACATGGGCGATACGGCGATCTTCTCCGACATGGCGTTGATCGGCGAAGTCTACGCGCCGAAGATCGGCTTCGTGCCCATCGGCGATCGCTTCACCATGGGGGCCAAGACGGCGGCGCTCGCCTGTCAGCGCTTCTTCAAGTTCGACACGGTGGTTCCCTGCCATTACGGGACCTTCCCGGTGCTGGACCAGACCGCTGACGAATTCGTCGCCGCCTTAGGCAATGACAAGGTGCTCGTGCCGGACGTGGGCGTCGCCTTCAAGGCCTGATTCCCCCGAAGTTGCCGCTTGCCCGACGCGGTGCTAGACGAGCGCTCAAAGCAACCAACGCCCCTTCGTCCCATGTCCGTCGATCGCGCTACCGTTCGCCGCATTGCCCGCCTCGCCCGGCTTGCCGTCACCGAGGCGGAGGAGGCCAGGCTCGAGAAGGAGGTCTCCGGTATCCTCGACTGGGTGGCCCAGCTCGACGAGATCGATACGAGCACGGTGCCGCCGATGACGCGGGTCGCGTCCATGACCATGAAGATGCGCAAAGACGAAGTCACCGACGGCTTCTACGCCGCCGACATCTTGAAGAACGCTCCCGAGGTCGACGACGGTTATTTCGTCGTGCCCAAGATCGTCGAATAGGACAGAGCAGGGGTTCCGTGAGCAAGCTGACCGAACTCACCATCGCCGAAGCGCGGGAACGATTGCGCAAGAAGTCGTTCTCCTCGCGCGAATTGGCCGAGGCCCATATCGCCGCGATCGCGGAGGCCAACGCCGCGCTCAACGCTTACGTGCTGCCGACGCCCGAGCGCGCGCTCAAGATGGCGGAGACGAGCGACGCACGCCTTGCCAAGGGCGAAGCGGGCACGCTCGAAGGCATTCCGCTCGGCATCAAGGATCTGTTCTGCACCAAGGGGGTTCGGACCACGGCCTGCTCGCACATTCTCGACGGCTTCACGCCGACCTACGAGTCGACGGTGACGGCAAATCTTTGGGCGCAAGGCGCGGTGATGCTCGGCAAGCTCAACAATGACGAGTTCGCCATGGGCTCTTCCAACGAGACGAGCTATTACGGCCCGGTGGTCAACCCTTGGCGGCGCAAGGGATCGAACGCGAGGCTCGTGCCCGGCGGCTCCTCGGGCGGGTCATCCGCGGCGGTCGCGGCGCGGCTCTGCATGGGCGCGACGGCGACCGACACGGGCGGCTCGATCCGTCAACCGGCCGCCGTGACCGGCACGGTCGGCATCAAGCCGACTTACGGCCGCTGCTCGCGCTTCGGGATCGTCGCGTTCGCGTCCTCGCTCGACCAGGCTGGGCCCATCGCCCGCACGGTTGAGGACGCTGCCATTCTGCTCAGCGCCATGGCGAGCCACGACCCCAAGGATACGACGAGCGTCGATCTCCCCGTGCCCGATTTCGCGGCGGCGGTCGGCAAGGGGGTGAGGGGCCTCACCATCGGCATCCCCAGGGAGTATCGCGCGCCGGGCATGGCGCCCGAGATCGAGGCGCTGTGGCAGCAGGGCGTGGAATGGCTGAAATCGGCGGGCGCCAACATCAAGGAGGTGAGCCTGCCGCATACGAAATATGCGCTCCCGTCTTATTATATCGTGGCGCCGGCGGAGGCGTCTTCGAACCTCGCCCGCTATGACGGCGTGCGCTACGGCCTGCGCGAGAAGGGCGCCGACGTGATCGCGATGTACGAGAAGACGCGCGCGGCGGGGTTTGGCGCGGAGGTCAAGCGCCGCATTCTGATCGGGACCTATGTGCTTTCGGCGGGCTACTACGACGCCTATTATCTCAAGGCGCAGAAGGTGCGGACCTTGATCAAGCGCGATTTCGATGCTGCGTTCGAGACGGTCGATGCGATCCTGACGCCGACGACGCCGGGGCCGGCCTTCGCGCTCGGCGAGAAATCGGGCGATCCGCTTGAGATGTATCTCAACGACATTTTCACCGTGACGGTGAATATGGCGGGCCTGCCGGGCATGAGCGTTCCGGCGGGGCTATCCTCCGAAGGAACGCCGCTCGGGCTCCAGCTCATCGGCAAGGCTTTCGACGAGGAGACGCTGTTTCGCGCAGGCCGCGTGATCGAAGAGGCGGCGGGCCCGCTCGCCAAGCCGCACGACTGGTGGAGCAAAGCCGCATGAACGAGACGATGAGCAAGCGCCGCGTGGTATCTTCGGGCAGCCCGTACGAGCCGGTCATCGGCTTTTCGCGAGCCGTGCGCGCGAGCGGCATCGTTGCGGTCGGCGGCACGACGGCGGGATCGGGCGGCAAGCCGGTCGCAATCGGCGACCCTGCGGCGCAGACGAAAGCGATCCTCGAAATCATCGCCAAGGCGCTCGAAGATGCCGGCGCCGGGCTCAAGGACGTAATCCGCACCAGAATCTACGTGGTAGATATCGCCCATTGGGAAGCAGTCGGGCGCGTGCATGGCGAATTCTTCGGCGCGATCCGGCCGGCTTCGAGCATCTTGCAGGTGACGCGTTTCATCAACCCGGATTGGCTGGTCGAGATCGAGGCCGACGCCGTTCTGCCGGCCGAGTAGGCCTAGAGGATTTTTGCCATGGCGCCGCGAAAAGCTGGAGATTGCAAGACGATGGAAGAGGTGAGGGCGGAGATCGACCGCATCGATACCGCGCTCGTGGATCATATCGGCGAGCGCTTCACCTATGTCGAACGGGCCTGGCGGCTCAAGAACTCTCCCGCCGAGGCGCGCATTCCCTGGCGGATTCAGCAGGTGATCGACCGGGTGCGGAAGCGAGCAGCCGAGAATGGCTTGCCGCCGGAGCTGGTCGAGGCGCTGTGGCGGCAGATGATCGGCTGGTTCATCCAGTACGAGGAAGAGAAGCTGCGCCAGCAGCTCGAAAACGAGAGATAGAAGACGCGCGTCTTGCCATGGACCAGAAAGCGGACAAGTCCAATCTCATCGAAGGGACGACCGGCCCGTGGGAGGTCGTGATCGGCCTGGAGGTGCACGCCCAAGTCACCTCCAACGCCAAGCTATTCTCGGGCGCCTCGACCGAGTTCGGCGGCGAGCCGAATTCGCATGTGAGCCTGGTCGATGCCGCCATGCCGGGCATGCTGCCGGTCATCAACCAAGGATGCGTCGCGCAGGCGATCCGCACCGGTCTCGGGCTGAAAGCCAAGATCAATCTCGCCTCGGTGTTCGACCGCAAGAACTACTTCTACCCCGACCTGCCGCAAGGCTATCAGATCAGCCAGTACAAGAACCCGATCGTCGGCGAGGGCGAGGTCATCGTCGATCTCCTCGGCGGCGACCGCGTGACGGTCGGCATCGAGCGGCTGCATCTTGAGCAGGACGCGGGCAAGAGCCTGCACGACCAGCACCCGCGCCATTCCTATGTCGATCTCAACCGCTCGGGCGTCGCGCTGATGGAGATCGTATCGAAGCCCGACCTTCGTTCGGCGGATCAGGCCAAGGCCTATGTCGGCAAGCTCCGCACTATCATGCGCTATCTCGGCACATGCGACGGCAACATGGAGGAGGGCTCGCTCCGCGCCGACGTCAATGTGTCGGTGCGGCGCCCGGGCGAGCCTTTTGGCACGCGCTGCGAAATCAAAAACGTCAACTCGATCCGCTTCATCGGCCAAGCCATCGAGCACGAGGCAAGGCGTCAGATCGAGATCCTGGAAGACGGCGGCGTCATTCACCAGGAGACGCGGCTATTCGATGCCAAGACCGGCGAAACGCGCTCGATGCGCTCGAAGGAGGAGGCGCACGACTATCGCTATTTCCCCGATCCCGACCTGCTGCCGCTGGAATTGAGGCAGGATTTCGTCGATGGCCTCGCGCGCGATCTGCCCGAGCTTCCCGATCAGAAGCGGGCGCGCTTCATCGCCGATTATGGGCTGAGCCCCTACGACGCCGACGTGCTCATCGCCGAGAAGGAGTCGGCCGACTATTTCGAGGCGGTCGGCAAGGGACGCGACGCGAAGCAGGCGGCGAACTGGGTCATCAACGAGCTGTTCGGGCGCCTCAACAAGGAAGGACGAAGCATCGCCGACAGTCCGGTCACGGCCAAGCAGCTCGGCAGCATCATCGACCTCATCAAGTCCGGCACGATCTCCGGCAAGATCGCCAAGGACGTGTTCGACATTGTCTGGAGCGAGGGCGGGGAGCCATCCGCGATCGTCGCTTCGCGCAGTCTCACCCAAGTCACTGATATGGGCGCGATCGAGCAGGCCGTCGATCAGGTCATTGCCGCGAACCCCGAGAAGGCCGAACAGGCGAAGGCGAAGCCCGCGCTCGCGGGGTGGTTCGTCGGCCAGGTGATGAAGGCGACGGGAGGCAAGGCGAGCCCTCAGGCTGTCAACGATCTCGTCAAGAAGAAGCTCGGGCTCGAATGAGCCACGCGATCCGTGTTCACGAATATGGCGGGCCCGAAGTTCTCAAATGGGAGAAGGTCGCGGTCGGAGCGCCCGGTCCCGGCGAGGTCAAGATCAAGCAGGCGGCGATCGGCCTCAACTACATCGACGTCTATACGCGCACGGGTTTTTACCCGCAAAGCTCGCTGCCG
>Ga0075421_100013401_pt1 | contig 10219 bp, 8 predicted proteins | sample SoiMetdeltSBSDD5_FD_75292 | JGI IMG/M metagenome (GOLD analysis project Ga0075421, IMG submission 75292) | Bulk soil microbial communities from a Populus tree surrounding site in Tennessee, USA - Soil MetaG P. deltoides SBSDD5 | ecosystem: Environmental > Terrestrial > Soil > Tree plantation... | reverse complement strand
CACCCTTCGATGGCTCGAACCGGCGCTTGACCAGCACCACTGCCGGATCGGCGGTCGCGCCCAGCCATCCAATTCGCGCCGCGTCGTCCGGCGACACGAGCACCACGGCACCCACGCCGACGATCGGCCGGCGCGGATACTCGCGGTTATTGTCCAAGTACCTTCACGACCACGCGCTTGCGGCGCTGCCCGTCGAACTCGGCGTAGAAAATCTGCTCCCACGGCCCGAGATCGAGCTTGCCCCCGGTGATCGGCACCAGCACTTGATGCCCCATGATCGTGCGCTTCAGGTGCGCATCGGCGTTGTCCTCGCCGGTTTGATGGTGGCGATACGGCAACCCGGCCGGAGCGAGCTTCTCGAGCCACACCTGGAAATCGTGGATCAGCCCGTCTTCCCAGTCGTTCACGTAGACCCCGGAGGTGATGTGCATCGCCGAGACGAGTACCACGCCATCGTCGACACCGCTCTTCTTGACGATCGCCGCCACTTCGTCGGTGATGCGGACGAATTCCTGCCGTTGCTTGGTGTTGAACCAGAGATAGTCGGTGAAAGTCTGCATTGGCTGTGGGGTCCGGCTTCAGCCGGACCAAATCCGAATCCGCCGTTCACCGAGTCCGGCTGAAGCCGGCCACTACGTCAGAGCGCAAGCGCGGCTTCGGCGTTGAAGTCGAGCCGGCCCGCGATGCCGCTGCGGTAGCGACGGAGCCCGGCGGCGCCAATCATGGCCGCATTGTCCGTCGACAGCGACAGCGGCGGGACGAACACCGGCCGATCTATTCTCGCTCCGCGCGCTTCGGCTTCGGCACGCAGTTGACTGTTCGCGGAAACTCCACCGGCAATGCCGATGCTCTTCGCCTCGAGCCATCCTGCCGCCTCGAACAACCGATCGAGCAGCGCGTCGACGACCACACGCTGAAAGCTCGCACAGATGTCGGCGACATCCTCGGCTGGAAGCGCCGGCGAGTCGCTCGGATCGCCGCCAGCGCGCTCGCGAACGAGCCGGAGCACAGCGGTCTTCAGCCCGCTGAAGCTGAAGTCGATCCGGCGCGCAACCTCGGGCGGCAACCAGCCGGCGCCGGTAGGCGTTGGCGCATTTCGATCGGCATGGGTGAGACGCGTGGCCGGAAACGCGAATCGATCCGCGCGCCCTTGCCTGGCGAGCTTGTCGATCACCGGCCCCCCCGGATATCCGAGGCCGAGAAGCTTCGCGACCTTGTCGTACGCCTCCCCCGCCGCATCGTCGCGCGTCCGGCCAATCAGCCGATACACGCCAGGCTCGGGTACGACGTAGAGACTGGTGTGACCGCCGGAAACGACCAGCACAGCCGCGGGCATCGGCAGCTCGCCGTGGGCAAGCACGAGCGATTCGATGTGCCCGGCCAGGTGGTGCACGGGGATCACCGGGATGTTGCGAGCCCAGGCGAAGGCCTTCGCGAACGCGACGCCGACGAGCAAGGAGCCGACCAGCCCCGGTCCCTGCGTGACCGCCACGCCGCCGACCTCTGTCAACCGGACCTGCGCCCGTTCGAGCGCCGCCTCCACGACCCCGCAAATGTCACGAACGTGCTGGCGCGAGGCCAGCTCGGGAACCACGCCGCCCCATTCGCGATGAATGGTGGTCTGCGAGGCGACAATCGACGAGCGAATCTCCCACGGCTTCCGCGGATCGCTGGTCTCGGCGATCACCGCCGCGGCGGTTTCGTCGCACGAGGTTTCGATGGCGAGCAGATTCACCGTGACGGCGTGACGGCCACGAAGGCGCTCTTCAACGACTCACCATAGGGAGGCGCAAAGATGCCCTTCTCGGTGATGATTCCCGAGATGTAGCGATGGGGGGTCACGTCGAACGCGGGATTTCGGATGTGCGCGCCCTCGGGCGTCAACCGCGACGAGCCGAGGTGGGTGATTTCGCGCCGGTCCCGCTCCTCGATGGGAATGTGATCGCCGTCGGGCGTGGCGAGATCGATGGTCGAGATCGGTGCGGCGACGTAGAACGGGATCTTGTGCTCGCGCGCCAGCACCGCGACCGTATAGGTGCCGATCTTGTTGGCCGTGTCGCCATTCGCGGCGATGCGATCCGCTCCTACGACCACCATGTCGATCTCGCCGGCGCGCATCAGCGGTCCGGCCATGCTCTCGGTGATCACGGTGGTGTTGATGCCGTCGCGGACCAGCTCCCATGCGGTCAGCCGCGCCCCTTGCAGGAACGGGCGGGTCTCGTCGGCGAAGACCGAAATCCGCTTGCCTTTCTCGACCGCGGCGCGAATGACGCCCAAGGCCGATCCATAGCCGGCGGTGGCGAGCGCGCCGGCGTTGCAATGGGTCAGCACGCGGGCGCCGTCGGGAACGACGTCGGCGCCAAACGCGCCCATGGTGCGGCAGTTGGCGACGTCCTCGTCGTGAATGGCGCGGGCCTCGAGTTCGAGGCGGTCGGCGATCTCCTCAGTGGACTTGCCCGCCTGCGCCGCCTCGGCGAACACGCGCTTCATGCGGTCGATGGCCCAGAACAAGTTGACCGCGGTCGGCCGCGTGTTGGCCATCATTTCGCAAATCTTCTGAAACTCGACCGCGAACTGCTTGGTGCCCTTGGCCGTGCTGCGCCGCATGCCGAGCGCGATCCCCATCGCCGCCGAGACACCGATCGCCGGCGCGCCGCGGATCACCATCGTGCGAATCGCGCGCGCAACCTCCTGCGCGGTGCGGCACCGGACGTACAGTTCCTGCCCTGGCAGCTTGCGCTGATCGACCATGATGATCGCGTCGCCCTGCCAGTCAATCGTTGGAAGCATGTGGTTATTCTAGCAGTCTGCCGTCGAACGGCATCGGCAGCAGCGCGGATAGTCGCAGCGTGGCGGTGATGCGTTGGAGATTGGCGAGGATGACCTCGATGTCGCCGCAGTACTCCCACAGCAGCTGACGACACGGCCCGCACGGCGGCGTTGGCGCATCGGTGTCGGCGACGACCGCGATGCGCGAGAATCGTGTCCGTCCCTCGGAGAGCGCTTTGACGAGGGCGACTCGCTCGGCGCAGAGCGTCAGCCCGTACGTCGCGTTCTCGATGTTGCAGCCGGTGATGACGGCTCCCTCTTCCGTCTCCAGCGCCGCACCGACCTTGAACCCCGAGTAGCGCGCCTGCGCTCTCGTTCTGGCGTCGGTGGCGGCGGCAACGAGACCCTCCTCGGTGATGCCCTCGTCGGCCAACGTGAGCTCCAGCGGTGACCAGGCGTGTTCGTCGCGCCGGTCGACACCCGATCGCCGCTCTTCCGCCGCCGTGCCCCTTCGCCCGCCGGGACGATGTGGAGCGCGCCGTTCGCCTTGCTCGCGCCGCTCGGTCCAGTCCGACGGCGGCGTGACGTCAGAGTCGCTCAATGATCCCCTCCAGCAGCGTCCCGAATCGGACCCGCACCCGCCGCGCCACCTCCATCACCTCGTCGTGCACGAGCGGCTGCGGCAGCACCCCGGCGGCCATGTTGGTGATGCACGAGATCCCCAGGACGTCGATGCCCATGTGGCGCGCGACGATCGCCTCGGGCACGGTTGACATGCCGACGGCGTCGGCGCCGATGGTGCGCAGGTAGCGAATCTCGGCTGGCGTTTCGTAGCTGGGTCCGTGGAGCGCCACGTACAGACCATGGGCAACCGGATGCCCTTGTGCCGCGGCGGCCTGATCGGCCACGCGGCGCAGCCGGGCCGAATAGACCTCCGACATGTCGGGAAAGCGCGGACCAAAACGCTCGTCGTTGGCGCCAACCAGTGGGTTGGTCCCCATCAAGTTGAGGTGATCGTCGATCACCATCAGCGTGCCTGGCTCGAACGACAAGTTGATGCCGCCGGCGGCATTGGTCAGGATCATCGACTGCACACCGAGCACCCCCATGACACGGGTGGCGAAGGTCACGACGCGCATATCGTGGCCTTCGTAATAATGGACCCGGCCCGACAACGCCGCGACGCGCTTCCCGCCGAGCGACCCGACGACCAGCCGTCCCGCATGCCCGATCACCGCGGACCTCGGCCAGTTCGGGATCTGCTCGTATGGAATCGTGGTGGCGCCGCCGAGCGCCGTGGCGAAATCACCAAGGCCCGACCCGAGGACGACGGCGACGTCCGGCGCACCGACGTTCTTGGCCCGCAGCCAGTCGGCGGCTTGCTGGACCTTCTCGAAGTAGTCAGTCATGTCATGTCTGGTCCGGCTGAAGCCGGACACTACCGCAGCTCTTCGTAGCGGCCGGCTTCAGCCGGCCCTCTCACAGCAGGAACCCCGCAATCGTCGCGGTAACGAAATTGGCCAGCGTGCCGGCCAGCATCGCGCGCAACCCGAGGCGTGCGAGGTCGTGGCGCCGGGTCGGCGCCAGCGCGCCGATGCCGCCAATCTGAATGCCGATCGAGCTGAAATTCGCGAACCCGCACAAGGCGAACGTCGCAATGGTGAACGAGCGCGGATCGAGGGTCGGCTTCAGCGGGCCAAGCTGCGAGTAGGCCACGAATTCGTTCAGCGCCATGCGCGTGCCCAGGAGATTGCCGATGATCGGCGCGTCGCGCCATGGCACCCCCATCGCCCAGGCAATCGGCGCAAACGCCCAACCGAAGATCTGCTGCAAGCTGAGGCCGACCAGACCCAGCAGGGCGTTGAGGAGCGCGACCAGCGCCAGAAACGAGATCAGCATCGCGCCGACGTTCAAGGCGAGCGCCAGACCCTCGCTCGTGCCTCGTCCGGCGGCATCGATGACATTGACATCCGTCCGCTCGACCTCGAGCTTGACCGTGCCCATGGTGTCGGGCTGCTCGGTTTCCGGCACGAAGATCTTGGCCATCATCAACGTGCCGGGCGCGGTCATGATCACCGCCGTCAGCAGGTGCTTGGCCTCGACGCCGAACAAGATGTAGGCGGCCATCACGCCGCCCGAGATGTGCGCCATGCCGGCGGTCATCACCGTCATCAGCTCCGACTCGGTCATGCGCGGCAGAAACGGCCGGATGGTCAACGGCGCTTCGGTCTGCCCCATGAAGATGCTGGCGGCCACGTTGAGCGACTCGGCGCCCGACGCTTTCATGACCCGGCGCATCATGATCGCGAACAGCCGGACGATCACTTGCATGACGCCGAAATAGTAGAGAATCGCGAACAGCGCGGCGATGTAGATGATGGTCGGCAGCACCTGGAACGCGAACACGACCGCGTAACGGGCCCCCTCCTCGCCGAGCACCGCCCGCATGATGCGCGGCCAGGCCTCGCGATCGCCGAGCGGTCCGAAGACGAAGCTCGATCCGACGAACGCGAAGTCGAGCAGACGGTTGATGACGGCGCCGAGGCGCTGGAACACCGCCTGGCCGACCGCGGTCTTGAGCACGATCAGCGCGAACAACACTTGCAGCGACAACCCCCACACTACCGTCCCGCGATCGATCGCGCGCCGGTTCGTGGAGCACGCATACGCGACCGTCATGATCACGATCAGCCCGACCAGCGGCTGAAGCTTCGGCAGACCGGCGAAGCGCGCCGCCAGCGCGCAGGTCGTCCCCGCGATCGCCGCCGCCCCGAGCACGGCGAAATCGCGCGAATCGAACGGCACGCGCTTGAGTGGCGCGCGCCCGGGTTCGGTGTGAGTACTAGTCATAAGTGTCACTAGCTCTCGATGCGGTCGCGCACCAGCGGAGCAACCGCGGGCGCACGGTCCGCGATGCGAACCGCCGGACCGAGCAGGGCGAGCGCGGTCTCGACGCCACGGCCGCCGCGATGTGAGACTTCCAGCACGGCTTCTCCGGCCCGTACCGCGGTTCCTGGCGGAGCGAGCACCACGATGCCCACCCCGTGATCGACGTCGTCCTCGAGACGATTCCGCCCTGCACCCAGCGCGACCGCGGCACGCCCGATCGGCTCGGCATCGAGAGCGGACACGTAACCATCAGCCGACGCGGTGACCGTTACCCGATCCGGCGCCGAGGGCAGGCGCGAATAGTCGTCGATGACGCGCGGGTCGCCGCCCTGGTTCTCGATGATTTCCGCGAGCTTCGCGACACCGGCGCCGGACGTGATCGCCTGGCGGACTCGCACCGCTGCCTCCCCCTCGTTTGCCGCCAGGCCCGCAACCACCAGCATGCGTGCCGCGAGCACAACCGACAGCTCCTCGAGATCCTGCGGCCCTCGTCCCTTGAGCGTCTCGATCGACTCGATCACCTCGTTGGCGTTGCCGACCGCGCGCCCGAGCGGCGCGTCCATCGCGGTGATCAAGGCTTCCGTGCGCACGCCGTGCGCTCGTCCAATCGCCACCAGCGACTCCGCCAGCGCCCGTGATGCCTCGGCCGTTTTCATGAACGCCCCGGCGCCGGTTTTCACGTCCAGGACGAGCCCGCCGATTCCTTCGGCGATCTTCTTGCTCATGATCGACGCGCAGATGAGCGGAATGCTCTCGACCGTTCCGGTCACGTCGCGCAGCGCATAGAGCTTGCGATCGGCCGGCGCGATTTCCGACGTTTGGCCGATGAGCGCGCATCCTACCGAGCGAATGGCGGCTTTCAGCTCGTCCAACGACAGACCGGTGCGGAATCCGGGAATGGCTTCCAGTTTGTCGAGGGTTCCGCCGGTATGGCCGAGCCCCCGGCCCGACATCATCGGCACGACCGCGCCGCAGGCCGCCGCGAGTGGAGCGAGGACCAAGGAGGTCTTGTCGCCCACGCCGCCGGTGCTGTGTTTGTCGACCGGCACACCACGGACCTCGGGATAGCTCACTCGGACGCCCGATCGAACCATCGCGTCGGTCAGCGCCGCGGTCTCGTCCGGCGTCATCCCGCGCAGCAGGATGGCCATCAGCATGGCCGACGCCTGGTAATCTGGCAATGTGCCGTCGGTAACGCCGGCGATGAAGGACTCGATGGCGTGGCGGTCCAGAGTACCGCCGTCCCGCTTATGCCGGATGAGGTCGACCGCGCGCATATTTGAATGAAGGAACGCCGCGTCGTGACGCGCGGCGAGCAGCCTCTACTATATTGGAGTTTGCAAGCCTGGACGCAGGAGGCGCAGCCTCGCTAATATTTCGCCCGGCCCCTTGATGTCTGAGTCCTCGCCTCCCGCGCTGCTCAGCGCCGACGCTGCGGCGCGGCTGTCCGATTTTGCGCGCATCTGCAAGGCGGCGGCGCGCGCCGTCTCCCTCTACCCGGGAGGGCATCCCGCGATTGGGGTCTCGCTCACTCGTCTCGAGCAGGCGAGCGCGCGCATGACCGACAATGGCCCGTTCAGCCTCCAGGTACTGGCGGAGGGCTTGCTCGTCGACGGGGCGCGGCTACCCAAGCCCGACGCCGGCTGCACGGAGCTCGCCTCGCTCCTCCATCGCCACCTGGTCGGTCGTCTGACCGTCAACGCCGGCGCCAATGCGGACTCGTGGCGCGCGCTGCTGCTGCTCCTCGCGCGCTCACCGGAGGACGTCCGCGCCGATGGCGGGCTCAACAAGCTGTGGTCGACGGCGGGCGGGCCGAGCCTCGAGATCATCGAGATCGACTACTCCGAGGTCCTGCGCGAAAAGCAGGGACTGGCGGCGACGATCGACTCGATCATCTCGGCCGCGATGTCGGGGCCGACGTTGACGGTGGACGATGCGGCCCTGAAGGCGCTGCTGGAGATCGTCGACGATCCCGCGAAGCTCGAGCAGTTGATGTCACAGCTCGAGCAAACGGCGGCGAAAAACCCCCAGGGAGTCGAGCTGCAGACCGCGGCGCTCCTCAACATGGTGCGCGGCCTCGTGGACTACGTGTCGCGGAACAATCCCCAGGATTTGAACAGTATCTTCGAGCAGGTCGGCCGGGGGGCGCGCCATCTCTCGGTGGAAGCCATGATTGCCCTGCTGGCCGAGCGGCAGCGGCCCGAGGCGATGGCCGGCAGCGTCAACGTCGTCAGCGCGTTGATCGAGAGCATGAACGATTCTTCCGTCGCCGGATTCGTCGCCGACGCGGTGGTGGCGGAGCGCGGCGCGTCCGAGCGGCTCGCCCATGCGTTCCGGGCGCTCGTGCCCGAATTCGACCGGCAGCGGCAGCTGCTGGCGCTGGCGCGCGACGAGGTCGCGGCGTCGGAAATGGCGCGCGAGCAGAGCGAAGAAGACTTTCGCGGCCTGTGGCACGGGGTCGAGCAGATGCTGACGTCGTACACCGACGCCCGCTACGTTTCCGAGGACTACGCGCGCGAGCTGTCGCACGCGCGCACCTTGCCGGTCGACGTCGAACGCGTCAGCGACGACCCGCCGGAGCGGATCGCCGGCTGGCTGACGACGGTCAGCGACGGCGCGCTGCGCACGCTCGATCGCGATCTCCTCGTCGATCTCCTGCACATCGAGAACGATGCCTCGCGCTGGCGCGACGTCGCCGACACGGTCGTGAATCACGCCGATGATCTGGTCCGCGTCGGCAACTTCGATCAGGCGTGGGAACTGATCGACGCGATCATCGACCAGGGCGGCCGCAGCCCGTTTCGTCAGCCCCATGCCACCGCCGCGCTGCAGACCTTCGGCCGCGGCGCGCTGCTCAAGCATATCGCGCCGCACCTGCGCACCACCGACGACGAGACCTACGAGCGGTTCAAGAAAATCTGCCACGCCATCGGTCCGCCGATCATCGTTCCACTGGCCGAGGCGCTGGCCACCGAACAGGACGCGCGCTCGCGCCGGCGGCTGCGCGACATTCTGATTGGGTTCGGGCCACGCGGCGCCGATTCCGTCCGCCCGTTGATGAACGCGCCGAGCTGGGAAGTGCGGCGCACCGCCGCGTTTCTGTTGCGAGAGTTCGGTGGCGCCGAGGCCTTGAAAGAGCTGGTGCCGTTCCTCACCGACGCCGAGCCGCTGGTTCAGCGCGAAGCGGTACAAGGACTGATGATGAATGGCAGCAAGGACGCGGCGGCCATTCTGCTGTCGGCCCTCGGCAACGCCAAGGGGCGGATGCGCGACGCGCTGCTGTCCGAAGTGCTCAAGACGCGCGACCAGCGCGCGGCGCCGTTGTTCGTCTATCTGCTCCGCCTCGCGGATCGGCGCCAGTTTCCCCAGCTCTACCTGACGGCCATCGAGGTCCTCGGGCAGTACGGAGGACCTGACGCCGTCGGCACGCTGAAGGACGCGCTGCATGCCGGCGGATGGTGGACGCCGATCAGCAATCGCAAGTACCGCAGCGCCGCCGCGCACGCGCTCAATCGCATCGGCAGCGCCGAGGCGCTCGAGGTGCTGCGCGCGGCGTCGACGAGCGGCGCGTTCGGCGTGCGGCTCGCCGCCCGCGCCGAGCTCGGGAGCCGTCAATGACCGACCACGCGAGCGACGCCACCGCCCGGGTAGCCGTTCATGAGGAGCTGCTCCGGCGCTTCGCCTCCGGCAGCCGCGCCGCGCAGCTCTACGCCGCCGACCATCCCCTGCTCGGCCGAAACGTCGAAGGACTGCTGGCGGCGCTCAAGGCCCTCCATCAGTCTCACGCCACGGTGACGATCGGCATCGTCGATCACGAGTTCGTGGTCGCCGACACGCCGCTGGCCAAGGCAAGTCTGGGCATGAAGGATCTGATCGAGAAGCTGCTCGCCAACAAAGTCGAGCGGATCTCGTTCGAGCGCGGCGTCACCGCCGAGGAAATCGTCGACCTGATGTTGGGGGTCGCCAAGCTGTCGTCCAAGGGCGCAGACGCCGCGCCCGCCTGGAAATTTCCGCGGATTCGCATTGGCCAGATCACGAAGGAGGAGGAAGGGCGCGACGGCATTGCCAGCGACATGGCGGCGATCCGTCAGCTCTACACCAACGCGGTCTCGGCCGCCGAGGCGGCCTGGGAAGCGGCTGCGCTCGAGGGCAAACCGGACCTCCCGGCGGCGCTGAACGCGGTGGAAGGGCTCGCCGACGCGGTGACGCAGAACCGCACCGCGCTGGTCGCGCTGACGGCGATGCGCAACTATGACAACTACACGTTCACGCACATGGTGAACGTGTCGATCCTGACGATGGGGCAGGCGCGCGCGCTCGGCATCGAGGGGCGCCTGCTGCGCGAATTCGGCCTGTCGGCCCTGATGCACGACATCGGCAAGGTCCGTACGCCGAAAGAAATTCTGCAGAAGCCGGAACGATTGACCGATGAGGAGTTCGTCATCATGCGACGGCATCCGGTCGAAGGCGCCGAGATCCTGCGGCGGACGCCGGAAATGCCGATCCTGGCGCCGGTCGTGGCGTTCGAGCATCATCTCCGCATCGACGGAACCGGCTATCC
>Ga0075421_100013397_pt1 | contig 10219 bp, 6 predicted proteins | sample SoiMetdeltSBSDD5_FD_75292 | JGI IMG/M metagenome (GOLD analysis project Ga0075421, IMG submission 75292) | Bulk soil microbial communities from a Populus tree surrounding site in Tennessee, USA - Soil MetaG P. deltoides SBSDD5 | ecosystem: Environmental > Terrestrial > Soil > Tree plantation... | reverse complement strand
TGCTTTCTTCCTGTCGATTCCTAAGGAGCCCCTGAATGTTTCGAATGAGATGGTCCCTCGCTTTGTTTGCTGTTTGGCTGGCTTTTCTCTTTCTCCTGCCTGTGAAGGGCCAGCAGGCGGGCGGGCCAAAACTCATTGTGGTTTTGTCCGTCGACCAAATGCGGTTCGACTACCTGACGCGCTTTGACGATCTCTACAAAGGCGGTCTTCGCAGGCTGCTCGATCAGGGCGCCGTTTTCACCAACGCCAGCTATCGCCATGCGAACACAGAAACGGGTCCCGGGCACTCTGTGATTCTTTCGGGACGCCATGCTTCGCATTCAGGGATTGTGGCCAACTCCTGGTACGATCCGCTGCTGAAAAGGAGCATTAACGTTGTAGATGACCCAGTGCAGCGCCCGATCGGTGGCAGCGGGCGGGGTGCATCACCTGCCAACTTCATAGGCTTTACCGTAGGTGATTTGCTCAAGTTCCAGTCGCCTGACTCCAAGGTAGTCGGGGTGTCCATGAAGGATCGATCGGCGATCCTAATGGGTGGACGGCGCGCCGATGCAGCTTACTGGTACGAAAACGGCAATGGCCACTTCATCACGAGCAGTTATTACATGAAGAGCGCTCCCGAATGGTTGCAGCACTGGAATGAACGAAATTATGTGGATCAGTTCTCAGGCAAGAAGTGGGAGAGAATGCTGCCGGATACGAAGCTCTACGAAAGGTATGCAGGAAAAGATGCGGTTGACGGGGAGTGGGATCGAAAGGACATCGTTTTCCCGCACACCATCCGCTACGCGCCACCAGATGCGAGGTTCTACGATGATTTCCGCCGCACCCCGTTTGCTGACGAGATGACTTTGCTGGTAGCACTGGAGGCTATGAAGGCACACGCCCTGGGTGAGGATGCGGCGACGGACATCTTTGCAATCGGCTTTTCGGCCACCGACGTCATCGGACATACCTATGGGGCAGAGAGCCAGGAAGTAATGGACCAATTGCTGCGGCTGGACTCAACGTTGGAGACACTGTTCGATGAGATCGATCACCGTGTCGGCCTGGCGAATGCCTGGGTTGTCCTCACGGCGGACCATGGGTCGATGCCACTCGCAGAGCTTCTCAAAGAAAAGGGGCTCGACGCGAGGCGGGCAAGCACCAGGGAGCTTGAATCGCTGGTGCTTCGAACGCTCGAAACCAAGTTCAAGGTGCAAGGCATTATCGCGAACTTCGACGCTCCCAATCTCTATCTGGATGAAACCTTGATGACTCAGAACGGGGTGAAGCGAGCTGCGGTCGAAGAAGTGATCGTGAAGACGCTGATGTCAACTGGATACTTCGAGTCGGTTTACACGCACGCGCAGATCCTGAATCCAGAAGTGAATGCTGACCCGCATCTTTCCTTGATCCGCAACTCGTTTTTCCAGCCGCGCAGTCCTCACATCATCGCGACTCCGAAACCCTATGTCTACATCAGCGACAACGTCGGCGGCACGGGGCATGGGACGCCGCACGATTATGACAGGAAGGTCCCCATTGTCTTTATGGGTTCGCCTATCAAGCCGGGCCGTTATGCCGAAACTTGTGGCCCGGAAGACATTGCGCCGACGCTGGCTGAGCTCCTGGGACTGAAGGACTTCAAGAAAGAAGAGGACGCGAGGGTGTTGGGCGAGATGATGAAACGGTGAAGCGGGAGGTTCAAGGGCACGGGTCAACAGTTCAGCCAGAGCACCAGAGGCGGTAGAAACTAACCGAATTCAGGTCGTCTGAAGATTCGACCTTCGAGTGTCCCTTCCTTGGTTTTTTCCCCTTACCCTTGACCACAGGAATCGTCATCACTCCGCCTTTTCCTGCAACCGTTTCAACACCTCTTCGAGCCGCTTGAGTTCTTCGCCGTAGCCTTGCCAGTTGCCCTGCCGCAGCGCGTTCTGGGCGCGCTCATAGTGCGAGTTTGCTTGTTTAATAAGGGCTCTTAGAGATCGGTCCTCTTGCACTCCGGTAACCTCAGGTGGCGCCGTTGATGGGGCAAACCCCTCCGGCACCGGTGCTCCGCCGAAGATCCTGGAGAGCGAAAGCTCCAGAGTTTCCTCCATGGCGATGTTGTTGCCATAGGCCACAATAATGCGCTTCAGCTCCGGCAGACTACCTTCCTGGGAAGACGCCAGATAGAGAGGCTGAATATAAAGAATCGAATTCTCCACAGGGATGACCAACAGGCTGCCACGGATGACTTTCGATCCGCTGCGATCCCAAAGAGACAGCTGTTGCGAGATGCGGGCGTCTTGATTAATTCTGCTAACGATCTGGGAAGGTCCATACACCAGCCGCTGCTTGGGAAAATTGTAAACGACTAACTGGCCATAGTTCGGTTCGTCGCAGCGGGCTGCCATCCAGGCGATCATGTTCTCGCGCCGGGCAGGAGCGAACGGGGTCATCAGGATAAACTCCTCACCTTTGCTTTCGGAACGCAATTTCATAATGGTGTAGTAGGGCTCCAGCGGTGCGTCGGCTTCGTTGGCGGTCTGCACGTTTGGAATGCGCCAGAGGTCCTCCTTATTGTAGAAGACCTGCGCATCGGTCATGTGATAGGTAGCGTAGATGCCGGCCTGAATCGTGAAGAGGTCCTCGGGATAACGAATGTGCCGCCGCAGGTCGGCCGGCATGGCTTCGAGCGCCTGGAAAACGCCGGGGTAGATCCCGGCATAGACCTGGATGACCGGGTCTTTGGGATCGCTGACATAAAACTGCAGTGTCCCGTTGTAGGCGTCAATCGTCACCTTCACGGAGTTGCGAATGTAGTTGCCGACGCCACGAGCCGGCCTGGCGTAAGGAAATTCTTCGCCCGTTGTGTACCCGTCCATCATCCAAAATAATTGGCCACTCTCGGAAATGATCATGTAAGGATCCTCGTCAAATTTCAGGAATGGAGTCGCTTTTTGAACGCGGCCTGGAATGGAGCGCGAAAACATCACCCGACTCTCGGATGTGATGTCGCTGGACAAGAGGATCTTGAGTTCTTTGAATCTGAAACTGAGCAAGAGCTTCCGCAGGAAGCCTTGGACGGGAATGCCACCCCGGCCACTATAGACCGTGTAGACATTCTGGTCGCCCGAGGGATAGTCAAACTCCTTTGCTTTAGTCTTCACGAAGCAGTAAGAGTCTGTCCTCTCACCGTAATAGATCTGCGGTTGCTTTACCTGAACGGCGGTGGTGGCCGCTGGAGGGATGTCTTTGATGAAAAACTGTGGCAATCCTTCTTGGCTGATCTGATTGACGGGGCCCAGGCACAGGCCGTATCCATGAGTGTAAGTGAGATGTTCGTTGATCCAGATGCGGCTGGGCAGCCGCTCTGAAGACAGCTCCCGCGGGGAAAGGCTGACTTGACGATGTTTGCCGTCAATCAGATACCGGTCGTTGTCAACGTCAACGAAGTCGTAGTAAGTACGAATGACCTGGAGCTGACTGTAGGTTCGCAGGAGTGGGCGATGATCCCAGAGCCGGATGTTCTGCAGCGTGAGGTCGTTTTTCTTGATGGCCTCGGGCGAGAGGTCTTCGAGAGCAGGGAACTCCTGTTCCTGCACCTGATCAATGCCGTAAGCCATTCGGGTGTACTTGATCTCCAGGTCGAGATAAGGTCTTTCCATGCTGATTTCGTTTGGAGCGACCTGGAGACGCTGCATCAGCTCGGGGTACACGGTCCGCCCAAGCAAGGACACGATAACCAGGCCTCCCACGCCCAGCCAGGCCAAGCGGTAGCTCTGCCGGAAGGCGCTCACAAGAACCAATATTGCGGCGACACCACTCAAGAGTGTCAACAGACGTAATGCTGGCATTTCGGCATTGACGTCGGCATAGCTGGCGCCAAAAACGATGCCGCGGCCTGAAAAGAGCAGATCGAAGAGCTCCAGACGGTAATGCACAGCCCAGAGCAAGAGGAACAGAGCGACGAGCGCAAACACGTGCATCCGCGCCGACTTTCCAAGTTCGGGTCCGCGCCGCGTAATCCAGAAGCCACCTTCAACCAGATAGACTAGTAGCGAGACCAGAAATGCGAACATGAGCGACACGAAAGCAAAGCTGTACAGAAAGCGGTAAAACGGCAACTGGAAGAAGTAAAAGCCAATGTCTCTTGAGTAGAGCGGATCGAGGGTCCCAAAGGGCACTGAGTTGCGATACCGTAAGTATGCATCCCACTGGCTGCCTGCCCATGAACCGATGAGGTACGCGAGGAAGAGGGAGCCACCCAGGAGGATCCAGCGGATGCCGGCGCGGATCCCCTGCAGTTGCGGGATATCCAGAATATTTTCCACGTAGTATCGTGGACCCCTCCGCGCTAGAACACGGGCCAACAGGGCATTTCCATAGACGGCAGCGAAGAAGAGTAGCCCAAAGATAGCCGTCAACGCGATCTGTGTCAGAACGCTCCTCGTAAAGAGAATGTCGTAACCCAGTTCTTCAAACCAGAGCCAGTCGGTCCAGAAGTTTACGATCGCGTTCGAGAACGAGAGCAGTAAGATAATCAGTATCGGAATCAGAACTCGCCAGTTTCTCCTCATGAGGTTGTCTCCGTTTGTGTCAAGTCTAAGCACGGTTGTTAGAAGTTTCCCTCCTGAGGTAGGAGGGGAGGAAGTGGAGGCTTCGGGATGGTCGAGGGGGTTGACACCCCCGGAGTTCCAAGGATCGTGTGCTTGCCTTCCTCAAAGCCGTTACAGGGTTCAAACCCTCCGAAGGCGGAGCTTTCTTAAGACTCTCAGGTACAGCCACGACTGTTCCTGGCTGACATCGGTCAATGCACTTGCTTCTCTTGCTCGGCCCAGTACTGCTGACGCAAGAGCCTTTTCTGGATCTTTCCCGTTCCGCCTTTCGGCAAAGCAGCCACAATTTCGAAGCTTGTCGGCACCTTATAGGCGGCGAGCTCCTTTCTGCAGTGCTCCCGCAACTCTTCGGGAGCACACGAGGCCCCCTCTCGCAAAACCACAAACGCTTTTGGCGTCTCTCCCCATGTTTCATCAGGGACGGCGATGACTGCGCATTCCAGTACTGCTGCATGCGAATAAAGTGCCTTCTCCACTTCGATAGAAGAGATGTTCTCACCACCACGGATAATCACGTCTCTCTTGCGATCGACAATGACTACATAACCTTCGTCGTCCAGCGTTGCTAAGTCGCCGGTATGCAGCCAACCATCCTGAATGACTTGCTTGGTTTCCTCCGGCTGCCTCCAATACCCCTTCATGACAACGTTGCTGCGGGCGATGATCTCTCCAACTGTTTGACCGTCGGCGGAGACATCGCTTCCGTTCTCATCCACTACGCGGACTTCGCTGCCCGGCAGCTCTAGACCAGTCGCGGCAGCCCGGCGATGGAATGCATCACTCAGATCCTGCAGGTGACTCTTCATGAGGGCGATGGTTAGAACAGGTGAAGTTTCCGTCAACCCATACCCGCAAGAAACTTCGCATCGGAAACGTTCCTGTAGGGCCTTTACCATCTCCTTCGGCACCGACGATCCACCCATGTGGATCAGTCGCAGGCTTCGCAAGTCATAGTTCTCGACTGTCGTCTCGCGCAACAGCAGAGTGGCCATGGTGGGCACGAGGTTGAAAGTCGTGACCTTCTCCTGTTGCACAAGCTTGAGCAACAGCTTCGGATCGAACTTCTTGAGCATCACGTGTGTTCCACCAACGGCTGTGATCGTGTGCGTTGCTCCCCAACCATTGGCATGAAACAGGGGGATGGTGTGAAGTTGCACTTCGCGGTCGTAGTTCTGCAGCGCCCACATGATGTTCATGGCATGCAGGTAAAGGTTCCGGTGGGTCAACATCACGCCCTTCGGACGGTCGGTAGTGCCACTGGTGTAAAAAAGCTCGGCCACCGCGTTCTCATCAGAAATTTCTTGAGGGAAGGGAATCGAGGGCGCGGCCTCCAGGTGTTCGTCGTAACTCTTGGCATCCGTCCAGCTGAACTGCGTACGCTCGTCGAGCAGGATGAAGATCAGCTCGTGGGACAGCTGATTTCGGACGGAGTCGATAGTCGGTACGAAGTCGCTTTCAAGAAAGAGCACTCGAGCTCCCGAGTGGTTTAGGATGTAAACGAAATCGTGCGCCGCCAGGCGGATGTTCAGAGGGAGAAGAATTGCTCCAGTTTGAACGACGCCGTAATAGGCTTCCAACAGCCGATGGCAATTGGGGCCGAGAAAGGCGACAACATCTCCCTTTTGAATTCCCAAACGGTTGAGCGTATGCGACAGCCCACGAACGCGCTGATCGAATTCAGAATAGCTGAACCGTGCCGATCCACAGACAACGCCGAGTTTGCTGGGATACAACTTCACCGCTCGGTGCAGAAACATCAGAGGGGTGAGGGGCACGATCATGAGTTTTTGTCTGACAGGGCTAAGGGGGAAGAATACCAGACCCAGAACGGTCTTGCGACCAAACCACTATCACACCCAGCATCGTTTAGCGCTTAGCCGAGATAGCCCTCCCAGGTTTCCCCGGCCTTGCCTACGCGTACCTCGGCGGGGATGGAGACGTATCTGGAGATGTCTTCGCCGGAGCTTCGGTTCCGCTTCCCTGTCGAATAACGTTCATGGCCATGGCGATCATAGAACCGACGTCGCTCAGCGTTGCCGGCAGGATGACGGTATTGTTTTCCTTCGCCAAGTTTCCGAACTGCGTGATGTACTGCTCAGCGACTCGCAGTTGGACCGCCTGATAGCCCCCTGGCGCCTGAATTGCTTCAGCGACCTTGCGAATGCCCTCGGCTGTGGCGTTGGCCACGGTTAAGATAGCGGCCGCCTGGCCTTCTGCTTGATTGATCTGTTGTTGCTTGTTGGCCTCGGACGCCTTGATGACTTGCTGCTTTTCACCTTCCGCCTGATTGACCGCGGCATCGCGTACTCCCTCTGAGGTCAAAATAACGGCCCGCTTCTCACGCTCGGCCCGCATCTGTTTTTCCATGGCAGCCAACACATCTTTTGGCGGAGTGATATTTTTAATTTCGTAACGCAAGACTTTCACGCCCCAAGGCTCGGAAGCTTTGTCGAGCTCGCTGACGACGGCGGTGTTAATGTTGGTACGCTCTTCAAACGTCCGATCCAACTCGATTTTGCCAACCTCGCTGCGGAGGGTGGTTTGAGCCAGTTGCGTGATCGCAAAAATGAAGTCAGCGATACCGTAGGAGGCGCGTTCCGGGTTAAGGACCTTCAGATACAACACGCCATCAACGGCCACTTGAACGTTGTCACGAGTGATGCATACTTGTTCCGGGATGTCGATGGCCATTTCCTTAAGCGAGTGGCGGTAGCGGATAACATCCATGAAAGGGACGAGGATATGAAAGCCTGCCCCGAGCGTTCCGCTATACTTACCAAGTCGCTCGACGATGTAAGCACTCTGCTGTGGTACCACGACCGCTGTCTTGGCCAAAATGATAATGACCAAAACGGCCAGCACCAGGACAACAATCAACCCGCCAGTGAGCTCTCCCATACGCTCATCCTTTCATCATTAGGAATGATTGTGCTTCCGGGTGAGTTGTGGCAGACAGAACAGAGGTTTCAGCCTGCTCTGAACCTCTCGTCGCTGCGAACCCCGATCGTACCGTTTCTCGCCGCGTAGAATGGTCTGTCCGTAGCCCACCCGCGAGGTCGGGTACTTGGTTTCGTGCGCTGAGGAGGATACCGGACCTTACCCGTCGCAGAATATCAGGGGCAGCAACACTTGCCTAGCTAATTTCCGGTGCAAGAATCGGTTTCTGCGAAGTCGGCAAAACGAATGTTCTCCGTTCCACCTGACTAGAGCGCCTGACAGCGTATCGAGCCTCAGTCCGACAGGTTGCTGGCGCAGCTCCTCGCCGCAGCCCATGGGGCACAGTCCCGGCCGCGCGGGATTGAGATAAGCAAACGGAGGAATCACACACGGCTCTCGGCAACGTTCAGGGCAAAGCCGTTAGTATGAGCATCCAGCAGTTGACTGAGAGTCTGTATGCGGCCACCAGTAGCGGCAGGCTGTTTCAATTGAACGGGATCGCCATTGCAAAAGCGTCTCTGAGAATAGGGCCCTGCATAAGCCAGCATGGCTCGAATGAGTGATGTACCAGCAACACAACTCTCCGGAGGAATTGGCCTTGTCTTCGTTGATTCATGGGTGGCTGTCCCTTATCCCCGAAGCTTCCTTTCGGTTCTGGCTGGTCGAATTAGGATCTTCGTTCCAGTTCCGCCATGCACTAGAATTGTCGTATGAAGCGTTTTCTTACCTTCATGGGCATTGTGCCGCTGCTCTCGGCTTTTCTATTGTTTTTCGGGAGTGACGTTGCTCTTTCCCAGACCGTAAAGGAGTTCCACGACCAGGCGAAGGAGTTGGTTCAGAGCTACCGGTTTCTTGAGGCCATTGAACTTCTCCAAATTGGAATGCAGCAGCATCCAGAGAACCCGGATCTAGCGAGGCAATTGGGGACACTCCTGGTGCAAACCGGTAACGCCTCCCAAGGTGAGCGGTTGCTCAGAGCGGCTCTGGCCAGGCGGCCCCATCAGCTCGAACTTGTGGACGCCCTGGCTGGCGCCGAGTTGGGACAGGGGCGCCCAGGTTCGGCCGTTGCCTTGTTGCGAGATGTGCTCTGGCACAGGCCTTCTGACGCGCAAGCCCACTATCGCCTTGCCCATGCTTTGTTTCTCAATGGCGAATTCCGGCGCGCCTTAGAGCCAGCTCGGCGCGCTGTCGAACTGGCTCAGGCGGACGCTATGATGCGCCGATTTTATTCACTGCTACTTGATATTCAGGGGAATCGTAGTGAGGCGCTCCAACATCTGAAGGCGGCTCAGCAACTCTCTCCCGAGAATGCCTATTTGGCGTTCCAGGTTGCCGAAAAGGAGCAACAGGCCGGAAGGCTCGAAGATGGGCTTGTATCCTTGCGAAGGGCGAGCCAGCTCGACCTGGAAAACCCCCTCTATCACTCCGCGCTGTCGCAACTGTACGAGAAACTGGGCCTGAAAGAGCTCGCCACTCAAGAAGCAGAGAAAGCGCGCCAGTTCACAGACGTTTTTGAAGCTTACATCACCGCACTCGATTTGGCGGCGAAAGACCGAAATGGCGACGCGGCAGACCTTCTTGAGCCGCTCGTGCAAAGGCACCCCGAATTTGTCACCGGTGCGCTCCTCCTGGCCAACCTATACTCCAAGCTGGGGCGCGAACAGCTGGCGCTGGATCTTTACCTCAAGGTAGTCCAAAGCTATCCGGACCACATTGCCGCCAGGCAGGAGGCGACCTGGATCCTGGCGGAAAAGGGTGACTATCAGGGAGCCTTAAGAATCATGGGGAAACTCCCGCAGGAAGGTTCAACCCGCCTCTTGCTTCAAGCCTACTGGCACGAACAGGCCGGCAACTACGCCGGAGCACTGGAGGCATTCAAGAGTGCCCACTCTGCCAATCCTCTGAATCCCGCTCTTGTCCTTTGGATTGCCCACTGCCTGCGTGCCCGCGGTCAACGTCAGGAAGCAATCGAGGTCCTGGCTAAAGCCGGCAAGCTCAGGCCGGGAGGTTCCGCTGTCCAGCAACAGGCACGGGAGATCAGCATTGAGCAGCAGCGAGAAACAGCCTTTCAACTCTTCGAGGCGAAGCAATGGAAATCAGCCCTTCAGGGACTTCAGGCTGTGACAGAAGCGGACGGAAATGTTGCTGACGCGACGACGCTTTTCCAGATGGCCTACTGTCACCAACAAATGGGCGAGCTTAAGGAGGCTCTGTCAGACTACTATGCTGGACTGAAATTAGATTCTCAGGCCAGCTGGGCGCGGCAGAATCTGGCTGGCATCCTGTACCAGTTTGGTCGCTACCGAGAGGCAGCGAGCGAATGGGAGCAGATTCCGCGAGGATCGAGAGCTCCTGAAGTTTGGCAGCAGTTGGGCTTCTGTTATGCCCATCTGGGGCGCTATGAGGCCGCAGAGAGTTCTTTCCAGGCCGCACTGAACTCCGGTCTGGACTCGCCACCGCTGCTTTACCACCTGGGTGTCGCCCGTTTGCGCAGGGTTCAAGGTGTAGACGCGTGGAACCTCATTCGACGCTCCGCGGCAGCTAGATATGGTCCTGCTCAGGATTTGCTAAGGCGAGCGGGGTTGTGGCGTTGACAAGAGAAGGGCGGGAACTATTGCGCACGTCGATGTGGGGTGCTCCAGTGTGGCTCTCCGGGAGGCTGGTCCTGAGCGTGCCACCGAGCTCGCTCTCGACTGGCC
>Ga0075421_100013395_pt1 | contig 10220 bp, 7 predicted proteins | sample SoiMetdeltSBSDD5_FD_75292 | JGI IMG/M metagenome (GOLD analysis project Ga0075421, IMG submission 75292) | Bulk soil microbial communities from a Populus tree surrounding site in Tennessee, USA - Soil MetaG P. deltoides SBSDD5 | ecosystem: Environmental > Terrestrial > Soil > Tree plantation... | reverse complement strand
GCACCTGGCCGCGGACCAGCCGCGCCGTGCCCATCCACGTGAACACCGCGAAGACGATGATGATCGTCAGGATCCGCTTCATCGGTGACACGTCGCCGGTTGCGTCGGAGATCAGAGTGTTCACGACCGGGATCACGGCGATCGCGAAGAGCAGGAACGGGAAGGCGAGCATGTAGTCGATGAACCAGCTGATGATCGCATCGACCCAGCCGCCGAAGTACCCCGCCACGACGCCGAAGATGATGCCGAGCAGGACGGACATCACGGCGGCGCTGAACGCGATGCCGAGCGACGTGCGGGCTCCGTAGACCAAAAGGATGAACAGATCCTGACCGGTCTGCGGAACGACACCAAGAATGTGGATGTGATTAGACGGGTTGTCGGTCGAGAACGTGACCCCGCCCAGATAGCCCAGCGGCAGGCTCGTGGTGTCGAGCAGATGCGAGTTGAAGTCCTGCGGACCGTATCCGTAGAGAAGCTCAATGAGCGGCGCGGCGACCGCGATCACGATGAAGAGGAGCACGATGAAGCCGCTCGTGGTGGCCGTCTTGTCCCGTTTGAGCCGCAACCACGCCAGCTGCCCGGGTGACCGGCCGATGAACAGCTTCGCTGGGATCGGACCTGAAATCGGAGCCGCTGGCTCCTCCTCGCCACCCACGTCCACCAGCACACCCTCGCCGGTAGCGGACGTCGGCCCCTCGAGCACGGGATCCCGCCTCGGCGCGGACTCGGTCATGGGTGCAGCTCCCTCCCAGACGCGTGCCCCGGGGGTCGACCCGCGCCTTCATGAGGAAGGTAATGGCGTTCCGCGTGATGGGAAACACCTCACGGCATCGGTCCGGTAACAGGTCGATCACAGCCGCAATGAGCAGCGGGTATTCCCTTGTCGAGAGGTTTGATAGGCCGCGCGCAGTCGAGTCGTCATGCCAGGCTTAGCTCCATGACGCACTTCGACGCCGCCTCGGCCGCGGTCGAGGCCGCGCTCGCCGCCGGCGCCCGTTACGCGGACGCCCGGGTGATGCACCGGCGCCGGGAGTCCATGCAGGCCCGCAACGGGGAGGTCCAGGACCTCACCCAGCACGAGGACGCGGGCGTCGGCGTCCGGGCCCTGGTCGGGTCGAGCTGGGGCTTCTCGGCCGTGCCCGACCTCGCCAACGGCGGGGCTGCAACGGCGGGCGCGGCGGCGGCGGCGATCGCCGCGGCGAGCGCGATGGTCCCCGGTCCGGCGGCCGACCTGGTGCCGGCCACCCCGATCACGGCCAGCTGGGCGTCGCCCTGCGAGATCGACCCGCTCTCGGTGCCGCTCTCCGACAAGGGCGACCTGCTGGTGGCCGCCACCGCCGCCATGCGGGAGTCGGGGGCCGATCACGCCGAGGGTCTCTACCAGGTCTGGGACACGCGCAAGTGGTTCGTCTCCAGTGAGGGGCACCGCATCGACCAGCACATCCGCGAGTGCGGCGGCGGGATCTCCGCGACGGTGATCGGCGACGGCGAGACCCAACGCCGCTCCTACCCGGCCGAACGGGGGCAGTACGGCACCGGGGGTTGGGAGCGCATGGCCGAGCTCGACCTGCGCAAGCAGGCGGAGCGGGTGGCCGAGGAGGCCCGGGCGTTGCTGACCGCTCCCGTCTGCCCGGAGGATGTCACGACCGTGATCCTGGGCTCGGAGCAGATGGCCCTGCAGATCCACGAGTCGGTCGGCCACGCCATCGAGCTCGACCGGATCCTGGGCTGGGAGGCCGGCTTCGCCGGCACGTCCTGGCTCGACCTCGCGCTCCTCGGCAAGCTCCACTATGGATCGGAGCTGATGAACATCACGATCGACCCGACGATCCCGGGCGGGCTGGGCAGCTTCGGCTTCGACGACGAGGGGACGCCGGCCGCGGCGCGGTACGCCGTTCGCGACGGGATCTGGGTCGGTGTCCTCGCCGGACGCGACTCGGCCGCGGTCGCCGGCCTGGACTATGGCGGGAGCGTCCGGGCCGACGGCTGGGCGCGGTTGCCGATGGTGCGCATGACCAACGTCGGCCTGCTGCCCGGACCGCACTCGCTCGATGAGATGATCGCCGCCACCGACGACGGGGTGTTCATGGACAACAACCGGTCATGGTCGATCGATGATCGGCGGCTCAACTTCCAGTTCGGGTGCGAGATCGCGTTCCAGATCAAGAACGGTCGGCTCGGCCCGATGCTGCGTAACCCGTCGTACACCGGGATAGGGCCGGTCTTCTGGCGTTCGATGGACATGCTCGGTTCGGAGACCATCACGTGGGGTACGCCGAACTGCGGCAAGGGTCAGCCCTCCCAGACCGGCCACACTGGACACCCCGCCGCGCCCGCGCGGTTCACGAACGTGCGCATCGGCGTCCGGGGCTGACTCCAATGACGAGCCATGTGAATCTGGCGCAGCAGGTGCTGGAGCGGGTGCGGGCCGAGGCCGGGCCGGGCGCCGACGCCGAGGTCACGATCGAGGACATCACGCTCGGCCTGACCCGGTTCGCCAACTCGTTCATCCATCAGAGCGTCGAGGACACCTCGGCCCTGGTCCGGCTGCGGCTTCACCTGGACGGGCGCACGGCGAGCGGCTCCACGACGGTCGGCGACTCGGCCGGCCTGGCCGCGCTGGTCTCCCGGACGGTGGCGGCGGCGCGCCTGTGCCCGCCCGATCCACTGTGGCCAGGCCTCGCCGGACCAGCACCGATGACCGTCGGATCCGAGGCCGACCCCGCGATCGCGGCGGCCACCCCGGCCGACCGGGCCGCCCGCGTTCGGGCCTTTGTGGACGCGGCCGGCGGTCTGCAGACGGCCGGCTACTGCAGCACGATGCTGTGGATGCTCACCTTCGCCAACAGCGCCGGCCAGGTGGCAGAGGCCTCGACCGCCGACGCAGTCCTCGACGGCATCGCCCGCGACCTCGGTGCCGACGGCAGCACGCGGCTGTCTACCCGCCGACTGAGCGAGCTCGACGGGGCCGTTCTCGGGGCGCGCGCCGCCGCCAAGGCCCGGGCCGGCGTCGATCCGGTCGAGCTTCCCCCCGGCCGGTACGAGGTCGTGCTCGAGCCAACGGCCGTCCTGGACCTCGTCAAGAACATGGGAGTCTTCGGCTTCAACGGCAAGGCGGTGCACGAACGGCGGTCCTTTGTCGAGTTGGGACAGGCCCAGTTGGATCCGGCCATCACGATCGTCGATGACCCGGTCGCGGCCGACGCGGCCGCCCTGCCCTTCGACTTCGAGGGGACGCCCCGCCGCCGGCTGACGCTCGTCGACCGGGGAGTGTGCGTCGCATTGCCGCACGACCGCCGCAGCGCCGCCCGGGCGGGCACCACGTCGACCGGGCACGCCGTGCCGGGCGGCGCCGTATGGGGACCGTTCGCCCCAAATATGGCCCTGCTCGCCTCGGCCAACGGTGCCTCCAGGCCGGCCGAGGTGGACGGGCCGGCGGCGGACGCGGCGGTGGCCGACCTGGTCGCGAGCGTCGGGCGCGGCCTGCTGGTCACCGACAACTGGTACACCCGGGTGCTGGACCCCCGCACGCTCGTCCTCACCGGACTGACGCGCAATGGGGTCTGGCTCATCGAGAACGGCGAGGTCACGCGCCCGGTGCAGAACCTGCGCTTCACCCAGTCCTACCCGCAGGCGCTGGCCCCGGGCGCGGTCCTCGGCGTCGGCTCCCACGCGGTGCCGGTGCCGTTCGGGTGGGGTTCGATGCGCGCGCCCGCGCTGCGCCTGGCATCGTGGAACTTCACTGGCAACGCATCTGGTTAGGCCCGCCGCTTCAGGCCCCGCGGGGCGACGGCTCAGATCGACCCTCCTGCGCCCTCGGGTAGGCACGGACGGATGACGCTGCGGCTTGCCCCACTGGGGTAAGGTGTCGATCCGCCTAGGCCGCAGACCGCGGGAGGGCACACTCGAAGGAGAGGCCGTGACCACCCCCAAGAGTCCAGAGCCGAACCCGTCGGCGGACGCTACCTCGACCCCTTCCGCCAAGAGCGACCCGGCGACGACCGACAACGCCAAGACCGACACCACCAAGACCGACACCACCGGTGACACGGCCAAGGTCGAGACGACTTCGGCCGCCGCGCCCGCCAAGACCCCCCCGGCGGCTCCGGCCGTCAAGCCGGTCCCGCCCGCCCGCGCGTCCGTCGCGACCCGGCCGGCGGCACCCCGTCCGCCCCGAACCCCGCGGCCGTCGTCGGGAAGCGTCGCCGGCGGGCTCGCGTTCGTCGTCGCGCTGTGCTCGGCGCTCATCGCCGCCGGGTCGGCCGTCGTCGCGATTTATGCCCTGGATGTTGCGCGCGACGCCAAGAGCAGCGCCGCGATCGCCATGGGCGGTCGCAGCACCGCCGCGCCGACCACCTCGGTCGACAGCGTCAGCCCGACGGCCGCGCCGATCCAATCGCCGACCGCGGGTCCCACCGCGAGTGCCCGCCCCGTCTATCTCATCGACACGCTGCAGGGCGAGTTGCGGCTGCCGCCGCCGGAGGGCTGCGCGTCGGTCTTCGTGGACATCGACTCGATGCGGGTGGGCACGGACGACGGCCACGAGTTCTACGTCACCAGCTGCCTCGGCGCCCCGTCGTTCCGCGTGGACCGCGCCGGCGCGGTGCCGATGAACGGGCCGGTCACCACGCCTGAGCAGTGCGCCGAGGTGCTCGCCAAGGAGACCCCCGGACAGGAGACGGTGCTGCTCGTGCGCAGCAACCTCGTCATGTGCCTGCTGACCTCAGCCCAGGAGGCGCAGCGACAGTCGATCCCGCAGCGGATCGGCATTCTCGAGGTGCGCAGCATCAACGCCGATCGCTCGATCTCGCTGGTCATCAGCACCTACCGGGTGCCGGTCTGACGTCCCTTCCGCGCGGCCGCCGGCAACGCCTTCCCGCTCGGGCGGCGCGCCGCCTTTGCGATCTCGCCGCGGTCGATGTAAGGGATCAACTCGGCCACCGAAGGCACCACTGTGGACGGCCGGTACGGGTACCGGTCGATGTCGGCGGCCTGGGTGACGCCGGTCAGCACGAGGAAGGTCTGTAGTCCCGCCTCGAGGCCACAAAGGACATCGGTGTCCATCCGGTCGCCGACCATCGCCGTGCTCTCCGAGTGCGCCTGGATCTTGTTGAGGCCCTCCCGCATCATGAGCGGGTTCGGCTTGCCCACGAAGTACGGCTCGACGCCCGTGGCCTTCGTGATGAGGGCGGCCACCGACCCGCAGGCCGGCAGCGCTCCCTCCAGCGAGGGTCCGGTTGGGTCGGGGTTGGTGCACAGGAAGCGGGCGCCGTCGTTGATGAGCCTGATCGCCCGCGTGATGACCTCGAAGGAGTAGTTGCGGGTCTCGCCGAGGACAACGTACTCGGGGTCGTTGTCGGTGAGCACGTAGCCGATCTCGTGCAGCGCGGTCGTCAACCCGGCCTCGCCGATGGCGTACGCCGAGCCCGACGGGCGCTGGGTGTCGAGGAACCGCGCGGTCGCCAGCGCGGAGGTCCAGATCGCAGCCTCCGGCAGGTCGATGCCGGCATGGCGCAGCCGCGCCCGAAGATCCCGCGGAGTGTAGATGGAGTTGTTGGTCAGCACCAGAAACGGGCGCCCCTCCTCGCGGAGCCGGCGGATGAACTCGTCCGCCCCGGGGATCAGCCGTCCTTCGTGGATCAGCACCCCATCCATGTCCGTGAGCCACGAGGAGATCGGCTTGCGCTCGGTCACGCCCCGAACCCTAGTTCATGATCGACGCACGAGTGAGGAGAATGTCACGCGCCACCCGAGCGATCCGGGCGCCCGGCGCGGCGTAACGTGTGCCTCGGACGCGCCTGCGGCCCGGTGCCACCGTCCCGGCGTCACCGCCCGGCCCGGCGTCCATCCGGACGGCAACGGCCAGACAGCACCCGCCAGGGAGCGACACAGAGATGACGACGACGGCTACGAGGGGGCCCGCGGGCGCGCGGCCACGCGCCGCGATCACGGCGAAGAGCCTGCGGACCGACCGCTGGTGGATCGCACCACTGCTCACCGCCGGTGGTCTCACGCTCTGGGTGGGCTACGCGGTCGCCCGCACCTTCATGCACCGGTGGTTCTGGGTCGAGGACTACCAGTACCTGACCCCGTTCTACTCGCCTTGCATCACCGACCGGTGCCCGCCCGACGCCGCCCACTTCGGCACCTGGCTGCCCGCCGCCTGGTTCCTGCCGGAGGCCGCCTTCAGCCTTCCGTTCCTGCTGCTGTTCCGGCTGACCTGCTACTACTACCGCCGCGCGTACTACCGCAGCTTCTGGTTCTCCCCGCCCGCCTGCGCGGTGCCGGACGGGCATCAGCGCTACACCGGCGAGACGCGCTTCCCGTTGGTCTTCCAGAACGCCCACCGGTACGCCTTCTACGCGGCCATGGTGATCTCGCTGATCAACACGTATGACGCGATCCTCGCCTTCCACTCCCCGAAGGGCTTCGGCTTCGGTCTCGGCAATGTGATCCTCGTCGGCAACGTGGTGATGCTCTGGGCGTACACCATCTCGTGCCACTCGTGCCGGCACATCCTCGGCGGACGGCTCAAGCACTTCTCGGCCCACCCGATCCGCTATCGCATGTGGACGTTCGTGTCGCGACTCAACACGCAGCACATGCTGCTCGCCTGGGTCACGCTGGGGACCTTGGCGCTCACCGACTTCTACATCATGGCGGTCGCCGCCGACTGGTTCCCCGACCTGCGGTTCATCAACTAAGGCTCTCCTATGACTGAGAACATCGAGCGTCACATCTACGACGTCGTCGTCATCGGCGCCGGCGGCGCGGGTCTGCGCGCGGCGATCGAGGCCCGGCTCGCGGGCAAGAAGACGGCGATCATCTCGAAGTCCCTGTTCGGCAAGGCGCACACGGTCATGGCCGAGGGCGGCGCCGCGGCGGCCATGGGCAACGTCAACGCGCGCGACAACTGGATGGTCCACTTCCGGGACACCATGCGCGGCGGCAAGTTCCTCAACAACGTGCGGATGGCCGAGCTGCACGCCAAGGAGGCGCCGGACCGGATCTGGGAGCTCGAGACCTACGGCGCGCTGTTCGACCGGACCAAGGACGGGAAGATCTCGCAGCGCAACTTCGGCGGCCACGAGTACCCCCGCCTGGCCCACGTCGGCGACCGTACGGGGCTGGAGCTGATCCGCACCCTCCAGCAGAAGATCGTCTCATTGCAGCAGGAGGACTTCGCCACCCACGGCGACTACGAGGCGCGGGTCCGCGTCTTCGCCGAGTGCACGATCACCGAGCTTCTGCTCGACCGGAAGGGCGGCCCGGCCCGGATCGCCGGCGCGTTCGGCTACTACCGCGAGTCGGGCCGGTTCGTGCTGTTCGAGGCGCCGACGGTCATCCTCGCTGCCGGCGGGGTCGGCAAGTCGTACAAGATCACGTCGAACTCGTGGGAGTACACCGGCGACGGGCACGCGCTGGCCCTGCGGTCTGGAGCGACGCTGATCAATATGGAGTTCCTCCAGTTCCACCCGACGGGCATGGTGTGGCCGCCGTCGGTGAAGGGGATCCTGGTCACCGAGAGCGTTCGCGGCGACGGTGGTGTGCTGCGCAACACCGAGGGCAAGCGGTTCATGTTCGACTACGTGCCCGAGGTGTTCCGCAAGCAGTACGCGGACACCGAGGCCGAGGCCGACCGCTGGTACACCGACCCGGACCACAACCGGCGCCCGCCCGAGCTGCTCCCCCGCGATGAGGTCGCCCGGGCCATCAACTCAGAGGTCAAGGCCGGCCGCGGGACGGACGCCGGCGGCGTGCTCCTGGACGTGTCGACGCGGATGCCCGCCGAGACGATCCGCCGTCGCCTGCCGTCCATGTACCACCAGTTCAAGGAACTGGCCGACGTGGACATCACCAAGCAGCCGATGGAGGTCGGGCCTACCTGCCACTACGTGATGGGCGGGGTCGAGGTGGACGCGGACAGCGCGGCGACGCCGGGCGTACCGGGACTCTTCGCCGCCGGGGAGGTCTCGGGCGGCATGCACGGGTCGAACCGGCTGGGCGGTAACTCGCTGTCGGACCTGCTCGTCTTCGGCAAGCGTGCCGGCGAGTTCGCGGCGGCCTATGTGGACGGCTTCGGTGTCGATCGGCCCAAAGTGGACCGCTCCGATGTGGACGCCGCTGTGCGGGCCGCCCTGGCCCCGCTGGAGCGTCGCGGCGGCGACAACCCGTACGAGGTTTGGCATGAGCTGCAACAGGTGATGCAGGATCTGGTCGGCATCATCCGGCGCAAGCACGAGCTCGAGGAGTCGCTCAAGCGGCTCGGGGACCTCCGCGAGCGGGTGGCCAACCTCAGCGCCACCGGCGGCCGGCGGTACAACCCCGGCTGGCACCTGGCGCTCGATCTGCGCAACATGCTCGTCGTCTCGGAGTGCACGGCGAGGGCGGCGCTGCAGCGGGAGGAGTCCCGCGGCGGGCACACCCGGGAGGACTTCCCGGCGATGGACCCGCAGTGGCGCCAGGTCAACCTCGTCTGCTCGTTCGAGCGGGGCGAGGTGACGCTGCGGACGCAACCGATCCCGACGATGCGGCCGGAGCTGCTCGCGCTGTTCGACCGCGTCGAGATGAGCAAGTACCTCACCGAAGACGAGCTTTCGGAGTACGACCAGGGGCCGGGCGAGGCGGCCGCGGCCGTGTCCAGCCCGAGCGGGCCGGCCGAGGGAGAGGGCAACTGATGGGGGTCAAGCGGCTTTTCAGGGTGTGGCGCGGTGACACGTCCGGTGGCCAGCTCGAGGAGTTCCGGGTCGAGGTCAACGAGGGCGAAGTCGTGCTCGACGTGCTCCATCGCCTGCAGGCCACCCAGACGCCCGACCTGGCCGTGCGGTGGAACTGCAAGGCGGGCAAGTGCGGCTCGTGCTCCTTGGAGATCAACGGCAGCCCCCGCCTGAGCTGCATGACCCGGATGTCGACGTTCGAGGCCGACGAGACCGTGACGGTGTCGCCACTGCGTACGTTCCCGATCATCCGCGACCTGGTCACGGATGTCTCCTTCAACTACCAGAAGGCGCGCGAACTGCCGGCCTTCGCTCCCCCCAAGGATCTGGCGCCGGGCGAGTACCGGATGCGGCAGGTCGATGTGGAGCGGTCCCAGGAGTTTCGCAAGTGCATCGAGTGCTTCCTCTGCCAGAACACCTGCCACGTCGTCCGCGACCACGAGGAGAACAAGGAGGCATTCGCCGGCCCGCGGCTCTTCATCCGCGCCGCCGAACTCGACATGCACCCGCTCGACGCCCGCAGCGACCGCAAGCCCTTCGCCCAAGAGCACCAGGGCATGGGCTTCTGCAACATCACCAAGTGCTGCACCGAGGTCTGCCCGGAGCACATCAAGATCACCGATAACGCGATCATCCCGATGAAGGAGCGCGTGGTCGACAACCGCTACGACCCGCTGGTCTGGCTCGGGCGCAAGATCTTCCGTCGGGACCAGCTCGCGGCCGGCGCACCCGCCGATGCCTACGTGCCGCAGCACGTCCGGGCGGGGCACCGGCCGGCCCCGGCAAGCATGGAGCCGGAGGTCGGCCCCGACGGTCGGATGCCACTGACCGAGCTCACTTTCGACCGGGCCGGCGCGGCGTCACCGTTCGGTGACAACCTGACCTTTCCGCTGCCGCCGGAGTCGCTCACGTACGAGCAGCCCGCCTCGCCCGACGACCAGAAATAGTCGCCCGACCGACGTGTAGGACCTCAGAGATTCATGATCTGGGTGGATCGTGGCGGCGCCCGGCCAAGATTGCCGCGCGGCTACCCGGCCAGGCGGGAGTCCACGGCCAGGGCGGCCACGATGGGCGCGTCCGCCGGCAGCCACGGAACGCTGTCCAGCTCATTGCGGCGCAGCCAGCGCAGGGACGCGTGCTCGAGCGGGCGCGGTTCGCCGCTCACGAGGCGGGCGAGCCACACCTTGAGGATGGCCCGCCCGTTGGCGAGAGGGATGTCGCCACCGATGCGTTCACCGATCTCGACGAGTACGCCGAGCTCCTCCTCACACTCCCGGACCAGCGCGGTCAGGTCGGTCTCGCCGGGTTCCACCTTGCCGCCGGGGAACTCCCAACGGCCGGCGACCTCGGGCGGCTCCGCCCGCTCGCACGCCAACACGCGGCCGCCATCGATGATCGCCGCGCCGACGATTACGAGCGGGGTCGTCCGTTCGGTGTGCACGGCGGTCAAGCGTGCCAGATCGCAAAACGATCGGTGTGCCCGCCCTGCCCCAAGCGCAC
>Ga0075421_100013394_pt1 | contig 10220 bp, 4 predicted proteins | sample SoiMetdeltSBSDD5_FD_75292 | JGI IMG/M metagenome (GOLD analysis project Ga0075421, IMG submission 75292) | Bulk soil microbial communities from a Populus tree surrounding site in Tennessee, USA - Soil MetaG P. deltoides SBSDD5 | ecosystem: Environmental > Terrestrial > Soil > Tree plantation... | reverse complement strand
GACGCCTTGCTCACGTCGCTGAATTTGCCGTCGCCGTCGTTGTGAAACAGGAAGCTCGGTCGCGGTTTGAAGACGCGCGGGATGCAGTAATAGCGCCTGCCCAGGCGGTTGTCGCCGCAGAAAAGGCTGCCCGACGCGCTATATTGCACGAAGCTGGATACGAACAGGTCGAGCTTGCCGTCGTTGTCGTAATCGAAGAACGTCGCGCAGGTCGACCAGTTCGGCGCCGCGACCCCGGCCTTCTCGGTCGTGTCGGTGAACGTGCCGTCGCCGTTGTTGCGGAACAGGACGTTCTTGCCGTAATTGGTCACGTACAAATCCTGCCAGCCGTCGCCGTCGAAATCGGCCGCCGCAGCCCCCATCCCGAAGTGGCCCATCTGGCCGCAGCCGACGCCCGCCTTGTCTGCCATGTCGGTGAACGTCCCGTCGCCGTTGTTGCGATAGAGGGCGTTTTTGATCGGCGTCTTCGGCGTGAAGAAGTCCGAGGGGCCGCTGTTGACAAGGTAGATGTCCATCAGCCCGTCGTTGTTATAATCGAAAAACAACCCGCCGCCGCCGCAGGTTTCAGGCAGGTGGCGCGCGTCCGAACGCCCGTTGTCATGCGCCCAGCTTATGCCGCTCGCCTTCGTCACGTCCACAAAGGTCACGGGCTGCGCCGTCGAAGCGTTCTGCGCCTTTGGATTGGATGACGGCTTAACGGCTAGGCAGATGGCGACGGTGATTACGAACAATAGAAATTTCACTGTTTCCTCTCATTCAAAGGCGAAAAGAACAAGTTTCATACACGGGAAAACAGCTCGGAGTTCACCGCAGAGGCGCCCCAGAGCGCTGAGGAAACGCAGAGATAGGAAGAGAGAAGCGCTCGGGCCACTCTCCGCGAGACCTCAGCGCTCTGGGGCGCCTCTGCGGTGAACTCCGAATTATTATCCGCTCCTAGCTTCTTATGAAACATGACAGCTTATGGTCAATACGGATACGGCTCGCCCGGTTTTGCGATGCGAATCCGATGATCGGTGAATTTGAAATGCGAGCCGGGCAAATCAGTCTTCGGCATGTGGCACGAAGCGCAATTCTTCGCTCCGACTTTGCATCCAGGCGCGTCGCCCCCCTCGCCCGATTGCGAGTGCTTCGCGGCGGCGCCCGATCCGCGCCCCGGCTGGTGACAGGCCAGGCATTTCGCGTCGTAATAAGCCTCATCATGCGACGCCGATTCATGCGGGTTGTGACACGCCATGCAGCTTATCCTTCGATCGTCGGAGTAACATTTGCTGCCGAAAATGCGATAAGGCTGGAAGCGGACGCCGTTCAGGCCTATTCGCTTCGGCGCCATGACTATCTCCTCGGCGCTGCGATGACAGGAGCCGCAGAAGTCCTGGCTCAAGCCATCGCCGCCGAGCCTCGCCGGGTTGAATATCTTATCCTTGTTCGGCAGTCCCTCCTTACCTGCGGCGACGTGCTCGGCGCCGGGGCCGTGACACGCCTCGCATCTGACTCCGGGCGCCAGCTTATCGAGATGCAACTGATTGCCGCTGACCGCGCCAGTCGAGTGGCAATTGAGGCACTGCATGACTTCGTCACGGGGGAGTTTCCGGCCAAAGGCTTCGAGCGCCGATTGAGGGCGCGTATCCTGGTAGCCGAGGGTAAAGTCCAGACCTTTGATCTCGGCGTAATAACTCACGCGGCTTTCGTAATAATCGCCGGCATACTTGAGTAAATAAGTCTGCCCAGCCTTCCCCTGCCCGAAGCTGTATAGGATCGGCTCTGAAATAGTCTCTCTCCCGTCCGTCACGGTGTATATGCTCTGATCGCCCTTGCGAACGATCTCGTAGGAAAACTTGCCGTCGCGGAAATCCAGCCGCTTGCGCGAACTGAGGATCGGGGCTTCCGCCACAAGCTCCAGCGCGAGTCCCATAGAGCTATTTCCCTGAACCGCAACCTTGTCCTTGTGACATTCGGCGCAGACCTGGCTGCCGACGAAATTGACGCCGGCGGGAATTCTGGTCGGCCTCCAAACCTTACCCCGCTGCGCCTGTTTGCTCGGCGCCGGCGGGCTTGAGAACCCGAACGCGGCGAACGCCGTAAAGACGAGCGATAACGTTAGGGCTAGTTTTCTCTTTCGACGGATATGAGCCATCAACATAGCCTTCGGTCAAGGTTACGGTTTCTGCGATTCGGCGGTCGGTTGTTTCTTCTGCTGCTCGGCGGTCAGCCGTTCGATGATCGCCTGTTCGCGCTTCGCGTCGTCGGCCCGCTTGAGCTTGAAATAGAGTCGCGCCAGCAGGACGTGCGCCTGCGTGTAATCGGGCAGTATGGTGACGACCTTCTCGAGCAGTTTGACCGTCTCGTCAATTTTCCCCCGGGCCTGGACCAGTTGCGCCAACTGAAAGAGCGCGCCAGGATCGTCCGGCCTGAGTTCGAGCGCGCGCCTCAGAAGCGGCTCCGCCGCTTCCAACTTTTCGTCCTCGCGGTAGAGCCAGCCTAGACGGACGTTGGCGATGAAATCGCGCGGGTTGAATTCAAGCTCCTGTTTGAACTCCTGAATGGCCAATTCGCGGGCGCCGGAAAGCAGATAAGCCACGCCTAGTTGCGAATGCGCGGTCGGCAGCTTAGGGTTGAGCTGCGTGGCCCGCTTCAACTCTTCGACTGCAGGTTGAAGCTCACGGCGCGCCAGATCGAGCAACCCGAATATCAGATGGGCCTCGGCGGAGCCTAGTTCCCTGAAGACCTTGTCAATCAGCGCGCGCCCTTTCTCGACCTGTTCGTCCTGCAAATACGCGTTGGCCAGCGCGTAGGCGACAGCGGTGTTGTCGGGCTGCGCGCCGTAAACCTTTTCGAGTTCCGCCGCCGATTCTTTCAGCTTGCCCGTCTCGAACAGGCACATTCCCAGCAGGAAACGGGCCTGAATGTTGTCGGGCTGCGCTTTGACGACCGGCTCGAATTCGCCGAGCGCCTGTTGATATTTGTCAATCTGGTAATAAGCGATGCCGAGATTGAGGCGGATCGAGTGTTCTTTCGGATCGATGGCCAGCGCCTGTTGGTACCGGATGATCGCCTGGTCGTATTGGCCCAGTTTGGCGAAGATGACGCCGAGGTTCGAGAGCGCGTCAATCCGGCGCGGGATCAATTTCAACGCGGCCTCGTACGCCGCGCGAGCGCCTTCCAGATCGCCCTTTTGCTGCAACTCGACCCCGCGCGCAAAATGCTCCTCCGATTGGTGAACAATTTCGCGCTCCTGAGCCGGAGCGAACCAGAGCGTCAGCAGAAGTACGAGACAGGCAAACATAAATCGGTTTGGTCCAACGAAAATGAATGGAAATGGATACGGGTTGAACGGCGAGAGTATACCATCGTCAGGCCCTCAATAAAATTCTGGCGCGGAAAGGCTGTCTCTCCGCGCCAGAAAATAAAGACCAATTGGAGGCGTGTGTTAGAAGGTGAACTTCACGGCCATCTCGATTACGCGCTGGCCGCGCTTGGTCGTGATCTTGCCGAATTTGTTGATCGTGTCTTGTGTGAAGGTGAAGCCCTTACTCGGATCGCACACGCCCGTGGCCGTGCCATTATTCCCGTTAGGGATGAACTGAGCCTGGGCCTGGGCCTGGCCTATGGGAGCGATTGACGTCGCATCAGCGCCGACTGCCGCGCCGGCGGGCGCTATCGACACATTGGAGACAGCCATTGTCCGCACGCATCGCGTGTCGAGCGTCAGATAAACGTCACTCTGGCCGGCGTCCGTGGCGTTAAAATTCTTCGGGTATGCTTGGTTGAAGATATTGAAGAACCCGAAGCGGAACTGGAGAGTCTTCGCCTCTGTGACCTTGAAATTCTTGAACAGGGAGATGTCCCAGTTCTGGCGGCGGGGCGAACGGAGATAGAATGGGGAGATCGTCGGCCCACTCGTACCAAATGCCGGGATGCCTATGGCGCTCAGGTCGAGAACCGCCTCGCCGACATTCTTCCCATCCAGTTTCGGGTCCTTGCTGAAGACCGGCGCAATCGCCCCCGAAAAAGCTTGATCGGTGGAGAAAGCGTTCGAACCGAAAGCCGCAAGAGCCAAATTGTTCAAGTCGCCGTTGAACCTCAGATTGATAGGAGTTCCACTGGTCAAGGTGGTGATGCCCGAAATCTGCCATCCGTTCAACAGCCCGCGCCCGACCACGTTATCGGTCGGCGACAAGTTCGGCAGGTTATAGTTGTACGAGAGATTGAAGACGTGCGTCCGGTCGTAGTTCAGAATGCCGTAGGAGCGCCCGCGCACATCGAGCGGATCCAAATCGGTGAATTCACCGCCCCTAGTCCCAAGCGCTTTCGAGAAGGTATAGGTGGCGAAGAACTGCAGGTTCTTCCCGGTCTGCCGGCTGAGCGTCATCTGCAGCGAGTGGTAGTTCGACGTTCCTGTGTATTGCTGGTAACGAACGTTGTTGACATCCGGGAACGGGCGGAACTTATTGATCGCTGCGTCGGCCAGCGCCGCCCGGTGAAGCGGGTTAGACAGATCGGTCTTAACTCCCGTTATCTTACCTATCTGACAATTGCCCGCCCTTACGACTTTGCCGTCCATGACCTCGCCCCGATCACAGTTTGGATCTACCAGATAACTGATGGTACCCCCTGTGTCGCCCGGGATGGCGCCATTCAGCATTGCCCCTAACGGGACGACATTAATGGGAAGCCGAGACGCTAAATGACGGCCGAACGTCCCGACGTATGCCGTTTCAAGCACCATCTGAGCTGGCAAGCGTGTCGCTATACTCAGGCTGGTATTGTAAGTCGTCGGGAATTGATTCGAACTCGGATCGGGTGAAATGATCTGACCGCCGCCATTGGCCAGTTTGAGCGGATCGACCGGCACCTTCTGGCCATTCGGTAACGTCACGATACCCATGTTGCTCAGTGTCAAACCATTAAGGTCGTTGAAAGTGTATTGCGAGCCATCCGGCTTAAAGGCGCCAGGGATTTGCGTGCCTCTACCAATACTGGAGCCGACGTTGCCGTTCGGCGCGCCCCGCAATGTCGCGTCATATTGAAAGTTGCCCTGCACGCGGTTGTAGAAGACGCCCGCGCCGCCGCGGATGACCAGTTTATCGTTCTTGAGCACGCTCCAGGCGAAGTTCAAGCGTGGTCCCAATTCGACGGTCGGAGGATCGAACACGCCTTTATCGATCTCTCCACGGGCGGCGGAGAGCACGCCATTCGGACGGAACGGGTCGCCGTTGATGTAATATCCGGCCCCGCGCTTATAAGCGCTCGGGCTGAAGAGGGTGTCGAATCCTTTGCGCTCCTTGTTAATGCTCATATGCGAAACGCGCAGACCGGCTTCCAAAGTGAAGTTCGGACGGACCTTCCACGAATCCTGCGCGTAGAACTCATAGTTGTAGAAGCGATAGTTGCCGATCGGCGGTTGTGTGCCTTGCTGCACATCAGTGAGTTGTCCGACCAGCAGATCGCCATAGGCGTTCCTCGTGCCGTTCGGGTTATCGTTGTTGAATATGATATTCCCTTGTGAATCAGGGTCGCCCTGGAAGTTCTGCCTCTTGTTTCCCTGCTCGACCAACGCGCCGAACTTAAAGGTGTGGCTGCCGGCGATCTTGGTCAGGTTGTCAGTTAACGAGAAGCTGTCGTTATAGGCGAAGATCGGGTTAGTTCCCGGAGACCAGAGCTGTTGTCCCTGCGTCCAACTGATCAGCGAGAGCGAAACATAGGGACTCTGCTTGCCGAACTGGGTATTGTCGAATGGCAGGCGCCATAGGTTGTCGAGGCCGAGGGTTGTAAGCTTCACCTTGTTCGGGTCGGCATAGTTATTGTCCAGCTTCAGCTTGCTGCCGCTGAAGACGACCTCGTTGGTCATCGTCGGGTTGATGACCTTTGTCAATCCAACCGCGACCGAACGGCCCAGTCGGTTCTCTACGTTTTCCGACGGCAGCTCAAAGGTTGACGCCCCCCACCAGATTCCGTATGGGTTGGTGCCGACTTCCAACTCGCGAGTGACGCGCACGAAAAGATTCGTGTTATCGCTGAATTTGTAATCGAAGCGCATCTTCAAATCCTTGCGATTCGCCGATTGTGTGGTATTTGAGACGTAATTGCCGCCAGCCCCAGTGAAGTTCGGCTGGGGATATAGGTTGAGCAGCACCTTGCCGATGGGATTAATGTAAGGAGCCAGGTTATTGTTTGGAGCGGGGGTCCCAGCGCCGGCGAAGCCGGCAGGGATGTTCACTATCTGTCCCGCTGGAAGGTCGCTGAAATCGCCATTTCGCTCCTTCAGTGTCGGCACAGTTCCAGTCTTGGGCTGGGCGCCGAAGGTCTGGCGCTGCACCTCGAAGCCGACGAAGAAGAACGCCTTGTCGCGGCCCTCATTGAAACCGCCGAGCGGCCCGAAGACCTTCTTCGGGAACCTGATCGGCCCGCCGAGTGTGCCTCCCGGGTAATAGAATCGTCCGAGCGGTTTCTTCCCCGCTGCCGATGTCGGGTCAGAGGCCTTGATGTAATTCCTGAAACGGTCGTTGGACGCCAGCGCTTCGTGGCGGGTGTAGTCATAGAGCGAGCCGTGAAACTCGCGGCTGCCGGACTTCGTTGTGCCGAGAATCTGCACAGTGCTGTTGCCGTGCTCGGCCGCGAAGTTGCTGGTCTGGACCGTCACCTCTTGAACGAAGTCGTTGTTGAGGCTGACGATGCCACCGCAGTTGCAGCCGATGTCAATCACGCGCGACCCATCAACGCTAACGTTGTTGTTCTGCCCCCGCTGGCCGTTGATGTTGTAAGACCCGGCGTCGCCGAATCCTGAAACCTGATAGGTTGAAGAGTCGGGGGCGACCACGCCCGGCAGGACGCGCAAAAGCTCGAGGCTGTTGCGGCTGATGATCGAAAGGTTTTCGATCTGTTTGGCGCTGATCGTGTTCGTCCGCTCACCGGTTTCGGTCTTAATCTCTTCAAGCGTGCCGCTGACGGTCACGGTCTCATTGGTCGCGCCTACTTCCAACGTCAGGTCGAGACCGCGATTGTCACCCGGGCTGATCGTGACTCCGGTTTGCGAAAGGACTTTAAACCCGGCGGCTTCGACTTTCAGCTCGTAAGCCCCGGGCTCAACCGCCGTGAAAGCGTAATTTCCATCACTGCTGGTTTTGACTTTGCGCTCGGATTGGGTGCGGAGGCTCTTGAGCGTCACAGTGGCGTTCGACAGCACTGAGCCATTCGGGTCCTTGACGATGCCGCGCAGCGTGGCGCTTCCGGTTGTTTGCGCCAGCGCGGCTGACGCTCCGCCAGCCATCAGGCAGAGGCAGAACGCTAAAACAAGGGTGAACCCCATTCTTGGCAGTCGCCTCAAGAGTCGTTCGGACAGAGCCGACGAAGGCTGGATCAATTTCTTCATATTCATATATCCTCCAATGTTAATTGGCGATGGGTTAACGGCACACTCACTAGGTGATTTTCTGCGCGCCTTGTCGATGTGGCAGGGCCGCCGCACGCGACACCCTTTGGTACAGATACACCTCTTCTTGCCTTGGGCGTAGCGTGGTGCGGCAAGCGGCTCACAGATACGGATTTTTGATTAATTACCGGAGCGAGGGCTCACGCCGGCTTTTGTCCGATGTTCCAGCAAAGGTCCCAGCAAAGTTTAGAAAAGTGAATTCCTTCTGCTATAATTCAGGATAATTCCTTCTAGCATAATCCAGAATATCATTGCATCATTATGATTTTTGGAATAGTAGACTGACCGGGTGAATGGGTCAATACTGAAACCGCTATTTACGGTTATCAGCACGTTACATCCACGTTATTAACATTCCGATTTTCGCTTTCCAGGGATTGCATTCGGGACAATTCTGTATTATTGAAGGCCTGCGCGCTCTCCGGTCAATGAGGTCATCAACAGTCAACTGTCAGGAAAAACCTGGGATTTTAAAAATGGCAGCGCAAGTCAACAACCCCCATACATTGACGGGCTCCTCTCAATATCAATCGGGTCAATTGGTTGGACAATCAGCGGGTCAATCAGGGGGTCAACCGGCAGATCAATCAGGCCAAGTTCCTTCGGCTACTCAGGACGAGATGAAACGTGCGCTCAACCGGGTGCTCAACAGCAAGCACTTCGTCCACGCGCCGATGAAGCAGAAATTTTTGCGCCTGACCTGCGATTTTCATCTGAGCGGGCGCGGGGCGGAGCTTAATGAATATCTGATTGGCCGCGAAGTCTTTGACCGCGATGATTCTTATAATCCCGCCACCGATCCGATAGTCCGCGTCGGCGCTCATGGCGTGCGCGAGAAACTGTCGCTTTACTATCAGAAAGAGGGCGCGGATGATGAGATTCGGATCGAGATTCCTGTCGGCAGCTACGAACCTGTATTCATTAAGACGGGGCAGGCGCTCGCCGCCGAAGCTGCGATGGCTTTGAGCGCGGGCGTGGATATCAGAAGACAGCTTCCGGCCGAGATAGACGTCGAACCGGCGGCCAGGGGGAGCAAGCAGCGCGCGGCCGGAAAAAAGGCTTTGGCGCCGATGCAGATCGCAGTCGCCGCGCTCTCCGCAGCCGTGATCGTCCTTCTGATAATAATTCTAGGTCAGCGGGGGAAGGTCGAAAGTCAGGCGCTCGCCGTCGCAAAGAACAGAGACTCCCACGGCGCGGTCTGGGAGCCGTTTCTGAAAAACTCTGAACCGACGCTGTTGATCCTGAGTAATCCGAGCGTTTACCGCACTGCGACCGGCGCCGATCCTGACATGTCGACGCGCCGCAGCCTCGCTCTGTCTCAGGAGCAGGCTGCGATGTTTACCAGCGCTTCCGGCGGACGGATACCGTCCAAACCGGATCATCCGTTGCAACTGATTCCCGCCTTCAACATGTATACGGGCATCGGAGAGGCGATCGGCATTTACCGCCTGTCGTCGCTGCTACAGGCCGCCGGAGAACAGACCCTGCTCAAACAGAGCCGCAGCATCGGGCCTGAAGACCTGCGCGATTACGACATCATTCTGCTCGGGAGCGTTTATTCAAATCAGTGGTCGAAGCCGCTTTCGATTAAGGAGAACTTCGTCTACACCACGCGCGCCACGATTGAAAATCTGGCCCCGGGACAGGGCGAACAGACCGAATACAAGGCGGCCTTCGACGAGCGCACGGGAAGTCTGATTGAAGATTACGCGCTGATCACAGTCACTCCGGGCGTCACGGGCCAGAGGACGGTCATGGTTCTGGCGGGCATTTACAGCGAGGGGACCGAGGCCGCGGCCGATTTTGTCACCAACGCCAGCTATCTCAATGAACTTAATCAGCGCCTGCGCCAGTTGAGAGAGCAATCGGCGCCCCCAAAGTATTATCAGGCGCTGCTCAAAGTCAGAGTCGAAAATTCCTTCCCGACAAAAGTCTCGCTGCTCACCGTACGCGAACTGCAATCGGCGCAATAAACCAATCGTTTCCGCTTTCCTCGCCGCCGCAGCGGCGCCTGGATTTAGGCGTGGGTTGCAACCCAAGGCAGGCGCGATTATCACTGGAGAAGAGACGCTATGATTCCGTCGCGCAGACAGTTTTTGCTGGGCGTGGGCGCGGCCGCGCTCGCCGCGCAGTTTGACCCTGATCCCATTTCATCCGTCTTGGCCGCCGACTACGAATTCAAGATCGGCTATCACGCCATGACCTGGGGCGATAAGACTGAACAGGCGATTGATGAAATTTCGGAGCTCGGGTTTAGCGGCGTCGCGATTCGCCGCTCCGATTACGAGAAATACGCCAATCGCGCCGCCGAATTTAAAGGCCTGTTGGCCGCGAAGAAATTGACCGTCGTATCGATCTCGACCGGCGACGTCACGATCAATTCCGGCGCCGAAAAGCAGGAGGTCGCCGATCGCGTCGCGATGGCGAAATGGATGAAAGAGCTCGGAGGACTTTATCTGGAAGCCACTGATAACTCGCGCGCCAAAGAGGGAGTGAACGATCACGAGGATTACAAGAAGCTTGGCAGGCGTTTGACCGAGATCGGCAAGCGAACGTTTGGCGAATACGGCGTCAAGCTCGGCTATCAAAACAGCATCAACAGCATAGGCGAGCGGCAGCTGGAATTTGACCGGATTATGAACGCGACCGATCCGAAGTATGTATGGGCGGCGGCTGACATCGCTCATATGCAGACCGCGGGCGGCGACCCAGTGAAATTCACGCGCGATTACATCACCCGCTTGCTCTATCCGCATTTCAAGGACGTGTTGATTCAGAAGACCTCGCCAGG
>Ga0075421_100013392_pt1 | contig 10221 bp, 10 predicted proteins | sample SoiMetdeltSBSDD5_FD_75292 | JGI IMG/M metagenome (GOLD analysis project Ga0075421, IMG submission 75292) | Bulk soil microbial communities from a Populus tree surrounding site in Tennessee, USA - Soil MetaG P. deltoides SBSDD5 | ecosystem: Environmental > Terrestrial > Soil > Tree plantation... | reverse complement strand
TCGATTGTAATACGCGGTAACAGGATCGACGTCCACGGCGTACTACCGGCCTTCCCAGAGACGGAAAACGTTCACGCCGTCACCGCGCCGTGATAGCCGATCGGACGCGACACGGGGGAGACGGCGGCGTTCGTGATGGTTTGCATGCCGCGCCCGAATCGCAAGCGATGTGCCACGCCCGTTGTCGCTGATTTGCCGCGGCAATCGCGCGCGCAACGTACGCACGATGCCCAGCGCTGCGGGCGCAGTGCCGCGACTGCTGGGCGGATGAAACGAAAGGGGCCCCGGCGCGCGGAGCCCCTCCATACGACGGCGAGCGCGGCTCAGGCCTTGGTGGCCGGCTGCACTCCCGGGTTGTCCTTGAAGAACTGCTTGTTGAGCTCGATGAAGTTCTTCCACTGATCCGGCGTCTCGTCCTCGGCGAAGATCGCCTTCACCGGGCACACCGGCTCGCAGGCGCCGCAGTCGATGCACTCGTCGGGATGGATGAAGAGCTGGTCCTTGCCCTCGTAGATGCAGTCCACCGGGCAGACTTCGACGCACGCCTTGTCCTTGACGTTGATGCACGGCTCGGCGATCACGTACGGCATTCGGGCCTCCCGGTAATGAGCTCCGCGAGCGCGGTCAGACCAGCCAAATTTCTATACGAATCGACTTGTTGTGTCAAGCGCGGGACGCCTTCACTGCGTCCGCAGACGCGGATCGAGGGCGTCGCGGAGCGAATCGCCGAACAGGTTGAACGCGAACACGGCAAGGCTGATGGCGAGGCCGGGGAAGAGCGCCATCCACGGCGCCGACTCCGCGAACTGCACGGCCGCGCCCCTCAACATCAATCCCCACGCCGCCACCGGCTCCGCCACCCCGAGCCCGAGAAACGACAGGGACGCCTCGAGCAGGATCGCCTGCCCCAGGAAGGCCGTGAGCATGATCAGGTAGGACGCCATCACGTTCGGCAGCATGTGGCGGAGCACGATGCGCCGGTGGCGGAATCCGGCCGCGCGCGCGGCGTCGATGTACGGCATCTCGCGGATCGCGAGCGCGCTCGAGCGCGCGACGAGTGCGGCGCGCGGGATCATGGGAATGGTGATGGCGAGGATGACGTTGCTGATGCCGGTGCCGAGAATCGACACCACGGCGAGGGCGAGGATGATCAGCGGGAACGCGAGGAAGATGTCCATGAAGCGCTGGATGAACAGGTCCACCTTGCCGCCGAAGTACGCGCTGCTGACGCCGATCACCGCACCGAAGGTGGCGCCCACGAACGCGCACGAAAAGCCGACCAGCATCGCCGTGCGCGAGCCATAGATGAGCCGCGAGAGCACGTCGCGGCCGAAGGCGTCGGTGCCGAGCCAGTGCGCGCGGGAGGGCGGCGCCAGCATGGCCGCGTAATCGGTCGTGACGGGATCATAAGGCGCGAGAACGTTCGCGCCCACCGCGACGAGGAGATTCACGATCACGACGGCGGCCCCGATGGCGCCCAGCGGCCGCTTGCGGCAGAACTCCCAGGTGACATCGGCCCAGCCGCGACGGCGCTCCTCGGCACCCAGCGCCTCCACGCGATCCGCGGTCACCGCCATGACGAGTCCACCTCCCCGCGGGCGCCGCCGTCGGTACGGAGGCGCGCGGTCATCGGAACCGGATGCGCGGGTCGATCCACGCGTAGGCGAGATCGACGAGGAAGTTCACGAAGATGAAGACGAAGGCAACGAGGAGCACGAGGGCCTGCGTCAGCGTGTAATCGCGGTGCGCCACCGACTCCACGAAGAGGAGGCCGAGCCCGTTCAGGTTGAAGACCTGCTCGGTGACCACGAGGCCGCCCATCAGGAACGCGAACTCGAGAGCGATGACGGTGAGCACGGGCAGCATGGCGTTCTTGAGCGCATGCCGGGAGAGGATCAGCTTCTGCCAGAGGCCCTTGGCGCGCGCGGTGCGGATGTAGTCCTCGCGCAAGACTTCGAGCATCGCGGAGCGGGTCATCCGCGTCGCCACCGCCGAATAGCGGTAGCCGACGGCGAGCGCGGGCCAGATGAGCTGGGCGAGGTTCTGCACGGGATTCACCCACAGCGGCGTGTACACCATGGGCGGCAGCCAGCGGAAGACGATGAGGAGGCCGAGAATGAACACGATGCCGAGCCAGAAGGACGGCATGGCGAGGCCGGCGATGGAGAACACACGCACGGCGTAATCGACCCAGGTGTCTTGCTTGAGGGCGGCCAGCACACCGAGCGGGATCGCGAGCATCACGGCCACGAGCGTGGCCATGATGGCGAGCTGCAGGCTGAGCGCGAAGCGCAGGCGGATCTCCTCCGAGATCGGCGCGCCCGTCCACATGGACGTGCCGAAATCGAAGCGCACGAGGCCCGCCATCCACGTGAGGAACTGCTTCCACACCGGCTGGTCGAGGCCGAGGCGCGTCCGCTCGATGGCGAGATTTTCCTTGGAGGCGAACGCGCTCTCCCCCGCGAAGCGAAGCTCGACGACGTCGCCGGGCACCACCCGCATGAGCAGGAAGATGAGCACGGCGACGCCGACGAGCGTCGGGATCATCAACAGCAGCCGCTTGATGATGTAGCGGAGCACGCCGTCCCTACTCCGCCAGCCACACCGTGTCGAGCTGCTGGTTCAGATAGTGGCTCGGCGTGATCGTCCAGCCCCTCACCTTGGCGTTGTGCGGGATGATCCGATGCCACTGGAGCGTGTAGATGTAGTGAACCTCGTCGTCGAGCAACCGCTTCTCGAACTCGCGGATGTACTTCTTCCGCTCCTCGGCCTCCACGGCGCGCCCCTGCTTCTCGTAGAGCTCGTCGAGGACGTGATCGGTGTAGCGGCTGTAGTTGGCGGCGTTCTTGTCCTTGGACGTGAACTTGTAGAGATCGAGGTCGGGCTCCACGGTGTAGCCGCACTGGAAGTCGGCGGCGACGTCGAAGTTGCCGGGACGCAGGACCTGGCCGTAGTAGGCGGCCGCCTCCACCACTTCCTGCCGCACGTTGAGCCCGATCTGCCGCCACTGATCGATGAGCCACACGCCCACCGGCTCGTAGGGCATGGGCACGCCGCGGTTCTTGTAGACGAACGAGAACCCGTCGGGAACCCCCGCCTCTTTCAGGAGCCGGCGCGCCTCCGCGCGTGCCTTGTTGATGTCACGCGAGTAGCCGGCGAGCTTCTCGAGCTCGGCGGGCGGAGTGGCGAAGGACGTCCCCGGCACCTGGACGCCGCCGATCTCCTTCACGATGGCGATCTTCGAAAGGGCGGCGGAGCCCTGGTAGCGATCGAGCGCGAGCGTCAGGGCGCGGCGGACGCGCTTGTCGTCGAACGGCTTCTTCTCGTGGTTCATGGCGATCAGGATCAGGCAGTTCCAGGGGCTCTCCTGCACGGCGATCTTGTTGCCGAGCGCCGAGACGAGGCTGTCGCGCTCGGACGGCGAGAACCCGCGGAACTGGATCATCGCGCGCTCGCCGCGGATGGCCGCCACCTGGGCCGCGGAGTCGGTCATGAAGATCGCGCGGTAGCCGTCGAGGTAGGGCTTGCCCTTGTCCCAGTAGTTGGGATTCTTCTTGCCGACCCAGTGCGAGCCCTTGACGTGCTCCACGAAGACGAACGGGCCGGTGCCGTTCACGTGCGTCTCGTACCAGCGCATGTCCTGGGCGAGGGTGTCGGCCTTGTAGATCCAGTTCCAGGGCGACGCGAGCGAGTTCAGGAACGACGCGGACGGCCACTTGAGACGGAAGACGATCGTGTAGGGATCCGGCGCCTGGATCGCCTCCACGTCCTGGTACTCACCCTTGCGGTTCGAGGCCACGCCCGCGGGCGGGAAGATGATCTTGTCGTAGGTGGCCTTGGCGTCCTTGCTCGTGAACTCGCTGCCGTCGTGGAACTTGACGCCATGGCGGAGCTTCAGGGTGTACGTGCGGCCGTCCTTCGAGATGTTCCACGACTCCGCGAGATCGGGGGCGACCTTCGTTCCCGTCTTGTCGAGGGGATCGGTGCGCAGGAGCGTGTTGTAGTGGGGTGCGATCGGATGGATCGTCCCGAACGTCTCCTCGCGGTGCGCGTCGAACGAGGGCGGGTTGGAGGGGACGACGAAGATCAGCTCGCCGCCGTGGCGGGGCTTCTCCTGCGCCGCCGCCGGCAGCGCGGAGACGAGGGCCAGGAACACGATCACCAGACCCGAAAGGCGTCGCATGCAGGATCCTCCTCGGTCCGTCCCGGGCGTCATCCCGCGAGCCGGACCGCTTCGAAGCGTAGTGACCTCCGATGCCGGATCAAATCGTCAATGAGGACGGAAGGTTCCGCCACGGTACCGGTCGCGCCCATCCCCTGTCAAGCAGATGTGGTGGGGTGGTCAGGCCAGGATACACGCCGCCCAGTGCCCGGGCTTCACCTCGCGGAGTTCGGGGACCACGGTCGGGCAGCGATCGATTGCGATGGGGCAGCGGGGGTGGAACACGCACCCGCTGGGCGGATTGAGCGGGCTCGGAACCTCGCCCCTGAGCACGATGCGCTCGCGCTGCGCCTCGAGCTCGGGATCCGGGATCGGCACCGCCGAGAGCAGCGCGCGCGTGTAGGGGTGGAGCGGGTCGTCGTACAGCGACTTCCGGTCGGCCAGCTCCACGATGCGCCCGAGGTACATGACGGCGACGCGATCGGAGATGTGGCGCACCACGGACAGATCGTGCGCGATGAACAGATACGTCAGCCCGAACTCCGCCTGGAGATCTTCGAGGAGGTTGATGATCTGGGCCTGGATGGAGACGTCCAGCGCCGACACCGGCTCGTCGCACACGATGAGCGACGGCTCCATGGCGAGCGCGCGCGCGATGCCCACGCGCTGGCGCTGCCCGCCCGACATCTCGTGCGGATAGCGGTGCCCGTGCTGCGGAAGCAGCCCCACGTGCGAGAGCAGCTCGCGCACGCGGGCGGCGCGGCGGCCGCGGTCGGGCACGATGCCGTGCACGCCGAGCGGCTCTGCGATGATCTGCCCCACCGTCATGCGCGGATTGAGCGAGCTGTACGGATCCTGGAAGATGACCTGGATCTTCCGGCGCACCGCGCGCAGGGCGGTGTCGTCGAGCGTGGTGAGCTCGCGGCCCTCGAACAGGATCTGGCCGCTCGTGGGCCGCTCGAGCTGGAGGATGCAGCGCCCCGTCGTGGTCTTGCCGCAGCCCGACTCCCCCACGAGGCCCAGCGTCTCCCCGCGCCGCAGCGTGAAGCTCACACCGTCCACCGCGCGCACGATGCCGCGCGGCCCGCCGAAGAGCCCGCCGCCGACGTCGAAGTGCTTCACGAGGTTCTTGACGTCGAGGAGGACGTCGTCAGGCATGGACCGGGTCCACGGTAAGGTGCTCGGCTTCCCAGCACGCGCTCACGTGACCGGCGCCGGGGATCGGACGGAGCGGCGGCGTCTCTCGTGTGCAGCGCTCGACGCGGAACGCGCAGCGGGGGGCGAACGCGCAGCCCGGCGGCAGACGGCTGAGGTCCGGCGGCTGGCCGGTGATCGGATCGAGCCGCGCCCGCCGTGCCTCGTCGAGGCGGGGGACCGAGCGCAGGAGACCGAGCGTGTAGGGGTGGCGCGGATTGGCGTAAAGCTCACGCGCCGTCCCCCGCTCGATGATCTTCCCGGCGTACATCACGTTCACGCGGTCGGCGTAGCGCGCCACCACACCCAGGTTGTGAGTGATGATCAGCATCGCGACGCCGAGCCGGCGGGACAGATCACGCATGAGCTCGAGGATCTGCGCCTGGATCGTCACGTCGAGGGCGGTGGTCGGCTCGTCGGCGAGGATGAGCGCGGGCTCGCACGCGAGCGCCATCGCGATCATCATCCGCTGCCGCATGCCGCCGCTGAACTGGTGCGGGTACTGGCGCAGCCGGCGCGCGGAATCGGGGATACCGACCATGGACAGGAGCTCCGTCGCCCGCGCCCGCGCCTGTGTGGATGAAAGGCCGAGGTGGATCTCGAGACCTTCCGTGAGCTGACGGCCGATCGTCAACACGGGATTGAGCGAGGTCATCGGCTCCTGGAAGATCATCCCGATCGCGCGGCCGCGCACACGGCGCATCTCCTCCTCGGACAGCTTGAGGAGATCCTTCCCCCTGAAGACGATCTGGCCGCCCACGATCCGGCCTGCCGGCGCCGCCACCAGACGCATGATCGAGAGCGCGCTCACGCTCTTGCCGCAGCCGGACTCCCCCACCAGCGCCACCGTCTCCCCTTCGTTCACGTCCCAGGAGACGTCGTCCACCGCGCGCACGGTGCCGCCGCGCGTGACGAATTCGGTGCGGAGGGACTTCACCTCGAGGAGGGTGCCCACGTCGGCGGAGTGTAGCATGGCGGTCCGCGCCGCCCGGACGGCGGGGTCAGTCGCTCAGCGCCACGCCCACACCGGCTGCTCGAGATGATCGACGCGCGTGGGTCGCCCGTGCATGACGACTTCGCGCAGCTGATAGAGCACGGCCGCGGTGGGCGCGTGAATCAGCGAACCGAGCAGCGGCACCTGGATCACGGGGCGATCCGATTCCGGGATCGTGATCAGCCGCGGCACGTCGGGCGCGTCGAGATCCGCCAGCGGCACGCGGTACACCGCCGCCACTTCGGCGGCGTTGGGAACCACGTCGCCCTCGGCCCCACCCCACACCACCACCGGCGTGATCACGTAGCCCGACCGCGTCGGATAGTCGTCGAGCAAGCCGAGAACCGCGGAGGCGTCGAGGGCAAGGCCGAGCTCTTCGGACAGCTCGCGCCGCGCCCCGTCCGCGGGCGATTCGCCGTGATCGAGACGACCGCCCGGCAGTGCCCACTGCCGCGCGTGCGCGCGCAACCCGGCGGCTCGACGGGTGAGCAGAAAGCACGGCCGCCCGCTCTCGTCGGGCACGATGACGAGCGCCACCGCGGCCGGACGCAAGCCGTCGGGCGCGGCGCAGCGGCGCTCGAGACAGGTGAGATTTGCGACCGCGCGGAGACGAAGGTCCTGGCCGAAGGGCAGGCCGGCGAGGCTCACCGGCTGCCGTGGCAGCGCGCGGCGACGAGATGCTCGCGGGCCAGCGGCTGGAGCGCGGCGTACTCGCGACAGATCGCCTCCGCCACGCACGGCCACCGATGGCGCGCCGCCCATCGCACCCCCTCGGCTCCCAGTCGCGCGCGCACGTCGCCATCCTCGAGCAGCTCGCCGAGCCGGTCGGCGAGATCGACCACGTCGCCCTCGCGGACGAGAAAGCCGGTCACGCCGTCGCGCACGGTCGTGGTGAGCCCACCCACGCGCGACGCCACCACCGGGCTCCCGCACGCCATCGCTTCCAGCGCCACCATCCCGAACGACTCGTAGTGCGAGGGCAGCACCGTGACGTCGGCGGCGACGTAGTAGCGCTGGAGCAGATCCTGTGATTGAGGCCCGAGGAAGCGCACGGCGTCGTCGAGGTCGAGCGCGCGCACGCGCTGTCGCAGGCGTGCCTCGTGACCATCCGGCGGCTCGTCGGCGTCGCCGCCCACCACGAGCAGCTGCGCGGGGACGCCCTTCCCGTGCAACCGCGCCACCGCCTCCACCAGCGTCTCCAGCCCCTTGATCGGCGCCAGACGTCCGACGTAGAGCAGCAGCGGTGCGCGGGGGAGGCCGAGGGCCACGCGCGCGGCGGCGGCATCGCCCGGCGCGAACAGCCGCGTGTCCACGCCGCACGGGATCACGGCCACGCGCGCGGGATCCGCGCCGTAGTGCTGCACGAGGTGCCGGCGCTCCACCGGATTGGCGGCGACGATGCGGTCCACCTGGGCGGTGAGGCGGGTCTCGGCCGCGATGCGAAGGGGCGGCTCGAGGTCGGCGACGGAGCGCGCCGCGGTGTTCTTCAGGCGGCCCAGGGTGTGGAACATCTGCATCACGGGCACGTCCCACCGCTTCCCGAGCCGCTGCCCGACCACGCCCGAGAGCCAGTAATGCGCGTGCACGAGATCGTAGTCCACGGCGTGCGCGATGCGCCAGGCGTCCACGCCGTCCGCGAATTCGTCGAGGTGGTTGAAGACGCGCTCGCGCTCCATCGGTGCCTCCGCGCCCGCCGCCACGTGGACCACGCGCGCTCCCTCCCCGAGATCGACCACGCGGGGGATGGCCGGATTCTGCGACCGGGTGAAGACGTCGATCTCCACCCCCATCCGACCGAGCTCGCGGGACAGCTCGCGGACGTAGACGTTCATGCCCCCGGTCTCCTTGCCGCCGAGGGCGGCGAGGGGGCAGGTGTGGACGCTGAGCATGGCGACGCGGAGGCTCATGCCCCCGTTGGGATGCCGGTGTCGACGGTGACGGTGCAGACGTCCTCCGGCGTCGGCCCGAACTCGTACTTGTAGCGCTCCTCCCCGCGCAGGAAGTCGAAGCGGCGCTTGCCGCGCACGATGGCGTCCTGGATCAGGCGGGCGATCAGCACGAGGCCGGGGGCGAGCGCGGCGCGGCCGGGGTCGAAGCCGGAGTTGTAGAGGCCGACGGTATCGTCCCACTCGAGCGTGATGAACGCGGCGGCGGGACCGGCGGCGGTGTCGAGAAACCAGAGGGTGACGGCGCCCTCCGCCGCCAGCGCGGCGGTGACGCGCCGGAAGAAGTCCTCCATGCGCGCGTCCATGAATCGCGCCTTCCCGGCCCGCGACGCGCGGTGGAGCCCGAGAAACTCGGGAAGGCGGGCGGCGATGTCATCGGGATCGCGGTAGCTCACCGCGCGCGCCTCCGGGACCTCGCGCTCGAGCCGGCGCATCTTGCGCGTGAGCTCGTGACGGTGCTTGCCGGGAAGTGAGGCGAGATACGCCTCCCACGAGGCGGGGAGCGCGAGCACCGGACAGCGCTCTTCCATGGCCACGGAAGCGGTGAGCCCGAATCGCGTCGCGAGCGCGGGAAGCACGGTGACGGTGGGAGAGGCGGCGGGCACCGAGTGAAGATCCCAGATCGCGTCGTGTTCGGGACGGGCGTCGAGCAGCGCCGTCCATGACGCGTCCTCGCGGCCGGCGAGGGCGACGAGATCGAGATAGTCGGAGACGTCGATACCACCGATGAGCTGGAGGACGCCGGGCCGCGCTTCGTAGAGCGGGAGCACGGCGGTGAGCTCGCCGTGCTCGTCCTCCACGCGCCGCACGTCGAGCCGCCGGCCCTCGGCGAAGGCACGCACCCACTCCGTTTGCCAGGTCCAGGACACGAACGGTGCCCGCAGGCGCGCGCCGGCGTGCAGCGCGTTCCACGCCTCGGGGCCGACCGCCTGGAGGCGGTCGTGAAAGTGGACCTTCACAGGTCGCTGTCGGAGGAGCCGGCGTCCGCGTCCGGGGGACCGGCCGCTTCGCCCTCGCCGGCTTCGCCCTCCGCCATGGCCTCGTCCATGGCGGATTCGAAGTCATCGCCGAGGTCGTCACCGAACTCCTGGCCCATCTTCTTCATGAAGCGCGCGACGCTCGCGGGATCGTTCTCGTCCATGTCGCCGAGATCGCTCCCGCTCGCCAGCGCCTCCATCCGCGCCTCCTCGGATTTCACGGTGGCGAAGCGGGACATCAGACGCTGGAGCCGCGTGGAGCCGCAGCGGGGACAGGCGGGGGGGTCCGCCGCCGACGGGCGGAGCACGAGAAGGCTCACGCGCCGGCGACAGTCTGCACAGTCGTATTCGTAGATGGGCATGCTCGGTCATCTTACATGAGCGCCGCGGCCTGACGGCGCGGGCGCGCCGTCAGAACACCGGGGTTTCCACGTACGAGCCCCACACCGAGCGCAGCGTGGCGACGATCTCACCGAGCGAGGCGCCCGCCGTCACGAGCTCGATCGTGACCGGCATCAAGTTCACGTCGTGATCGCGGGCCTCACGCGCGAGCCGCTCCCGCAGCATGGTCACCCGCGCGTCGTCGCGCTTGCGGCGTGCCTCCTGGAGCCGCGCGATCTGCCGCGGCTCGACGTCGGCGGCCACGCGGTGGATCTCGACGCCGGGCGCCTCCGGTGCTTCCACGTGCTTGTTGACGCCGATGAGCGGCTGCTCGCCGGACGCGCGCCGCCGCGCCGTCTCGTACGCGGAGTCCGCGATCTCGCGCTGGAAGTACCCGCCCTCGATCGCCTTCACGCTGCCGCCGAGCGCATCGACCTTGGCGACGATGTCCTGTACCGCCGCCTCGAACTGACTGGTGAGCGCCTCCACGTAGTACGAGCCGCCGAGGGGATCGATCACGTTGGGCACGTTGGTCTCGTCGGCGATGATCTGCTGCGTGCGCAGGGC
>Ga0075421_100013391_pt1 | contig 10223 bp, 6 predicted proteins | sample SoiMetdeltSBSDD5_FD_75292 | JGI IMG/M metagenome (GOLD analysis project Ga0075421, IMG submission 75292) | Bulk soil microbial communities from a Populus tree surrounding site in Tennessee, USA - Soil MetaG P. deltoides SBSDD5 | ecosystem: Environmental > Terrestrial > Soil > Tree plantation... | reverse complement strand
TACATGTCCTGCACGACGAGGAACTCGAGCTTGCCAAGCACTCGCGCCAGATCGCCCTTGGAAATCCACGAATGAGAAGTGTTGGTGGCGACGACCCAAAGTCCTTTGATCCTGCCGTCGGCAATCCCCTGGATGATCTGGTCGTACGCCAATGAATTCCGCGCCGGAATGCGCTCGACCGGGAGGCCGAGTGTCGCCGCGATCTTCTCGCGGTGACCCGTGTTGAGGAAATCGTGACCGCCCAGCAGGCTGGTGGCGTTGGCAAAGAGGCGCGAGCCCATTGCGTTGCACTGGCCGGTGATGGAATTCGCGCCCGTGCCGGGCCGGCCGATGTTACCGGTCATCAGGGCGAGATTGATGATGGCTTGCGCGGTGCGCGTGGCTTCGTGACCCTGATTCACTCCCATCGTCCACCAGAACGACAGCGCTTTGCCGCTCGCGATGGTGTCGATGAATTTTTCAAACACATCGCGCGACAGCCCCGTTGCTTCGCAAACAGCCTCCGGCGTGAACGGCTTCACGAATTCGGCGAACCCGTGGAAACCCGTCGTGTGGGCGTCCACGAAATCGCGCTTAACCGCGCTGCGTTCGATCAGCGCGCGCGCCGCGCCGTACAGCAATACGAGGTCGGACTTCGGCGTGATGGCGAGGTGCTGCGTGGCGTTCATCGCGGTCTCGGTCTTGCGGGGGTCGATGACGATGATCTCCGGCTGGTGGCGGTTGCGGAGCACGCGCTGCCACATGATCGGGTGGGCGATGCACGGGTTCGATCCGATGAATACGAGCGCGTCCGATTCCTCGAAGTCCGCGTAGGTGTAGGGCGGCGCGTCGAAGCCGAAACTCTGTTTGTAAGCGACGTGCGACGTTGCCATGCACTGGCGAGTGTTCGAATCGCAATGGAGGCCGCCCATGCCAAATTTGAACAGCGCCCCTAGGAACGCCATCTCCTCGGTGCAGATTTGTCCGGTGCTGAGAAGACCAATCGACTCCGGACCGTGCTGGTCCTGAATGGCCTTGAATCGGAGTGTGAAAACCTGCAACGCATCGTCCCAGTCCACCGGCTCCAGCTTGCCGGTCTGGCGATTGCGGAGCAGCGGTATCGTCGCGCGGTCGGGCGCGGCGAGCGGCGCGAGGGCCTCCCAACCTTTCGGACAGGCCATGCCGAGGTTGACCGGATAATCGGCCGCCGCCGAGAGGTTGATGGCCTTGCCCTCCCGGAGATGGATGTTCAAGCCGCAGCCGGTGGAACAGAAACCGCAGACCACCGTGGTGGTGGCATCGGGCTGGAGCCGCGAAGGCAGACTGCCCAAACCGAAGTCGCCGGGACGCTGGACCAGGTCGGCGGTGAGCGGTCCGGTCCATTGGCGCAGTAAAGTATTGCGGGCGGGACCCGGGTCCGCTCGGGCAATCGGTTTGGAAATTGGCGCGATCATCTCAGACGGAAGCTTCCGATGACTCACAGGAGGAAACAGAGGAAACGGAGGCAGGCAAAGACCGAATCCGAGATCTCACAATGGACGATGGAGCCACCGAAAAATGGGCCTTGGACAGTTTTCCGGAACGCCATGACACGCTCGTCCCGGCCTCTGTTTTCTCTGTTTGCTCCTGTTCCAATTGCATACGGTTTAGACTGCGCCTGGCATTTTGGGAGGAACAACCGCGCGGAAGAACAGGTAGCGTTCGGCCAGTTCCGCGAGTGTGCAGACGAGCAGCGCTCCGGCGGCAAGGAGCGGCAAGGAACCAACGGGCAGGAAGCTGAGCAGCGGCAGAACGACACCACCCGCGAAGCCGAAGAAGAACCTCGTTCGCGTCACCAGGCCGAGGCGGTCGCGCATCAATACCGCGCTGCGGGCAAGGGACCAATCCTCCGCCTCGCTGTATCTCGGAAAGGATTTCCCGGCGAGGTCCGTTCCGGCCCGACGCAACAGACGATGTTCACCCGCAAGCTTGATGGCCGCCGCCAGGGTCAGCGCGGCAGGCAACCACCACGTCGGGATTTCTTTCAACTCGGCTGCGAACCACGCAGCGGCCAGGCCGAGGATGGCCGTCGTCCCGAAAAATTTTCCCATCGAACGCAATCCCCGCCAGAAGGCGCGACGCGTGTCGTGATAAACCATGGCGGAACAAAAGACACCGAGAATACCGATGAGGGCAGTTGTCCAATTCAACAGGATGGCAAGGCCGCCAGATGTTCGGGCGCGCATCGGGGCCCCGAAGTCTCCAGCGCTTGGGGTCCACGCGACAGCGTCTTGGAGTGCGGCAGTCCTCTGCCGCTTTCCCACACCCACAAAAGCGCCAGAGGGCTGGCGCACTCCAAAACCTGGCGGGCTTTCGGACGGTTCATGGGAAGGGAACGGATTTCGGGCACCCGGTGAAGGTCCCGTGAGGGAGGTGGATGGACTCGAAAACCAATGGGTCGTCGTCGTGAGGAACGCCAGCGCCAAGAAGAGCCCAAACACGACGATCTCCCGGCTCAACCACGATTTGCGCAGCCCCAGGAATGAACGCCACGCTTTCATCGGCTTGCCAAGATGGAGCACGCTCGTAGCAAGGCCGACCACCGTGGCGATCAACCCAAGCACGGCCAGGACCGGCCTTGCCCCGGACGGCACGAATGGCAGCAACGCAAACGCGCCGGCACTGAGCTGTGTCAGCGTGAGCATCCAGACGAGCGGCCAGTGGGCCGGTTGAAGACGCGTTTCGGCCGCGTCGGCCGGAATGAGATCGAGCGGCAGCGGCACTTTGGAAACGTAGCGCGTCGTCGGAAGGGTGACGCCGGGTTCCGGCGCGGCGGGCAAAAAGGGATTCGCCTCGAAGGTGCTCTGACGGAACTCAATCGAGACCTCCTGTTGGTCAACGGTCGTAATGCGGATGGCTTCGTTCGGGCAGGCCTGCACGCACGCCGGTGCTTCGCCGACAGCCAGGCGCTGGCTGCACATGTCGCACTTGCGGACGATGCCGCGCTCAACCGAATACTTCGGCACGTCGTACGGACATTTGAGGATGCAGTATTGGCAGCCGATGCACTGGTCATCGAGGTGACGGACAATGCCGGTGACCGGGTCCTTCTCATACGCCAGCACCGGACAACCGTTGAGGCAACCGGGATCGACGCAGTGATGGCACGCCGTGGTGACGGTCTGTTGAAAAGGGCGCCGCCAATCATCGCTGACGAGCGTCCCGACGTCGCGCCACGATTCACCTTCATCGAGACCATTGAGCGAGTGACACGCAGCGACACACGCTTTACAGCCGCTGCATTTATCGAGATCGACCTCGAAGGCGAATTGTTTGCCTGGCGTCGGAGTCGAGAGCGGGATGAGATCGCGGTAACGCCGGTCGAGCGGCGGCAAATCGTCGCGGTCGTGACGTTGCGAAAACTTTTCGACCGCAGTCAGGCGCCGCTGCTCGGCGAGCAGGTCGTCGATCAGCGTGCGGCCGTCGTCCAGCCCCGCTTGGTGTTGAGCGTTCACAGGGAACACTGCGATCGGGGTGTAGCGGCAGGCGTCTCGCCTGCCGTGGAGGGCGGCATCTTGCCGCCCGGGTTTGGTGGATCAGGAGCACACACAGTCCATTCCGGTGACTCTCTCCGCCGGGCTGGAAGCCCGGCTCTACGGCAGGCGGGACGCCCGCCGCTACGATTTCTCGGATAGACTTTCATCAACGAGGTACATGGACATTCATCCGGCCCTACCTCAGGCAGAGCGTGTGCCAGACGGTGGGAAGGTCCGGAGAAGAGCGCTGAATTGTTTGCGATGAAACGGTGAATAGCGTTCAACAGCGCTATGAACGCAATGAATGCAAGGCTTTCGCGGCGAGATTGACTCTCGAAAGCGGGTGCATCTGCCGGCACACGAGCCGCCATCCGACAATGGTGCGACGACCGGGACCGGTTGGCCTTGTGCCGACTTTTGTCCAGCCTGCCAAAAGGTCAGCGGCCGGGCGGGTTAGAGACTGGCCGATTCTGTTAAACCGCAGATGAACGCAGATGGCGGCGCCGCAACCACTCGGAGCGCGCCCATCCTGGGCGCAGCGGCTCCGCGCTCCGTGGGACGCGCGAATTCTCGAAAACCTGCCACGCTGCGAACGCGCTGCGGCCTGGAAGGCCGCGCTCCGTCTGGAGTGCGGAGCGCCACACCAACTCAAAACCGGATCATCGTTTGGAGATAGAGCCAGTCTGCATCTTGGGAGCCGATGGCCGACCAGGTCTGTTTGATGTAATCGCCGCGGAAGAAATGGCCGTAGCCGGCTTCGAGTGACGCGTACTTGGTCACGGCGAATCCCACCACCACATCGACCTCACTTCCGAGGTAGCTGCTGTAGTTCGGGTTGATGCCAAAACCCGTGCCGGGAGTAGCGACCGTCCCGCCGCGCGGCAGTCCCGCGACGTTGTACACACGGTCTTGTGTGTCGGCGAGCCAGAACAGGTTGCCTTCGACCGCTACGGAGAGCCGCGGGTGCGGTCTCATCGTCACAATGGGACGGACCGTGTGGAGGTTCTGCAACGAGAGGAGATCCATGTAGCCGTAAAATTTGTGGTTGGTCGGGTAGAGATTGTCGAACGTCTCGTGCGTGTTGTCGGTTGGATCGCTGTCGCCGCTGCCAAAGTCGTATTCGAGCGCGACGCGCGGCGTGCCGAAGGTTTCGGCAAACGTGTACCCCACGTTGAGCGTTGCCATGTACGCCTGGTGATCCTGCCGCGGGGAAGTCGCGGTGGGTTTCCAGTTTCCCAACTGGCCGGCCGCCTCGAAGGTGTAATCCCAGGGTCCAAAATCGCCCGGGTTCGATTTCAATCGGAGACCGACCGTGTAAATGTCGCGGGCGAAAGGCGTCGGCACCTGGAACGGCGGAAAGGAGCCGGGGTTGGCGATGCTGCTGCCCGGCCCGTCATTGCGCGAAAGGAAGTAGAACTCGGCTGTGTTTTTGGGAAGCTTCTTCGTGGTGAAATACGCGCCGGAGAACACGTTGTAATCGTTCCCCATGTTGAACTCGTTGTCGTCGGGCAGCACGATCCGGCTCGTGAACGCGTCCACGCTGAACCAACTGTTCTGCCAGCGCACCTTCACGGCATCGAACACGCGTCCGATATTGTTCCAGGCGAACGCTCCGACCAACCGTTCGTCGCCATAGCTCAATTCCTGTCGTCCGACCTTGAGGGACACCGGAAATTCCTTGTGGTTACCCAGTGTGACATAGGCCTGGTGCAAGTCCACGGGTCCATCGGACTCGGCGTTGGGATTGCGATCGTCGCCCGTGGAACCGCTGTTGCGGCCTTCGACCAGGAACGACCACCACTTGTCGGTGTAACCCACACGGGCCAGCACCTTGTTCAGAAAGTACGAGTTGTCGTTGTCCACCCCGCCTTTGCGGAAATCGGCGCCGGAGCCGGGAGCGGTGAATCCCGCATTCTCTTTGACTTCGTAGCGGAGTCGCGCCGCCCCGCTGATGTCCCAGTTGGCCAGATAGGGATCCTTCTTGCGCATCCAATCGTTGAGGAAGCCGGGAAACGGTTGCAGGGGGGGCGGAGGAGTGTATTGGGCGTGGGCTGCTCCTGTGGCGCCCAGAACGAGCGCGGCGGCAGTCAGGGTTTTCGGGATGTGGGTTGCGATGTTACTCATGTGCGTTTGGGTTGATTCATCCGAAAGGATGTCGATTCACCAGCGTTTGTAGGGTAGGAATTTTCCGTTCAGGGTGACTTTGACCCGATCCCCTTTTTGGGGCGGCCTCGGCAATGGCGGCCCACGTTGCATTCTCCGCTTTCTTCGCGGCCAGGACGGCCTCGGTCATGGCGGTTTCCGGACACAGTTGTGGACAGCCCAAGCCGTAACTATTCAGTCGGATAAGACGCTCGCCCTCACCCCGGCCCTCTCCCCCGGGGAGAGGGAGAAGCTCCCGAGCGATGCGGATAACTTCACCACCCAGTGATTCGTCCCAGCGTGGCCGAAGGGAGTTCCCTCTCCCGGGGCTGCGGACGAAGTCTCGGCGAAAGACAGAAACTCCCTGGGGCAGGGTGAGGGCGGTCCAATTCTCTAACTGCACAGATACGGCTAAACCAAGTCGTGACCGCAGTTGCGCGATAGGGGCTGATTCAGCGGTGATGGATGTGGACCGCAACGCGGCACAGCCGCAACTGAAACGGAGCGCGGACGGTCCCCGTCCGCAGCAGCTTCGATGGGGTGAGGGGTGTGGAACTCCTCGATGCCGTCGTCTGAACTCGGGTCCGCTGCGCGCCGGGACGTCGCGCGCTCCGGAGAATCCTCGCAGCCCACCAGAACGTCGGGCTATTGCAGTGCAGTACATGGTCAGCCGATCCGCGACATGGCGATCGCCAGTGCTGCAGGTTCCACCGGATTCTTGCTTTTCCGAACGATGCTGGTGGCTCCGGTTGCCGAACCTGGCTGCGAAGGAGGGCCTTCTACGGAGGCCTTGTGCGTTTTATGCGCGCGTTCTTCGAGAAACGTGATCAAGTGCTCGCGGCATTCGTAATAGCGCGGGTGTTCCATGACGGCCTTGCGCTCGCGCGGCCGCGGAAATGGCACTTCGAGGATGTCGCCGACCTCCGCTTCCGGTCCGTTGGTCATCATCACGATGCGGTCCGCCAAGAACAACGCCTCGTCCACATCGTGCGTCACCTGGAGGGCGGTGATGTGGTTGCGATTCCACAGGTCGATGAGCACTTGTTGAAGCTCGAATCGCGTCAGCGTGTCGAGCATACCGAACGGTTCGTCGAGCAGAAGCATCTTGGGCTTGAGCGCAAAGGCGCGCGCGATTCCGACGCGCTGTTTCATGCCTTGCGAGAGTTCGGTGGGCTTCTTATGCATCGCGTCGCCCAGGCCGACGACCGTCAGGTAATACTCGGCGATCTGCCGGCGTTCCTCGCGGCTGGCCGTGTAGAAGACCTGGTCCACGCCGAGCATGACGTTTTCCATCGCAGTCATCCATGGCAGGAGGCAGGGCGACTGGAAGACAACGCCACGGTCCGGCCCGGCGCCGGCCAGCTCTTTGCCGGCCAGAATGATCCCGCCGCCACTGATGTCATTCAACCCGGCCAGCATCGAGAGCACCGTGCTCTTGCCGCAACCGGAATGGCCGATGAGGGCGACAAACTCGCCTTTTTTGATATTGAGGTTGAAATCCTTGACGATGACCGCCGGCCCTTTGGGCGTCGGGTAGATCTTCGTCAGATTGGAAAGCTCGCAGTAGTGAGACATGTGAATTGACCTCACGCAAAGGACGCGAAGGACGCAATGGGAACTTTCTTGGAAACTAACTTTGCGAACCTGGCGAACTTTGCGTGAGGCGAGGGTTTCATTGGATTTCCACTGTTTCCCGTTTGATCTCGCCTCGGCGGACGGGCGTCCGTCGGCCGCCAATCAGCGGTCGCGGGTGAGTCAGGTCTTCCGGTTCAATATCGGGAAGCACCAGCTTTTTGGTGACAGCGGCGTGATGGTCTCCCTTGGAGTTGAGCAGAAACTCGATGATCTCGCCGCGGATCGTCTTGTAACGCGGATCATGATTGAGCGCCTTGCGGTCACGCGGGCGCGGAATGTCTATTTGAATGGACGGTCCAAGAGTGGCGCCGGGTCCTGCGCTCAGAGGAATGATGCGGTCAGCGAGGTAAATTCCCTCGTCCGGATCGTTCGTGATCATGACCACCGTCTTTTGGTTTTCCTGCCAGATGCGGGACACCTCGTCCTGGAGGGTGGAGCGGGTAAGGGCGTCGAGCGCGCTCAACGGTTCGTCCAGCAGGAGGATTTGCGGGTCCATCGCCAACGCGCGGGCCACGCTGACCCGCTGCCTCATGCCGCCGGAGAGCTGGCCGGGGCGCTTGTCGTGCGCGGGGGTCAGATTGACCATCGCGATGTGGGTCTCGACGTGTTGCTTCTTCTTCGCGAGCGACCAATTGGGGAACACCTGATCCACGGCGAGATAGATATTTTCATAAACGCTCAGCCACGGCAGAAGCGAATAGTTCTGGAAGACGATGCTGCGATCCGGGCCGGGCTCGGTAATCTCAAGATCGTTCAACGTGATCGAGCCGGTGTCGGGCCTGATCAGCCCGGCGATCATGGAGATGAGCGTCGTCTTGCCGGCGCCGGAATAGCCGACGATGGCGACGAGCTCGCCTTTCTTCACGCCAAGGTTGATGTTGCGTAGCACATTGGTTCGCGTGCCGTTGGCGCCGTAGCTCTTGGAGACGTTGGTGAGTTCGAGGTAAGCCACGGAAATTTACGATTTGCGATTTACGATTGATGATTGTTCCGGGCACAAGTAACTCCCCAGCGGTGGATTGAGATCGCCAAACGCGCGGTTCTGGTCAGGTCGAGACGAGTTGAAAAACTGAAGGCGGAAGCTATCGAGCTGACCATATTCAACGCGACCGCACGACCGCCAGGAATCGTAAATCGTAAATCGTAAATCATAAATTCCTCAGGCTGTTTTGAATCTGCCTTCCACCACGCTCATCAACCGGTCGAGCGCGAAGCCCACGAACCCGATCGTCAGAATGCAGAGGATGATGCGCGAATAGTTGAGCGCGTTGTACTCCTGCCACAGAAAGCCGCCGACACCAGGCCTGCCGGTCAACATCTCCGCCGCGACGATCACCAGCCATGCAATTCCGAGGCTGAGCCGGAAACCGGTGAACATGTAGGGCAGAGTCGCCGGAATCAACACTTTGAACAGCGTCTTGGTTCGTGAAAGCTTCAACACTTTGGCCACATTCAGGTAGTCCTGCGAAATGGCACGCACGCCCACGGCAGTGTTCAATACCGTTGGCCACATCGCGCAAACCGCGATGGTGAACAGCGCGCCCAGCTCAGACGCCTGCTTGCCTGCACCGAGGAACAGCACCAGCCCCAGCGGCAGCCACGCCAGCGGCGAAACGGGCCGGAGGATTTGAATGATCGGGTCGAATGTCTTGGTGAAGGATTTTGACAAGCCGAGCATGAAACCGATGGGTGTACCGATGATCAAGGCGATCGCGTAGCCCTTGGCCACAAGAATCAGGGAGTACCACGTGAAGCGCAGGATGCCCTGGTCCATCTCGCCGCGTTTCTCGAACGGTTTGAGGACGTATTCCCTGCTGTCGGCCCAGGTCTTCGCCGGCGACGGCAGCTCTTTGGAAACCGTCTTGCTGACGATATGCCAGATGCCGATGGCGACGACGAATCCCATGAGCGGCAGGATGAGCCAGTCAATTCGGAATTTTTTCATAGGTTACTGCTCACTAATTATTCTCTCTTAACCGCAGATGAACGCAGATCGACGCAGATAAACCACGAACGACATTGGTCTTGATGGGCTTGAGCCAACGCCGGCAGGTTAACCGGTTGGTGACTGGCCGTAAGCGAATCGAACGAATCGGTTTGCCCACAAATCTGCGTTCATCTGCGTCTATCTGCGGTTTTCTGTTCTGCATCGTTGACCCTTCGCGTGAGGCATCGAGCTCAACCTTTCAGATTCTTAACCGCGAACCCTTTCGCGTACGCTTCGAGGTCGCCCTTGGGATCGAACTTCACGCCATCGAACATCTCCCACGGCGAGTCGTCCTGCAGACGGTCGGTCACACCGATTTCCTTCATGGCTTCCTCGTAAATGTCGGGACGCATGACCTGTTTTGGGATGCCCTCGTAATCGGGCGCGCCGGTGACCATGCCCCAGCGGCGGAATTGCGTGAGCCACCACTTGGCGTAGGCGGGCTGCGGATAATTGCAATTGCGCTCGCTGAAGATCATGTAGTTCTTGTTGTCCTTCGTGCGCCCATCGCCGTAGTCCACCTTGCCCAGCAACCGGCCCAGGATCAGGTCCTTGTCGCAATTGATATAAGTCGGCTTGCTCACGATTTCGCACTGCTCGGGGCGATTCTCCATTTTGTCGAGCCACATGCTGGCTTCGTGGAGGGCTTTGAGACAGGCTTTGACGGTCTTCGGATTTTTGTCGGCAAATTCCGCGGTGAACGCGCAGACCTTTTCCGGGTGGTTGGCCCAGATGTCCTCGGTGAGGATCGAAGTGTATCCCACCTTGTCCGCAATGGCGCGTGCGTGCCATGGATCGCCGACGCAATAGCCGTCCATCTTCCCAATCTTCATATTGGCGACCATCTGGGGCGGCGGAATCGTTATGAGCGCGACGTCGGCTTTCCCGCCGGCGGCGTCGCCCGGGTTGATGCCGCCGGCGGCCAGATAGTAACGCATCCACATCGCGTGCGTGCCGGGCGGGAA
>Ga0075421_100013387_pt1 | contig 10225 bp, 9 predicted proteins | sample SoiMetdeltSBSDD5_FD_75292 | JGI IMG/M metagenome (GOLD analysis project Ga0075421, IMG submission 75292) | Bulk soil microbial communities from a Populus tree surrounding site in Tennessee, USA - Soil MetaG P. deltoides SBSDD5 | ecosystem: Environmental > Terrestrial > Soil > Tree plantation... | reverse complement strand
GGCAGGAAGGCGACCCGGCGACCCGCCACGTCGGCCAGGAACAGCGAGTCCGATGGCGCCCCATACGGGGTGTCGACCTTGATCTCGCGGACATCGTCGAGCAACGAGTAGAAGCCCGAACCTCCGATGACGCCGATCTCCGCCGTGTCCGCCACGCGTTCCTCCAGTCGATGTGAGCCAGCGCGCCGGTCGACGGTCGCCTGCGCCAAGTATGCCGGGCTACGATGGTCCGGCTGCGGTGCGATGCCGCGCACCGATGGGAGCGACCGTGTCCGATACCTCCAGGACGCCCGACGACGGGCCCGGCGACGCGAGCCCGACCGCACCGTACGATCCGCCACCACCGCCGACGCCCCCGATGACGCCACCGGCTGCCTCGGCGGCCGCGGCTGCCCCCGCGGCCGCGGCACCGTCGTCGCCGCCGCCGATGGCGCCACCGACCGCCTCGAGTAGGCGGCGTGACGATGCCGGCAGATCCGGCTCGATCTTCTTCGGCGTCATCCTCGTCGCGATCGGACTGTGGTTCTTCGCCGACCAGACGCTCGGCCTCGAGATGCCCCAGCTGCGCTGGGACGAGCTCTGGCCGATCCTGCTCGTCGGGCTGGGTGCCTGGATCGTGTTCGGCTCGCTCCGGCGCCAATGATGCAGGCCACGATCGAAGGCTGGACCCAGGGCGACGGCTCGCTTCAGGATCGCCTGACGCTCGCCGACTGGCGTCGCCGGATGGCCGTCCTGTACAGCGAGGTCCGATCGATGGCGGCGACCGATCCCGGAGTCGCGCTGGCCCACTGGCGAACCGTCCGCGAGTGGCTGTTCCGCGAGCATCCGCAGTCGCCGCTGCCGGCGGCCGAACGTGCGGACTTTCGAGCGCGTCATTTCGAGCACGACCCCGCGTTGCGTTTCATCGTGCCGGTCGAAGCCGCCCCAGCGGCGGATCCGGGAGCCCTGGCGATGGAGCTGCCGAACAGCGGTGCCGACACCCTGTCCTTCCGGCGGGTCGGGACGGTGGTGCTGCCATTCCCCGGCGGCGGGCGCCCTCTTTCGGTGTTCTGGATGACCGGCTACGCCGGCGGGCTGTTCATCCCGTTCCGTGACGCGACGAACGGCACCGAGACGTACGGCGCGGGCCGCTACCTGGTCGATGCCGCCAAGTCGCATGACCTCGGAGCGCACGAGGCGACCGGCGACCTGATCCTCGACTTCAACTTCGCCACGCAGCCGTCCTGCGCATTCGACCCGCGCTGGGCGTGCCCCCTGGCGCCCCCGGAGAACCGGCTCGACATCGAGATCCGCGCCGGCGAGCGGCTGACATAACGTTGCGCCGCGTACCATCGCGCTGATGCCCCCCGATCCCATGCCCGTCAAGTTCGGGCTCCAACTCTGGTCGCAGGAGACCGACTGGCCGGCCTTCCGCGATGCCGCCCTCGCTGCTGAGGAGCACGGCTGGGATTCGGTCTGGACGTGGGATCACCTGATGGCCATCTTCGGTCCGTGGGAGCAGCCGATCTTCGAGGGCTGGAGCGTCCTCGCGGCACTCGGCCCGCTCACGACCCGCGTCCGACTCGGGCTGATGGTCGGCGCCAACACCTTCCGTAACCCCGGTGTGACGACGAAGCTCGCCACGACGCTCGACCACGTCTCCGGCGGGCGGGCCGTGCTCGGCATCGGTGCCGCCTGGTTCGAGCGCGAGCACGACGCGTTCGGCATCCCGTTCGGAGCCAGCCCGGGCGAACGGATCGGCTGGCTCGACGAGGGCGTGATGCTCATGCGTCGGCTGCTCGACGGCGAGCGGATCGATCACGACGGACCGACCTACACCATGCATGACGCGTTGTGCGAGCCCCGCCCGATCCAGCCGCATCTGCCGATCCTCATCGGAGGCAGCGGTCGCCAGAAGACGCTCCGGACGGTCGCCGAGCGAGCCGATGCCTGGAACACCGCGGGCACGTTCGAGGACGTCGAAGATGCATTGCGGACCCTCGAACGCCACTGCGACGCCGTCGGACGCGACATCGCGTCGATCGAGAAGACCATCAGCTTCCACATCATCCTGCGAGACGACTCCAAGGCCGCGGACGACCGGACGCGCGAGCTGCTGGCGTTCAACGGGGTCGACGTCTATGACTTCGGCGGCTACATCGCCGGGACACCGACCGAGGTCGCCGACGTCATCCGCCGCCATCTCGACCTCGGCTTCGAGACGGTCATCGTGCGCATGCCCGCGCCATACGACCGCGAGACCATCGAGCGGATGCGCGAGGTCGCGGACCTGCTCGTCTCATGAAGGTCGTCCTGCTCGCTGGCGGCGTGGGCGGGGCGAAGATGGCCGAGGGCCTCGCCGCGATCGTCGAGCGCGACCTGACCGTCATCGTCAACACCGGCGACGACCTCGAGCTGCACGGTCTCACGATCTGGCCGGATCACGACACCGTCGCCTACACGCTCGCCGGCCTCGATGACGAGGTCCGCGGCTGGGGTCTCCGCGGCGAGAGCTGGACGGTGATGGATCGGCTCGAGGAGTTCGGCGAGCGCGAGTGGTTCCGGCTCGGCGACAAGGATCTCGCGACCCATATCTGGCGGACGGACCGGCTTCGCGCCGGCGGCCGCCCGACCGAGGTGGCCCTTGAGCTCGCCGCGGCGATGGGCATCGAACCGCGGATCCTGCCGATGGCCGACGAACCGGTGCGGACCGAGGTCCATACCGACGACGGCTGGCTCGAATTCCAGGAGTACTTCGTCCACCGTCACCAGGAGCCGACCGTGCACGAGGTCCGCTTCCGCGGGGTGGCCACGGCGAACGCGACGCCCGAAGTGCTGGCGGCGATCGCCCGAGCCGAGACGATCGTGATCGCGCCGTCGAATCCCGTCGTGTCGATCGACCCGATCCTGGCCGTGCCCGGTGTGCGGCCGGCGATCGAGGAGGCGCGCGCCCGCGGGATCCCGGTCGTCGCGGTCAGCGGCATCGTCGGTGGCAAGGCGCTCAAGGGTCCGGCGGACCGGATGCTCGCCTCGCTCGGTGAGGAGGTGAGCGCGCTCGGCGTCGCGCGACGGTACGCGCGACGGATCAGCCACTTCGTGTTGGACCGGGTCGACGAGGCGTTAGAACCGGCGATCCGAGCGCTCGGCGTCGAGACGCTCGTGACCGACACGATCATGACCTCCGACGAGTCACGCGCTCGCCTCGCCGAGGAGGTCACGCGCTTCACGGGCTCGCCTGCCCCGACCTCCCGATGACGACGCCGCGGGTCGTGGCGATCGTCCCGGTCGGGGCGATCGAGGGGGCGAAATCCCGACTCGGTGCCGTGCTCGACGCCGAGGAACGGCGCGACCTGGCGCTCCGCCTGGCCGAGGCGACCGTCCACGCCGCCGTCGCGACCCCCGGCATCGACGAGACGCTCGTCGTCACGCCCGACGACGAGGTACGCGACCTCGCGTTGCGAGCCGGGGCCCGACCGCTCCGGCAGCGGAGCGGCGGCCTCAACGACGGCCTCCGCCAGGCCCGCGAGGAGGCGGTCGCCGCCGGCGCTCGGGCGATCCTCGTCCTGCCGATCGATATCCCGCGGGTCTCCGCGGACCTGCTGGAGCCCATGGTCGCGCTCGCCGACACGCCCGAGCCGGTGGTCGCCATCGTGCCCGACCGCCATGGCCGCGGCACGAACGCGCTGTTGCTCTCGCCGCCCGACGTGATCGAGTTCTGCTTCGGCGGTGACAGCAAGGACGCGCATCTCGGGGCGGCCCGGGCGGTCGGTGCAAGGGTCGAGGTGCTCGACGGGCCCTTGACCCTCGACATCGATACCCCCGAGGACCTGCTGCTTGCCCAAGCCGACACGCCCGAGGTGGTCGGTGGGTGACCGCATCGAGGCGGTCGCGATCGACGGACTCGGCGAGATCGTCCCCGGCGACGACCTGCCGGCGATGATCGCCGCGGCGCTGGCCTCGGCCGGCGACGTGCTCCCGCTCCGCGACGATGACGTGTTGGTCGTGACGCAGAAGGTCGTGTCGAAGGCAGAGGGCGCCATCGTCGACCTGGCGACGATCGAGCCGCGACCAGAGGTGGTCGAGTACGCGCGGCGGTTCGACCGCGACCCACGCCAGGTCGAGCTGGTCCTGCGCGAGGCCAAGCGCGTGGTTCGGATGGAGAACGGCCTCGTGATCACCGAGACCCCGCAGGGGTTCGTATGCGCGAACGGCGGTATCGATGCGTCGAATGTCGGGCCGCGATCCGGCGACATCGTCACGCTGCTGCCAAGGGACCCGGACGCGTCGGCAGAGCGGATCAGGGCGGCCGTCCGGGAGCGACTCGAGCACGATCTGCCGGTGATCGTGTCGGACAGCTTCGGCCGACCCTGGCGGTTCGGGATCGTCGACGTGGCGATCGGTGTGTCCGGCCTGCTGCCGCTCGACGACCTGCGCGGCACCCCCGACGCCGACGGGCGAGTCATGAAGTCGACCGTGCGTGCCGTGGCCGACGAGATCGCCTCGGCCGGGGAGCTGGTGCTGGGCAAGACCGCCCGCCGGCCGATCGCGCTTGTCCGCGGTGCCACCTTCCGCCGCGGCGAAGGCCACATCACGGACCTGGTCATGCCCGCGGAGATGGACCTGTTCCGCTGAGGATCACGGCCAGGGACGAGGGCTGATGGCGATCGATCCGGTCACGATCTATGACCTCCAGGAGCGCGAGGACGCGAGGGTCGACGTGCGTCAGCTCCCGCGGCTCGCTCGGTACGGCGTGCGACTGACGCTGGCGGCCGGCCGTCGGGAATTCATCACCTCGACGGTGCTGCAGGTGGTGTCCGGGATCGCGCTCGGCGCGACCCTCGTCGTCGGGCAGCAGGTCCTCCAGGCCTTGCTCGAGGTGGAGGGTGCCGGTGGATTCGCCTCACTGCTCCCGTCGGCCGGCCTGTTGGCCGTCCTGACGGGAGCCAGCATGTTCGCCGGGGCGGTCCAGCGAGAGCAGCAGGAGATCCTCGGCGAGCTGGTCAGCCGCCACATGCAGACCCAGACCCTCGAGGTCGCTTCCAGGGTCGACCTGCTGTCGTTCGAGAGCCCGGAGTTCCACAACCGGCTCCAGCGGGTCCGCTCGAGCGTGCAACAGCCGCTCAACATGGTCTTTGGGGTCAGCGGGCTGTCGTCCGCGCTGATCGGGGTCATCGGGGTCGCGGTCGCACTGGTGGCGATCGAGCCGCTGATCGTCCCCATGGTCCTCGTGGTCCTGCTCCCCGCCTGGCTGACCGCCTCGCGTCGCGGCCAGTCGTTCTGGCGCTACTTCTGGCGGATGACGCCGAAGGACCGGGAACGCGACTACCTCGGTCGGCTGCTGACCGGTCGGGACGAGGCGAAAGAGGTGCGCGCTTTCGGGCTCGGTCAGCACCTCCTCGGTCGCTGGCGTGCCCTGTACGACGACCGGATCGTCGAGCTGCGCAAGGTCGCCCGCCGTCAGCTCCGTTTCACGCTGCTCTCGACCCTGGTCATCGCCCTGCTCCTCGGCGGGACGGTCCTGCTCGTCGGCTGGTTGGCGACGACCGGTGCCGTCAGTCTGTCCGAGGCGGGGATCGCCATCGCCGGCATCGCGGTCATCGGGTCGCGGCTCACGGCAGCCGGATGGGCCGCCGCGAGCCTGAGCGAGGCGGGCTTCTATCTCGAGGACTTTTCCGCGTTCCTGGCGATGGGCGCGACTCCGGAAGCGCAGCGAGCGGGCGCCCCACCCGGGTTCGAGTCGATCTCGGCTCGGGATATCACCTTCACCTATCCGAGCGGCGAGACGCCGGCCCTGGCCGACGTGTCCATCGAGATCAAGGCGGGCGAGGTGGTCGCCCTCGTCGGTGAGAACGGCTCGGGCAAGTCGACCCTCGCCAAGGTCCTCGCCGGGCTCTACACCCCGCAGTCAGGCTCGGTCGCCTGGGACGGCGTGGACATCGCCTCGATCGATCAGACCGAACTCAGTCGCAAGGTCGCGGTGATCTTCCAGGACTTCATCCGATATCACTTGAGCGCCGAGCAGAACATCGGGCTCGGGAACATCAGCCCGCGACCCGGTGCGGCACTCACGGTCGAGGACGCCGCCGAGCAGGCTGGAGCAGACGAGTTCGTCGGCAAGCTCCCGCAGGGATTCCAGACGCTGCTCGGCCCGGAGTTCCTCGGTGGCGTCGACCTGTCGATCGGCCAATGGCAGCGGATGGCGCTTGCCCGAGCCTTCTTCCGCGATGCGCCGCTGGTCATCCTCGACGAGCCGACCGCGTCGCTCGATGCCCGCGCCGAGCACGACCTCTTCGTGCGGATCCGCAACCTGCTGGCCGGTCGCACGGTTTTGCTCATCAGCCATCGCTTTTCGTCGGTCCGGAATGCGGACCGCGTCTACGTGTTGCACGACGGCCGTGTGACCGAGTCGGGCGCGCACGCCGAGCTGGTCGCGGCCGGCGGTCGCTATGCCGAGCTGTACGCGCTCCAGGCCGCCGCGTACCAGGACCCGGCATGAGGGGAGCCGGCCAACGAGGCTCCCCGGCAGCCTGCTCAGACCTGCACTACCCTCCGCCTCGATGAAGGTCGGCCTGCAGATCAGCTCGTTCACCTGGCCCGGTGGCGCCGAGGCGATCGGACCGACCCTCGCCCGGATCGTCCAGCTCGCCGACGATATCGGCGTCGACTCGATCTGGGTCATGGACCACTTCTTCCAGATCCGCGGCGTCGGCAAGGTCGAGGAGCCGATGCTCGAGGGCATGACCGCCCTCGGTTTCATGGCGGCCCTGTCCAAGCGTGCCCGGCTCGGCCTGATGGTCGGCGGCGTCCACTATCGCTACCCGGGGCTGTGGGTGAAGGCCACGACGACCCTCGATGTGCTCTCCGGCGGCCGCGCCTGGCTCGGTATCGGGGCGGCGTGGAACCAGGAGGAGTCGCGGGCGCTGGGCTTCCCGTTCCCGCCCCTCGGCGAGCGCTTCGAGATGCTCGAGGAGACGCTGATCATCGCCCACGAGATGTGGCAGGGCGAGCGCGGGTCGGAAGCCGCGGTCAACGGTCGCCACTTCCCGGCCGGCCGACTCCTCAACTCCCCGCAGTCCATCTCGCGCCCGCGCCCGCCGATCATGGTCGGCGGTGGCGGCGAGAAGAAGACGCTCCGGCTCGTGGCCCAGTACGCCGATGCGTGCAACGTGTTCGGCTCGCCCGAGGGCATCGCCCGCAAGTACGCCATCCTCGACGGGCACTGTGCCGACGTCGGGCGCGACCCGCGCGAGATCGAGCGTTCCACGCTCCAGAACGTTCGGCTCGGGCCGGCAGGGAACGCCCGGACGGAGTCGCCGCAGCAGGTCGTCGATCGGTTCGGGGAGCTGTGGGACGCCGGCGCCGAGCACATCATCATCGAGCTCAAGGACGCCCATGAACCCGCCTACCTCGAGACGCTGGGACGCGACGTCCTGCCGGCGCTGCACGCCATCGGTTGACGTGGCGTTGACGTATCGTGTCCGCGACGAGATGGCCCGCGTCGCCACCGGGACGGCGACCCGCGATACCCCCAGGGGGTATCCGTGATGAAGGTGTAGCATAGCCCTATGACAGACACGCCCAACCCGTTCGGTGGGTTCTCGATCACGATGGTCGACGCCCCCACCGATGCCGCACCGGTCGCCAGCCCGGGCGGCCCATCGACGGCGGAAAGCGGCGAGGGTCGGGTCGATTCGAAGCTCGTGATCATCGGCTCCGGGCCGGCCGGCCTGACCGCCGCGATCTACGCCGCGCGCGCCAACCTCGAGCCGATCGTCATCGCCGGCTCGGCACCGGGCGGTCAGCTGATGCTGACGAGTGACGTCGAGAACTATCCCGGCTTCCCCGATGGCATCCAGGGCCCCGAGCTGATGGCCGCCTTCCGGGCGCAGGCCGAACGCTTCGGGGCGCACATCATGGACGTCGACATCGAGAAGGTGGACTTCTCCGAGCGGCCGTTCCGCATCTGGGCCCGCGGGACCGAGTACCGCGGCCAGGCCGTTATCGTCGCGACCGGGGCGTCGGCGCTGTGGCTCGGCATCGAGAGCGAGACACGCCTCCGAGGACGCGGCGTGTCCGCCTGCGCGACGTGTGACGGCTTCTTCTTCAAGGACCGCGAGATCGCCGTCGTCGGTGGTGGCGACACGGCGTTCGAGGAGGCGACCTACCTGACACGCTTCGCGACCAAGGTCCACCTGCTCCATCGACGCGATACGTTCCGCGCCAGCAAGATCATGGTCGATCGGGCACTCGCCCACCCCAAGATCGACGTCCACCCCAACGTGACGGTCGAGGAGGTCGTCGGGTCCGAGAAGGTCCGCGGGCTGAAGCTCAGGGACACGCAGACCGGCGAGACGAGCGATCTCGACGTCGAGGGGCTGTTCATCGCGATCGGCTACGAGCCGAACACGGCGGCGTTCCGCGACTGGCTCGAGGTCGACGAGAAGGGCTACCTCGTCGTCCGCGACGAGACCCGCTCCAAGGTGGACGGCGTGTTCATCGCCGGCGACGTCCATGACCATCGATACCGGCAGGCCGTGACCGCGGCCGCCGACGGTTGCAAGGCCGCGATCGACGCCGAGCGCTGGCTCGAGGCGCAGGGGATCACCGAAGCCGCGACCGCGACGGCCTGGTAGCCCGGATGGGCTTCGCGCGCGGCGGCATGCGCGCCGCGACCGGCGGCACCGGCCGCGGCGGTCGAGGCACGGGTGGCGGTGGTCGCGGGGGCATGTTCAGCGGCGGCCCGGTCGACGACTTCGAGCCGGTCCCCAAGGAGCGTCGAGGCCGGACCATCCGCCGGATCCTGCGCTTCTTCGGGCCGTACCGCCCGCAGATCGCCGTCGTCCTCGCCGCGATCCTGCTGACGAGCTTCATCGGGCTCATCAACCCGTACCTGCTCAAACTGCTCATCGACGAGGCGATCCCGAGGCGCGACTTCGGGCTTCTCAACCTCTTCGTCGGGCTGATGATCGCCCTGCCGATCGTGTCGGGGTTGATCGGCGTGGGGCAGTCGTACCTCAACAACCTCATCGGCCAGCGGGTCATGCAGGACCTGCGGGCCGCGTTGTACGCGCACCTCCAGGCGATGCCGCTGCGCTTCTTCACCGAGACGCGGACCGGCGAGATCCAGAGCCGCCTCGCCAACGACGTCGGTGGCGTCCAGTCCGTCGTGACCGACACGGCCAGCTCCGTCACATCGAACATCGCGATCGCTGTCAGCACGGTCATCGCGATGCTGTTCATCGACTGGCGCCTGACGGTGCTGTCGCTTGGGCTGACGCCCTTCTTCATGTACCTCACGTACCGAGTCGGCAAGGTCCGTCGCGAGGTGTCGACGGAGACCCAGAAGTCGCTCGCCGAGATGTCGGCGCTGACCGAGGAGACGCTGTCGGTCAGCGGGATCCTGCTGTCGAAGACGTTCGGTCAGCAGCAGAGCTCGATCAACAAGTTCCGAGGCCTGAACGCGCGTCTCGCCGCGCTGCAGATCCGCCAGGCGATGGTCGGCCGCTGGTTCTTCATGATCATCGGTTCGATCTTCAGCATCACGCCGGCGTTCGTGTACTGGCTCGCCGGCTGGCTGACCATCCAGAACGACCCGACCGCTCCCACGATCGGTGACATCGTCGCCTTCACGACGCTCCAGTCGCGGCTGTTCTTCCCCCTCGGCCAGCTGCTCAACGTGCAGGTCGAGATCCAGGGCGCGCTCGCGCTGTTCGACCGGATCTTCGAGTACCTGGAGATGCCGGTCGAGATCGAGGATGCGCCGGACGCGGTCGAGCTGACACCTGACGCCGTCCACGGCCAGCTGGCGTTCCGGGACGTGTCGTTCCGCTACCCGACGCAAGCCGTGCCCTCCCCGACGGTCGCCGGCGATGGCGAGAGCGGGGACGAGCGCCAGGAGCCCGAGACAGCCGCCGTGGCGGTCGCGGCAGCGTCGGTCGACGAGGCCGCGCTCGAGTCGCTGGTCGGCGGCATCACCCATGGTGGCGGCATCCCCGCGCTGGAGATGATTCCCACGTTCGGTCTGGAGCACATCGACTTCGACGCGGCGCCGGGCGAGCTCGTCGCGTTGGTCGGGCCGTCAGGATCCGGCAAGACGACGACGACCTACCTGATCCCGAGGCTGTACGACGTCGACGCCGGCGCCGTCGAGATCGATGGCATCGACGTTCGCAAGATCAAGCTCGACTCGCTCGGCCGGATCATCGGCGTCGTGACGCAGGAGACGTATCTGTTCCACGCGTCCGTC
>Ga0075421_100013383_pt1 | contig 10228 bp, 8 predicted proteins | sample SoiMetdeltSBSDD5_FD_75292 | JGI IMG/M metagenome (GOLD analysis project Ga0075421, IMG submission 75292) | Bulk soil microbial communities from a Populus tree surrounding site in Tennessee, USA - Soil MetaG P. deltoides SBSDD5 | ecosystem: Environmental > Terrestrial > Soil > Tree plantation... | reverse complement strand
CCAGCACCCTAGGCACTCCAGGCACCCTTGGCACCCTTGGCACACAAGTACCGCTGGCTTCACCTTTATTGAGCTCCTCGTCGTCACGACGATCCTCTTGATCCTTGCTACGGCGGCCATGCCACTTGCGCGGGTCACGGTTCAGCGTCAGCGGGAAATCGAGTTGCATCGCGCGCTTCGCGAGATACGACTGGCGATCGACAAGTACAAGGATTCGGTCGATAACGGGCTCATCGGATCGGTCGACGTCAAAGTCGGCAGCGAGGGATATCCGCCGGATCTCGAAACGCTCGTCGAGGGCGTCTCGGTGGCAAACGATGCGTCGGGCCGCAAACTGAAGTTCCTTCGCCGCATTCCCCAGGACCCGATGACGAAATCGACGGAGTGGGGAATGCGGGCGTACGGCGACAAACCGGATTCGACATCGTGGGGCGGCGGCAACGTGTACGACGTTTACACCAAGGCAGAAGGAACAGCGCTCGACGGAACCAAGTATCGCGATTGGTAGGGCCTTCGACTCGCGGAAGAAATGCGCTCAGGGGGACGTATGAACGACAGGAAACGGGGCGCCGGCGGGTTCACGCTGATCGAACTGCTCATCGTCATCGCGCTGATCTCGATCCTCGCGACGATGGGGGTCGTGCAGTACCGCAACTCCGTCCAGAGCGCGAAAGAAGCGACGCTTCGCACCGATCTCTTCCGCATGCGGGACGCGATCGATCAGTACTACGCCGACAAGGCGAAGTACCCCGCCTCCCTCGACGCGCTTGTCAGCGACGGCTACATGCGCGCGATTCCAGAAGATCCGATCACCAAGTCGGCCGACACCTGGCAGACGGTCCCGGCTGAACCCGAGCCCGGAAATACATCGGGCGATCCTGGAATCTACAACATCAAGAGCGGGGCACCCGGTACTGGACTCGACGGCACGTCCTACTCGGAATGGTAACGTCACGATTTTGCAAAACGCCTTCTGATCCAAAACAGTAGCGTCCCGACGATAATCACCACGATCGCCAGCCGAATCGATTCCAACGACTTCGGTCGCATCACGATCACATAGATGAATCCAAGGAACGCGAGCACCGCTGGAATGGGGTAGAGCCACATCCGGAATGGACGCGGCAGGTCCGGCTCGCGCTGGCGCAGGACCATGACCCCGATCGTCTGTGCGAGGAACTGCGTGGAGATTCTGATCACCACCAGCGCGGTGACAACATCGGCAAGCTTGAACAGGCAGAAGATCGCGGCCATTGTCCCGAGCCACAGAAGCGAGACGTGAGGGAAGTGATGCTTCGGGTGAACCCGGGCGAAGACCTTGAAGTAATCCCCTTCGAGCGCGGCCGCGTAAGGTACGCGCGAGTAGCCGAGGAGCAGCGAGAAAACAGAGGCGAACGCCGTCCACAGCATCATCAGCGTCACGATCGCGCCGGTCTGCGGACCCCAGATGCGTGCCATGAAGTCGGACGCGATGAACCGTGACTTCTCGACCTCCTGCCACGGCATGGCGCCGAGGATCGACAGGTTCATCGTCAGGTAAAGAAACGCCACACCCGCGATCGAGAGAAGAATGGCGCGAGGGATGACGCGGCCGGGGTTTGTGATCTCGCCGCCGAGATAACACACGTTGTAATAGCCCCAGTAGTCGTAGATGGCAATCAAGAGCGCGGCGCCGAGACCGGTAAAGAACGCGTGCGTCGGCTCCCAGGCTCCCGGCGGAAACGAAAATGCCTGCGACGGACTGAAGTGCGTCAGTCCCGAGAAGATGATCGCGAGCGTCGTCCCGATCACGCCGACCCAGAGCAGAGCGCCGAGCCGGCCGATGATCGTGATGCGCCGATACAACAGGATCACAGCGGTGGCAACGGTCGCCATCGCCAGGAATGTTCCCTTGGTAATCGTGATTTCCAGGAACGTCGTCCCGATGCCTGGGATCGACAACGGAATGCGTTGTGCCGTGATCGTGTCGTGCAGCGCGGGCCACAGATATTCGGCGTACTGCGCAAAGCCGATACATCCGGAAGCCATCGACAATGGTGCGCTGAAGGTCAACTGAAAGACGAACAGGAATGCGAGCCAGCCTCCAACGCGAGGACCGTACATCGCGCGCAGGTATCGAACCGGACCGCCTGCATGCGGCAGTGCGGCGCCGAGCTCGGCCCACACGAGGCCGTCGCACACCACGAGCACCGCGCCGAGGATCCAGCCGATCATCGCTTGCGGTCCGTGCATGGTGGCAACCATGAGCGGGATCGTGACGAATGGCCCGACGCCGATCATGTCGATCATGTTCAGCGCCGTCGCCTGCCAGAGGCCTATCCCCCGGACCAGGCCTCGATCGGTAGATGTGTTGGAATTGGACAGGGAAGGATCAGTATGGGGCGGCGGCATCTGGACAAATTCTACTCGGCTGACCCGCAGGCGCCAGCCGTCTCAAGTCCGGATGACTCTATTGGCCGCGCCCGCGCTGAACACCAGGCTGCACCGGACCCGGTCCGAAGCCGCGAGGCCCGCGGCCACCGTCAGGCCCGATGTTGATGCCGCGCCCCGGGCCCATGCCGGGTCCCATACCGGGAACGGGGGCGCCGCGTTGTCCTGGACCCCCACGCCCCGGCATTCCTGGAACGGGCTGGCCTCCGCCGGGGGCGCCGGGCCGGTTGCTCACCGTGCTGAAGAGGAACAGCCACTCGTTGTAATGCGTGCCTGTTCCTTTGTAGATCTTGAAGGACGATTCCTTACTCTTGCTGCGGACACCCATCATTCCGCCAACTCCCGTCTGTCCACCGAGCGACGGCCCTGGCGATCCTGTGGGCGACCCTACTCCCGGCCGTGGCGACGGTGGAGCACTCAGGCCGGTCGCGGGGGCACCCCCGCGGCCACGTCCACCGGGCTGCTGCGGCGAAGCACCTCCTTGACCAGGCACGCCGCCCGCAGCATTGACAATGTCCCATTCGCCACGCTGGTTCATCGGCAGCGAGGTGTCGTTTTCCGTCATCGGATCCTTGTACTTCTTTCGAAGGAAACGGCCTTGCACCAGGACGTCAAGGCTCGGCGGATAGCTGGCTCCGCCCATCTTCCGCATATAAAGATTGATGCCCCGCGCAATCTGTTCACCGCGGAAAATGAGTTCCGCCTCCTTCTCGCGCTGCGCCTGCGTCTTCCAGACGGGCATCGCGACGGACATGAGCACCATCATCACGGCAAGGCTCACGAGCAGCGCCGCCATGGCGTAGCCCCGCTCGTTGTCTTGACCACCCTCTAAACACATGAGAGTATTATCCTTAGCGTCTCCGATGGTAGCACACATGAAGCGCTCCTTTGCCGGCCTTGCCGTGCTCGGCCTCATTGCGGCTCTGTCGCTCGCAGTCGCGTGCGACAAGGTCCCGCTGCTCGCGCCGACCGGTTCGGTGATCAGTGTCTTTGCTTCGGCCAACACCGTCCCTCTGAATGGCGATGTCGAGATCATCGCCAACGTCATTGAAAACGGTACGGCGCAAAGCGCGCCGACGACGCCGACAAACGGGACTCCGGGAACGGGAACAACAGGCACTACGAGTACGACGACGACCGGAGCCGGAACGCCGGTACAAAATGGCACGCTCGTGTCTTTCACGACAACGATTGGCAGAATCGAGCCGAGTGAAGCCCGAACCAGCAACGGTCAAGTGCGAGTGCGTTTCTTTTCGGGCAATCAGAGCGGCACGGCGACGATTACGGCGTTTTCAGGTGGGGCGTCAGGAAAACTCGAAAATCTGAAGGTCGGAGCAGCAGCCGTTGAACGCGTGACCCTGTCGGCCAGTCCACAGACGCTGCCGCCGGGTGGTGGAACGGCCACCATCACAGCCCGAGTCGAGGATGCATCGGGGCTTGGTCTTTCGGGAATCCCGGTTACATTCACCACCGACAATGGCTCGTTGAACCCGCCGACTGCGACGACAGATTCAAATGGCGTCGCGACGACATCTCTTAATGCACCTCGCACGGCGAAGGTAACGGCGAACGTTGCCGGCAAGACAGCGGACGTCACGGTCACGCTCGGTCCACGGACTGGCATCACGATCACGGCTCCTACGACGCAGATAGCCGCTGGGCAGCCGGCGACATTCACCGTTGCTGTGGCAGCCACGGCAAACATTCAGAATGTGACCGTGGATTTTGGGGATGGACGTCAGCAGTCCTTGGGTGCCATTAGCGGGTCGACCACCGTCCAACACACTTATACAGAAGCTGGCACATACAACGTGAGGGCGACCGCCACAGACGCCACTGGTTTTACTGAACAAGTTGCCACGGCGATGACCGTGCTGCCGGGCCAGCCGCCGTCGGTCGTCATTACAGCGTCGAACAACAATCCCAGCGTCGGCGAAACGGTGATCTTCACCGCAACAGCCTCTGGTGCCACGTCGACAATCGTTCGTTATGAATGGGATTTCGGCGGCGGGATTCCCCCGACCGCTTCGACAACCGGCAACCGCGCGACGGCGAGCTACACGACCACTGGATCGAAGGTGATCACCGTGCGTGTAATCCAGGCAACCGGGCCGAGCGGCGATGGCACGACATCAATCGTGGTGAAGCCGTAGCAGACACAACTACGTAGGGCGGGGTATTCGAACCCTGCCCTACGACCGATCTAATTCCTCCATCACCGCGTCGTGAAACGCTCGTCTGATCGCGCGCAGCCGATCGTTTTCGCGCGTCGGATGCACGCGGTTCGTCAACAACACGAAATAAAGGTCCCGCTCCCAGTCGATCCACAGTGACGTACCGGTAAAGCCGGTATGGCCGATTGCCGTCGGTGACATTCGCGATCCGCACGATGACGTCGGAAGCATCGTGTCCCATCCGAGGGCTCTCGAACTGCCGGGAGTGCCGGCGCGGCTGATGAACTCTCGAAATGTCTCAGCGCTCGCGACGACGCGTTCCCCCGCAGTCGTCCGCAATACGGATTGCGCGAACGCACCGACCGCACCGGCCGTACCGAATAGCCCCGCGTGACCGGCGGCACCTCCGAGTGCCCACGCGTTTTCATCGTGGACTTCCCCCTGAAGTGTCCTTCCACGCCATGCGTCGTGTTCAGTAGGTGCAGTTCGCGGCCGCCACGTCCGTGGCGGGTTGTATGCGAGTGGCTCGATCGTGATGAAGGCAGCGACGCGCCGGAATTGTGAGACCAGTGTCGCGGCGGGATCGAACTGGCCGGGACGCGCCTGCGTGTTTCGACGAAGATCTTCAAGGATGAATCCGAGGAGCATGAAGCCGAGGTCGCTGTAGATCGATTGCGAGCGAGGCGGATACTCGAGCGGCGTGTGGCAGATCGCGGGTTCGAATTCGGCGCGGCCGGTGTGATCCCGGAAGAATGGCAGATATGCCGGCAGTCCGGAGGCGTGTGCGAGAAGATCCCGGATTGTGACCGCTTCGCGATCTGTGCCCCGCCACTGGGACAGATGTGCATTCAAGCGATCGTCGAGGGTCAGAAGACCGTCATCGATCGCTCGCATCACCAACGTCGTCGTCGCGATGACCTTCGTCAGCGAGGCGAGATCGAAAATCGTATCGTGGCCGACGTCGGGCGAATCGGCGGCATAAGTGAGCCTGCCGAATGCGCGTCGCCAGATTGGTCCGGTTGATCGGCCAACTTCAGTGGTCGCTGCTGGAAACGCGCGATCGAGGATCCCTTCGAGCAGGATCTCAGACGCGCGTTCGAAAGATTCAAGCATTCGCGCGTGAGGGCATGGCAAACGACAAGGCGACTGCAAGTCCACCGGTGCCTAACGCGCCGAGCAACGCGTACCAGGTCCAGGCGCAGGCGGTCGCCCACCAGATGTAGGTCACAACAGCGGTGCCGCCAATCATTCCCCAGAGCATCGCCATCGAACCGACGCGACGAATCAGAACACCGGTCAGAAACGCGCCGAGCACCGGTCCTGCCGCGAAAGAGAGCACGAGCAGACCGGCATCGAGCACGGAGCGATCGATCCATTGGGCGCCCAGGGCGACAGCGATCTGCGCCACGCCCCAGCCAATGGTCGCCTGCCGCGACAATCGCATCAGCGTGTCCTGATCCGCGTCGGGTCTCACGTACTTCACGTAGAAATCATTGACGGTCGTTGCGGCAAGCGCATTAATCGAGGGGGACAACGCAGCCGCCACGATTGCGGCCATGATGAATCCTGAGATCCCCTGCGGAATCCCGTGCACAACGAAGAGCGGCAGGATTTCGTCGGTTCGCCCCAGCGGCCGCGGCAGCGGTGTGTGCTGGTAAAACGTGTAGAGCATGACACCAATGATCAGGAACAACAGAAATTGGGCGAAGACGATGAACCCGCTCAGAATCAGACCCCTTGCGGCATCGTTCGCGGATCGCGCCGATAGCAGGCGCTGGACGAGGAATTGATCCGTTCCGTGGGTTGCCAGCGTAAGCGCAATGCCGCCGAACAGGCCGGCCCAGAACGTGTACACCTTGGCGGGATTGAAACTGAAGTCGAATATCTGAAACTTACCCGCGGCGTCTCCAGCGGCGACCACCGTTGCCCATCCTCCGGGAATCTGCCACAGCAGTGCGAAGAACACGATCAGCGCTCCGGCGACGTACACGAACATCTGGACCACATCGGTCCAGATGACTGCGGCAACGCCTCCGCGAACCGTGTAAACGATCATTGCCACGCCGAGAAGAATGATCGTCAATGACACCGGAACACCGGTGACCACGGCGATCGCCAGCGCGGTGGCGAACAGCCTTACGCCATCGGCGAGGGTTCGGGTGACGACAAAAATAATCGCGGCCGCGTTCTTAACCGGCGCGCCGAAACGGCGCTGCAGAAGTTCATACGAGGTGTACAGCTCGCCGCGAAAATATGCCGGGATGAAGAGAAGACTGACGAGGAACCGGCCGCAGATGTACCCGAGGGGCAGCTGGAGGAACGTCATGTTGCCGGCATAAGCGCCGGCGGGAACGCCGATGAAGCTCAGAGTACTGGTCTCGGTGGCGACAACCGTGAAACAGATTGCCCACCACGGCACCGAGCGGCCGGTGAGGAAATAGTCGCGGGTGGTTTTCTGAAAGCGCGCAAACCAGGATCCGAACGCGGTGATCGCAAGCAGATACCCGGCTATGACGACGTAGTCAACCCAGGTGAGGACCATCCGTTCTGTTGATAGCGGTCAGCGGGATCCGGCCGCCGAAGACGCCACCGGAGCGAACGCCGCGCGTCCGACGACAGACAGGTAGTCGGAGGCAGACTGCCGCGAGTTGATCAGGCTGTCGTACGAAAACAGGACGATGCCAGTGGCGCCAAGCCGGCGAGCTGTCTGGATGTTGTCCACGGTTTCTTTCGGCGACAGACGATACGAACCGATGCCGGCCCAGATCGGCCGCGAACCGGCGGCGGCGCGAGCGTCGGCGATCTGTTCGGCGAAATGGGTTGCTTCGGTTGCGTAAGCCATCGGACACACGGCGTCGACCAGGCCGGTTTCGGCCCAGGCGCCCCACTTCTGGAGCCGGTGGAGTTCAGCCTCACGCGCGTTGGGAACGACCGCGACGCTGACCAGCGCGTCGGGACGTTCGCGTTTGACGGTCGCATGCAGGCGGGTGACGAGTTCGGTCATCCGCGAAATACGAAACTCGCGCCACCGATCGGGGAGCGAATCCGGGTAGGCGAAGAGATCCGCCTGTTCCTGCGCGTCCAGGGTACGGCGAGTCGCTTCTGCAAGCTGATTTCGCACCGACGCGCGAAATTCGCGGATCGCGAGACGACTGTAGTCAAAGCGGTCGTTTGGATATCGCGCGTAGTCGAAGTGAATACCGTCGACCGGATATCGTCGAACGAGCGCGCGAACGATCGAGTCGGTGTAGTCGGCGGCGTCAGGAACGATTGGTGAGACGTACAGCCCTTCAATGGCCGCAGATTGGGCGCGCGTCCATCGCGCCAGTGTGCCGACATACCCCGGACTGTCGGGCTCCATGGCTGCCAGTTGCTGGCCGATGTCCCGCGGCACCATCAGCCACGCCGGGTGTCTGTAAATCACGTGTTCCCGCGCCGAGGGTAATTCCGCCGCGCTCGAAATCAGATTGACGTTGATCCACGCGTGGATGCGGAGACCGGCAGAGTGTCCCGCGTCGAGTACCGTCGCGAGCGGATCGAAATCGTCCGCCTGCCGAAACAGTTCCGTCGCGCGCGGCTCGACGCCGCCGAGATAGTACGCGTCGCCGCGCCCTCGCACCTGCACCAGCAGCGTGTTGAACCCGTGCTCGCGCGCCGATTTCACCAGCGTCGCAATGCTCTGGGGAGAGGCAAGTGATCCGCGCTGAACCCACAGCGCGCGAGTTTCAGAAGATGAGGCTTCGGAGGATGCGATCGTCCTGGATGAGGAGCCCAGAGACGCACACACACCTATCACAATCGCGAGCGCAGCAGCAGCGCGCGCGCACCCTCCGTCAAAATTCATAAATCGAACGAATGTAGCAGGTGCATTCGCGTGAAGTCAACGGAGGAGACGGAGGAAACGGAGTCCACAACGAAGACACGGAGCGAACGAAGACGAACGAAGGCAAAGGTGGGACACCTTCCTCCGTTCGTCTCCGTTTCCTTCGTTCCTTCGTTGTGACCTCCGTTCCCGTCGTCTCCTCCGTGAACTCGTGTGCTACATTCGCCACATCAACTCATGACACACGTACTCGGGATCGACGCGGGCGGCACGAAGACGGTGTGCCTGCTTGCGGACGAACAGGGCACTATTGTCGCCAGTGCTCGAGCAGGCGGCGCGAACCTCCAGGCAGTAGGCGAACTCGAGGTGGAAAAGGTTCTTCATCGCGTGATGGAGGAGGCGATCGGCAATCGCGCGGTCGTGCCTGCGGCGATCTGCCTCGGCATGGCCGGTGTCGACCGCCCCGATGAGTTTGCGATCGTGAGCTCGATCATGCGTCGCATCGGCCACAAGGCGAGGGTCGTCGTCGTCAACGACGCGCTGGTTGCGCTGGAAGCGGGAGCTCCAGGCCAGCCCGGCATTGTCGTCATTTCGGGAACGGGATCGATTTCGTACGGCCGGAACGCAAAGGGGGAGGCGGCTCGTGCCGGCGGGTGGGGTTATGTGCTGGGCGATGAGGGGAGTGGCTACTGGATCGGACGCGCCGCGCTTCGAGCCGTCCTGCGGCAGGCGGATCGAAGAGGTCCCGAAACCGTCCTGACCGAGCTCGTTCTCAAGCATTTCGGCGTGTCGGCTCCGCCGGAACTGATTCACGAGGTCTATAACAAGGACCTGAAACCCACCGCCATTGGGGCGCTCGCCACCTGCGTGCAGTCGGCGTTCTCACAGGGAGACGCCGTGGCGATCGGCATCCTCAGAGCGGCGGCGAATGAACTGGAAATGTTCGCGCTCTCCGTCGCCCGCCGGCTCGAACTGGTGGGCCAGCCGTTTGTATTCATCCTCTCCGGAGGGATTTTTCGCGCCGTGCCCTGGCTCGAGCAGGAACTCGAGCGCCGGCTGCCGGTGGCCGCGCCTCGCAGCTGGGTCCAGCTATTGGACCGCGAACCCGCGAGTGGCGCGGTCGCGCTGGCACTGCAGGAAGCGTGCGGCGGGGCGATGATTCCCGCGTACAAAGCGGACTAGATGCCGGGCGATCTCGGACGCTCCATCGGCACTGGGCGGAGTCCACGAATCACCGTCTTCAACCACGACTACGCAGTCGCGAAAGCGGTGGCGAGACGGATCGCGGATCTCGTCACGAAAAATACGCGAGTCGTCTTTGGACTCCCGACCGGACGAACGCCGGTCGGCCTCTATCGTGAGCTCGCGTCGTTGCACGCGCACGGTGTTGACTTTTCCGAAGTCACCACGTTCAACCTCGACGAGTTCCTTGGAATACCCGCGACCCATCCCGGAAGTTATCGCAGCTTCATGGAGCAACACCTGTTCAGCCACGTGAACATCAAACCGGAGAACCGGCATTTTCTGAATGGCACGGCGAGCGATCCCGAAGCCGAGTGTCTGCGATACGAACGTGAAATTGCCGAGGCCGGCGGAATTGATCTGCAGGTACTGGGGATCGGCACCAACGGCCACATCGGATTCAACGAGCCGGCGCCGACACTCGTCGCCCGTGCGCATCGCGTCAAATTGCGGCCGGAAACGCGTCGCAGCAATGCGGCGCTGTTTGGGGGCGATCCGTCGAACGTTCCGCCGGAGGCGCTGTCGGTCGGGATGGCGACGATTCTTCACTCCCGCGCCA
>Ga0075421_100013381_pt1 | contig 10228 bp, 4 predicted proteins | sample SoiMetdeltSBSDD5_FD_75292 | JGI IMG/M metagenome (GOLD analysis project Ga0075421, IMG submission 75292) | Bulk soil microbial communities from a Populus tree surrounding site in Tennessee, USA - Soil MetaG P. deltoides SBSDD5 | ecosystem: Environmental > Terrestrial > Soil > Tree plantation... | reverse complement strand
CGAGGCCTGATGACGGTGAAGGCATCGAAGTCGACGTCGACGAGACCGACCTGGAAGATGGTGCCGGCCAGACCGCCGTCACGGAAATCGCCTCCCGGTGCAACCAGCTCGAGATGCGCGCCGGTTGCGGAGTAGTAGGCGCGGCGCCGCGCCGCTCCGACCGCTCCAACCGACACGGCCCCGTTGATCTCCGGCGCGTACGCGGCCGGGTACTGTGGCGCGTTGCCCTGCTCGTAGTGGTTGCCCATGGACATCGAGACGAATGACCCGCGGCTCACGGCGTAGTTGATGGCGTCGCGCGTGATGGCCGACGGTGACGGCCCACCGAAACTCAGGTTGATCACGCGAGCGCCGCTGTCGGCGGCAAAACGGATCGCTTCGGCGACGGCGGAGTCTGGACAGCCGCCAGTCTCGGTGGGACTCACATATCCGGGAATGCCCATGGCCGATTGGAGGATCTGCAGCTCCCAGTAGCCGAAGCACGCCTTCAACGGGAGCAGCCGCGCGCCATAGGCGATGCCGGTGAGCCCGAGGCTGTTGTTGGTCTCTTCGAGCGCTGTTGCTGCCAGGTGCGTCCCATGTCCCACCATGTCGACCACGGGGCCGTTCCAAAAGACAAAGTCACGGCCCGGCATGATTCGCGATGGTGCGAGGTCCGGGCTGACGGCGAACGGCACGGTGACGGTCTGCAGGCCGCTCTCGGTCCACAGGACGAACGGATAGCTGGTGGTCACGGTCGTGATGCCCGTGTCGATGATCGCGACGACCGCGTTCGCGTCTGCGCCAGGGTTGATGTCCCACGCGCGCGGCATCTCGATCATGCCGAAGTTCCACTGCCTCGAGAACGACGGGTCGTTGGGCGTCGCATGGAGACGGCGCAGGTAGTTGGGCTGGGCCCATTCCACTTCTGGCTGTCGCCGCAATGCCACGGCCGCCGCTTCGGGATCCGGTTCCGAGGTGGTGCGGGCACGCAGGACATCGCCGATCCATGTGCTCTGTTCGGGGTCGATCGGACCACGTATGACCGACAGAGCCTGTCCCTGGCTCGTCGCGTTCGTCCCGGTTCGGAACTTCACGAGCACCTCGCCCGGAACGTAAGGGAGCTCGTCATTCCAAGCCGAGACCACTCGCTCGACCGCCGAGCGTGTCATGAGGAAGGAGTAGGGCATTGGTGGTGCCTGCGCGTGTGTCTGCTTCCCTGCGTCTATCAGCAGAGCAACGGCCAGCAACACGACACCGTGGATCCAAGAATTGCGGCGAGACGTAATCGGAACCTCCTTCGGAGAAGCGTCGATTATAGCGGCGCGGCTTTCCTGTTATGCTGCGCGAGACACGATGCCGCTTCGGCCGGGTGCGCGCCTGAACTCGTATGAGATTGTTGGCTCGCTCGGAGCCGGCGGCATGGGCGAGGTCTACCGTGCCCGCGATACACGACTGCAGCGCGACGTCGCGCGACGCCGCTATTCCTGCCGCATCGCGACCAGCGGATCCACCTGAAGCGCGCGACGCGCCGGCACATAACACGCCAGGCACGCGACGACCAGGAGGGTCAGCACCACTAACGCATACGTGGCCGGGTCGGTCGCTGTAACGCCCCAGAGAGAACTGTCGATGATCCGCGTCAGCGACAACGACGCGACCAGGCCGATCGCTATGCCGGTGCCGATCACCAGCAGGCCGCGCCCCAGGATGCTGGCGAGCACGTCGCGCGCCGTCGCGCCAAAGGCGACGCGGATGCCGATCTCGTTGGTGCGCTGCGAGACCGAATGGCTCATCACGCCGTAGATGCCGACGACGGCGAGCAGGAGGGCGATGCCGCTGAACACGCCGAGCAGGATGACGTACTGACGGAAGCCCTGTGTCTGCTGCGCCGCGAACGCCGAGACCAGCTGCACGTTGTTGATCGCATGCGCAGGGTCGAGTTCCTTGGCGGCGGCCCTGGCGCCAGGAAGCCAGTCCTCCATGCGTGCTCGCGAGCGGACGACCAGCGTCACGCTCTCGAGCCCGAAGGCCGTGATGCCGGCCTGAATGGCCGGCAGCTGCGTGTGCGGAACAAACATCTGCGGCTCGGGGTCGCGGTCGCGCAGGCTGGGCCGGATGTCGGGCACGATGCCGACGATCTGCCGCGGCTGGTCGTTGTAGAACTGAATGGCAATGGTCTGACCGATCGGATCCTCGTTCGGCCAGAACTGCTTCGCCATCGTCTCGTTGATCACGGCGACCGGCGTCGTCGAGAGCGTGTCGCGATCGGTGAATTCGCGTCCGCGAACGACCGGCACACGCAGCACCTTGAAGTAGTCGGCGCCGATCGGCAGCCACCGCGCCCCGGGCATGTCGCGTTGCGATGGCGGCGTGCGTCCCGCGATGGTGAAGGGAAAGCCTCCCGAACCGCCGAGCGGCGTGCTGAGACGCATCGTCGTCACGCCTTCGACGCCGGGCAAGGATGCAATGCGATCGCGGATCTGATTGACCACCGTGTTGATGCGCGGACTCAGTTCGAATTCGAGTGAGCCGATCGGTGTCACGTTGCCGGTCGCATTGAAGAAGCCGCGACCCGTGAACGACATCTGGAGCGTCGTGAGATTCCTCGGGTCGAGACCGGTGTCGACGTTGGTCAGCCTCATCAGGCTGTTGACGAGCAGCCCGGCGCCAGTGAGCAGTACAAGTGCCGTCGAGATCTGCAGCACGACGAACGCGCTGCGCAGCCGCAGCTTGCCTGGCGACGAGGTCGACGAACGGCTCCCGGCTTTGAATGCCGTGGATAGATCGAGGCGCGACGACTGCAGCGCCGGCAGCATGCCGAAGACGATTGCCGTTGCCAGCGACACGACGGCGGTGAAGATCAGAACGGCCGGACTGAGCGACACTTCATTCAACCGCGGCAGCCACTGCGGCAGCCACTTCAACAGTGCGCTCATGCCGAGGGCGACGACAAACAGGCACACGATCGCACCGAGCGACGCGAGCACGAGACTTTCCGTCAGCAGCTGCCGGACGATGCGCCAGCGTTCCGAGCCGATAGCGGCCCGCACGGCCAACTCTCGCTGTCGGGTCATTCCTTGCGCCAGCAGCAGGCCGCCGACGTTGGCGCACGCGATGAGCAGCACCAGGCCAGCGGTACCCTGCAGGATCTGGAACGCGGCGCGGAGATTTCCGCCGACCATCGACTCGTCGAGCGGCACGACGCGAATGCCCCAGCCTTTGTTCTGCGGCGAGACTTCACCGAATTCACGGGCCAGCTGATCGGCTTGCGCCTGCGCCTGCTCGATGGTGATGCCGTCTTTCAGACGCGCGACGACATCACGGTTCCGCGCCGGGCTGTTGCGCCCTCGGCCCGTGGCGCGGAGTGGCACGAAGTAGTCGGACTGCGCATTGGCGAAGTGGAAACCTGGCGGCGTGACGCCGATGATGGTGCTCGGCGAATCGTTGCCGCCGAAATCGGCGACACGAAGGCGCTTGCCGACGATGTCAGGCGTTCCGTCGAATCGGCGCTGCCACAGGTCGTAGCTGATGAGCATCACCTTTTCGGCGTCGCCGTGATCCTCGGCCTGGGTGAACCAGCGGCCCATGATCGGTTTTACGCCGAGCGCCTGCACGGCGTGATAGGTGAGCATCTCGCCGTCCAGCCACTCCGGCCCCGTCGTCAATGCGTCCTCGGGGTCGGCAACGTTACCGGCTACTCCGATGTAGCAGCCTGCCGCGGTGAAGAAGGCTTCCTTCGAGGGAAGGTCGAGGCAGATCGTGGCGTTGAAGCGGCTGCGCTGACCCGGCCGATTCGGCGGCGTCGGCCACATCTGCACCAGCCGATCGGCCTCCGGGTAGGGCAGCGACCGAAGCAGGATGGCGTTCACGAGGCTGAAGACCATCGTGTTGGCGCCGATGCCGAGTGCGAGCGAAATGACGATGATCAGTGTGGTGCCCGGCTGCCGCGCCACGACGCGGGCCGCATAACGTACGTCCTGCAGGACCTCACTCAGGAAGGTCATAGGTCGCATTGAGCCACTCCTCGCATCGATCGGGTCGAGGGCCGTATGTCAATCGGCGTGCCGCCGGATTCCTGAAGGATTTGCCGCGTTTGCGGGTCAGGCTGTCCGCTATCGGGACGATGTGATGTCGAGAGCGGACGCCTCGTCCCGACTTGACTTGCAGTCGCCTTCGACTGATAGTTCGCGCCACGAAACTGTTGCGAGCATACCGAAGGAGCAGGGCATGAGAAAGATTCGCCGCGTCCTGTCGATCGTCCTCGGTGTCGGTCTACTCACCCCAGCCATGGCTGCGGCGCAGGTATCGACGGGGCAAATCAGCGGTCGCGTGACTGATACCTCCGGAGCGGTGCTTCCAGGAGTTTCCGTGGTCGCGACGCACACCGAAACGCAGACCATCCGCACGACAGTGACCAATGAGGTCGGAGTATTCAGCCTTCCGAACCTTCCGGTCGGCCCCTATCGTTTGGAAGCCTCCCTCCAGGGATTTCAAACCTTCGTGCAGTCCGGTATCACGATTCAGGTGAACTCGAATCTTGTCGTCGACCCTTCATTGCGGCTCGGAGACGTCACGGAGACGATCACCGTGCAGGCGCGGCCGTCGGACATCGAGGTCGAAACTCGCCGCATGGGTGTTGGCACCGTGGTCGAACAGGAGCGCATCCTCGAGCTGCCGCTCAACGCGCGGCAGGTCACCGACCTGATCACGCTTTCTGGCGCGGCGGTGCAGGTGCCGAACTCGGTGATCGGCAACATGGTGACCGGAGTCAACATCTCTGTCGCCGGCGGTGGCCGCTGGGGCGTGCAGTACTTGCTCGACGGCGCCATCAACAACAACCGATGGGACGCGACCAACATGCCGTTGCCGTTCCCGGATGCGCTCCAGGAGTTCCGGATCAGCACGAGCGCGCAGGAGGCCGCGGTCGGTCGAGCCTCGGGCGCATCGGTCAATGCCGTGACGAAAGCCGGCACGAACCAGTTCCACGGCAACGCATTCTGGTTCGTGCGCGACACGCGCTTCAATGCGCGCGCGGCGCATGCGGCCACGAAGGACAAGCTCCAGCGGAACCAGCCCGGCTTCTCAATCGGCGGACCGGTCGTCGAGAACAAGTTGTTCTTCTTCACCGGCTACCAGAGCACGGTTCTCGATCAGACGCTGTCCGACACGCTCTCGATCGTGCCAACGGCCGCCATGCTGGCCGGTGACTGGCGGGCGTTCAACCAGTGCCACAGTCCGGCATGGCGTGATGCCGACTTCGTGGACGGCATCGTCGATCCGTCTCGGTACAGCCCGGCCGCCGTACGTCTGGCCGCGCGGCTGCCGCAGGCGGCGGGTCCGCGCGCACAGTGCGGCGAGCTGATCTGGGGCAACCACATCGATCGCCATGACAAACAGACGGTGACGCGCATCGACTATCAGCACAGCGCGAGTCAGTCGTTCTACGGCCGCTACATGGCGACGCTGCACGATCAGCCCGTCACCTTCGACGAGGACAACCTGCTGACCGCGACCGCGGTCGGCAGCGGCTTCCGCGATCGCGCGCACTCGGTGATCTTCGCGAACAACTGGGTGATGAATTCGTCGACGGTGAGCGCGACCCGTTTCGCCTGGAACGCCATCCGCGCACGAAAGCAGGGCGCCAGGTTCTTCAGCCCCGAGGATGTCGGCATCGCGCAGTGGACGTCGGTGCCGGGCCACTTCCCGCTGACGGTGGCTGGAAGCTTCACCTTCGGGTGGGGACCGCTCGCGCTGCGAACGGTCGATCAGAACGCGTATCAGGTCGGCCACGACGTGACGCTCGTGCGCGGCGCGCATCAGTTCGCCGTCGGCGGAACGTGGTCGTACGACAACGTGGTCTCGCTGGCGCATAGCCGGGGCGTCGGCGGCATCAGCATCACCGCGAACAACACCGGGAATGCCCTCGGCGACTTCATGCTCGGACGATTGACCGAGATGCGGCAGTCGATGCCCAGCACCAACAGCCCGTCGCAGCAGTACATCGGCCTCTACGCCCAGGACGCCTGGCGCATGAACGATCGCCTCACGCTGAACTACGGTGTCAGATGGGAGCCGTTCTTCCCGTTCGTGTGGCAGGAGAATCCGTACGGCGGCATACGCGTCTACAACTTCGACGTCGACGCATTCAAGGCAGGTCAGAAGAGCAGTGTGTTTCCGGCCGCGCCGGCTGGGTTCACGTATCCGAGCCAGAACGAGGAAGGGAGTGGCCCGTCAGACTTCGAGGGTCATTCTGCCGTGCAGAGGCGCCTCAACAAGTGGTCTCCACGGGTTGGCATCGGCTGGGATCCGACCGGTTCCGGCCGGACGGCCCTACGCGCCAGTTACGGCATCGCCCACGACGCCGTTGCGCTCGAAGGCCTGCTCAACTCCAACAACGTGTCGCCGTGGGCGGGTGACACCATCCACCGCACGGGCACGCTGGACGACCCGTGGCTCGGCCTCGCGGGCGGCAATCCGTTCCCCTTCGACTGGCAGGTGACGCCGAAGTTCCTCCCCGGCTCGGTGTTCATACCCTTCGATCCAAACCTCGACACGCCGTTCGTGCAATCGTGGAACGGGACCGTCGAGCAGCAGCTCGCCGGTTCGTGGCTCGTGTCGGCGAGCTATATCGGCACGAAGAGCGAACGGCTGTGGAATACGACGGCGATCAACGGCGCGATCTTTCTCACGCCGCAGTCGCATCCGTCGCTGTTCACGGGGCCGGACACCTGCGTGCTCGAGGGTGTGACCTACACGCCGTGCAACAGCACGACGAACATCAATCAACGGCGTGAGCTGCGCTTGTGGGCGGCGCAGAACAACCCGTCGCTGCTCGCTGACGCGGGGCTGTTTGCCAACATCGACGAGTTCAGGTCGGACAGCACGGCCAACTATCACGGGCTGTTGCTGTCTGGGCGCGGATCGATCCGCAACGTGAACGTGGACGCCAACTACACGCTCTCGCGCTGCATGAGCGATCGTGTCGCGCCCGGCATTCCGAACCCGAATGAGACGTTCCATCGCGGACGCGACCGCTCGTACTGCCAGTCGGACCGCCGCCATTACTTCAACCTCGCCGTGGTGGCGAGCGCGCCGCAGTTCCAGCAGCGCGTGTGGAATGCCGTGGCTTCGAACTGGCGTTTCTCGGCGCTCTATCGCGCCAACTCCGGCGCGCCGCTCACGATCTCGTCCGGCGTCGATCGCGCGCTGTCGGGCCTGGCCGGACAGACCGCGGACCAGGTGCTCGACGACGTCTACCAGGATCGGTCGGGCAGTCTGAATACCCAGTACTTCGATCGCGCCGCCTTCGCGCTGCCTGCGCTTGGCAGCTACGGCAGCACGGACTTCTTCTCGGTGCGTGGGCTCGCCACGTGGAGCCTCGACGTCGCCATCTCGCGCATCTTCTCGCTCGGAACGCATCGCATCGAGGCGCGCTGGGAGGTGTTCAACCCGTTCAATGCCGCGATCCCCAACGACCCGGCGACGGCGTTGAGCAGCCCCGCGTTTGGTCGCATCACGACGATGCGCGACCCGCGCATCATGCAGTTCGCGTTGAAGTACGTCTTCTGAGTGATCGCCCGCGCCGCATCCGCCGACTCGCTTGCCAGTATCGCCTTGCGAGTCGCGCGGATGTGGCGGACGCCTTAGCCAGCCGCCCAACGTTCAGCGTTCATCCGCCGTCGAATCCCGCTCGCGGAGTAGCCAGTCCTGATTCGCGCTGCCGTGAGGCGTGTACTGGATGATCCGTGCGCCGTCGTCCAACGAAGCGCCTTCGACGTCCAGCGCCTTGCCGCTGTGCCGGGCGACGATGCGCACGTAGCCCTGCGAGGTCGGCTCGATCGTCCACAGCTGGTTCTCGCCGCCATGCGCCGGCCACTGGATGATTGGTGTCACGTCATCGATCAGCGCCCCAAAGACGTCAAGCACCTGCCCGCTGTGGCGCGCGATGATTCGGACGGCGCCGCCGCCTACCGGCTCGAGCCGCCACTGTTGATTCTCACCACCATGGCAGATCCACTGGATCACCTGCGCCGCGGGTTCGGTCGATGCGCCGAACACGTCCAGACACTTGCCGCTCGCGCGCGACACGATCTCGAAGTGCCGCTCAACGGGTGGGACAGTGTTGGCGACCTTCGCCAGGTAGGCACCCTGGAGCGTGGCGTAGATGCCGCCTGCCTTGGCGACGGCCACACCTCCGATGCGGGAAATGAGGGGTGTTTCCCACAGCAGCGAACCACTGGGGTCGTGCATGGCCAGCGAGCTGCCAATCGCAACGTAGACGCCCCTGGCATCGGCCGCCAGGTCGGTGACGGATCCTCCAACAGGCTGCGACCAGACCTGACTGCGAGCGGCATCGTATCGAATCATGAAATAGATCGAACTGCCGCCCCGTGGAATAGCGCTCCCGGCCAGGTAAATGTTTCCAAGCTCGTCAGCCGCGACGGCGTGATAGTAGGAATGCGAATCAGGCGGGTAGGGGTCAACCCGCGAGTCGTCGGGGGGCCACGATACGGGGGTTCCTGTTTGATCCAGCTCGGAGAGGAACGCGCGATCGAACGACGATGGTGACGGCGCGCGCCTGACGCCGAGCAGGTAGGCGTGTCCTGCGTCGTCAGTAACAAGGTCTTGGTACGTGTTGGGGATGAGCGTCGGGCTCATGAGCCACTGAAACCAGACCTGCGCTCCCTCCGAGTCGTACCTGGTCAGAAAATAACGCGCTCCGCCCCCTGGCGGCGGCATGACCGCGTCCGATGCGGCGCCGAGCAGATAGGTGTTCCCGGCGTCATCTGCCCCGACATGGGAGATTCCCACCGTGCCGAAGCCGGCAAGGCTGAACTGCCGCAGCCACTGCTGGTTTCCCATCGAGTCGTACTTGGCGAGAAGCGCCTGGCCAGCGGTCGAGCCTGCGACATAGACAAAACCCGCAGCGTCGGTGTCTGCAGCGGTGACGCCGTCCGATCCCGACGTGCCAAATTGCCGCACCCAGAGCATGTTGCCGAATGCGTCGAATCTCGCCACGAATGCATCGGCTTCCCCGGCAGAGCTCTCGCCAGCAAAAGTGCCGGACGTGGATCCGCCGACGTAGACGTTGGAAGCGTCGTCAACTGCTACCGCGCTCAGACGGTCGGCGTTACCCGTGCCGACCTGGCGCACCCATTCGAGCGTCTGTGCCCACGTCGAGGATGCAGTTGCCAGGAAGGTCACAAGGGCGACGATCAGGTGCGAGAGCCGAGAAGTGATGTTCATAGAGTCCCCACGAATTGATGAAACGTTTCGCGCAATCGATCGCTTCAGCAATCCTCGCACCTTTCGCGTATCGCTCCATGACTGGTGCGCCTGTTGTCAGTGTGTCTGCCGGTGCGGAAATATTCGTGGCGTCGAGAAAGACTCTGCGCGATTCTTTGCTATGAGCTCCTACCTGTAGCCTCCGCTCCTGGCGGTTCGGTGAATGGTTCCACAGGTATACGCTCGTAACGCACCTCGAGGATCTGCAGGTGCTCGGTACCGCCTGGGGCGCGCAGGATGACCCGGTCGCCGGGTCCCGATTTCATCAGCGCCCGCGCCAATGGCGATACCCAGCTGATCTGGTTGCGATCCAGATCGACTTCGTCGACGCCGACGATGCTCACCACTCGCTCCGTGCCAGCGGCGTTGGCGTAGCGAACGGTTGCTCCGAAGAATACCTGAGTGGCCGCCCGCCCACCTCTCGGAGCTTGCGGGTCCACCACTTCGGCGGCGTCGATGCGTTTCGTGAGAAAGCGAATCCGCCGATCGATCTGGCGCAACCGCCGCTTGCCGTACTGATAGTCGGCGTTCTCACTGCGGTCGCCGTTGCTGGCGGCCCAGGCCACGACCTGGGTGACGGCGGGTCGCTCCCGGGTGAGCAGGAAACGATGCTCGTCCTTGAGGCGCTGCAGGCCGCTCGGCGTGATGTAGTTCTTGAGCGGCGCCGGTTTACCGGCGTTATGGTCGTGCTCGCCCCGGTCGCTGGGTTTCCTGGTGAATCCCCTGTTCATGCGCCGCTGGCGATTTTACCGGGAGTTCAGCACTGCTTTTGCAAAAGCGGGCGACTGTGTTGATATACCTCTCGTGTCGCCCCCCACTTTGATGCTTGACACTCATCCTGTGACCTAAATGGATTTAGGACTCGGATTGGCCCGCGTCGCCCGGCAGATGACGGGCAGGTTCACATTTCGCAAGCGACTGCCGGCGGAGTTCGGCGCCGCGCGCATCCACGTAACGACAC
>Ga0075421_100013378_pt1 | contig 10229 bp, 7 predicted proteins | sample SoiMetdeltSBSDD5_FD_75292 | JGI IMG/M metagenome (GOLD analysis project Ga0075421, IMG submission 75292) | Bulk soil microbial communities from a Populus tree surrounding site in Tennessee, USA - Soil MetaG P. deltoides SBSDD5 | ecosystem: Environmental > Terrestrial > Soil > Tree plantation... | reverse complement strand
CACCGCGTTCCAGAGCGGTGTCGGTCCCGCGTCCTGGAGCTCGGTGTCGAGGATGTCGAGCATCTCGGTCTTGTTGGACGTGAAGTCGCGCGGGTCGAGCTGAATCCGTTGAGCGAAGCTCCCGATGCGCACCTTGTCGGCCGGCAGCAGCTGGCGGATGAATTCCTTCGCCGCGTCGCGTACGAGATCGAAGTTGTCTTCCATGCTGCCGCTGCGATCGAGGAGCACGACGACAGTGATCGGCTGGATTTCGTTGGCGAACACCGTGAGGTCCTGGCGCCTGCCGTTGTCGTCGATCGCGAAGTCGGCTTGCGTGAGATCGGGAATCAGTCGGCCACCGGGATCGGTGACGGTGGCGTAGACGGCCACGGTGCGATTGCCGGCTTTGAACGTCGAATTCTGAAGAGCGGTCAGCCCTCCTGCGGAAAGACAGAGAAAGCCAAGGAGAGCGATCGATCGTCTGAGCATGCTGTACCGGGGAGCAAAGAAACTGCCACTCCTCGACTCGCTTCCCTCGCCAGAGCAGGCTGAAACCCCCCGGAAATGGCGAGGGCGTGTTGTGAAAAATTCGCGATTGTAGTCATCATTGTACAGCGGAGACCGTTGCGGATGACAATTGTCACGAAAATGACTCGACTGATCGGGGCCTGGGTCGCCGGACTGCTGGCGGTTGGTGGGCTATCGGCGGCGTGCGGTGGGAGCCCCACCAAGCCAACGCCCTCGAACGCCGTCCCCTCGACCAACGTGTTCAGCGCCACGCTCTCGCCAGGCGGCAAGATCTTCTACACGCCAATCATCACCGAGGCGTCCGACGTCACCATGACGCTCGTCAGCGTCACGGCGGTCGGCGGAAATGTCGCGTTGCAGACGAGAATCGGCCTCGCGTACGGCGTTCCCGACGAAGCCGATCCCGCGAACACCTGCAACCGCACGAACCAGACGACAGCGACCCCGTCGCTGCTGACGCAGTTCAGGGTGACCTCGACGGCGGTGTCTCACTGCGTTGAAGTGTTCGACCCCGGCGGCCTCACGAGCGATGTCGTATTTGCCGTGCGGGTCATCATCACGCCGGTGCTGTTCAAGCCGCCGACGCCGGCCGCAACCGCGGGAACCGATACGTTCACCGGACTGCTCCCGGTTGGCAGCACCGCGTCGCGAGCCTTCACCACCGCGCAGGCCGGCCCGATCACCGTCACGCTCACCAGCGCCGGCCCGCCAGCCAACGTCCGCGTCGGTCTTGGCCTCGGCGTGCCGAAAGCGGACAACTCCAGCTGTTATGTCACGACGACCGTCATGACGACGGCCGGATCGGCGCCGCAGATTTCAATGCCCGTCGAGCCCGGTTCATACTGCGTGCGCGTGTTCGACCCGGGCACGATGACGGCCGCCATTTCGTTTACGACGACGGCGGCTCATCCGTAGACGGCTGTAATTGAGAATTAAGAATTAGAAATTAAAAAAAGAGGGGTAATTCCCCGGGACTCTGCATAAGCGCATAAGCCGAAGATGCCACTCCTGTTTCCAATTTCAATGACGGTGGCCGGGGCGTCTCACAACGCTCATACGGGAGGCTGGATGAAACCGCTTGAACTCACGGGCGCTGTGGCTCTGGTCATCTTTGTGGCACCGTCGCTTGCTGCAGACGATGGGGCCAGTCTTTACAAACAGCTGTGCGCGTCGTGCCACGACGCGGGCACCGATCGCGCCCCGAGCCGTGAGGCGTTACAGGCGATGTCGCCCGAGCGGATCCTCTCTGCGCTCGAAGGCGGAGCGATGCTGTCGATGGCCGCCGGCCGCACCGGCGTGGAGCGTCGCGCCATCGCTGAATTCGTCGCCGGCAAGCCGTTCTCGCAACCGCAGAGCGCCACGCCGTCACCCCAGGCGATGTGCCGCGGCGGAACGAGTACTTTGGGCAACCCGTTGGGCGGGTCCCGCTGGAACGCGTGGGGCGCGAACACGTCGAACACTCGCTATCAGGACCGAGCGGGATTCAACGCCGCCGACGTCCCGCGACTGAAGTTGAAATGGGCGTTCGGTCTCCCGGGCGAGCTCAGCGCCGATGGACAGCCCACGATTTCCGGCGGCCGCGTGTACTTCGGGACGCAGAGCGGCGGCGTGTATTCGCTCAACGCCGCGACCGGCTGCGTTCACTGGTTTTTCCAGGCTGCAGCCGCTGTGCGCGCGGCCGTGGTCGTCGGAAGAGTGACGACGAGCGCCGGGGCGCGCTACGCCGCGTTCATCGGCGACCGCGCCGCCAACGTGTATGCGGTCGACGCAGCGACCGGTGCGCTCTTGTGGAAAACGAAAGCGGACGAGCACGCGTTCGCCAGGGTCACGGCGTCTCCAACGTTCTACAACGGCCGGCTCTACGTGGGCGTGGCCTCGGGCGAAGAAACCGCAGGCGCCATGGCCGATTACGAGTGCTGCAGGTTTCGCGGGAGCGTGGTTGCATTGAACGGCGCAACCGGCGCGCGCGTGTGGAAGACCTACACGATCGCTGAAGACTCGCAGCCGAGGACAAAGAGCAAGGCGGGCACGCAGCTCTGGGGTCCATCGGGAGCGCCGATCTGGTCGAGTCCGGCGATCGACGCCACGCGGAACGCCGTCTATGTCACCACCGGCAACAACTACAGCGCCCCCGCCACGGAGACGAGCGACGCGTTCATGGCGTTCGATCTGGCGACGGGCAGAGTGTTGTGGTCCCGGCAAGTGACCACGGCGGACGATTGGAACACGTCGTGCCGTCTCGACGGCCTCAATTGCACGAACGCCGATGCGCCCGATTTCGATTTCGCCTCGCCGCCCATTCTCGTCACGCTCGCCAACGGCCGCCGCGCGCTGGTGGCGGGTCAGAAATCTGGCGTGGTCCACGCCGTCGATCCCGATCGTCGAGGTCAAATCCTGTGGCAGGAACGCGTCGGCAAAGGCGGGATCAACGGCGGCGTGCAGTGGGGCTCGGCCGCCGATCAGTCCAACGTCTACGTCGCGCTCTCCGACCTCGGACGGGTCAACGTGCCAAACAGCCAGGCGACTGTTCCGGATCCCAAAACAGGCGGGGGCATGTTCGCGATCCGTCTCGACAACGGTCAGCGCGTCTGGTACACGCCGCCGCCGCCGTGCGGCGGAACGGTCGCGCGTTGCAGCCCCGCGCAATCTGCGGCGGTCAGTGCCATCCCCGGCGTGGTTTTTTCGGGATCGGTGGACGGACACATCCGCGGCTATTCCACGACCGACGGCACGATCCTGTGGGACTTCGATACGGTGCGTGCGTATGACACCGTCAACGGCGTCGCCGGACGCGGTGGATCGCTCAACGTCGCAGGACCGGCGATCAGCGACGGGACGCTCGTCGTCAACTCGGGGTATGTCTCGAACGGGATGCCTGGTAACGTTTTGCTGGCGTTCACGGTCGACGGCAAGTAGCAGAAAAAAAGTCGGGCGGGTCAGAACAAAACAGGACCCGCCCACGAGACCTACCTGACCCACCAGACCTACCTGACCTACCAGACCCACCTGACCTACCGTTTATCCGCGTCTGCCGAATCGGGCTTCGAGAGCAGCCGGGCGATCATCGCGCTCGCCAGCGCGCCGCTGCCGTTGCCGTCACCCGACACGGCAATGTCGGGCACGAGCTTCACTTTGTTCTCGCCGAGGATGCCGGCCAGCTGCATGGCCGTGTAGCCGCCGGCGCCAACCGCCTCGATACCCTGACGATACGCGTCAGCTTTCGCGGCGCCTACCGCGCGAATCGACGCAGCCTCACCGTCGCCTCTCGTCCGCACCGCGGCGGCCTCGCCTTCCGCACGCAGCCGGACGGCGTTGGCCTCGCCTTTGGCCGTCTCCGCCGCGGCGAGCGCGTTCTGGCTCGCGACGCGCACCATCTGCTCGGAGCGCACGACTTCACCCTGCAGGTTCGCCACGGCCGTCTCGCGCTCCAGCGCCTGGCGCTTCACCTGCGCCTCGCGCTGCGCGTCGTAGGTCCGCTCGAGCTCCCCCGCGATCTTGCGGTCGGTCTGCGTCTTCATCAGATCGGCCGGCGGCGCGATGTCGCCGATCAGCGTATCGATGCACTCGACGTCGTACGCTTCGATCGCCCGCTTGATGTTCTCGAACGCCTCCCTCTGCCGCTCCGAACGCGCCCACAGGAAGTCGAGGACCGTCACCTGCTGGGCCGAGTTGCGGAAGTAGTTGCCCACGGTCGGCTGCAGCACGTGGTCGACCAGGTTCTGCATCGAGCCGACGCGCGAGATCACCCGCGGCGCGTTCTTCATGCCGATGTGAATGATCTGCGACACGTCGAGACTGAACGAGAAGCCGTCCTTCGACCGCACCAGGATCGACGAGAGCCGCTCGTCGTAATGGTGCGCCTCGGTCCGCTGCGCCCAGTTCAGCACGATGTTGGTGGTCGGCACGAGCTCGACTTTCATCACCCGGATGTTGATCGGGTGCTTGCCGGGGAGCAGCGGCTCGACCCACACGCCCTTGCGACCGCGCTCCACCAGGTCGCCGTGCGTGAACGCGTCGCCCGAGACGTCGAGGTGCTCGCGGCCGACGTAGCTCACGACCACGCCGACGTAGCCGATCGGGATTTCGGTCAGCGGCACCTGCTCCACCTGCACGAGCCACGGGTTCAGGTTCCACGAACCCGACATCAGCACCTCGTCCTGCAGTCCGCGAGAGCCGCCGGCGTCGACGAACGCCTGGCCGCGCTGGAAGCTCTCGTGCCCCTGCACCACCGGGCCGGCGAGATCGCCGGCCGGAATCGGCTTGCCGTCGAGCATCATCACGATGCCGACGCGGTCCGGCGACACCTGATACACGTGCAGCTCGGGCGGCGCCATGCCGTGCATCTTCGCGGTCGCCGTGGTGACGACCTCGAAGAGCGCCGGGTTGATGCGGTAGGTGCCCGCCGTCAGGAACGCGATCTGACGGCCGCGCTCGCCGTGGCCGCGCAGAAACGCGTCCGCGTTCTGGAAGTTGTCACAGCGCACCGCACGCGCCAGCACCCGCTCCGCGGGAATCGCCTCGCCGTCGGCGGCGACCACCAGCGCAATCTCGCCCGGCTGCACGACGATGACCGGCACCTTCTCGACTTTGTACCGCCACGGCCAGTAGCCGAAGTGCCAGCCCGGCGCCAGCATCGCGGCCTGGTAGCCCGCTTCGCCGTCGAGCGCGATGAAGCGACCCGAGCCGAGGGATCGGCCGAACCGCTTGATGACGAGCCCTGACTGGCTCTCGCCAATCACCCGGACGCTCGACAGCAGCACGGCAATCACCACGATGGTCACGCCGTACAGGAGCAACTCCAGAGAGACGTTGTTCCAGAGGGTCGTCCACAGAGTCATGCGCGTCTCCTTTTTCAATGGCGCGCGGGGCCTCCAACCTTGGCTCGACTGACCCCGTGCTGAGGCGCTACGGGTGCATCGGGCGCGCCAGCGGATCAGCTTCACAATCAGGCCTGATTTTGCGGCCATGACTGCGATAACGTGATTGTATTCATGTCATCACAGTGATTAAATCACGTTCAATGGCCGCGATTGATTGGCGCGGTCCGGCGCCGCCGGCGCCGGTTCGCGAGGGGTTCAAGCGCGCAAAGATCGAGCTGCGGCAGGCCTCCGAGCACACCGCCGAGACGCCGATCGTCGTCTTCACCGCTTCCGATCGCATGCCGGCCGTCCGCGATCGCCGATGGATCTGGTTGTGCGACCGACTGGTGGACGATGCGGTGGGCGTCGATGCGGTGCTGCGGGGCGCGTACGCCGTGATCTCGATGCGGTCGCCCGACGCCGTCACCGATCTCCTCGCTCGGATCCAGGAACTGCTCTTTCCCGAACCCGTCCTGCAGCCCCCTCCCCACATCGTCGTGGAGAGCGCCGCCTCGCAGCGCGTGCTGGCGCGAATCGCGCGCGTGGCGCCGACCTCGATGTCCGTGCTCCTTACCGGTGAGACCGGTACAGGCAAGGAAGTCATGGCGCGGCTCATTCACGCCTGGTCGGCGCGGGAGAGGAAGCCCTTCATCCCGATCAACTGCGCTGCGATTCCGAACGAGCTGATGGAGGCCGAGCTGTTCGGCTACGCGCGCGGGGCGTTCTCGGGCGCGGTGCAGAAATACGACGGCCAGCTGATGGCGGCTGAAGGCGGCACCGTGTTCCTCGACGAGATCGACGACACACCGCTCGAGACGCAGGTCAAGCTGCTGCGCGTACTCGAGGATCACGTGGTGAACCGGCTCGGCGAAAACGTCTGGCACGCCGTCGACTTCCGGCTGCTGGCGGCAACCAATCGCGATCTCCGGCCGCTGATCGACGCCGGGCTGTTCGGCGCCGACCTCTACGCGCGGTTGGCCATCGCGACGATCCATCTGGCGCCGCTCAGAGATCGCCCCGAGGACCTGCCATCGCTGGCGCGGCATTTCGCCGTGCGCTTCGCGGCCGAGCAGCAGCGTCCGGCAGTCGATATCACCTCACAGGCGCTTCGTGCGCTGACCGCGTATCCGTGGCCGGGGAACATCCGCGAGCTGCGCAATGTGATTTACGAAACGCTGGTTTACAAACGGTCGGGGACGTCGATTCTGCTCGCCGATTTGCCGCGACGGGTTCTGCGGCGCGGGACCGAACGTCGTCTCTCGCTCGATCGATCGGCGCTGGGCGCGAAAATCGATCGCGGCGTGATGAATCTCAAAGATGAAGTCGCGGCGCTCGAGCGTGTGGCGATCGAGGAAGCGCTCCGGCGCTCGGGCGGCAACGCGGCGCAGGCGGCGCGGCTTCTCGGCCAGGTCGGCCGTGGCGCCGCGCGCGATCCCGGCGGCACGCTGCGCGCGATGATCCGGCGACTCGCCGCTTCAGGCAAATCCCGTACGTAGGCCGTACGTAGGCCCGAGCTTTAGCTCGGGCGTCGCCATGGCAATTGGCTTCTTCGTTGAAGCCGTTGTCACCGCCGCGTGTGCAGCACGCCCGAACTGAAGGTCGGGCCTACGTACGGCCTGGGTACTACGGACGCCCGAGCTAAAGCTCGGGCCTACGTACTGATCGTCAGGGACTACGTACCGATCGTCAGGGACGCCGGGTGGGCGCCGTGGGATGCGTGGCTCCACGCGGCGCAAACGTGAAGGACAGGCCACCGGTCAGCATGAACGACGTGCCCGAGCCGTCGGCGTGCGACAGCGTGCGCCCGGTGCCCGCAAATGCGGCAACGACCGGGGTCAGAAAGTACGCGGCCGAGACGCTGACGTCCGATCGACTTTTCGCCAGACCGAGCGCATCGGCGAGGGTGTCGTCCTTCAGCGAACGCGTGTAGGTCAGCGCGGTCGTCAGCAGCAGTTTCTCGCGGGCCGGTACTTCCACGGCGCCGCTGCCGAAGACGGCGCCGCGCGAGAAGAATCCGGTCGAGCCAAAGACCCGGACCTTCCCGGGACGAAACTCGGCATTGACCGGCAAGCCCCAGGAAAAGCGATCGGTGCCCGGTACCGGATCCTGAATGACCTCGACGATCGGCGTCATCGACAGCCGCACCGCGTTCGCCCGGTCGCCCACGCTCCGCAACGCGATCTTGAAATTCGCGTAGATGTCGCCGAGTCCGCCCGCGTGGGTGCCGTCCGGAAAGCTCATTGAGTAGCGCGGGACGGTGATGCCGAACTGCACGCGGCGGCTGAGCCCGATGCTGGCGTCGGCGACGGGAAAATCGCTCTGATTGCCACCGGCCGAGCGATAGTGGCCAAACGACAACGCCAGCCACGTCGTACCCGGATCGACCAGAGAGGCATCGTCGAGCCAGGAACCAAACTGGCGGAATCCGCCAGGGCCGGCGGCGGCTATCGATGCCGTTGTCGATGCCGTGGCCGAAGGAGTCGTTCCTTTGTGGCCGAGGCCTTTGCCCTTGCCTTGTGCAAAAGCACCGGACGCCGCGACCAGGATGGCGGTCGCGGCGGCCGATGCGCGAACGAACGATCGAATCGCAGTCGACGACATCGCGGCTACTTCGTCTTCTTGGTCTTGGTCGACGTCGGCGTCGTGCTCGCGCTGGTCGTCGTCGTCGTGTGCTCGCCGACCTCGATCTCGGCCTGTGTCGTCGCCTTCTGCGCCTCCGCGGTCGCGTTCACGTCACCACGGATATCGTGAATCGCCTGGCCCAGGCTCATCGTCGCCGGCGTCGTGGTCGTGCCGGTTCCAGTGCCGCCGGTCGGCGTTCCGGTCAGCGGAATGCCAGTCATCCGGAGCTTGAGTTGTGCGAAATCGATGCCCAGATTCTGCGAGACGTTGATGGCCGCATTGAACTGGCCGAAGTTCTTGAAGCCGGCAGTCGCCAGATTCAAGTCGGTGTTCGCGGGCAGCACGTTCTTCGCTTTCTGCAGCAGATTCGGCTTCGTCACCAGCTTCTCGGAAACCGCGTTGGTCGGCTTCCAGGTCGTCGTTGTCGTCGAGGTCGTATTCGTCGACGATGTCGTGGTCGTCGAAGTCGACGTCGGCGAGGTGGCCGTGGAAGCCGTCGTCGTTGCCGGCTGCTTCTTGGCCTGACCAGGGGCGGTCGACTTCGGCGGCTTCGTCGATTTCGCAGTCGTCGTCTTCGTCGACGGGCCCTTCGCTTTGGTTGACGAAGCGCCCTGAACCTTGGCGGGTTTCGGCGCCGTGCTCTTTGGTCCCGTCGAACTTGTCTTGGGACCGTGCGACTTCGGACCAGGTCCCGCTGTCGCGAGCGTCGAGCTCAGGACGAGCGCGACGAATGCAGTCGACAGACCGAGAGCCAGTTTCAGCGTTCGCATAGTTCCTCCAGCGGGACGCTAATGAGCAATCGGCGTTCCGGTACGGTTGAGGGGCTTCCCCAGGTAAATCAACGAGTTACAGAGTGGGGTCAGGCCTCAGGCGTGTGGCTGCCGACACGGAACTGTAACTTTTACGCGGGCGTGCAATCGTGCGCAGCGGCGGCTACCTGCGGCCGCGAACGTCCCGGAAGAACTCGCGTACGTCGTTGACCAGCAGATCGGGCTGTTCGAGCGCCGCAAAGTGTCCGCCCTTCGGCATGGGCGTGAGACGCACGAGGTTGTAGCGCGCTTCGAGCGAGGCGCGAGGCGACCAGATGATTTCTTTCGGGAATTCCGCGCAGGCCGTCGGCACCGTGATCTTCCCGGGGTTCGGCGGGCTCGTCGGGTGCCGCGACTCGTAGTAGAGCCGCGCCGATGAAGCGGCGGTTTCGGTGACCCAATAGAGCGTGATATTCGTCAGGAGCTCGTCCTTGGTGAAGATCTTCTCGGGGTTGCCGTCGCAATCGCACCACGTCCGGAATTTCTCGACGATCCACGCGGCCAGTCCGACCGGTGAGTCGTTCAACGCAAAGCCAAGCGTCTGCGGCTTCGTCCCCTGAATCTGCTGGTAACCGGTTTCCTCGTTCTGAAACGCCTGACGGACTTTCTGACGTGCGAGCTCCGCTTCCGTCAGCTTCGCATCGGGCGGCGGCGCGGTGCCGAAACACATGTTGAGGTGGAGTCCCGCCACGTGCGCCGAATCGATCGCCGCAAGCTGCGTGTTGATGATCGCGCCCCAGTCGCCACCCTGGGCGCCGTACCGCTGATAGCCGAGGCGCGCCATCAGTTTCGATTCCATCAACGCCACACGCGCCGGGTCGTAGCCGGGCGCCGACGGCTTGTCTGAAAACGCGTACCCCGGAATCGACGGCATCACCACATCGAATGCGTCCTCTGCCCTGCCACCATGCGCAACCGGATCGGTCAGCGGACCGATGATCTTGGTGAACTCGACGACCGAACCGGGCCAGCCGTGGGTGACGAGCAGTGGAAATGCATTCGGCAATTTCGATTTGCGGTGGATGAAGTGGATGTTCAGGCCGTCGATGTTCGTCGTGAACTGCTCGAACTGATTCAGCTTGCGCTCCTGGGCGCGCCAGTCGAACTTGTCCCGCCAGTAGGCAATCAGTTCTTTGAGGTAAGCGAGGTCGGTTCCGTAGGTCCAGTCGCCCTGAAGGGGCGGCGCGAATCGCGCGCGCTGCAGCCTGGCCTTGAGATCCGCCAGCGTCGCGTCGGGCACGCGGATCGTGAACGGCACCACTCTCGTGTCCGACGTCTGTGCCGCCGGCTGCGCGCGATAGCTGGTCAGCGCGACACCGATCAGAACGACAACGATGGATAACTTTTTCAATGTCATGAGGCTGGCCAACATTTTTTCACTGGCGTTGGGGCCCCACCCCCAACGCGAACTGACGCTGATGGCTCACGCGCA
>Ga0075421_100013376_pt1 | contig 10230 bp, 9 predicted proteins | sample SoiMetdeltSBSDD5_FD_75292 | JGI IMG/M metagenome (GOLD analysis project Ga0075421, IMG submission 75292) | Bulk soil microbial communities from a Populus tree surrounding site in Tennessee, USA - Soil MetaG P. deltoides SBSDD5 | ecosystem: Environmental > Terrestrial > Soil > Tree plantation... | reverse complement strand
TGGTCACTCCGCAGGCATTCAACGCGCTTCTGAAGATCGTCGAGGAGCCACCCGAACATCTGATCTTCGTGTTCGCGACCACCGAACCGGAGAAGGTGCTGCCCACCATTCGGTCGCGCACCCATCACTACCCGTTCCGGCTGCTGGCCCCGCGGACCATGCGGTCGCTGCTGGAACGCATCTGCGCCTCGGAGGACGTGACGGTCGACGACGCCGTGTACCCGTTGGTCATTCGCGCCGGGGGTGGGTCGCCGCGCGACACCCTGTCCGTGCTGGATCAGCTGCTGGCCGGTGCCGAAGGAAACCGGGTGGACTATCAGCGGGCGTTGTCATTGCTCGGCGCGACGGACGTGGCGCTGATCGACGTCGCCGTGGACGCGTTGGCCGCTGGGGACGCCGCGGCGCTCTTCAGTGCGGTCGAGGCGGTGATCGACGCCGGGCACGACCCGCGACGGTTCGCCACCGACCTGCTGGAGCGTTTCCGCGATCTGATCGTGCTGCAGTCGGTGCCCGACGCGATCGCCCGCGGCGTGGTCGACGGGCCCGAGGATGTGCTGGAGCGAATGCGCGACCAGGCCACGCGGATCGGCACCGCGACGCTGACCCGGTATGCCGAGGTGGTGCACGCCGGGCTGGGCGAGATGCGCGGCGCCACCGCGCCGCGGCTGCTGCTCGAGGTGGTGTGCGCGCGGCTGCTGCTGCCCTCTGCCAGCGACACCGAATCGGCGCTGCTGCAGCGTGTCGAGCGCATCGAGACGCGGCTCGACATGTCCATTCCGGCCGGCGAGGGTGCCGCGTCGGCGCCAGATGCGCCGCCAAAGCAGTACGCCCGCAAGAGCAGGACTGAGCCGACTCCCAAAGCCGTGCCGAAGCCGGAACCCGCGCCGCAGCCCAAGGTCGAGGCCGAACCGGCACCGCCTGCGCCCGAGCCGCCGCCGTCACCGCCTCCGGTCCGGGCGCCGTCCGACCCAGCAGTGGAGGCTCCGGCCGCGACTGTGCCTTCGATGGGGGGCGAGCCCAATGCGGCCGCGGTGCGCAGCATGTGGACCACCGTGCGTGAGAAGGTCCGCCGGCGCAGCCGTACCATCGACGTGATGCTGGCAGGCGCGATCGTCCGCGCCGTCGAGGGCGACACTCTGGTGCTCAGCCACGAGTCGGCGCCGTTGGCCAAACGGCTTGTGGAGCAACGCAATGCCGACGTCATCCGCGAGGCGCTCAAGGACGCGCTCGGCGTGGACTGGAAGATCCGGTGCGAAGTCGGAACTGCCGCCGCCGCGCCTCCCGCACCCGAGCCCGACGATCCCGTCGTATCCGCGCCGCCACAGCGCGACGAGGACGAAGAGGACATGCTGGCCGAGGCTGGCAACGACAGTTCGGAGGTCCAGCGCCGCGACCCGGAGGAAGCGGCGCTGGAGCTCCTTCAGAACGAGCTCGGCGCCCGTCGCATCGACGGCGGCTGAGCCCTAGGGTTATTCGCCGCAACAGCCACCTTTGACCGAAGGTGCGGTCTCGACGCTACTTCGGAACGGGGCCGGCGGATGCACGGCCGTCCCGCCGAACGGGTAACCCACCACCAGTCGGTGGCCATCTACCGCGGCGACCCGGCTGTCGGGCAGCGCAACGCTCGCAGGCGGCACGTCGGCGTACCGGGATTCCGCAACGGCCGCAGTCGAAATGGACATCACGGACGGCGCCGGACGCGCCTCCAGACGGTCACCGACTAGTTCGAGTGTCGATGCCTTGCCGTTCAAGTCGACCGTACTGGTCGGCAGGAGCCACTGTTGTTTGATCGAGGTGTGCTCCAATGAGCCGTCGAGGTCATGCTCGATGCGCAGCTCGGTGCGGCCGTCGGTGATGACCTCGATCGCGATCGTCTCATTCGACTCCGCCGAGAAGGATGCGAGCCGCCGAGTCGGTGCACCCTGCTGAACGCCGTGAATTTGGAGCTGCATTCGACCCGGCGCCTTCTCGACGTAGACCGTCCAGTGCCGCAGGGGATCGTGACCGTAGTCGAAGTCGGGAGGGTCGACCAGCCACCGGACATCCTCAAAGCGCTCGACGAGCATCATGCAGTTGGCTTTCATCGCAATGAGTTCGGCCGGGGTCGGCTGTGCGGGCGGGGCCGGAACGTGGTCGATCTCGAACCGGGCGATACCTGCGCTCGTATGGAGGAAAACATGTCCCGCAGGCAGCGGAAGGAAGTGGCTTCCGACGTGCAGTCCCGGCCCGGTGTAGGCCCACAGATCGCCGATGACCGATACGTACTGGTCAATCACAGCGGGCCCCGGCCAATCGATCGTCCAATGCGCCGACGGCACAACCCAACTGGTGTCGTATACGGCGACCTCTTTGCCGAACAGCTTCTCGGTGTTCAGCACTTCAACGTTATCGGTGATGTGGATGCGGGGCAGCTCGAAGGAGGCATGCCAGCCCTGGTTACAGTTGTAGCCGCTCGACCACGTCCCTTTCAGGGTGGCTCCGTTCGGCGGCCAGAAGCTGCAAGAGTGATCGATCAAGCTGAGCGGCAATAGATTCAACTCTCCGCCGAAGGTAACCCCGTCAGCTGCCGAGGCCCCGTGCTGCATCGTCGCTCCAGCCTTGGCGAGGGCGCCGAGATTGAGATCGACTTCCAGAGAATGAATCGTGAAGTTGTCTCCGCTCCCGATGGTCTTGAACCCCTTTCCACCGCTCTGGCCCGTGACACCCTCACCCACACCGTCGTCAACCTTGCCGCCGACGATCGCGTAACTGCCAAGGCCGACACCGATTCCGATGATGGGGTTGACGAAGAAGGCGACCAGCGTCACGACGCCGAGGTTGTTCAGCCAGCACTTGAAGGTGGTGCCGTCGTCCGCTTGCGCGCTGATCTCCAGATAGAAGGTCAGCTTGCTACTTGCGGCGTCGGGCACCGGCAGCAGCGTGGTGTGAACCGTAAGGCTGACGTCCTCATCGCCACACGCCTTGTGCTTTGTCAGCCGGTAACTTCCGCTGGCCCCCCAGCCGTTGAGGTCTACTGCCCACGGAGGCCCGCCCGGCCACCCGATCGCGGTCGGACCCCACGTCACAGAGGGCGGTTGAATCAACGTCGCGCCGCCGGGAGGCGCGGGTGTCACCGAATCCATCAATGCTGTGAGCAGCAGTTCGGTGAACACTTCGGGTGACACGCGAAGCAGCCACTTGTCGCCGAATTGGACCAACCGTTCCGCCGCCGGCAGGAAGACGTTCTGTCCTGCTGTGGCGACTCGCAGAGTTGCGGCAGCCGCCGACAGCACCACCGCCGAGCCGGTGATCGGAATGTCAGAGAAGATGTCAGGCAGCGGAATCTGCAATGTTCCCAACGGTTGACGTCCCCACCGGGGCGACGCGGGATCATCGAAACGCCCGGTGACCGGCCGCCCTTGAACGTCAATTCGAATGAGATCGGCGATCAGTAGATGCTGGCCCTTGCCGACGGGCACGAAGGTCAGCTTCCCCGGGATGGGTACCAACGATATGTACACCCATGCGACGGCCTGGGTTACGGTCTTGGCGTTCGCGTCGGCCTCCAACTCGGCAACCGACGCATGGCCGATCTTCACATCCACCTTTGCGGCGACGACGCCTGGCGGCGGTGCAAGATCGGGTGGGGCGTTCCCCAGCGTGACGTTTGTGCAGTCGAAGCTGCGCACCAGCCGATCGTTTCCCAGCACCTCGAAGGTTGGGTCGGGGATCGGCGACTGCTTGACGAGAAACGTTGCAAGTGACAGGAATTCGGTTCGACTGAGTTCGATCTCGATCAGGCCCATGATGCACGTCCGTGGCTCAGGACCTGGCGCGCACGGTCGCTCGGTGCTCGAGTTTGGCGAGCAGTTCAGACACGGCGACGCCGATGACTTCTTCACTGGAACCGAGGGCATCGTCGATCGCTGTGATCAGCTCCTGGTTTTGTGTCCTGGCCTGAATTTCGGCGCCGAGTTCTCGCGCGCGGTTGAACAGATCCTCGGAAACGACCGTCCCGCTCGCGTCCGCCTTGCCCTCTTCTGAGAGTGCCCGCGCGGCGACCCAGGCAATATCCACGACCAGTCGGGACACCTTGGCCTTGAGGTCTGGTTCGGCCTCGAGCACTCGCCCCACCTCGTCGGTGAACTTGCGGTCAAGCAGATCGAGCTTGTTCAGCAGCCGGGACCGACGGGTCCGTCGATTCACCTCGCAGATCGGAAAGATCATCAGCCTCGCGCCCACTGCGCGCGCGCTGAACGGGTTGGCTTCGTTGTCGATCTGGGCGTGATCGTCGAACACCAAGGCGGACACGCGGTGGCCGGCATCCGGGCTGTACGGGCGGTAAGTACCGCCCACTAGCATGCACTGATTGTAGGATTCCTTGCTGGTGACCGGATAGGTGTTCCCTGACTGGTCGGTGCAAGTGCCGTCGTACGAGTTAGTTGATGGCATTTCAAAACCCCCTCTTGGCAGAATGCCGTGATGACTGTTTCGCCTTGAGCGCGCGGAACGACACCATGGTGATCCGGCCGAGTGGCTGGGGGCACGCGTAGTCGACTACCCGATCCCGGGGTAGTCGACTACTCGATTGTGGTGTTGGTTTGCTCTAGGGCGTCCACCACGGCCGCAGCGGCAGGTTGCCGTCGCCGCCATGGGAATCGAGCTTGACCGCCAGAACCTGGTGCAGCTGAACGACATTCGTCTCGAAGCCCACGCGTGAGCCGGCCATGTACAGGCCCCACACCTTCGCTGTGGGCAGCCCGACCTCCTCGACGGCCTCATCCCAGTGCTCGACGAGGTTGCGGCACCAGTCACGCAGCGTCAGCGCGTAGTGGTGACGGAGGTTCTCCTCGTGCACCACCTCAAGGCCGACGTCCTGTGCCTCGCTGATGATGCGGCCTGAGCCCGTGAGCTCGCCGTCGGGGAACACGTAACGGTCGATGAAACCGCCTGCGCTGGCCCCGGTTCGGTTGTCGTGGCGGGTGATGCAGTGGTTGAGCAGCAGCGCACCGGACCGCATTTTCGATTTGAGGAACCGGAAGTATGCCGGGTAGTTGTGCACGCCGATGTGCTCGGTCAAACCGATTGACGACACCGCGTCGAACCCGGATTCGCGCACATCGCGATAGTCGCTGTGGCGCACCTCGCCCAGGTCGGACAGGCCCTGCTCGTCGATCGCGTTCTGCGCCCACTCGGCTTGTTCTTTCGAGAGCGTGACGCCGATCGCCTTGACCCCGTGGCGTGCGGCGTAGCGGACCATGCCGCCCCAGCCGCAGCCGACGTCGAGCAGCCGGTCGCCGGGCCGCAGGCGCAGCTTCTCGAACACCAGCCGGTACTTGTTCTCCTGCGCCTCCTCCAGCGTTGCGTCTGGATGCGGATAGCAGGCGCAGGTGTAGGTCATCGACGGGCCAAGCACCCACTCGTAGAACGTGTTTGACACGTCGTAGTGGTGGTGAATCGCCTCCGCATCGCGGATTCTGCTGTGCCGCAATCCTTCTGCCATGCGACGCCAGCGGGGCAGTGCTTCTTGCGGCGGCGGCGCGATCGGCTTGAGATGTTCGAAGCCGATGGAGCGGATGATGTTGGCCAGCACCCGCGCGGGCGGACGCTTGAAGTCCATCTTGTCGGCGAGCGCCTTGAGCAGCTCGTAGGGATCGCCGGGATGCACGCCGTGCGGCTCCAGGTCGCCCGCCACGTAGGCGCGGGCCAGGCCGAGATCGCCGGGCGCGGTGGCCAAGTAGGTGGTGCCCCGCGGCGTCAACAGATCAAGGCCGAGCTCAGCGTCCTCGGGTCCGGCCATGCTGCCGTCGTACGCGGTGAACTTCAGCGGAAGTTGCCCGGCCGCGAAGATCTCGAGGATCTCGGCCAGCGTGAGTCTCCTGACCGGCGCATGGGTCTGATCTTTGAATGTCGTCATCGTCGTTGCACCGCCTTCGCATATAGGTCTAGCAGCCGTGAGTCGGGGTCGTAGGTCTTCTTTACGGTCTTATAAGTCTCCCCGCCGTAGAGGTCGTCAAACTCATCGTGGGAGTAGTAAGCGTCGGAGTACAGCGATTTGTGCCCGTCGAGCGTGCTGACCTTGCGTTCGATCAGCTTGTTTGTATGGCCTTCAGTCGGTCCGACGGGTACCGAGGACCAGAAGCCGACGTTGACGTAGGAGTGGTGCGGGCGGATCGGGTACAGCGGCCAGCGATCGTCACCTCGGAGTCGCAACGGACACAGCCAGATCGGTTCGATGGGGACGTTGGCCAGGAACCAGTCAAGGAACTCGGCGGTGCGCTCGATCGGTACTTCGATGTCCTGCACGACGCGCTCCCGGGGCGGGCGGCCGTTGCGCTTCTCGATGCGGTCGGCGATGTTGAACCGCTGGTCGTAGGCGATCAGCTTCCAGTAGAAGCTGCTGCGCCGGTAGCGCCGCGGCCACAGCCGGCGCAGCCGGGGATTCTGTGCGCCGAACGCCCGCGAGCACCAGAACCAGTCGGTGTCCCACCGCCACAGGTAGTCGTGAATGGTGAGCCGGTCGTGCTTCTCACCGTCGGCGTGCTGGATGGAGCGGTAGTAGATCTGCTGGCCGGTGTAGTCGCTGACGGGGCCGGGTGTGCTTGTTTGAATTCCGACCGTCAAGTAGCCCTCTGTGGCGCTGAACACCACCCCGTCGAGGTAATCAACCGGTGTGCCGTCGTACCCGCCGGTCTCGATGATGCGGTCCATCGCGGCGACGAGGTCGTCCAACGAGTGAAACCTCAAGTGCCGCAGCGCCACAAACGGCTTTACAGACTCCAGCTTGATCCTCAATCGGACCGAATATCCCAGTGTCCCATAGGAATTCGGGAACGCATGGAATAGATCCGAGCAGAGGTCGCGGCTTGCGGTGACCACGTCGCCGGTACCGGTGAGGATGTCCATCTCCAGCACGGACTCATGCGGCAGGCCGTTACGGAACGAAGTCGACTCGATGCCCAGCCCAGTGACCGCCCCACCCAGCGTGATCGTCTTCAGCTGCGGCACCACCAGCGGGGCAAGGCCGTACGGGAGGGTGGCCGCGACGAGGTCCTCATAGGTGCACATGCCGGCGACGTCGGCGGTGCGGTTGGCGGGATCGACGGCGATGACGCCCGTCAGCCCCGAGACGTCAAGCCCCTTGCTCGTCGTCTTGGCCCGCGCCCGGAACAGGTTCGACGTAGGTTTGGCCAGCCGGACGGTGGCGTTCGGAGGAATGGCCCGGTAGCTCGCGAGAAGCTGCTGCACGCCCGCAGCGTGAGCAGCCCGTGCGTCGCTCCCCTCAACTGACACGGATATACGCTAGTCCGCGGCCGCAGCCGATGCGACCGCACAACACGACAGGAGAGCTATCTCATGGGACAGGTCAGCGCGTCCAGCACCGTCTTGATTGACGCCTCACCGGAAGTGGTGTTGGCGGCGGTGGCGGATTATGCGACCGTGCGGCCGAAGATTCTGTCCTCGCAGTACAGCGATTACAAGGTGCTCGAGGGCGGGCAGGGCGCAGGCACCGTCGCCAGCTGGAAACTGCAAGCGACGAAGTCGCGCGTGCGTGACGTCAAGGCCAACGTCGACGTGGCGGGCCACACCGTGATCGAGAAAGACGCCAACTCGTCGATGATCACCAACTGGACCGTCGCTCCGGCGGGGCCGGGTTCGTCGGTCACGGTCAAGACGTCGTGGCAGGGCGCGGGCGGCATCGGCGGCTTCTTCGAGAAGACGTTCGCGCCGCTGGGGTTGCGCAAGATCCAGGGCGAGGTGCTGGAAAATCTCAAGAAGGCCGTGGAGGACCGGTAAGCGGTCCGACATTGGGCAGCGAGCAGGGCTAGTTGGTCCGCGGCGGCTGGGTGCCAAGGAAGCCCGCGATACCGCGGACGACGGCGTCGGCGTACTTCTGACGGCCCTCGGGGGTCTTCATCAACCCGGAGTCGACGGGATTCTTCATGTTGCCGCACTCAACGAGGATCGACGGGTACTGAGCCAGGTTCAGGCCGGCGATGTCCGACCGCGGGTCGAGGCCGTTCGAGCCGGTGTAGGTGGACGGCACAAATCCTGACGCGGCGAGCTGATCACGCATGGTCTGGGCGAACTGGACGGACGGCCCTGCCTGTGTCTGGTTCAGCGGCGGAGACGAGTAGAGGACGTGGAAGCCGCGGCCGGTGGGCGGGCCCCCGTCGCCGTGGATGCTGACGACGGCGTTGGGTTGCAGCGCGTTTGCCATCGCGGCGCGTTCGTCGACGCACGGGCCGAGGCCGGTGTCGTTGCCGCGCGACATCGCGGTGCGCACGCCGAGGGCGGTCAGCGCCTGGCGGATGCGCAGCGTGGTGTCCCAGGTGAAGGTGTGTTCGGGATAGCCATCGTCGGTCGAGGTCCCGCTCTCCTGGCAATTCTTGGTGCCGCCGCGGCCGGTGGGCACCTGTCTGCCGATGGAGTCGTCGTTGGAGCCGTTGTGGCCGGGGTCGAGGAACACGATCATGCCGGCGATATTCGCCGGGGCCGCCGAGGCCGGGCTGACGAGCGTCGATGCGGCGACGAGCAGACCGGCGGCTATCGCGGCGGCGACACGCAGGCTGGCAGGCACGGCCGCCACCGTAGCGTGCCTGGCGACTAGGCTGAAAGACCAAACCGCCGCTTGTGGATGAGCGCAACCAAGTCGAGACCAAGACGCAAGGGGACTGTCATGCAACCCGGAGGCACGCCCGACATGTCGGCACTCCTCGCTCAGGCTCAGCAAGTGCAGCAGCAGTTGATGGAGGCGCAGGAAGCGCTGGCCGCTGCCGAGGTGCACGGGCAGGCCGGCGGCGGTCTGGTGCAGGTCACCATGAAGGGCAGCGGTGAAGTGGTGGCAGTGTCGATCGACCCGAAGGTCGTCGACCCCTCCGATGTCGAGACGCTGCAGGATCTGATCGTCGGCGCGATCACCGACGCCTCCAAGCAGGTCACCATCCTGGCGCACGATCGGCTCGGGCCGCTCGCCGGCGGCATGGGTGGCCTGGGTCTGCCGGAGCTGTGACTTGTTCGAAGGCCCCGTCCAGGATCTGATCGACGAGCTCGGCAAGCTGCCCGGTATCGGGCCGAAGAGCGCACAGCGGATCGCTTTTCACTTGTTGAGCGTCGAGCCGCCGGACATCGACCGTCTGACCGCAGTGTTGAACAAGGTTCGCGACGGCGTGAAGTTCTGCGCGGTGTGCGGCAACGTTTCCGACGAGGACCGCTGCCGAATCTGTTCAGATGCGCGTCGGGACCCCTCTGTGGTGTGTGTGGTCGAGGAGCCGAAGGATGTGCAGGCCGTCGAGCGCACCCGCGAGTTCCGCGGCCGCTACCACGTCCTGGGTGGGGCATTGGATCCGCTGTCCGGCGTTGGGCCAGAACAACTTCGGATCCGTGAGCTGTTGAATCGGATTGGCGAACGCGTCGACGGCGTGGACGTCACCGAGGTGATCATCGCGACGGATCCCAACACTGAGGGCGAGGCGACCGCGACGTATCTGGTCCGGATGCTGCGCGACATCCCCGGCCTCACCGTGACGAGAATCGCGTCGGGCCTGCCGATGGGCGGCGACCTGGAATTCGCCGACGAACTGACGCTTGGCCGGGCCCTGGCCGGCCGCCGCGCAATGGCTTAGGTTTGCGCTCATGGCGGACGACGAGTTCAGGGTCCTGGTTGAGCTGGGCAGCGATGACGATCCACTTTCCCTGTGGGAGAAGCTACGGTCGCTGGATCTGGACGACGACGCTCAGGAGCGACTCGGCTCGCGGGTGACGATCACGCGTGACGGCGACCGGATGATTCTCTACACAGCGACGCTGTCCGACGCCGAGGAGGCGGAACGCACCGTCCAGGCGCTCGTCGCCGAGGATGACCTGAGCGCCGAATACTCGATCGCTCGGTGGAACGGCGACGAGCAGGAATGGGAGGACCCGGCCGACGGCGATCCGGTGCCCGACGATGCTCCCGACGTTGCGGTTCCCGACCCGAGCTACGTCATTCTCGATGCGTACAAGCCGGAGTTTCTGCGCGACTTAGGTCTGTAGACGCCGCGAAACTGGAGTTGTTGCGGGGCCCTTCTCGTACTTCCACGCAATAAGTGCAGTCTCGCGGAGGTGTCGGCCCGTGGTGCCAGCATCTCGGCATGAGGAAGGTCTTTCTCGGCAGCGAGGCCGTGGGTCAGGGGGCGCTCACCGCGCACGAATTGCGGCGCTGGAATCAGCGGATCTTCCGCGATGTGTACGTCCCAAAGCAGCACAAGC
>Ga0075421_100013373_pt1 | contig 10231 bp, 11 predicted proteins | sample SoiMetdeltSBSDD5_FD_75292 | JGI IMG/M metagenome (GOLD analysis project Ga0075421, IMG submission 75292) | Bulk soil microbial communities from a Populus tree surrounding site in Tennessee, USA - Soil MetaG P. deltoides SBSDD5 | ecosystem: Environmental > Terrestrial > Soil > Tree plantation... | reverse complement strand
CGCTCCGCCAGCGGCTGACGAAGGATCCGGCGAGCACGGTGGCGGCGCAGCGCGAGATCAGCGGCCTGCTCGACCGGTTGGGGCTGCATACGACCGAGATTTTTCAGAAGAACCGCGAGCGGATCATCATTCGCCAGCAGCAGGAGCTGCTCGAGCTGTCCACGCCCGTGGTGACGCTGTGGGAAGGGGTGCTGGCGCTCCCGGTCATCGGCACGCTCGACAGCGCCCGCACGCAGGTGGTCATGGAGAACCTGCTGCAGCGCGTGGTCGAGACCGGCGCCGCGATCGCGATCATCGACATCACCGGCGTCCCGACGGTCGACACGCTCACCGCGCAGCACCTGCTGAAAACCGTCGCGGCGGCCCGCTTGATGGGGGCCGACTGCATCATCAGCGGCATCCGGCCGCAGATCGCGCAGACCATCGTCCATCTCGGCGTCGACCTGGGGACGGTGGTGACCAAGGCGACGCTGGCCGACGCGTTTGCCGTCGCGCTGCGCCGGCTTGGACTCACGATCGCGAAAGCACAGCCCGCCGCCAAGCGCGCGCGCGAGGCCGATGAGGACGAGACCACCACCACCGGGCGCGGCGAGAACTAACCGTGGAACGGATCCCGATTCTCAAGATGGGCGAGTACCTGCTCGTCACCGTCCAGGTCGACATGCACGATCGGCTGGCGCTGACGCTGCAGGACGATCTGACTGCCAAGATCGTCCAGGCCGGCGCGAAGGGTGTGCTCATCGACATCTCGGCGCTCGAAATGGTGGACTCCTTCATGGGCCGCATGCTCGGGGATCTCGCCGCCATGTCGCGCGTCCTCGACGCGGAAACGGTCGTCGTCGGCATGCGCCCCGCAGTGGCCATCACCCTCGTCGAGCTCGGCCTGTCGCTCACGGGAGTGCGCACGGCGCTCAACGTCGAACGCGGGATGGATCTGCTGAAGGCCCGCATCAAGGAGCGCCGCCAGAATGACGGTTCTGCTTAGCGAGCAGCGGCCCATCAAATCCTCGGAGGACGTCGTTGGAATCCGGCAGGCGGTCCGGCAGCGGGCCATCGAGCTCGGCTTCAACCTCATCGACCAGACGAAGATCGTCACCGCCGCCAGCGAGCTCGCGCGCAACACGGTGCAATATGGCGGCGGCGGCGCCATCACGATCGAGGGGCTCGACGACGGCGGGCGGCGCGGCCTGCGGCTGACGTTCGAAGACAAGGGGCCCGGCATCCCCGACATCCAGCTCGCCCTGCGCGACGGCTACACCACCGGCGGCGGCCTCGGCCTCGGCCTGAGCGGCGCGCGGCGCCTGTCGAGCGAGTTCTACATCGACTCGCGTCCCGGTGAAGGTACTCGAGTCACGATCGTCCGGTGGCGATGAACGTCACCGCGGCGGTCCCAGTGACCGAGACCAGCCAGGTTGCCGGGGCGCGCCGGATCGCGCTGTGGCTGGCGACCGATCTCGGCTTTGCGGAGGATCGCGCGGGAAACGCCGCGCTGATCGCCACCGAGCTGGCGACCAACCTGATGAAGCACGCGCGCGGCGGAGAGATCCTGCTGCGGCCGCTGTGTTCGGAAAGCGGCGAACGCGAGGGGCTCGAGATCGCCGCGCTCGACACCGGCCCCGGGATGGACTTCGGCCGCTCCCAACGCGACGGCTACTCGACCACCGGCACGCTCGGCCACGGTCTCGGCGCAGTCGAGCGCCTGGCGGACGCCGTCGACGTTTATAGCCACACCAGCGGCACGGCCATCGTCGCGACGCTCCGGCGCACGCGCGCGAACCCCGAGCCGGCCCGCGGGCGCTACGCGGTCGGCGCCGTTCACGTCGCCAAACCAGGGGAAGAGGTCTGCGGCGACGACTGGAGCTGGCGGCTGCGCGACGACCGGCTGACAATTCTCGTCGCCGACGGCCTGGGCCATGGGCTCCACGCGCACGATGCGGCGGTCGCGGCGGTCACCACATTCGCCACGGGTAGCGCCGACCCGCCGGCTCGAGTGATCGAAGACGTCCACCGCGCGCTGCGGGCGACCCGCGGGGCCGCGGTGGCCATGCTGGCGGTCGATCTCGCGCGCGGCACGGCCGCCTACTCGGGCCTTGGCAACATCACCGCCACGATCCTGTTGCCGGCTGGCGGACGGCAGCACCTCGTTTCCCACAATGGCACGGCCGGGCACACCGCGGCACGGATCACCGAATTCAATTACGCGGTGCCTTCAGGGTCGACGATCGTCCTGGCCACCGACGGCCTGTCGACCCACTGGGATCTGACCCGGTATCCGGGTCTTGGCGCCCGCAGCCCGAGCCTGATCGCCGCGGTGCTGTATAGAGATTTCAGCCGGCGTCGAGATGACGTCACCGTGGTGGTCGCAAAGGAGCGGCCGGCAGTTGCCGAAAAGCTGTAGTGAGGTTCCGCGGGCCCGGCAAATGCTGAGGTTTTCGGCGCCGAAACGCGCCTGATCTCCAGCCTCGGCGGTTCGGCACAGCGATTGATTGAGGGTACCCTGCAACTGATGGCAATGGTCCAGCTGGAACCCGACGACAATCCGACGGCCGCCCAAGCGCCGCGGACGACGGCCGACTTTCGCGCCTGGGTGCGGGACCACTTGCGCCTCGACGAAGAGCGGTCGAACCAGCTCTTCCAGGTCGTGGACCAGGTCGTCGGCCGGCAGCGGCAGCTGCTCGAGGAGTCGAAGCACGACGCCATCCGGGCGCTGTCGGAGGGATTCGCGGCGAAGATGGAGCGGCTCCAGCGCCAGCTCACCGAGAAGGACGTCACCGTCAGCAACATCGCCCGCTACTTCGAGGAGGTCGTCGCCGACCTCACCGAAAAGTCGCACCACGACCCGAAGACGAAGCTGCTCAATTTCGACTGGTTCATGGAACGGCTGGAATCGTTCCTCGCGGTCGAGCAGCGCGTCCGCTGGTGCGGCGTCGGCGTCGTCGATATCACGAGCTTCAAGTGGTACAACGACACGCTCGGCCACGCGGCCGGAGATCGGATCATCGAGCGCGTCGCCCGCATCCTCTCGGATCAGATCCGCTGCGAGGACTTTTTGGCGCTCGAGCGTGGCGGCGAGGCGCGCGATCTCCACGCGCGGTTCGGCGGCGACGAGTTCTGCTTCCTGATCCCGGACCTGCCGGGCTGCGTCGAGGCCTTCGAGATCGCCGACCGCTTCAAGGACGCGGTGCAGGCGCACGACTGGACGCGCGACGACCGGCGGCTGGCGGCGCGGCCGGTGCAGGTGGACGTCGGCGTGGTGTGCCTGCGGCTCGGCACCGTCATCGAGCGGCGCGGCGTCGCGCGCAAGCTGGCCGCCGAGCTGATCCACCGGGCCGACACGCTGATGTACGGCGCCAAGGGCAAGCACGCCGACCACGTCTACGCCACCGCGGTGCGCATCGAGCGCGGCGAGCTGGTGGAGATTCCCGACGCATTCGAGCACTGCCGCGAGCAGCGGGCGCAGAAGGACGACCGGCGCGCGCGCGAAGCGCGCTGACCGCACCGCTTTGCCCCGCGCCCCGCGCGGGTGGTACAATCGTCCTCTTGCGGCGTTCCGAGTAGTTCCTTCCTTCCTTTACAGCGATCGGAACGACCCGCGCCCGCATGGTGGGTGTAGCTCAGTGGTAGAGCGCCGGACTGTGGCTCCGGAAGTCGCGGGTTCGAACCCCGTCATCCACCCCAACTACTTTAAGAACCGATGAACCTAAACGGCGAGATTCTCCCCGCTCTCTCGAACTGGCAGGGCGTGGCGTTGATGGCAGTGACGCTGCTGGCGGCTGTCAGCTGGCGCGGACTCCGGGGTCTCACCCGTGCCAGTCAGCGCCGATAGTCGCCCAAGATGTTTGGCGTGTTGTCCTCGACGTAAAGCAGGCGGGCTTTTCGCTGAGAGGCGAGCAGTTCGGCCTTCGAGGCCGCGTGCTGAAAGCTGTTGTAGGTGTGCGGATCCGCATTGCTCCCGCGCACGGTGACGCGGTAGCGCCACGGCAGCGGAAACTGAGGGGCAGGATTGACGCGCGGCACGCGCTCGCGTGTGATCACCACGTCGCCGTCCTCGAACTGGAACTGACGACGCGGGACGAGCCGTTCCACGACGTCAGACAGAGCGTCAGCCGGAGGGATTCGATTCGGAGGGTCGGGCGGCTTGGGCGATTTGGCCACGGGAGTGGCCCAGTATAGGGCTACCCGCTACCCGCACTTGCTAGAGATATTAGGTTACGGATGGGGCGCTACGCCGGGCGGGACGAGGCGCGGCCTGCTTGCGAAGCGTTTCCGGGGTGACGTGCCAGAGATGGCTGCAATCGTTGCAGACGTGAAAACAGCCGCTCCGCGAGGGAGCGGTGTGACGCAGGTTCTCGCTGCGACACTGCGGACAGCGCGGCGTGGCGACGATTCGTGGCGGCATGGACGACAGCATAGCGCGTTCGAGCCCGCTGGCGCTGTGCTTTTTGGGACAGTGACGCCAATGCCTGCTCTCTACTTTCTGACGTGCTTTTGCACCATGCGCGCCGGGACGACCGCACCGTAGACATTCCCGGCAGCGTCCACCGCCACCCCCTCCGCCGCCGTGATCGGCGTAGCAGTGGGCGTCGCGTCGGGAATGAACGCTGTGACCCGGCCGTCCCGCGCGCTGCCGATTCGAATGCCACGAATCCAGCCGGGATGTACTTCCGGTCCCGACAGCGAGTCGGCCACGTAGAGCGTGTCGCGCCCGTCAATGTAGAGGCCGCCAGGCATGCCGAACTGCTTCCACTCGGTGAGGTATCGTCCGTCCTGATCGAAGATCTGCACCCGAAAGTTCCGGAGGTCTGCCACGAACAGCCGCCCCTGAGAGTCCATCGCCAGGCTGTGAGGCGTGTCGAATTCTCCGGGGGCCGACCCCTTCTGTCCCCACGTCTTGATGAATTTGCCCTCGGCGTTGAACTTGACGATGCGAGCGTTGGACGGGCCGCCGTGACCATCGGCGACGAAGACATCGCCGTTCGGCGCAACGAGAACGTCGGACGGGCGGTTGAATGCGTCGGGGCCGTTCCCAGGGACGCCGGCCTTGCCCAGCGTAAGCAGCAGCTTGCCTTCCGGGCTGAACTTGAACACCTGGTGACCCTTCGCCCGCGGCGCGTCCAGGCCGTCGGCGGCATCGGTCACCCAGACGTTGCCGTCACGATCGACATCGATCCCATGCGGCACGACGAACAGGCCGGCGCCAAAGCTGGTGACGAGCGTACCGTTCGCATCAAATTTGAGGATCGGGGCCAGCGCAGAGGAGGCGCAGTCATTCGCACCGCAGCGATCGGCGACCCAGACCGAACGTCCGTCACGATCCACGTGCACGGCGCTCGTCGGGCCCCACGCGCGTCCGGGCGGGAGCGTGCCCCACGCGCCGACCGTGCGGTAGGGGTTCGGAGCGCTGTTGACCGGCTGGACGTCCGCCTGGCCCGCGAGCAAGCCTCCCGAGATCAGAAGGAGGGTCAGTGCACTGAGGATGCTCTTGCGTCTCATTCGAGCCTCAACCGCTGCCCGACTACTGCTTCACCCAACCGCCGATCCGGCCCGACGAACACCGCTGCACGGCGCCGCGGCAGGCAAACGAGAATCGCGGCTGTTGGGTGTCGTTCGGGTTCACGCCCCGCTCGACCCACATCAGTCCGCATCCGCGCACGCATTCGACCGTGGTTTCCCCGTCGGGCGCGCTGATCGTCACCTCGAAGTCCGGGGCCGGTGTTTGAGCCCTGCCGGCAGCCCATCCGAGACCAACCAGCATCAAGGCGACCGCGGCCCGCCGGATCGTGAGCGTCATAGGCCCTCCTTCTGCGACGCGTGGAAAGACTACTCTACAGACGGGCTCTGGGGTTCAGAGAGTCTCAGGCGTGTGGATCGCGGATCGGTTCGAACGTCCACTCGAGCGAGCCGCCGCGCTCGAACGGCGCGGCGCTGATATCGACCCGCACGGTGAACGGCTTCCGGTCCCGCGGCCGCATCGTCGCCGTCTCCTGGACGACGTGCCCCTCGACTGCGCGGCGCAGCTGCGCGGCCATGCGCTCGCGCCCGGGCGCGAAAAAGGCGAGGAGCGATCGGTCACGCATGCCGCGCGCCGAGAGGTTCAGCAGGCGCGCCGCAGTACTGTTCGCAGAGACGATGTGGCCGGTGCTGTCGGTGATGATGGTCGGCGGCGGCGTGGCGCCCGCCTGGCGCTCGGGCGTGAGGAAGCGGCTGACCGCGTCCACCAGCCGTTCCGGCTCGATCGGATCGAGCAGGTATTCGTCCGCGCCGGCGATGAACCCCTCGCGCCGCGACTGCGCGCTCTGGTAGACGGTCGTGATCATCACGACGGGGACGGCGGGGTGGGCGGCCTTCACACGCTCGCAGACGGTGAACCCGTCGCCGTCCGGCAGCGCGACGTCGAGCAGGATCAAGTCGGGTGGGGTATCGGATACGCCGAGAGCGATCGCCTGCTCCGCGGTCTCGGCTTCGCGCACCTCGAAGCCGGCACGCTCGAGGATGCGCGAGCGAAGAAAACGCGACGGCGCGTGGTCGTCGACGTTGAGAATCGGCATCGCGGTTCGAGGAATCTTCGTCGCATGCCCCGCCGGAGTCAAGACATGGGATGGAATGACGGCGCGAGCAAACGCAATGGCTGAGTCGGCGCCCGGGCTCAGGACCACGATTAACATTGACCCCGCCCAAACGATCCACGCACAATGCGGGCGCTCACCATCAGTCAGGACGCGGAGGGCAGTTGGAACAGCAGGACGTCGAGCGCATCGCGCGCACAGCGCTCAAGGAGCTGGGGGTCACGCTGACGACGTTGACCGTCGCCCCGGCCGAATCCCACCCCGGCTCGTGGCGGATTGAGTTCGGCGAGGGCCGCGTCCTCAACATCAAATGCGGCCAGGGATCGACGCCGCAATGGGTCCGCGCGCAGATCTTCGAGCAGATCCTCTCGCGGTGAGCCGGCAAGGTCCGGCTGACGCCGGACGCGATCCGGATTAACGGGCGGCGCGCTTCTTGGCGGGCGCCCGCGCCGCCTTGACTGGCTTTTCTTCGATCTCCGCTTTCGCCGACTTCTTCTTCCCGGTGCTGACGCGATCGAGGCTCTGCCGCAGCGCGTCCATCAGGTTGACCACCTTCGGCGGCGTCTCCTCCGCGGTGGCGACCACTTCCTCCCCCGCGATCTTGGCGTCGATGATCCGCTGCAGCTCGTCCTGATACTCATCGCGGTACTCGCGCAGATCGAGCTCCCCTTCGAAGTTCTCGATCACCTGCTTCGCCAGCTTGATTTCGTCCGGCTTCACCTTCGACGGGACGCCGCCGAGCTCGTCGATCTGATCCATGCTGCGGATCTCGTTGGCCCGCCGCATGGTGTACATCACCAGCCCCTTCTCCTTCGGCTGGACCGCCACCAGGTACTCGCGCCCGTAGAGCGCGAGCTTGCCGATGCCCGCCTTCCCCTTCATCCCCTCGCGCATCACGGCGAACGCCTCGAGCGCCATCTGGCCGTCCGGCGCGAGGTAATACGGACGCTCGATGTAGATTGGATCGATCGCCGACGCCTCGGTGAACTGCACCAGGTCGATGACCCGGGTCGACTCGGGGCGGACCTTGGAGATGTCGTCCTCCGACATGACGACGTAGCGCCCCTTCTCGAACTCGTAGCCTTTGGCGATCTCCGACATCGGCACTTCGCGCTCGCAGCTCGGGCACCAGCGCTTCTGCTGGATGCGCGTCTGGCACTCCGCGTGGAGCTGGTTGAAGCTGATCGTCGCGGCGGAATCGGTCGCCGGAAACACCCGCACCGGGATGTTCACGAGGCTGATCTTCAGGAATCCCTTCCAGGTCGGACGCGCGGCCATAATGCGTGCTCCTTCGCTGCCAGCTTATCGGGTTTTCGTGCGGATTCCGCACACGTTCTCAGAAATGCATGAAACTGCCCGCGCGCGGCGATGATAACGTCCCTCCGATGTTGTGGCGCGACAACCCCGCGGACGTGCGTCCGATGCTGGCGACCCTGGCGGACGCACCGCTCACCCAGCCGGGTCTGATTTACGAGCCGAAGTACGACGGGATCCGGGCGCTGGTGCACGTGGGTCCCGGGGTCCGCATCTGGTCGCGGCTGGGCAACGAGAAGACCACCCAGTTCCCCTCGATCGTGCAGGCGCTCGCGCCGCTGGCGAAGTCGGTCAAGAAACCGCTGCTCCTCGACGGCGAGATCGTCGCGCTCGACGAGCACGGGCGTCCGGCCGGATTCCAGCGGCTGCAGGGACGCATCCACGTGAAGGGAGCGCGCGACGTCGAGATGGTGGAGGCGCGCCAGCCGGTCGCGCTCATCCTGTTCGACCTCCTGCGTGACGGCGACGAGGACGTGCGCAGCCTGCCGCTCACCGAGCGCCGCGCGCGCCTCGAGGCGCGCGTCAGCCGCGCGTTGTCGCCGGCGGTCCGCCTGAGCGAGCAGGCGGCCGGCGACGCCCGGGCGCTCGAGGCCCGCGCCCGCGAGGAAGGGTGGGAAGGCATCATCGCCAAGGAGGGGCGGGCGCCGTATCATTCCGGCCGCCGCAGCCCCGCCTGGCGCAAGCTGAAGATCGTCAACCAGCAGGAGTTCGTCGTCGGCGGCTGGACCGAGCCGCGGCACACCCGGTCGCACTTCGGCGCGCTGCTGCTCGGCGTGCACGAGGACGGGAACCCGAACGGGACGCTCACCTACGTCGGCCACACCGGGACCGGATTCGATCAGGCGGAGCTGCAGCGGGTGTGGGCGCTCCTGAAACCGCGGCAGACGAACGTGTCGCCGTTCAGCGGCCGGATCAAAACCAACGAACCCGCGCACTGGGTGCGCCCGGATCTCGTGGCGCAGGTCCGCTTCACGGAGTGGACCGCGGACCGCAAGCTGCGGCATCCGGTATATCTCGGGCTGCGGGATGACAAGAAGGCAACAGCCGTAACGATAGAGACGCGCCTGAAGTCGTCGGCAACAGCGAGCGAGAGCCTTCAGCCGCGGCGAGCGAGCGGAGCGAGACGAGCCGCAGGGAGCGGGGGTGGGGCCCCGCGACCGCTAATAGAAGATGCAGCGCGCAGCGTAATCGACCAGCTCCGCGCGCTCGAGGACGCGCGCCGCGACGGCACCATCGAGCTGCCCGACGGCGCGCGGCTCGGCGTCACGAACCTCGCGAAGGTGTTCTGGCCGAAGCTGAAGCTGACCAAGGGGGATCTGCTCCGCTACTACGCGGAAGTCTCGTCCTGCATCCTTCCAGCGGTCGCCGATCGGCCGCTGGTGATGAAGCGGTTCCCCAACGGCATCGGCAGCGCGGCGTTCTACCAGCAGCGATCGCGGCTCGAGAAGCCGCCGCCGGGGGTGCGGATCGAAACGCTGGCGGACGAGCACGACCCGATTTCCGAACCGGACGCGCGGCGGTTCGTCGGCGGCTCGCTCATCACGCTGCTCTACATGACGCAGATCGCGGCGATCTCGCAGGACCCGTGGTTCTCACGGGTGCAGTCGCCACTCGACGCCGACTACGTCGCGCTCGATCTCGATCCCGGCGACGGCACGCCGTTCTCGCGCGTCGTCGACGTCGCGCGCTGGGTGCGCGACGAGCTCGCGTCGCTCAAAGTGCCGGCGGTGCTGAAGACGTCCGGCTCGCGCGGCCTGCACGTCTACATCCCGCTGCCTCCCGGCACGTCGTACGAGTCGGGGCAGCTGTTCTGCCAGATCGTCGCGACCGTCATCGCGGCGCGGCATCCGCGGGAGGCGACGGTCGACCGCACGGTGCGCGCGCGGCCGCGCGGAACGGTCTACGTCGATTACCTGCAGAACATCCTCGGGAAGACGCTCGCCACCGCCTACAGCGCCCGCGCCAGCGAGTTTGCCGGCGTGTCGACGCCGCTCGCGTGGGAGGAGCTCGACGAGCCGCTCGATCCGCGCGACTTCACGATCCGCACCGCGGCCGAGCGCTTCCGCGCGAAGGGGGACTTGTGGGAGCGGCTGCGGACCTCGAAGCCGGCGAACCTCGAAGCGGTGTTCAGGAAGTACGCGCGGTCAAAGATTTGAGCCGGGCAAACGCCGACCGGTCGTACCGCGCGAGCAGGTCTTCAGGGGAGCGGTAGACCTCGACGGCGCCGCGCAGATCCTCACGGTTCCACCCGCCGCACTCCAACCCGACGCAGGCGATGCCGGCTGCCGCCGCGGCCTTCACATCGTAAGGGGTGTCGCCGAGCATGATCGTGCGCTCGTCATCGCATCCGG
>Ga0075421_100013371_pt1 | contig 10231 bp, 11 predicted proteins | sample SoiMetdeltSBSDD5_FD_75292 | JGI IMG/M metagenome (GOLD analysis project Ga0075421, IMG submission 75292) | Bulk soil microbial communities from a Populus tree surrounding site in Tennessee, USA - Soil MetaG P. deltoides SBSDD5 | ecosystem: Environmental > Terrestrial > Soil > Tree plantation... | reverse complement strand
CATACGCCGCAGTTTGGGCGTGCGTCCCCAGGGCCTGAGATGCAGCGAGCAGGGCTGCACTGAGAAGGAACGCAAAGAGTCTACGCATCTGGTTTCTTGGCGATGACCGTTTTATCGCTATCTTTTGGCTCGGTGGCGATGAGCGTTTTGTTGCTATCTGGTTCAGCTGGTGGGATGGTACCTGGCACAAGTTGGTCACTTGCAGCCAGCTTGCGCGTCAACCGCATATAAGTCAGCGTCCAGGCCGATTGAATGAAGGTGAACAGGACACCCTGGAACACAATATAAATGGGAGAAAAAGCCAGCATCCACCTGGTCATGTTCCGAAAGAGGTCATTCATCATTTGCAGATCAGGCTGTGATTCCATTTTGAATATCATGCTAAACATCGGAATCATTATGGGGACTGAAATAAACATGCTAATTATCGCTGAACCCAAATAGATAATGATGGACAGGAGAATCATGACGCCCAGATTCTTTTTCACCAAATCCCACGCAAACTGTAAAGCATTCAGCGTGCTTAAATTATCCACCAAGATGGCCGAGAGCGCCTGTTCGACAACCGCATACAGCAAAATCAGCAGGGGTATAAGCACAAGAAATAACGGAAATACACAGATTGCGCCGATCCCCATGGTGACAGCACCGAGCAGGCCAATACACGCGAAAAACACGCCGAATACGGCAAATGTACCCGCCCCCACCAGCAGGAACATGCCCAGAATTCGCCAGAAATAAGGAAAGGTTCCTTTGATCAATTCTACAAAGTTCAGCCTTCCCGTTTCTCCTCGCTCCACTCGAATTGTTCCCAGTGAGGGCACTGTCATCCCCACCACATTGACCGGTATGGAGAGAATACTCAGGAAGATGATTAAGAGACCGCCCAAGATGGGAAGCCACATTTCGTTGCCAAGTTCTCTTGGAGGTGCGGTTTGAAGCCCTAAAACGGATTGATTGATGAATAAGTTGATCGGCAGGGAAAGAATCCCCATAAGACCTGTCAGTATGCCCCCGAGCCACAGCACTTTATATCTCCAGGTAATCTGCCCGGCACGGGTTAAGACTTCACCAAAGTTGAAATTCATGCTGACTCCTTTTTATGCAGAGGCTGCCTGCAACACAGGCTGAGGTTCACTGGGTGAGCGTGTGAGCCGCAGGTAGATAACCATCATAGCAGATTTCAAATAGGTTAAAGCAAGACTCTGAAGTAAAGCCATGACAGGCAAAATGACAACTCCGAATACAGCCTGCATTCTCATCATGCCGTTGAAATCCATCATGCCAGACTCCATGTTGCGCATCATAAAGAAAAACATGGGAATCATAAAAGGCAGGGCAACAAAACTTATTAGGATGTTTATGCCAAAATAAACAATAATGGTAATGAGGGCATAGCTTACGAGATTCGACCAAACCAGTTCATATCCCCGTTTCACTGAATCAATCACACTCATGCCGTCCGCAATGACAGCCGCCTCAGCTTGCTCCATGACAGCCATAACCAGCAAAAAGAAAGGGATCATAAGCAGAAACAAAGGCTGAAAACATATTAGCGCGATACCCATCGTTACAGCCGATAGAACAGCCATGCAGCCAAAGAAAACCAGGAAAAAAGCAATAACTACCAGACCAATCAACAAGAGAACTCCCAAAACCCGCCAGAAATATTGAGAGCCATCTTTAAGCAAATCCGTAAAAGTAACTGGTTGGCGTCCCATCTCTGCCCGGAAAGTACCAAGCGTTGCCGCAGAGCGGGACATAATCTGCAAAAAAATACTGACAACAATAAGCAGTACATAAAGCAGGCTGCCAACCAGAATAAAGGTTGGGCTTTCCACCCAACCTTCAATCCTATCGGGGCTGAAATCTTCAGTGAAAACAATAAAGAGCCAGAATGGAAACAAAAGAAACGCAATCAAGAAAGGCAGGACGGAAATACCCCACAACACCTTATGTTTCCAGGTAATTTGCCAGGCACGAGTCAGCACTTCCCCAATATCAACTTTCACAGCTCCTCCTCAATTGGATCTTGACACACAGCATCTACGCCAAGTGCCGTGGAGTGTCGCTTTCGATCCGCGCGGCCGGGCTACTCGAAAACCACCAAATCGACAATCTCCAATCTGCAATCGTAAATCGGAATCATTCCCATTCAATTGTGGCGGGCGGCTTGCTGGTAATATCATACACGACCCGGTTAATTCCGTCCACTTCATTTACGATGCGGCTGGCTATCTTCGCCAGCAGGTCCTGGGGCAGGCGGGCCCAATCCGCGGTCATGAAATCGTCGGTGGTCACCGCCCGAATGGCAGCGGCCTCCTGATAGGTGCGTTGATCGCCCATCACACCCACCGACCGTATGGGCAACAACACCACAAACGCCTGCGAAACCGCAGGGGGCTCCACCACCAGCGGGCCTGTCACAACGGACCCGGTGGAATATCTGCGGTTCAAAAAACCGGCCTTGGATAATTCCTCCGCCAGGATTGCCTCCGCCGCCCGCAAACGGGCTACGCGCTCGGGCGTCACCTCCCCGAGACAACGCACGGTCAACCCCGGACCCGGGAACGGCTGCCGCCAAACCATCGCCAGCGGCAACCCGAGCGCTTCGCCCACCGCCCGCACCTCGTCCTTGAATAAATAGCGCAGCGGCTCCACGAGTTCAAACTGCATATCCTCCGGCAGGCCGCCTACGTTGTGATGAGTCTTGATTCTTTCGGCCTTATTCCTATCGGGCGCAGATGATTCCACCACATCCGGATAAATCGTTCCCTGTACCAAAAACTTCGGCTGGCCAAGTTGCTTTGCCTGTGCCTCAAATATGCGGATAAATTTTTCGCCAACGATTTTTCTCTTTTGTTCCGGCTCGGTAACACCTTTCAGCGCGGAAAGAAAATCGTCAGACGCCTCAACAGTGATCAGTTCGGCATGCAGGTTATCCCGAAATGCCGAAGCGACTTGTTCCCCCTCATTCTTGCGCAGCAAACCTGTATCCACGAACACGGCCACGAGTTGATCGCCAATGGCCCTGTGTACCAGTGCCGCGGCCACGGTTGAGTCCACGCCACCCGAAACTGCCGCGAGCACGCGCTGCCTGCCTACCTGATTCTGGATACGCATCACAGCGTCTTCGATGATCGAAGCAGGCGTCCAGGTCTGTTTGACTCCGCAAATCTCGACGACAAAGTGCCTGAGCAACTTATAACCCTTGGGCGTATGATGGACTTCGGGGTGGAACTGTACGCCAAAATATTTTCGCTTCATATCGCCCATGGCGGCAAAGGGACTGTTGCCACTGCGGGCCAGAGCCACGAACCCCTCTGGCATGCGCGTGATTTTGTCACCGTGTGACATCCATACTTTGGAGAGACCAGAGACCAGTGAATCAGGGAGGAGTGGCTCGATCTCTGCATATCCATACTCGCGGCTGGTGGATGGGTACACTTCACCGTTCAGGGCATGCGTCATGGCCTGCATACCATAGCAAATGCCAAGAATCGGGAGACCGGTCTTGAAGACGAAGTCCTGTATATAGGGTGCCTCGGGTTCATACGCGGAACGCGGCCCACCTGAAAGGATAAAGCCTTTGGGCTGTATCGCAAGAATCTTTTCCATAGGCGCATCCCATGGGAATAACTCGCAATAGACCTGGGCTTCGCGCACGCGCCGCGCGATGATCTGTGCATATTGGGAACCGAAATCGAGAATGGCGATAGAGTCCATAAATTAGATCCTTGGGAGGTGCGTGCGCTTCGTCTGCGTTTCACTCCGAGCTTCGCACCTTCGGTCAGCGCGGTGGAACATCTGAAACAAGATGAAAATGCAATTGTGGAAAATCCTGATATTCGCCGCCATTGACGATCAGACGGTAAGCAGAGAGCCGATGTTCCTCCACGAGGTTTTGCACTGTGGAATATAAATCGGCCAGAAACGCAGCATCCTTCGAATCAAAATCCTTCAAAGAAGCCACGGATTTCTTCGGCACAAGCAACACATGAAACTTGTAAGACGGTTTAGGGTGATAAAAGGCCATGAGAGTATCTGTCTCGCGTAATCGTTTTACAGGGATAACGAAACTCATGTGGGCAAAGATCCAGCCGATCAGCGGGGAGAGGAGCCAAAGAAGTTTACGGAGCATTAATTACATGTGAAATGTCATTCTCCTGGAAGGACGCCGGGAGAGTGACATAGTTAGGCTGGCTCCCCAAACACTACTTTACCATCTTCCATCGCGGTAATGCATGCCAGTGACTCAATCTGTACACCCAGCGGTTTCAAGGCCTCGCGCCCGCCTTCGAAGAGTTTCTCGATCAACGCGCCGATGCCCACAATTCTGGAACCGGAGGCTTCCGCAAGCCGCGCCAGGCCTAAAATCGTCTGTCCGCTGGCGAGGAAATCGTCAATGATCAACACTTTTTCGCCGTTCGCCAGGTATTCCGGCGAGACGATCAGTTCCACCATGCGTCCTTTTGTGTGCGAAGGCGCCAGCGTCAGATAGACCTGATCAGGCATGGTGATGGGCTTGGTCTTGCGCGCATACACTACCGGCAAACCGAGATGAATGGCAGTGGTCAGGGCGGGGGCAATGCCCGAGATTTCAGCAGTCAGCACCTTGGTCGCGCCGACCGAGGCAAAACGCCGCGCAAATTCCCGGCCGCAGGCATCCATCAAAAGCGGATCCACTTGATGATTCACGAAACTATCCACCTTCAAAATTCCCCCGCCCAAGACTTTCCCATCCCGCAAAATGCGCTCCTGCAGTTCGTTCACAAACGCCTCCTTGTGGCCAGACAAATTTTTGTCATTGTACAACGGGCAAGACGGATTTGCAAACCACGTTTCTCCTATCGGACCGTCAGCCAGACTCCCACCAGGACCACTCCCAAACCAAGGAGGCGCGTCGGATCCAACGACCGTTGGGCTGCTCCTAATAAACCGAAATGATCCAGCGCCACGCTGATGAACAATTGCCCCGCGACAATGGTCATGATCGCGGCCGCTGCACCCACGCGTGGCAGCGTGTAACTGATGGCCCCAATGACGACCAAGCCAAAAATTCCCGCAACGAGCGCGTACCATGGAACGCTGCGCCACTCGGTTAACTTTCCACCACTGTAAACTAAAAGCGGAATCAAGGCGACGACCGCGCCGCCCATATGGACAATAAATACGCTCTCGAATATCCCCAGCCGCTGTGTGATCATGCTTGCCATCGGGCCTTGCAGTCCCACTGCAATGCCACCGATTAATCCAATCAAGATGATGAGCAGAATTGATTCCATTAAGTTATTCCTTTGGTTATGAATTTTTCGCAGGGATGTTTCGCAACAGCCCGCCGAAACTCGTATCCCAATACGATTTACCGTAGGGCCTTGAACTGCAATACGACACCCGCAATGATAGCGATCTGACCCAGTTGATAGGAAAGCATATTATAGATCCGGCCATGTTGGACGGGAGCGACAAACTTCATCCACGCCAGAATGACATCAGAAAGATAAAACAGGAACGCTCCCAATCCTACCAGCAGCGCCGCGCTCGCGTTCCATGAGAGATCGCTCAATTTCATCAGCGCGGAAAGTAACATAACGGATATCACAACCCCATATACGATGATTGGAATCCGCAGGTGCGACTGTCCCCCGTTCGGGCCGGGAACCCGACGGGGCGAGACGGCCTGCCCGGCTGCAAGTGGCGCCAGAATGCGGCGCATCACGCGTACCCCGTTTATGCCGATGATGACAGCGAGAAGGAGGCTCCAGGCTGACAGGTCAGGCAAGGGCGTATTGAAGCCAATTATATAAGTCACATGTGCAACGAAAAAAGCAGCCAGCCCGGCCAGGAAGAACCGATCCAGCGAGATCATTAACAACACGTCACCCACCAGCGAAAATAAAATCCCCAGTCCGAACCACAGCAAAGCCCCCTGCAAGCCAACGGAAGTCCACAACCAGATGAACAGGGAAATCATCACCGCGGGTTTGGCGATATATTCCAAACGCGGCAAGTTCTTCTTTAGAGCGACCACTTCGAGCGCTGCAAATAGTAACGCGGCGATCAAAAAAATAATCATGGATGCCTCCCGCCTTCTATCGTACCATGATGTGCTATCGCTCAAATGCACTGCTCATATTCAAGATTAGTTTCATGGAGTGAGGCGATAAAATAATTTTTGGAGAACCATCGTAGTTATGTCACTCTCCCAGAGGGACGCCGGGACGGTGTGAGGGAGCGTTCTCCCTGGCACCGCCCGTGATTTTGAATTGCTTAGCAATTCATGGCAAATCAGGCAGGTGTTGCGACCGACACTCTCCCCGGCAGGTTCTTCGGACATATTACCTGGTAGAAATGGGGTAAGATTCCATGCGGAGCGAAACATGACGCCTAAAAGAACCAATCCTCCCCAGTTCAACCCTGACGTTTATACGAAAGCCATCTTGAATGATCTTGTGGTGTATTCCATCTATTATTTGCACAAGCAGGGATCGGAGATCACCTCCGAAGATATTATCTCAACCTGTTTCGTGCTGTTCCCCAAAAGGTTCGCCCTGCGGAAGTATCCGCAATGGCCCGATTCTGGGATCGTAAGACGGCGTTGGAGCGACTGCAAAAGCAAAGGTTACCTGCGCGGGAGCGCCACCAGCGGATTCCAGATAACGGCGAAAGGAATCAGACGCGCGGAGAAGATCGAGAAGTCGCTTGGAAGGGTGATGAAACCAGTTCCCACGCCAAAACTCCAGAGAAAAGCATCTCTACCCCCGGCGCAGACTATACACGCTGAATTGAAAGCGCGCGCGCGGAAATACATCCGTTCCATCGAAATGTCCGAGGCGTACAAACATTACCGAAAAAAGCTGCCGCTCAACGATTTCGATTTCAGGAGTCTCCTGCTCTGCACAATGGAATCTCCGCCGGCCACACTGGCAAGGAATATGGAGCAATTCAAGGAATACGTAAAGATTCATGACCGCAACGACCTATTGGCCTTCTTGGAATTCAGTGAAGGCAAGTTTTCGTATTTGTTGAACACCATATCAAAGCCAGTCAGGAAGAAATAGCAGAGATGGAAGCAGCAAGGTTATGGAAGGCAGTGAATGACACGTAGTCGCAAGTTGCAATACGCCGACCGGGTCGCCCTGCAACAGGCGGATCAGGCGATCCGCAAGGACGTCCTGCGCGCGCTGGTGGAGGTCATCACCAACAGCAACGACAGTTATTCCCGCCTCGAGGACGCAGGCCTGCATGCCGGCGGCGAGATTATCATCGACGTATTGCGAAGACATAAAAATTCCGTGATCCGCGTCCGTGACTTTGCGGAGGGCATGGATGATATTCGCATGGACAGGGTGGTTGGCACATACGGCGAAGCCACAAGTGGGTTGAAGGAGGATATGCACGTACGCGGCATGTGGGGGCGCGGACTCAAGGATGCCATCTTCGGACTGGGATATGGTTATGTCAACTCGATCAAGGAGGATAACCTTTATCGCAGTTCGCTTCTGCTAAAGGATGGCGTGCCAACCTTCAATCTGGACGACCCAATTTCTGCGACCGAGGAACTCAGGTACAAGCATGGAATCCCCGATGGGAATGGCACAGAGATTGAGATCGTTGTCTCCCGTGAGGACGTCAAGATGCCACAGTTCGAAAACCTGCGCAATTACCTGCAGAGACATTTCGAACTGCGCACTATCATGGCAAATCCCGGTCGGTTGATTATCCTGAGGAATCTTTCAAGCCCCAGCAAGATCAGGCACGAGTATGTGTTGTCCTACAAGCCGCCCAGGGGCGAAATGGTTCTCGATGAACAATTTGAGATCGAAGGCTTTCCTGCCTCGGCGCGCCTGCAATTGTTGAGGTCGAATATCCAACTCTCTACCAGGGGCGAAGAGGGCGATTATGCGGATGCTGGGCTGCTCGTCATGAGCCAGGGAACGATCATTTCATTGACAATGCTCAAGTTCGAGAACGATCCGTACGCATCCTTCTTCTACGGCTCGATCGAATGCGATTATTTGCACGATCTCTTGAAGAACGACGAACCCGTGCTGACCGCCACGCGTGACGGCATCAACTGGACTCTGCCGTTTGCGAAGGCACTGAAGCAGGCCGTGGAGAGCCGTATCGAACCGCTGGTGCAGGTCGAGCGCGAACATGCCATGCAGGATGAGCAGTTGAAACTCGACAAACGCCTGCGCAGGAAAATCGATAAAACGATCCGTGAGTTGAATGTCATCGCATCCTCTGAATTAAGCGATGCCAGAGGTCAACCCTCAGATGGAAAAGGTGAGGCCATGGTGCCAGATCCGCTTCCCGCGGGATTTGAGTTTGTTCCTGAACGAGTTTTTGTTCAAACGGGACAAACCGCCATGCTGACCCTGCGCGCCCACCTATCCGGCAGGGTGCATGAAGGCACAGCGGTCTTTGTCGTTTCGGATAACCCCGAAGTGGAGGTGCTGACCCCCAAGGTCTTCATCAAAGCAATCCAGGATCACTCGAATGTCGGCGTGGCAAAGGTTCAGGTGGAGGGGAAACAGGTTGGGAATGAGAGCGTGGTAACAGCTTATTTGAGCGATCAGAAGGCACAGGCTGTGGTGCAGGTCCGGTCGAGGAAAGAGGCGGTTGACGATACTCCATCCAGAAAACATCATGGATTGTTCACAGACATCCGCTTCGACGACCGCATGGACCCGCGTCAACGCGTGTACCTGGACCGGGTCAACTCAACGATTGTGATCGCCACTGCTGCCCCTTCCGTCAAGCTTTATCTCGACAGCCAGCACCGTTTGGACACATCCGAACAGGGCCAGGTGCTGCTCGCTGAGTTGATCACCGAAGCCGTGTGTCGCGAGATTGCACGGCAGGGTGTGGAAAGCGGCAGGTTCCTCGCGCCCGAAGGCGCCGAAGCGGACGCCATCCAGAGCCACTTCATCCGGCTGCAAAACCGGTATGCACATCTCATTCACAATACAATCGTAAGGATAGAGTAAAGAGCTGCAATTGAATTCACGCACGATTTGGAGGTGGTGAATAGGTAGTAGATAAGAAATCCGAAGCCATGTGACTTCGGATTTTTTCACTTATTTCCTGCGCTTGAAGAACTCCACCTCACGCTCATGCTTCTTCGCGGCTTCACGGGTATTGAATGTGCCAAGGTTTTTTCGTTTTCCCGTTTTGGGGTCCTTCTTTTCTGAGTAGAGACGATATTTGCCTGATTTCAATTTTCGAATCATGCGAACGCTCCCAAGCAAGGCAAAAATTTTGCCCTGCACATATTTTAGAGCGTCCATAGGGTGAAGTTATTACAAGTCGCTTCAGTCACGCGCTTGCAGAGCACGTAACACGAGAAATGCAAGGACCACTGTTGCAAGGATGAACCATCCAAACCATAGGAGGTCAGCAATTTCACTGAAGGAGAAGAGACCCATGTGCATGAAAGAACTTACGACCGTTGTCGCGGTGAAGGCCAGCATGCCCGGTAAAATCGCACGAACTCCCAGCCATTGACCTTGACGCGAAAATAACAGGCTTCCGAGTCCATACGATAAAAGAGGACCAGCATACATTTGCGCGAGCACTGTCGTCACTTTCCAGGGCCAGAGCGTGGACATAAACACTGGGACGAAGAATAAGAGTACTGCCGGCAGGGAGAAGAGAATGCCCTGAACGAGTAAAAAGTTCTTTGCCCAGCTGGCAAGCGCGGGTCCGGGAAGATCGCCGGCGTCCATTAGATGCGGCTGTTTGATTGTCATCCAAATCGAAATGATGGGATAGATGATATAAGACGCGAACCAAATCCATACCGGCAGTAATTTGAAGTCAAAGGCGCTCAAATTCAGCAGGGAAATGATGAACAGCATCCCCGTCCAAATGCCGATCAATTGCACCGCCCAGCGGACCTCTGCCTGACGGCGGGCAAACAGACAGCCGGCCATGAAGACCGCACCAAAGGCATAAATGGCACCGACAAAGCGCGCATGCAGAGGTGGGAGCTCGAGCCAGGTAAAAATGGAGGCGAGATACGCAGGATTGAACAAACCCAGCGCTGCGACCAATAATGCCGCGGCACAAATAACAGCAAAGAAGATCTTCTGTCCCTGAGTAATAGGCGCCATGGTTTCTCTCCTCATTAGTTGGTGTTATTTAATGAACCCCGCCATGGCATTATGGTTTTCGTTGTTGCAACTCTTCAGGCCTGGATCACTTCAATTGTATTGCCGTCCGGGTC
>Ga0075421_100013369_pt1 | contig 10232 bp, 12 predicted proteins | sample SoiMetdeltSBSDD5_FD_75292 | JGI IMG/M metagenome (GOLD analysis project Ga0075421, IMG submission 75292) | Bulk soil microbial communities from a Populus tree surrounding site in Tennessee, USA - Soil MetaG P. deltoides SBSDD5 | ecosystem: Environmental > Terrestrial > Soil > Tree plantation... | reverse complement strand
CGGATGGACCGCATCAGCAACGCCGTGCACGCGGCGATCGACTGATGGCGCGGATCCCTCTCATCGCGCGCGCCGACGAGATGCCGCCGGCGCACCGCGAGGTGTGGGCGCGCATCGCCAAGAGTCGGGGCAGCGTGGTCGGCCCCTTCGCGGCGCTGCTGCACAGCCCCGTGCTCGCCGATCGCACGGCCGAGCTCGGCGCCTACATCCGGTTCGACTCGCAGCTCTCGGCGATGGACCGGGAGCTCGTCATCCTGTCGGTGGCCCGGGTGCTCGACTGCCACTTCGAGTGGGCCTATCACGTCCGGGAAGCCCGCAAGGCCGGTGTCAGCGCGGAGGCGATCGCGGCCATCCGCGGCCGGCGGGCCCCGGCCGGGCTGAGCGAGGACGAGGCGGCGATCGTCCGCTACGTGAGCGAGCTGCTGGTCGCGCATCGCACCGACGACCGGACGGTGGCCGCGCTGCGCGCGCGGCTGGGCGTGCAGGGCGTGGTCGAGCTGACGGCGACCATCGGCTACTATGCGATGCTGGCCTGCACGCTGAACGCCTTCGACGTGCGACCCGAACCGGGAGAGGAGGAGCTCGATGTTCCGTGACGTCGTGACGTCAGAGGATGCGCTGCGCGCGCTGGTCGGTACCCCGAGTGACCTGGCCCTCAAGAAGCAGCTCAGCGCCCTGGACACGCACTGCCAGGACTTCATCGCCCACGCGCCGTTCGTGCTCGTGGCCACCGCCAACGACGCCGGGCAGTGCGACGTCTCGCCCAAGGGCGACGCACCGGGGTTCGTCCGCGTGCTCGACGAGCGGCACCTGGCCGTCCCCGACCGGCCGGGCAACAAGCGCCTGGACGGCATGCGGAACATCCTCTCCAATCCCCATGTCGGCCTCATCTTTCTGATCCCCGGACGGCGCGAGACGCTGCGCGTGAACGGGCGCGCCTGCATCACGCGCGATGAAGCCCTGCTCGCCTCGATGGAAACCCAGGGCAAGCGGCCGCTGCTGGCCATCGGCGTCGAGGTCGAGGAGGTCTTCCTGCACTGCGCGAAGGCGTTCATCCGCTCCGCGCTCTGGCAGCCGGACCGCTGGCCGTCGGTCGACGGGCTGGCCACGGCCGCGCAGATCTTCTGGGACCAGGCCAAGCCCGCCTGCACCGTCGAGGAGCTGGCCCGGCACATCGACGAGGGCTACGCCAAGAGACTGTATTGATCGTCATGGAGGGCCCCGAGATGGCCCCCCATACCCCATCGCTCGGCACGCTCCGGCAAGGCCGTGGCGCGCCTCGGTAACGCGAGAGGCTGACATGTGGCGGATCGGGATCGACGTCGGCGGCACGTTCACTGATCTGGCGGCCGTTGACGAGACGGGGCGCGTTGTCATCGCGAAGTGCGCGTCCACGCCGCGGGATCAGTCCGAGGGGCTGGTGGAAGGCCTCGGGCTGCTGGCCGCGGAGTGCGGGACGGATCTCGACGGTCTGCTGGCGCGCACGGAGCGGATCGTGCACGGCACCACCGTGGCCACCAACGCGCTGCTCGAGCGCAAGGGGGCGAAGGTGGGGCTGCTCACCACCGAGGGCCATCGCGACATCATCGAGATGCGCGAGGGCCTGAAGGACGATCGCTACAACGTCCGCATGCCGCCACCGGTGCCGCTGGTGCCGCGCGCCCTGCGCCTGGGCGTCCGCGAGCGCGTCGCCTTCGACGGCCGGGTCACCACGCCGCTCGCCGCCCGCTCGCTCGACGCGGCCCTCACCGCGCTCGCCCGCGCCGGCGTCGACGCGGTGGCCGTCTGCTACCTGCACGCCTATCGCAATGGACGCCACGAGGCCGCCACCGCCCGCGCCATTGCCAAGCGGCTGCCGAAGACGTACGTGTCGCTGTCGTCGGTGGTGCTGCCCCAGATCAAGGAGTACGAGCGCATCTGGACGACGGTCGTGAACGCCTACGTCGGGCCCGCGCTCGCCCGGTACCTCGGCAGTCTCTCCGCGCGGCTCCGGGCGCGCGGCTATCGCGGCGACGTCCTCATCATGCAGTCTCACGGCGGCGTGGCGCCGATCAAGGAGTCCACGCGACTCGCGGCCGGCGCCGTCCTGTCCGGGCCGGCCGGCGGTCTCGCGGCCGGACGGTACGCGGCCACGCTCCTCGACGAAGGTAACCTCATCACGTTCGACATGGGGGGGACCAGCACCGACATCGCGCTGCTGCAGGGCGGCGTCCCGCAGCTGACCGGTGAGAAGACGGTCGGCATCGCCAAGGTCGCCCTGCCGAGCCTCGACATTCACACCCTCGGCGCCGGCGGCGGATCTCTCGCGCGCGTGGACGCGGGCGGCATCCTGCACGTCGGTCCCGAGAGCGCCGGCGCCGATCCTGGCCCCGCCTGCTACGGCAAGGGCGGCACCGGCGCCACCGTGACCGACGCCAACGTCGTCCTCGGCTTTCTCGATCCCGCGAACTTCCTCGGCGGCCGCATCGCGCTCGACCGCCGCGCGGCCGAGGTGGCCGTCGACGGCGTGGCCAAGCAGCTCGGCACCGATCGTCTCGCCGCCGCCGAGGGCATCTCGAAGGTCGTCAACACGAACATGGCCGAGGGCATCAAGATCGTCTCGGTGCGCCGGGGCGTCGATCCGCGCAAGTTCGCCATCGTGTCGTTCGGCGGCGCCGCCGGGCTCCACATCACCGAGGTCGCGCGGCTGCTGGAGATTCGACGCGTGGTCGTGCCGAACGTGGCCGCCGTGCTGTCGGCGTGGGGCATGCTCGCGACGGATCTGCGCTACGAGCTCGTGCGCTCCCACGTGAGCGAGATCTCGCGGCTGGCGCCCGCCGCGCTCCGGCGCATCTTCGCGGAGATGGAAGCGGACGGGCGCAAGCGTCTCGGCGCCTTCGACGGGCCCGTGAGCGTGCGGCGCTCCGTCGACATGCGCTACGGCGAGCAGATCTTCGAGATCCAGGTGAGCCTCGACGGCGTCGACCTCGCCCGTGCCGACCTCCTCGAGGAGATCACCGCGCGCTTCCACCGGCGTCACGAGGAGCTCTATGCCTACAGCGCCTCCGGCCAGGAGGTGGTGGTCGTCAACGCGCGCGTGGCCGTGGTCGGCGAGCTGCCGCCACTCCCGGCGGGCCACGGCGTGACCGAGCGCCGCACCACGCCGAAGGCCGCGCGCCGACGCGTCTACCTCGGCGACTGGATCGACGTCCCCGTGTTTCGTCTCGACGAGCTGCCCGCCGGCTGGGAGACCAAAGGCCCGGCGCTGCTCGAGTCCGCGACCACCACCGTGCTCGTGCGCGAGGCCGAGCGGCTGCGCGTCACGCCTCACGGCTGGCTCGACATCCGCATCGGCTGAACAGATCCCGCCCGCCATCCGTCCGACAGGATGGAGGCGCCGGACCACGTTTCGATGGTCCGGCGCTTGCAATTCTCCGAAGACACGGGAGGATCCTGTCATGAAGACGTTGATTTCTTCGGCGGTCGGGATGTCCATGCTCGCCATGGCGATTTCCGGCTGCGGTACGGCTGCGGGTACGGCAGTGGGAGCGGGCGCCGGCGCCGCCGTCGGTGCCGGTACGGGCTACGGAGCGGGCAAGGGCGCGCTGATCGGTGCCGGCGTCGGCGCAGTGGGCGGCGCGATCTACGACATCACCAAGAAGAACTGAGGATACCGCCATGAAGACTCTGACACTCCTGGCGGCTCTCGCGGCCGCGGCCATGCTCATCGTCGCGCCGGCGTTCGCGCAGGGCACGAAGGCGCCGTGCCAGCCGTCCGCGTCCCCGGGCTCGGCGCCGAGGACCACGAAGGCGCCCGAGAAGATCGAGGGCGAGGTCACGAAGGTCGACAAGAAAAGCGGAATGCTGACCGTGAAGCGCCCGGATGGTAGCACGCACGAGTTCAAGGGCTCGGCCGAGACCCTTCAGGACTACAAGAAGGGCGACAAGATCGAGCTGACGCTGCGATCGGAGCCCTGCTAGGTCGCTTCGCGCGGACGCGCACGGCCGTTCGAGAGCGCCCCGGTAATCCCGGGGCGCTCTTCTTTGTCGAAGGCCTTGGGCGGCTCAGTCGATGAGGGTGCGATCGAAGGCGTCGTGGATCAGCGCCCAGGCATCGGCCAGGTGGGACTCGGCCGTCAAGACGTTGGCCACGGCGATGCGCATGGCGACGGCGCTGCCCACCCGTGTCTCGGTCACGTACGCGCGCCCGCCGCTCGTCACCTGACTGACGAGCCGGCGGTTCAGCTCGTCCACCTCGGCGTCGCTGATCGTCGCCGGGCGAGCGCGGAAGCAGACCACGGCCATGGTCGGCGGCGCCATCAGCTCGAAGTCGGGATCGGCCTTCACCCACTCGGCGAAGCGCCGGGCCAGACGCAGGTGTTCGCGGATGCGCGCTTCGAGCGCAGCGCGGCCGATCGCACGCAGGGCGATCCACGCGCTCAGCATCGGCAAGCCGCAGCGCGGTGGGCGCGCGTCGGCGAGCAGTTCCGCGCGGCGCGTGTAGAGCGCGGTGAGCGGCGAGGGGACGAACAGCCAGGCGTGCGGGCTCACCACCACCGAGTCGGCGCGGCCCACGCCGTCGAGCACCCAGCGGCCTTCGGGGAGGAGCGCGAGCGCGCTGCCCTCGGAGGCATCAACGTGGAGCCACAGCCCGTGCTCGACGCAGACGTCGGCGATGGCGGGCACCGGATCGACGGCGGCGCACGACGGCGTCCCGACGGTGGCGACGACGGCGAGCGGCCGGAGGCGTGCGTGGATGTCGCGCGCGATGGCGGCGCGCAGGGCGGAGGGTCGCAGGCGCAGCTCGCCGTCGGTCTCCACGCGCCGGATGTTGTCGGTGCCGAGGCCCAGCGTGACCGCCGCCTGCTCGACCGAGGCCGGCGCCTCGTCGGACGTGTAGATCATCATCTTCGGCGAACCGGACAGGCCGCGACGGCGCGCGTCGGGGTGCGCGGCGTCGCGCGCAGCGGCAAGGGCGTGCAGCGTCGCCGCCGCCGCAGAGTCGTGGACGATGCCCTCGAAGGTGCCGGCGAGGCCGAGCACCGCACGAATCCATCCGAGCGTGGTGGCCTCGAGCGCAGTCGTGGTCGGCGACGCGGGAGTGCCTGCTCCGAGCGCGAGGGCGAGCCATTCGCCGACGATCCCGGGCGTGCTGAGCGCCCCGCCGCGCTCGGTGAGGAATCTTGGATGGCTGGCGTGGACGAGGCCGGGGACGATGAAGCGCTCGATGTCCTCGAAGATCGCCGACAGCTTCTCGCCGTGCTCGGGCGGCAGCGCGGCGAACGCCGCCGCGATGTCCTCGGGCGCGACGTCGGGTGTGACCCGCTGCTGGTGGATCGTGTCCCGGTAGTCGGCGACCCAGCCGGCGATGCGACGCATCCACAGCCGGGTCTGGTCGGGCGGCAGGTCGCCCAGCGTGCTCATGCGTGGGAGTCTACGCCGTCAGGCGACGGCGCGCAGGGCGGCGGCCTGATCGGCGTCGCGCGCGGACCGCGTGATGGCGGCCGCCGCGCGCTCGCCGATCAGCTTCTGCTGGTCGTAGCCGAGCACGATCTCCCACCCGTCGGCGCGGTGGTGCGCGGCCAGCGGCAGCGCCACGCCCTCGAGCAGCCAGCGGCCGTGCCGGGCATCGTGCTCGCCGTGCGCGCTCCAGTAGCCGCGCGCCGGTTCCCCGAGTCCCAGTCGCGCGGCCGCCGCGCGATACTCGCGGAAGGCGGCCAGCGCCGCCGTCTCGCGATAGAGCAGCGAGCCCACGTAGCGGAGGAAGTGGCGCCGGCGATCGGAGAGCAGGAACGAGTGGTTGATCGACGCGAGCGACTCCCACGGCACCAGCTCGAGGTAGGCCTCCGGCTCCGCCGACAGCGCGCACGCCTCGAGCATGCTGCGGAAGCAGGTCGACTGACGCTGCCGCTCGACGAGCACGCGGGTGAGAGTGGCCTGGATGTCGTTCGCGGGGCCCGCGAGCGCGCGCGAGAGATGACTCACGTCGCTCAGCGCTTCGAGCGCGGCGATCTGCAGGAGGCGGCAGTAGCCGGCCGCAGTGGTCGCCTGCGCGAAGTAGCGCGCGGCGGCGGACGGCGTCGCCGCGAGATCGCCACGCACGCGTGACCGCAGCGCGAGCGGCGCTTCCAGGCGGCGCAGCGCGGCCGTGTCGACGGCGCGCGCCTCCCACTCCTGCCACGCGCGCTCGATGCGCTCGCGCACGGCCATGAGGTACGGCGATCGCTCGTTGACGTAGCGCCGTGGATCGTCGTACCAGAACATACCAAGCCGGTTCACGCGATAGAGCGTTCGCTGCAGCAGCCAGTGCGCGGCGTCGACGCCGGGTGGCTCGCGATAGGCCGCCGGCACCGCGCGCGCGAGGGCGCGCTCGAATCGCGCGGCCATTCCTGGATTTGCGCGCACCTTGCGGTCCAGATTCACGGAGCCGGTGAGACCCGCGAACTGCGTGTCGGCGGCGCGCGCCTCGCGCTCGGTGAATGAATCAGAGGTGAGCATCCTCCCATGGCCAAGCAGGAACCATGCCGGCCGGTGTTACAATTCCGCCCATGTGGCAGGGAAACGTCGTTTCGATCCACATTGCGCCGGAGGCCGGCGCGCCGATGGTGTCCGTGCAAGACGTGCGGGCGGTGCCGGGGCGTGGTCTCGAGGGCGATCGCTACTGCAGCGGGCGCGGCCATTACTCGGGCAAGCCCTCGGAGGGCGGACGCGAGATCACGCTGATCGAGCTCGAGGCCGTGGAGGCGCTCGACATCAAGCTCACGCCCGCCGAGACGCGGCGGAACATCGCGACGCAGGGCGTGCCGCTGAACCATCTTGTCGGCACGACGTTCCGCATCGGCACCGTGCGCTTGCGCGGCACGCGCCTGTGCGAGCCGTGCAAGTATCTCGACAAGCTCACGACGCCGGGCGTGATGAAAGGGCTCATCCATCGCGGCGGCCTGCGAGCCCAGATCCTCACCGAGGGCACGATCCGCGTCGGCTACATCGTGAGAGCGGATTAGCAAGAGAGGAGAGGCGATGTCGCCGAAGGTCACGATCTACACGAACGTCGGCTGAGGGCCCTGTCATCGCGCGACAGAGTATCTGTCGCAGAAGGGCATCGCGTTCACGGAGCGCAACGTCGGCCGCGATCCCGGTGCGCGCGAGGAGCTCATGGAGATCGGCCTCACGTCACTGCCGGTGATCCTGATCGGCGAGCACAAGCTCGCCGGCTTCAATCCGAAGAAGATCGACGAAGCGCTGGGGAGCCCCTGACATGGCGGAGCCGTCCAAGGCCAACGTCGACAAGATGTGGGCGTACGCGACCAAGTACGCGGAGAAGTCGGGGAGCTTCCTCCATCCCGATCGCAGCGTGACGCAGACCGTCGTCGAGGGCCTCGCGCGTCACATCGAGCAGGTGGGCCGCCCGCTGTGTCCCTGCAACTTCTATCCGGATCCGGCGGCGGAGGCGAAGCTACGCCGCTGGATCTGCGCGTGCGACGAGATGCAGAAGTACAAGTACTGCCATTGCCTGCTCTTCGTCACCCCGGAGGGGCTGCCGATCACCGAGTATCTGCCGGAGGGGCACGAGGGCCGCGACGCCTACGGCATCGTGAAGGATCCCGTGCCCGACAAGGGACGCGCGACCGCGAAGGTGCTCGAGCGCCAGAAAGCCGAAGAGTAGCGTTCATGCCGACCGTTCGCCTGCGCGACGCCTCCGAGTATCCGGAGCCGGCGCGCCGGCTCTTCGAGCTGTCGAAGGCGTGGTTCGACTACGATTTCAAGGCGCCGCCGGCCATGAGCCGCGTGATGGCGTGGGATCCGCACTTCGGCGGACCGCACGGGCGCGCCATGAAGCGCGCCATGGCGGCCGGGGAGTTCACGCGGGCCGAGAAGGAGATGGTGGCGGCCGTCGTCAGCGGCGCCAACGCCTGCACCTACTGAGTGGAGGCGCACACTGCAGCCGGGAAGCTGCAGGGGCTGGACGGCGACGCGCCGTGGTACGAGGCCGCCTTCGTGGTCGGCGTCACGAACGCGCTCAACGTGGCCGCCGACGGGCTGGCGGCGGCGCTGCCGGCGCTCACCGATGCGGAGGCGGGTGGGGAGGCGACGGCCGTTTTCGCCGACGTGCGCGCGTTCTACGGCGGGGGCGAGGTGCCCACGCCGTTTCGCGTGATCGCGCGCGACCCCGCGTACCTCGCCGACGTCTTCGGCGCCGTCAAGCGGGCATTCGCCGATCGACGCCTCACGCGCCGTCACAAGGAGGCGCTCGCGTTCGCCGTCTCGCTGACCACGCGCTCGCCGTTCGGACTGCACTTTCACCTCGGCGAGCTGCGACGGCTCGGGGTGAGCGAGCGCGGCGTCATGGAGGTGGTGGGAGTGGCGCAGATGTTCTCGAGCTATACGAAGATCGCCGACACGCTGCAGCTGGAGTCGGACATGGCGCACATCGCCCCCACCGATATGTCCGGCGTCCCCGAGGCCGACGGTGAGTGACGACCTCTGCTGGCTGGACGCCACCACGCTGGCGGCGGAGATCCGCCTGGCCCGCGTCTCGCCGGTCGAGGTCACCGAGGCCGTGCTGGCTCGTATCGAGCGGGTGAACCCGACCATCAACGCCTTCTGCACGGTGGCGGCGGAGTCGGCGCGCGCGCAGGCCCGTCTGGCGGAGGCGGCGGTCATGCGCGGCGACGTGCTCGGCCCGCTTCACGGCGTGCCGATCTCCTTCAAGGACCTCACGGCCACGGCCGGCATCCGAACGACGTTCGGCTCGCGGATCTGGGAGCACCACATCCCGAAGGCGGATGCGCCGGTCGTCGAGCGCGCGCGGCGCGCCGGCGCCATCATGCTCGGCAAGACCAACACCCCGGAGTTCGGCTGCAAGGGGGTGACGGACAACCGCATCTTCGGGGCCACGCGCAACCCCTGGGACCTGCGCCGCACACCGGGCGGCTCGAGCGGCGGCGCCGCCGCCGCCCTCGCGGCCGGGCTGGGGCCGCTGGCCGAGGGGAGCGACCTCGCCGGCTCGATCCGGCAGCCGGCGGCCTGCTGCGGAGTGGTGGGGCTCAAGCCGACCGTCGGCCGCGTGCCGCGTTACCCGAGCGTCAATGGCTGGACCAGCTTCGCCTGCGTCGGGCCCCTGGCCCGCACCGTGCGCGACGCCGCCCTCCTCCTGTCCGTCATGGCCGGACCGGACGAGCGCGATCCGATGTCGCTGCCGCTCGGTGCGGAGAGCTTTGCCCGGGCCGCCGACGGCGGGATCGCGGGGCTCCGCGTGGCCTTCAGCGCCGATCTCGGCTATGCCCCCGTCGATCCGGAGATCCGCGCCGTCTGCGGCGCCGCCGCGGGGCGGTTCACGGACCTGGGCTGTGCGGTGGAGGAGAGCGATCCCGGTTTCGAGGATCCCGAGACGCTCTTCCTCGATCTGACCGCGCCCATGCGCGCCGCAGCCGACCAGCACCACCTCGCCCAGTGGAAGGCGGAGATGGATCCGATCCTGGTCGAGCGCATCGAGCGGGCCGCCACGATGACGGCCGTCGACTACGAGCGGGCCACCCACCGCCGGACCGCGATGTGGCATATCGTGCGGGACTTCTTCGAGCGCTTCGAGCTCCTCCTCACCCCGGTCACCGCGGTCCCGCCGATCTCGCTGGAGGTTCAGTACCCCCGGGAGATCGCCGGACGCCGGGTGTCGTCGCCGATCTCGTGGTTTCCGTTCACGTACCCGTTCGCGATCATGGGTCTGCCCGCGATCTCGGTACCGTGCGGCGTAACGAGCGACGGCCTGCCGGTGGGTCTGCAGATCGTCGGTCGGCGCCTTGCTGACGCAACGGTCCTCAGGGCGGCCGCCGCCTTCGAGCATATTGCCCCCTGGAGCGGTCGCCGGCCACGGCTGTGAGCGACGGGGAGGAGACCGACCGCACGCGCGCCATCGCGCTCTGGCGCGACGCCTATCGCCGGCAGATGGCCGGCGACCTCGACGGCGCCATCGAGACGTACCGCCGGTCGATTGCCGTCTGCCCCACCGCCGAGGCGCACACGTTTCTCGGCTGGACCTACTCGTTCCAGGGTCGACTCGAGGAGGCGACGGCAGAATGTCTGCGCGCGATCGAGATCGACCCCGACTTCGGCAACCCGTACAACGACATCGGCGTCTACCTGATCCAGCAGGACAAGCTCGACGAGGCCGTCCCGTGGCTCGAGCGCGCCAAGCAGGCGCCGCGGTACGAGCCGCGCCAGTTCCCGCACATGAATCTGGCGCGCATTCACAT
>Ga0075421_100013368_pt1 | contig 10232 bp, 9 predicted proteins | sample SoiMetdeltSBSDD5_FD_75292 | JGI IMG/M metagenome (GOLD analysis project Ga0075421, IMG submission 75292) | Bulk soil microbial communities from a Populus tree surrounding site in Tennessee, USA - Soil MetaG P. deltoides SBSDD5 | ecosystem: Environmental > Terrestrial > Soil > Tree plantation... | reverse complement strand
ATGGAGGTCATCAAGCGCCATCCGCTCATCGGCAAACGGATTCTCGAGGGCGTCGCAAAATTCCGCGATTACCTTGCCGTCGTCGAGCTTCATCATGAAAACCACGATGGCACCGGCTACCCGTGGGGTCTGAACGGTGAGGAAACTCCGCTCGGCGCACGCATCGTCCATGTGGTGGATGCCTTCGACGCGATGACCACGAGCAGGCCGTATCGCGACGCCATGCCGCCGGCCAAAGCCCTTCAGATTCTCCAGCAGTTCGCAGGCACGCAGTTCGATCCCGCCATTGTCGAAGTCTTCCTGCGGCTGGTCCATCGCGATCCATCGGCTCTTCCCGGTTCCGTCGCGGAGCAATTGCACTCGCTTGACCGCGCCGTGTCGGGTGAATGCACCGAACCGGCACAAATTGAGGCTGCTCCCGTCGATATGTGGAGACAGTAACCAAATGAAGACTGTCGGGATCGTACTTGCGTCTTTGCTTGCGCCGCTTGCCGCCGCTCAGGAGGCCATCTACGGCATCGCAGTGCCGATGACGCTTTCCGCGCAAGTCATGCATACGCATCGTGCAGACCCGGCCGGTGCTAAGTCACCGTTTGCCGGCGGACTCAGAGGCGTCTTCTACCCGTCGGTCAAACTTGGCGACCACTGGTTCGGCTACTCCGCCATTCAGGTCACCCGCGCCCCGTTTTTCTTCGAGGCAGCCAGTTCCACCGAACGCGAAACGGAGTTAAGCGTCGTTCAGGCCTACATCGGTTACAGCCGTGTTGGAAAGGATCGCGCGATCACCGTCAAAGCGGGTCAGTTGACCTCCGCCTTTGGTGCTTACCCACTCCGCTATGACGACTCCCGCAATGCCTTGATCGACGTTCCGCTCGGCTACGGCGAATACTACGTGCCTGTGTCGCTCTACGGTATTCCCGGCGCGGAAATCGACGTTGTTTATCAGCGCCTGGATGCAAGGGCTCAGTTCACCAACAGCTCGCCCGCTAATCCGCGCAAGCTATGGCAAGGCGACCAGTACGGCACATGGACCGTGGGCACCGGCTTTGCCATTAGGCAGGGACTTCGCGTCGGCGCGTCTATGTATCGCGGACCCTTTCTCGACCGGAATCATCGCTTCTTCCGCTCGAACGAAGCCCCTCCCAAAACACTGCCTGCGCTCGCTCTCGGTATTGATGTGCAGGCCGCCAAAGGTCCCTGGACCATCTCAGGCGAGTTGCAGCGTTTCCAGATGGCCTATGCTGCTGTGCCCTATTTCTTCACTTCGGTCGCCTATGCCGAGGCCAAATACACGCTCTCGCCGCGCTGGTATTTGGCTGGCCGCGGCGGATCGCGCTGGCGCACCTCCGGACTAGGACGAGATGACCGATGGGAGGCCGTCGCCGGTTACAGGCCCGCGCCGCGCCACCTGATCAAGGTCGGCTACGAGTCTGTTCGTTGGAAGTTTTCCCCCGGCACGCGCGACAACGTTGCCGCCGTGCAGTACGTCGTGCAAATCCAGCCGCCCTCCTGGGCAATCCGCTAGGCGGGCGACCGGCCATACTTCGACCGCACTACTGAACCGGAAGGGCGGGGAGCTCGCCTCGGCTCTTCGCCTGGTCAACCATCCACAAGATCAGCGACGGATTGCAAATGAACGCCTCATGGAGAGATTCCAGGCAGTACGCCGCCTCGCTTTCATCGCCGGGACTGTAGAATCCCGCGGGCTCCGGTAGCTCTTCGCGGGCGCCGATTAAGAACTCGTAGACGTGCCGGTTCTCCGCGCGGGCTCTCTTCAAGGTTCGCTTTGCCTTGCCGAACTCCTCGCTCAGGATCTCGACGAACAACCGTCCATACAGAAAGATAGTCGATTCCTCGTTGTCATACTGCTTCATGAGCCGCTTCGCGCGGTGAAAATCGCCCACGCGAATGTACCGGCCCAGCAGCACATAGCGGATGCCCATATTGTCGCCGGGACACAACTCCAGCATGTGTTCGTACTCGGCTATGGCGTCCAACTGGCGGTCCGCATCCTGGTACGCCTCGGCAAGCGCGGACTTCGCCCGCATGTAGGGCCGTGTCTCAGCCAATCCCCAAAAGTGCCCCTTGTTCTCGCGCAGATACTTCGCGCCACCCAGCCTCTCCGCCGCCGCAAGCACAGTCTGTTCCAACACCTCCACCGCCGCTTCGGGAGACTTCGCGCCCTTTGCGATAAACACAAGCGCGTCCGTGCAGCCCGGGTCGAGCGCGAGGGCCTGTTCGAACAAACGCTTTGCTTCGGCGAAGCTTGGCGCTTCCGCCGCCTGCCAGCAAAGGTCCTGTGCCTGTTCAATCGGATCGCCGGGCGTTTCCGATCCGGCCAGTAGTTGGTTGAACTCACCCGCCCTGACCTTCTCGCGCAGAAACGCATTCACATCTTCCGCCGAGGCGAACTCCCGGTCGCCCAAGAGCTTCCCAATCTCTTTGTGCAACCGTTCCATCGAACCGCGTGCCGGAGATGGGAATGGACCGCGCTGTTTCGGTTGTGTCTCGCTCTTTGTCATTTTCACCACTTTACGGCCCATAAGCCTTGCAGTATAACGCCGCGCCGCACCAGCGGCCCGAACCGGGAATCGGCGTAAAATGGTTTGCTGAACCCCCGCACCCAGGCTTTACAATAACCAAGGCGTCGACGGACGCAGTGTGCGTGCGCGGAAATTTGGCAGGAGAAATCATGCAAAACGCTAGTTGCGATATCGGCCTCATCGGGTTGGCCGTCATGGGCCAGAATCTGGTCCTCAACATGAACGACCATGGCTACAAAGTGGCGGTGTTCAACCGTACCGTCTCCAAGGTCGACGAATTCATCGGTCACGAGGCCAAGGGGACCAACGTCGTAGGCGCACATTCTATTCCCGAACTCATTCAACTTTTGAAACGTCCGCGCCGCGTCATGCTCATGGTGAAGGCCGGCAGCGTTGTCGATGAGAACATCGAACAGCTTCTGCCCCATCTCGAAGCTGGCGACATCATCATCGACGGCGGCAACTCGCTCTTCACGGACTCCAACCGGCGCACCCAGGAACTTGCCAAGAAGGGCATCCTCTTCATTGGAACCGGCGTTTCCGGCGGCGAAGAAGGTGCGCGCAACGGCCCCTCTATCATGCCTGGAGGCAACCCGGCCGCATGGCCGCATGTGAAGGAGATCTTCCAGGCCATCGCTGCGAAGGTTGACGATGGCACGCCCTGCTGCGACTGGGTCGGCGAAGACGGCGCCGGGCACTACGTGAAGATGGTCCACAACGGCATCGAGTACGGCGACATGCAATTGATCTGCGAGGCCTACCAGTTACTGAAGGATGCCCTCGGCCTTACCGCCGCCGAGTTGCATGAAGTGTTCGGCGAATGGAACAAAGGCGAGTTGGACAGCTACCTGATCGAGATCACCACGGATATCTTCGCCAAGCTCGACGACGACGGCCAGCCCATGGTCGACAAGATCCTCGACACCGCCGGCCAGAAGGGCACCGGTAAGTGGACCGGCATCAGCTCACTCGAACTGGGTGTCCCGGTCACTCTGATTGGTGAAGCCGTATATTCGCGCTGTCTCTCGGCCATGAAGGACGAACGCGCCGCTGCTTCGAAGGTTCTAACCGGGCCCGCCAAGCCCGCCCCAGTCGATCGCAAGGCTTTCATCGAAGATGTACGCCGCGCTCTCTACTGCTCGAAAATCATCTCCTACGCGCAGGGTTACATGCTACTCCGGGAAGCGGCAAAAGAGGCGAAATGGAATCTCAACTTCGGCGGCATTGCTCTCATGTGGCGCGGTGGCTGCATCATCCGCAGCCGTTTCCTGGGCAAGATCAAGGAAGCCTATGACCAGAACCCGCAGCTCTCCAACCTTCTCCTGAACGACTTCTTTGCCAAGACGCTACTCAACTACCAGGCCTCCTGGCGCAGCGCCATCATCAAGGCCGTGGAGTTCGGAGTTCCCACGCCCGCCTTCAGCACCGCGCTGTCGTTCTTTGACGGCTTCCGTACCGAACGTCTGCCAGCCAACCTGCTCCAGGCCCAACGCGACTACTTCGGAGCCCACACCTACGAGCGTGTCGACAAACCGCGCGGCGAGTTCTTCCACACCAATTGGACAGGCCGTGGCGGCCGCGTGTCCTCGGGCACTTACAACGCTTAAACGCCACTTACTTCTGGAGATTTCTATACATGAGCTACGGTTTGAACATTCCTAAGGACGGCGCCCTTGACTTTGCCGCTGTCGGAGCCCTCATCCACCGGCTGGATCCGGGTATCATCCCGTTTCGCAAGGCGAGCTGCTGTGAGATTCACGTCAGCGGAGGCGAGTTTAACGCTGCCGCCAATCTCGCCGATTGCTTCGGCCTGAACACGGCGGTCGTGAGCGCAATGGTCGACTATCCGATCGGCGAGTTGATCGCCGAGCGTGTGAAGAGCATGGGCGTGCGCGGCTTCTACAAGCGCTTTAAGCATAACGGGGTGAATGGTCCGAATATGGCGACCGTCTATTCCGACCGCGGCCACGGTGTTCGCGGTCCGGTGGTTTTCTACAACCGCGCTAACGAAGCCGCGGCACAGTTGAAGCCGGGTGATTTCGATTGGGCTCAAATCTTTGCGGGCGGCATTCGCTGGTTTCATAGCGGCGGTATCTTCGCCGCGCTATCGGAAACCACATCCGAGGTCATCATCGAAGGCATGAAGGCCGCCAAGGCCGCTGGCGCCGTCATCAGCTTCGATCTTAACTTCCGGGCCAAGCTCTGGGATATTTGGGGAGGCGAGAAGAAGGCCGTCGAAGTGATCGCGCGCATCGTCGACAACGTCGACGTGCTCGTTGGTAACGAAGAGGATCTGCAACTGGGCCTCGGCATCCCCGGACCCGAAGTCGCGGCCAAATCGAAGCTCGACCCCAGCACCTTCTTTGGCATGATCGACCAGGTGGTGAAGAAGCATCCCAAGGTGAAGATCGTCGCCACGACACTGCGGGAGGTTCACTCCACCAACCGCCACTCCTGGAGCGCCGTTGCCTGGATCGACGGCAAGACCTACCAGGCTCCCACGGCCGAGCTCGACGTCCTCGACCGTGTGGGCGGCGGTGACGGCTTTGCCGCTGGATTCATCTACGGCCTTCTCAACGGTGAATCTCCGGATGATGCCGTGAAACTCGGCTGGGCCCACGGCGCCCTGCTCACCACGTTCCCCGGCGACACGACCATGGCCTCGCTCGGTCAGGTCCGCGCCTTCGCTGGTGGAGCGTCCGCCCGCATTCAACGGTAGTGTTCGAAACCTCGCGCGCCGGGCGGACCTCCATATCCGTCCGGCGCGAAGCTCTTCTATAGTAGGGAGCATGCGTCTTTGGTTCGCTCTCTTGATTGCGGCTGCGTGCGTTAGTGCTCAATCCACCTATACCTTTCTGAATCCCCCCGCGGGAGAAGCTCCGGGAGCGCCTAAGATCGCCTGCGCGGCGCTGCACAAGCTCACTGGCTTCGACCTCACCGTCGAGAGTGCGGTACTCGTTAAGGCCGAAGGCGAGGTCCCCGAGTTCTGCCGCGTGATGGGCCAGATCCTGCCCGAGATACGTTTCGAAGTCACGTTGCCCACGGCTTGGAACCGGCGCTTCATGATGACCGGCAGCGGCGGCTATGCTGGCGATTCGCTCGAATCTCCGCAGCGCCTTCTGCTCCGCTCACAGGCAATGCGCCGAGGGTTCGTACAGGCAATCACCAACACAGGCCATGACAACCGCGATGAGCCACTGGCGACGTTCGCGTTGAACCGGCAGAAGCTGCTCGATTATGCATTCCGCTCGCTGCACGTGACCGCCGAAGCGGGCAAGCGAATCACAACCGCCTACTACGGTGTGAAACCGACGCGTTCTTACTACCAGGGCTGCTCCACTGGCGGCCGCCAGGGGTTGATCCTCGCGCAGCGGTATCCCGATGACTTCGACGGCATTGTTGCCGGAGCGCCTGTGCTCGACTGGACCGGGACCATGATCAGCTTTGCCTGCACCGCTCAAGCGCTGACAGCTGCTCCGATTCCCTATGCCAAGCTGGCCACACTTTCTGAGCGGATCTACGCACTGTGCGACGACAAGGACGGATTAAAAGATGGATTGATCGACGACCCACGGCGTTGCGGCTTTCAGCCCGCTCGCGATCTGCCGCGCTGCGACGCGAATGGTGACAATCCCAAGTGTTTCACCGAAGCGCAAATCGGCACGCTTGAAAGGATCTACGGCGACATCAAGAGCCAGGGCAAGCGCATCTTCCCCGGATGGCCGGTGGGGGCTGAAGTCGCCGGAGCCGACGGACGCAGCGGATGGGACAATTGGATCGTCCGCGAGACGCCGGACAAGACGATCGCGGCGTCGTTCGCCGAAAGTTTCTTCCGCTACATGGCGTTCCCACGCAAGGATCAGGGAATCGAGCTGCGCGCCTTCGACGTCGAAAAGCACGCGTCGCAACTAGGCTGGATTCGCAGCATCGTTGACGCGACCAACCCTGACCTGACTGCGTTTCGCGACCGTAAGGGCAAAATGCTGATGTATTTCGGTTGGGCCGATCAGTCGCTGAACGCGCAAATGGGCGTCGACTATTACGAGAGCGTGATGCAGAAAGTGGGGCCGCAAACGCCCGATTTCTTCCGCCTGTTCATGCAGCCGGGGGTCTTTCATTGCGGAGGTGGCGTTGGCGCGGGATCGTTCGAACCGCTCCTGGTGGTAGTGGATTGGGTGGAGCAGGGAAAGGTCCCAGACCGCATCACAGGGGCTCGCGTAGTGAACGGAAAGACCGTCCGTACGCGTCCGCTCTGCCCTTATCCGCAAACGGCAAAATACAAGGGTTCCGGCAGCATCGACGATGCGGAAAACTTCCGCTGTGCGGCGCCTTAGGCTACACGGTCACGCGGTCCCAGGGCTTGCGTGCCTTTCGCCCCAATAACATCGCCGCTTCTTTCGGCGCGCCGATAAATGTCTCCTTTGCCGAGTCCCATTTCAATTTCAGCTTCGTCTTGTAAGCGATGTTTCCGAGGAGCGGAACGATGTTCGACCGGTGCCCAATCAGAGCTGTCGCGCGTGGTGTTTTCCGAGTCCTCACGCAATCGATGAAGTGCTGAGCATGCACCCGCGTCGCATCGGTCGTGTTCTTCCACACTCGCTCTGGGCCGCCCTTCTCCGGATACACTTCGTACCCGATCCGGTCGGCGAAAATGGCGCCCAGTGTGCCATAAAAGGCCATGCCGTTCGGCCGGTCCATCTCGCCGCGCGCGTTGTAGTACTTCATGCCGGCCTGCCGCCCGCCGAGGCCGTGCCCGTTGGTCAGCACAGCTTCGTAGGTCATCACAAACTCCGGATAGTCATACGTCACCTGCAGCACGTCGGGAATGTCGGAATCGTCCTTCAGATTGAATCGGCCGCCCGTGGCCGAAACCGCTACTGGTGCATCGACGCCCATAATTTGGTGGACCGTGTCGAAACGATGGGCGCCGTAATCAGTAATCCAACCGCCCGAGTAATCGAAGAACCATCGATAGGTACCGCTGTACCGTTGTGGTGCATAGGGAACCAGCGGCGCGGGACCGCAGTACATATCCCAATCGAGATCGGCCGGCGCCGGACCCTCCTTCAATTTGCCGACACCATTCGGCCATCGGTTCACATAGTTCCACACGCGCACATAGCTCACCTTGCCGATCGCGCCGCCCTGGATCATCTTCGCCACTTCGGGAAAGTGATCGGCCGAGCGTTGCTGCGTACCTGTGCACAGAATGCGACCGGATTTGTCGGCCGCAATCACCATCGCCCGCCCCTCTTTGATGTTATGTGAGAACGGCTTCTCCGTATATACATCCTTGCCCGCCTCGACCGAATGAATCGTGGTCAAGCAATGCCAGTGGTCCGGCGTCGCGATCAACACTGCATCGACGTCCTTCAGCTCCAGCAGCTTGCGAAAGTCCTGGAACACGCGCGCGTCCTTCTGCCGGCTCCACTCTTTCGCTCGATTCGCGAGCGTCAAAGATACATCGGCCAGGGCGGTGAACTCCGTATTCGGCGTCTCCTTCATAAAGCCGCCCACGTAGCGGCCCCTGCCGCCACAGCCAATCAGACCCAACTGGATACGGTCATTCGCGCCGCGCACGCGATTCTCGGGATCGAAATAGGGCGCGGCCACGGCTATCGAAGCGCTGGATGCGGAAAGAAACGATCGGCGATTCATGATCCCGTGAGCATATCGCAACTACAATGAACAAGGAACCGACTGTATTGGCCATCTACACTTGCTTTGACATGATCGTCGACTGCCGGGAGGGTAACCCCGAAGGTTGGCGATACTTCGTGCGCTCCTTCGTCGCCGCCCTGCGCCGCCTGTTTTCCCACTACGGCGGCGGCGATGAGCACGTCTTTCAATTAATCGAGCGCCTCGGGGACCGCGCCAACGGACCACTGCGCGCCATGCAGCCCATGACCCAGCGAGAATTCCTCGACGCCCTCCGCCCGCTCGTGCTCGAACTCACCGCAAAACCCACGCAAGGCACATCGCCCGACCTATCGCTTGTGCAGGAAGCCCTTGCGCCGCTGACCGCCATCGAACGCCAAACCGCATGGTTCGAAACATTCGGTTACCCGGCGCAGGAAGCTGCCCGCATCATGCGCATGTCGCCGGAAACCGCCTTAAAACTGCGCGCCCGCACCGATGAGTTGCTGCGCTCCAAGCTCGACGACTGGACCGCCGGCATCCTCGCCACGCACGGCCGCGCCCTCGGCGCGGAAGTAGAACAGCAACCTGCCGAAACACAATTGGTCTATCGTGATTTCTTCGACGTGATGGATGGCCGCAACTCCTGGCAGCATCGCACCATGTTCGAGCGCACACTGGAAGAGTCGTGGTTTGAAGTTCATCGTGCCTGCCGCATACGTGAAGCCGACGACGCGCTCGCGCAGGCCCACCCCCTCGACAACGCCGCCGCGCAACCCATTCTCGACCGCCTCGGTATCGAGCCGGAATCCACCGGATTTTGGAAGCGCCTTGTCGCCGGCAAACGGTAGGAGCGCAGAGGACCAAGCCCAGCGGGCGCAGGTTCCGTTGCGCGGTTCAAGATAAAATGCGCTTATGCCTCCTTCTCGCCCACAGGCGACGTATGACGATGTAAACCTCCTTCTCCGGCTCTATGATTTGCGCCGCGAGGAAAAGCTGCGTGAAGCGCGTGCCTGGTTCGTTGCGAATTGCAGAGCCGAGAGCTTTGCCGAGCTCATGGAGAAGTTTCCCTTCGGCTCTCCTGAAAATACGAAATATCGCATGGTCGTCAGCTATTGGGACATGGTCGCTTCGTTCATCGTCTCCGGCGTGCTGAAAGAGGACCTGTTCTTCGAAAGCAACCGTGAAATGCTGATCTGCTATATCCGAATCGGCAAGTTGATTCCCGAGTTGCGTGAAACCTTCGGCGATCCCTTCGCCTTCCATAACCTGGAAGAGGTTTCCAAGCGTTATATCAATTGGTTGAACAACCGCGCTCCAGGCAGCTACGAGGCATTTGCCAAGCGCCTGGCCTAACTCACTTCCCAGACTTCGATCGATCGTTCGTCCTCGCCGGTGCGAGTAACACGAATCTCGGTCCGCGGACGCGGCATACGTTCAGCGAAGCGCTCGCCCCATTCGATCAGTACGAGAGCGTCTCGATCCATCAAGTCGTCGAGCTCGAGCGTAGCCAGCTCCGGGGCCTCTTCGATTCTGTAGAGATCGATGTGGTACAGCCGCACCGGATCGCCATACTCATGGATCAGAGTGAACGTTGGGCTCGAAACCTCGTCCGGCTTCGCTACGCCAAGGCCCACCGCAATGCCCTTAGCGAGAGTTGTCTTCCCCGCGCCGAGATTGCCGATCAGCAGCACGACGCCGCGCGCCGGCAATACGCCCGCCAGCCGTTTTCCCAGTGCGATCGTCTCCTCAGCGGAGTGAGTCTCAAACTCGCGCATCGGCCATCGCCCGGGGTAGATACCGCAGCAGGTCGGTCGCGATCACGCTCTGCTCGCCCAGTGCCTCGGCCGCCCGGTCGCCTGCCCGCCCATGCAGCCACACCGCGGCGATCACGGCTTCGCGCGCACGGTCCGGAAACTGCGCCAGAAGCCCCGCGATCAATCCGGTGAGAATGTCGCCAGTGCCTCCCGTCGCCATTCCCGGGTTGCCTGTCGGATTGATCCACACCGTTCCATCTTCGAAGGCGATCAACGTGCGATGGCCCTTCAACAC
>Ga0075421_100013367_pt1 | contig 10232 bp, 9 predicted proteins | sample SoiMetdeltSBSDD5_FD_75292 | JGI IMG/M metagenome (GOLD analysis project Ga0075421, IMG submission 75292) | Bulk soil microbial communities from a Populus tree surrounding site in Tennessee, USA - Soil MetaG P. deltoides SBSDD5 | ecosystem: Environmental > Terrestrial > Soil > Tree plantation... | reverse complement strand
CCTAGTCCCGGACGAGGTCGTCGACGCTCACGCCCTCGGCCGCGAGCCGGTCGGTGACGCGGTAGAGCGGGACGTCGCGCAGCACGCACCGCGGCCATCGCTGGCCGGGCGGGGTCTCCCACAGCTCGGCCCGTTGGTCGTGGTGAATGTGCACCCGCCAGCGACCGTCCACAGTGCGGTAACTGCTGACGATCATGAACCGACGGTAGCCCGCTGAAACGCATAACCGCAGGTCAACGGCCATATCAGAGATCAGGACCCGAGCCCGCTGACGGTCCGCAGCAGCCGCTCGGGACAAGACGGTATGGGAGCTGACGCTTGGGGCTAGCGGTCGTACCGGTACAGGTCGTACTGCTTCATCAAATCGATGAGCGAACGGGCGTACGTCGGGCTCGTGGCATAACCCGCCTTGTGGATTTCGACGGCGAACCGGTTCGGGTCGTGCGTGTAGTTGAACGCCGGCCCGTAGCGTTCGTTGACGACGAGGAACCGGCCGTGGTCGCGGAACGAGTCGGCGGCATTGCGGTACACCCGGAAGGTGGCCGTCGTCGGGTAGCAGCTGTCGCCGTCGCACTCGTGGGTGGCGTACGACCGGCAGCCGATCGCGATCGGACCGGGGGTGCCGAAGCACTTGATGCCGAAGTAGTTGTGGTCGACGCGGGTCAGCTCGCTGCGACCCCAGCCCGACTCGAGGATCGCCTGGGCGATCGTCACCGAGGCCGGCACGCGGAACTCGCGCATGCTCGCCCGTGCCGGTTCGACCGCTCGGGCGATGAAGTCGGCCTGGGACGGGGGCAGGGTCGGCGGCTGCTGGTCGCACCACTTCACCGCCGGACGGGCTGGTCGCCAGGCGATGTAGGCGTCGGACACGTACCGCCCGTTGGACAGCCGGTCCCAGTACCCGGTCCGGGCGACGGTACCGACGACGTACTGCCCGTTGACCTGGCAGGCGACCGACACCGCGGTGCCGTTGCCGAGCGTGCCCACGATCCGGTACGCCGTACCGGGTCCTTCGCGCACGTTCAGCGCGGTGTCGCCGGCGTTGACGGTGGCCGTCGCCGTGGTGGGGGGCTTCGGTGCGGCGCACGCCGGCACCGCCGGCCGGGCCGGTTGCCAGGCGACGAACGCGTCGGAGACGTACCGCCCGTTGGACAGCCGGTCCCACGCACCGGTCTGCCGCACGTGGCCGGTGATGACCATGCCGGTCACCTGGCAGGTGATCGCCAGTGCGGTGCCGTTGCGGATGGTCGCCACACGGCTGTACGAGGTGCTCGGCCCGGTTCGCACGTTGAGGTCGCCGCCGCCGGTGCTCACTGTCGCGACGGGCGCCGCGGCCGCCGATGCTGAGGCGGGCCACATGAGAAGCGCACCGCCGGCGACCAGGCCCACCAGTGCGAGTTGCTTGACGAACATCTGCCCGCCCCCGTTACCGAAAACACCATTAATCCGATATTTACGGTACGGGGTACCAGCGCACTGGAGTGACGGAACGAGACTACTGAGAAAGTCTCACGTCGATACGGGCAGCAGTAGCGCGGACGGTCGCTCGGGGTCGTGAAAGACCTCCCGCCGACCTGCGCGCAGTTCGGTCGCGGTACCGAGCGGCTCGCCCGTGCCGGGATTGCGCGAGTACCGCGGGTGGGCCCCGCCGCTGACCTGCACCCGGATGCGGTGCCCCGCGCGGAAGCGGTACGCCGTCGGCCACAGCTCCACGACGACGGCCTGTACGTCATCGCCGTCGGCCGGCACCAGGCCGGGTACGACCCGGGTCAGCCCGTCGCACACGTTCCACGACCGGCCACGAGTGTCCACATCGCACAGTCGCACGAACACATCGAAGTACGGCAATGTCGAGCGGATGTGCACGATGGCCTCCACCGGTCCTATCACCTCGACGGCGGAGTCCAACGGGGCGCTGCTGTACACGAGTACGTCCGGCCTGTCCTCGACCGGGCGGTTGTCCAACTGCCCGGCGCGGTTGGCCACGAGCAGCGGCCCGCCGAGCGAAGGGGTCGCATTCGTCGGGTCGTACCGATGACTGTCGGGTGTGGACGGTGCCGGCGGCTCCGGGGATAGCCCACCCCCGGCGTGCAGGTGCCAGCGCCGCGGCGGGTGACCCGGCGGCCAGTCGGGCAGTGACTTCCAGCCGCCCCCGCCACCCACGTGCACCCGCACCGGTTCGGCCCGCAGCCCGTCGGTGTCGCCGGCGAGGTGGGCACGCAGCCAGCTCAGCCCCTCGCGGAGCGCGGCGCCGTACAGGCCGACGCTGCCGTGGGTCCACGGCCCGATCGTGAGGTGCGGCCGCGCCCCCGCCGCCCGCAGCGTCGCGTAGTCGGCGAGCTGCCAGGGCAGGAAGATGTCGTGCCAGCCGGTCACCATCGCCACTTCCGCGCGGACCTCGTAGACCCGCTCGTCGAACGCGCGCTGGCGCCAGTAGTCGGCGCCGGCCTCGGTGTGGGTCAGCCACTCCTGGAAGAACGCGACCGTGCCGCCGGTGGCGACCGTGTCGGCCTCGACCAGCGGGAGGTGCTGCAACCCGCGGCGCAGCTTCGGCTGGCCGCGCTTGAGCTCGACCTGGCGGGACCACCACGGTACCGTCTGCGCCTCCACCAGCTCGATCCAGGTGAGCACGGTGTCGAGCGAGAACGCGCCACCGGCATATGTCGAGTCACGGGTCTGCGAGGCGGTCACCACGGCGACCATCGCCTTGAGCTCCTCGCCCGCGTCGGCGGCGATCGCCCACTGCACGAACCCCTGGTAGCTCGCGCCGAACAGGCCCAACGAGCCGGTGTACCACGGCTGGGCACGCAACCAGATGAGCGTGTCCAGCCCGTCCTCGCGCTCGTGCAGCAGCGGCTCGAACCGCCCACCGGATCCGAAGGTACCGCGGCACGACTGCACCACCGTGTGGAAGCCCCGCTCGGCGATCAGCTCGCCCAGCAGGCTCATCGCCCCGCGCCGGCCGTACGGCGTGCGGATCAGGACGGTCGGCGCGTCGGGTAGCGCCGGTGCGTAGTGATCGGCCAGCAGAACGACGCCGTCCCGCATGGGTATCCCCAGGTCCCGGCTTGTCCGGGCACGGGTAACCGCCGGGGGAAGCTGAAACACCGCCTGCAGCAGCCGAGTCGAAGCGCTCACGATTCTTAGCCTGCCTCGTCCCGGCGACTTCGGTTACGTGATTCTGCCCATCCGGGCGATGGTTTCGCAGCCGAGCATCTGGTCATGTCTCTCGATATTTGGATATACGGTGAGCGTCGGCGAAGGGGGAGGCACGGCGACATGAATGTCCCGTTGGGTGCCACCAGTGACAGTGCCGAGGATTGGATTCGGGACTGGTCGGCGTCGGTAGCGGATCGCGCCGCAAAGGCGCAAGCAATGTCGGAGCAGGTAGGACAGTTATCCGTGTCCGCCTCGAGCTCTGACGGGTCGGTCGAGGTCACCGTTGCCGGCTCGGGCGCGATGACCAACCTGCGGCTCGGCGAGTCGACGCGGAAGTGGACGGCGGACCAGACCGCCGCCGAGATCCTGGCGGTGATGCGGCGGGCACAGGCCAAGCTCGCCAACCGGGTCGCGGAGATCGCTGCCGATACCGTGGGCGCGGAGTCCGAGACCGGACGAGCGGTGGTCTCCAGTTTCGAACGGCGTTTCCCCGAGCCGCCGTCCGAGGACGGCGAGAACCGCGACGACTCCGGCGATTGGCGCGGTCGTGCCTCCCGGCGGTAGCGCCGGCTTCAGCGTCGAGGTCGAGGCGCTGAAGACACACGCGTCCAACGTCGACTTCATCGCCGGATCCGTCGACCAGGCGAAGCAGGCCGGGGAGCACGTCCGGATGGGCCACATGGCGTACGGGTTCCTCTGCCAGATCATTCCCCTGCTGCTCGAGCCGCTCCAGCGCGCCGCCGTCGACGCGGCCAACGACACCGCGGACGCCCTACGGTCCGCCGCCACCGAACTGCGCAGCACCGCCAACCGATACGAACACGGCGAGCAGAGCGCAGGTGACCTCTTCGGCGGGTTCAAGCAATGAGCACGCGATTGAGCACAGCGCCGCCGGTGGTGCCTGGACTGAGGCGACGCGCCGGGCGCAGCTCGCTGCGCGGCGCCGAGGGAAGGCGCCACCATGAGACGGCGCGCGGCGAACGAGCCGGAGTTATCGCATGAGCGTGATGCCGAATCCACTGATTGCCGAGCGGCAGGATTCCACCAAGCCGTGGACCGGCATCTTCCTCGCCGAGGACATCGAGGGCATCATCAGCGGCTTCCAGTCCGGGTCCTGGATCGAGGTCGGGATCGGTGGGTTCGCCGCGGGCATGGACGCCCTCGCGTTCGTCGTCGACCCGCTCGGCCAGATCGTGGCCTGGGGTGTGGCCTGGCTGATGGAACACGTCAAGCCACTCCGCCAAGGGTTGGACTGGCTGGCCGGTGACCCCGACCAGATAACGGCGTTCGCGCAGACCTGGCACAACGTCGGCGGGGCGATGGACAGCGCCGCCACCCAGCTGCGCGACGTGGTCGACCAGGACACTATCGACTGGCTCGGCGCGACCGCCGACGCGTACCGCAACCACATGGGCGAGCAGCAGGCCGCAATGGTCGCCCTGAAGGACCTGGCCGAGGCGCTCGGGATGATCGTCGAGGGTGCCGGCCTGGTCGTGGCCCTCGTCCGCGGAATGGTGCGCGACCTCATCGCCGAGTTCGTCGGAGTGCTCGCGGTACGGATCTGGGAGTGGTTGGCCGAAGAGGCCTGTACCCTCGGCCTCGCCACGCCGCTCGTCGTAGCGCAGGTCGGCTCTCTCGTCGCCAAGTGGGTCGGCCGCATCGCCCACCTGCTCGAAGGGCTCGTCAAGAGCATCCGCCGGCTGGCCCCGATCCTCAGCAAGCTCGGCGACATCATCAGCAAGCTCCGCGACCTGCTACGCCGGCTGCGCCGCGCCGGCCGGAGCGCTCCGTCGGGCCCGCACGGGGGTCCCCCGACGCGGCCGCACGGCGGCCCCAACATCCCCGATGGACCATCCGGTCACCCGCCGGGTGGCGGGCCACCAGGTGGTGGTCCTCCGGGTGGGCATCCACCTGGCGGTGGTCCGCCCAGCGGTCCTCCGGGCGGGCACCCGCCGAGTGGCGGGCCGCCGCGCGAACCCGACGCGCCACCACCATCCGGCGGACCGCCCCGCGAACCAGGCGGACCGCCACCATCGGGCGGGCCCCCGCGCGAGCCGGACGCACCGCCACCACCATCCGGCGGACCGCCGCGCGAGCCGGACCCGTCCGGTGGGCCACCGCGCGACCCCAACGCGCCACCGCCGCCCGGCGGACCGCCGCGCGAGCCGGACCCGTCCGGTGGGCCACCGCGGGATCCGGACGCACCGCCACCACCCGACGGGCCGCGGGACCCCGACGCCCCGCGCGACCCGGACGCCCCGCACGACCCGGACGCCCCGCGCGAGCCGGACGGCGACGGTACGACCACGCCGGAGAGCACCCACCCGAACATCGAGCTTGGTCCGCACGGCGACGACTTCAGTCCCGGGGTCGCCGACCCGGATGGTCACTTCCTGCCCAAGGAACGCGAGATCGCGGACTACCTCGCCACCGAACACGGCATGGAGGTCACGCCGGTCGAGCGGGTCGACAACGTCGACGGGCTTACCAACCCCGACTCCGTCGTGCGCCGCACACCCGACGACCCCGGTACGATCACCGAGCTGAAGACGCTCGACAGCGGCAGCAGCAGCGCGGTGAAGGACAACATCATCGACGCGGGACGCCAGGTCGAACCGCACGGCGGCGGCGACGCGGTCATCGACGGCCGGGCGGCCGGCCTGACCGAGGAGGAAGCGCGGCGTGGCTTCGGCCGGGCGGTGGGACAAGCGAGGGTACACGGACAGACGATGCCGGATCGGGTACACATAATTCTTGGTGACGGCCGAATGCTGACCCTGCCGGAGTGACGATGTCGACTGTGGACCACATCATCATGAACACCGGGCTGCCTCCCGCCGAGGTGGCGCGGCGGCTCGCTGAGACGCTGGACATGAACATCACGGAGCGGTATGGCCGGATGATCGTGTCCACCGAGCTCGCCGACCGACCGGGTGTCGTGGGAGGCGACGTCGATGCCAACGTGTACGGCCAGGATCCGGAGGAGCGGTCGGTGCTCGACGGCTACGACACCGCATGGTCCGTCCGCTGTACGGTCAACGACGAGGACGTGCTGCACCACGAGGCCGAGGCCATCTTCACCCGGTTGACCGACAAGCTGCCGTGGCCCGCGCTGCTGATCCGCAACCTGACCTGGCTCGTCGCCGCCTGGCATCCCAGGCTCGGCCGGCGGGACTTCCCGGAGAAGACCACGCCGGGCGAGCGCGACGAGGCGCAGTGGACGCCCTACGCGAATCCGTGACCTAGTACGAGAGGCAGACGCAGTTCGTCGTCAGCGCGACGACATTGTTGACGTACGACTGGTTCGGGATCTTCAAATAGTCAGCGCCGGGGTCCGGGACGATCACCTCGATCGCACCGGGCCCCACGTTGTACCCGGCGATCACTACGTCGCGTAGCCGCATCGTGGCACCGTTGGCGCCGACCGGCGCGGTCACGCTCAGGTCGAAGGAGCCGAAGTAGTACAGGCCGAAGTACATGATCAGCCACTGCAGGTACTCCGCGCCCAGCGCCGTGTTGCCCGCCAGCGTGTTCACGTTGTGCGAGGTGCCGAACCGCTGGTTCATCCAGTCGGCGGTACCCAGCATCACCTGCATCGTGCCGATCCCGCCGTCGCACGCGACGATGGTCGACTGCCAGCCGCTCTCCTGCCAGGCAACCGCCTTGATGAGGTTGACCGGCACGGTGATGTCGGAGCCGTCGCCGGTGTAGCCGGTCGGCTTGCTGGCGCCGGTCCACCACGGTCGGGTCGCCGCCGCGGTGAGCGCGGACTTGACGTCGCCGACGGGTGCCTTCGGTCCGGCGTACGTGGGGCAGGTCGGGCCGGATGCACCCGGTGACGGCGGCGGTACCTGCGGTGGGTTCGGCGGCGGTGGCAACGGGATCTTCGGTTTGATGCTCGGGGTGGGCCGCCGCGTCGGCGTACGGCGTGGTGTGGGTGATGGGCTGCGCGTCGCGGATGGGCTCGGGCCTGGTGTCGGGCTCGCCGTCGCGAAGCGTTCGGCCACGGCCGCCCGCGCCGGTTCGTCCCGCTCGGTGGTCGCGGGGTCACCCGCGCAACTGACGACCGCGGTGGCCAGCACCCCCGCGGTCACGATCGGAACCAGGCCCCGTAGCGCACGCCGCATCCGCATCCCTCCCCCGCCCGGATGTCACAGGCAACCCGACCTTCCTAACCCATGGCTGTCCGTTCGGTCAAACCCCGGCGGCCGGCTCGGGATCCAGACCCGGGACAATGGCTGTGTGCCAACCCGATCCAGCCTGCGCAACGTCGCGATCATCGCCCACGTCGACCACGGCAAGACCACGCTCGTCGACGCGATGCTGCGACAGGCCGGCGCCCTGCGCGCCCGGGCCTCGACCACCGAGCGCGTCATGGACTCGATGGACCTCGAGCGGGAGAAGGGCATCACGATCCTCGCGAAGAACACCGCGATCCGGTACGTACCGGATGCCGGCGAGCCGGTCACGATCAACATCATCGACACGCCCGGTCACGCCGACTTCGGCGGTGAGGTCGAGCGCGGACTGACCATGGTGGACGGTGTGCTGCTGCTCGTCGACGCGAGCGAGGGACCGCTGCCGCAGACGCGCTTCGTGCTGCGCAAGGCGCTGCAGCGGCGGCTACCGCTGATCCTCGTCATCAACAAGGTGGACCGGTCGGATGCGCGCATCAAGGACGTGGTCGACGACGTGTACGAGCTGTTCCTCGACCTCGACGCCGACGAGTCCCAGATCGACTTCCCGATCGTGTACGCCTGCGCCCGCGTTGGAGTCGCGTCGCTGACCCGGCCCGCCGACGGTGTCGTACCGGCCGACAGCGACTCGCTGCGCCCGCTGTTCGAGGTACTCCTCGACACGATCCCCGCACCGTCCTATGAGGACGGTGCAGCGCTGCAGGCTCATGTCACGAACCTCGACGCGTCCCCGTTCCTCGGCCGACTGGCACTGTGCCGGGTGCGCGCGGGCACGATCCGCAAGGGGCAGACCGTCGCGTGGTGCCGGGCCGACGGATCGGTCGACCGGGTCCGCATCTCCGAGCTGCTGATGACGGAAGCGCTGGAACGCAAGCCGGCCGACAGCGCCGGACCGGGCGACATCATCGCGGTCGCCGGCATCCCGGAGATCATGATCGGCGACACCCTCGCCGACGCCGACGACCCGGTACCGCTGCCCCGCATCACGGTCGACGAGCCGGCGATCTCGATGACGATCGGTACGAACACCTCGCCGATGTCCGGGCGGGTCAAGGGCAGCAAGCTCACCGCCCGGCTCGTGAAGGACCGGCTCGACCGGGAGCTCGTCGGCAACGTGTCGCTGCGCGTGCTGCCGACCGAGCGGCCGGACTCGTGGGAGGTACAGGGTCGTGGCGAGCTGGCGCTGGCCATCCTCGTCGAGCAGATGCGCCGCGAGGGATTCGAGCTGACCGTCGGCAAGCCGCAGGTGGTCACCAGGGAGGTCGACGGCCGGCTCTGTGAACCGGTCGAGCGGGTCACCATCGACGCGCCGGAAGAGTACCTCGGCGCCATCACCCAGCTCCTCGCCACGCGCAAGAGCCGGCTGGAGCAGATGGTCAACCACGGCACGGGTTGGGTACGCCTCGAGTGGCTGGTACCGGCCCGCGGGCTCATCGGCTTCCGCACCGAGTTCCTCACCGAGACCCGCGGCACGGGCATCGCGCACCACGTCTTCGACGGGTACGAACCGTGGTTCGGCGAACTGCGTACCCGGCCGACCGGATCGCTGGTGGCCGACCGGGCCGGCGCCGCCACCTCGTACGCGATGTTCAACCTGCAGGAGCGCGGCTCCCTGTTCGTGGAGCCGACGACCGAGGTGTACGAGGGAATGATCGTCGGGGAGAACTCGCGGTCCGACGACATGGACGTGAACATCACCAAGGAGAAGAAGCTGACCAACATCCGGTCGTCGACCGGTGAGGAGCTGGAGCGGCTCATCCCGCCGCGGCGGCTGTCCCTCGAGCAGGCGCTGGAGTTCTGCCGTGAGGACGAATGCGTCGAGGTGACCCCCGACGCGATCCGCCTGCGCAAGGTGGAGCTGAACGCCGCCCTGCGCGCCCGTACGGCGCGCAGAGCGGCGCGGTGACGTCCTCCTCAGACGCCCAGCCGGTACCAGGGTCCCCAGATCGCGAACGACATCCCGCGACTGGCCTGGATGTTGACGAACAGCGTGTGCCCGTCCGGGGAGAACGTCGAGCCGGCGAACTCGTCGTTGAACCGCGGCGCACCTGTGCTGCTCACGAGCCGGTTCAGCGCGATGTCGAACAGTTGCCCGCCGCGGGTCAGACCCCGGACGAAGTTGTCGTTGACGTTGTCCTCGCAGACCACCAGGGTGCCGCGCGGGCTCGTGGTCACGTTGTCCGGCAGGTCGAGCACGTCCGGCCCCGTCGACTCGAAGACGAGCTGCAGGGTGTTCGACTGGATGTGGTACGCCCAGATTTGGCCGCTGCCGTTGCCGTACCCATCGGCGATCGGACCGATGCTCGTCTCGGCCGGCCCGCCGCCCTGCGTGGAGCAGAAGTAGACCACGCCATCGCGGTACGCCGACCCCTCGAGCCGGGAGAAGAACGCCGCACCCTGCGCCCAGCCCTGCCGCGAGACGTGCGTCAGCGCGTCGTTGTTGGTCGTGGGTGCCGTCACGCCGGGCGTAAACGGGAACGTCGGCGCCGGGTCGTCGATGTCCACCCACTCGACGCGGTAGGTGGCCCGCAGTTGCTGCGACGCGGCGAGGTTCGCGTTCGGCTGGCCGCGGACGGCGAGCATCTGCAGCCGCCCGCCGTTGACCAGGCGCCCGCACTCGTTCGGGTTGCGCGGCGGCTTGTACCGGTAGAAGCCGGAAGGGAAGCCGAAGTTGTCCTCGGTCAGGTAGAGCGCGCCCTCGCGCGGATCGAACGCCACCGACTCGTGCGCGAACCGGCCCGCGGACGTGATCGGCTCGCGGTCCGACTGGCCGTTCTTCGGTACGTCGAAGATGAACCCGTGCCGTTGGGTCAGCGGGATGTTCGACACGCCGGTGAAGTCCGGGCCGACGTCCGGCCCGTTGACCGTCTCCTCACA
>Ga0075421_100013363_pt1 | contig 10233 bp, 7 predicted proteins | sample SoiMetdeltSBSDD5_FD_75292 | JGI IMG/M metagenome (GOLD analysis project Ga0075421, IMG submission 75292) | Bulk soil microbial communities from a Populus tree surrounding site in Tennessee, USA - Soil MetaG P. deltoides SBSDD5 | ecosystem: Environmental > Terrestrial > Soil > Tree plantation... | reverse complement strand
GGCTGCGACGCGGTGATCTCCGCCGTCGGCGCCTGAGGGTCGTGCACGCCCGCCGTGCTGCGGGCCGCCGCGATCGCCGAGCGCGCCGGAGTGCCGAGCGTGTCGATCGTCACCACGCCGTTCCTGCAGCAGGCGGCCGTCGTCTGCAAGGGCGTGGGGCTGCCGTCGCTGCCGATTGCCGAGTATCCCGGCGTGCCGATGACCGACGGCTCCGACGCCGTGGCGCGCAAGATCGAGGCGCTGCTGCCACAGATCGTCGCCGGACTGGCCGGCGCGCGTGAGACGTCGCGCACGAAGGCGGCCGAGCCGGCGCCGCGGTCGATCGTGTACCGCGGCACGCTCGACGAGATTCAGGAGCACTTCCACGAGAATCTCTGGAGCGACGGCCTGCCCGTCATTCCGCCGACGCTCGAGCGCGTCGAACGCTTTCTCGCCCACACGCGGCGGGCGCCCGACGGCGTGCTGGGGCGGCTGCTGCCGGAAAACCGCGCGGCCACCGTCTGGAGCATCGCCGTCAACGGCGTGATGGCTGGATGCCGGCCCGAATACATGCCCGTGCTCGTCGCGATCGTCGACGCCATCGCCGATCCCATTTTCCGTGTGGAGGATGCCGGCTCCACCCCGGGCTGGGAGCCGCTCGTCATCGTCAGCGGCCCCATCGCACGCCGGCTCGATCTCAATCACGGCCAGGGCGTGATGCGCGTCGGCCGCCAGGCCAACACGAGCGTCGGCCGTTTTCTGCGGCTCTACCTGCGCAACGTCGCCGGGCTGCGCATTCCGCCCGGCGCGGGCGACAAGGGCAGCATCGCGGGCTCGTTCAACGTGGCGCTGGCGGAGGACGAGGATGCCGCCGCCGCGCTCGGCTGGCCGACGTTCGGCAGCGACCAGGGCTTCGCGCGCGACGACAGCGTCGTGACCGTGCAAAGCGTCGTGAGCATCAGCCCGCCGATCTATTCCGCCGGCACGCGCGCGCTCGAGCACGCACGCATCCTGGCCGAGGTATTCGGCAGCGCATGCGGCTACTGGTCGTCCATCGGCATGAAGTACGCGCGCTGGGAGCCGCTCTTGGTGCTCGGCCCGTCCATCGCGCGCGTCATTGCCGAAGACGGCTGGTCCAAAGACGACCTGCGTCGTTACCTGCACGAGCACGTGAGGATCACCGCGCGCCAGGCGGAGACGTACGCGCTACAAGTCGGCGCGACGTCGTTCACGCTCGACGCGCACGTCAAGGCCGGCGTGCTGCCGGCCGCCTACGCGAGCTCGGCCGACCCCGAGCGCCCCGTGCCCGTGTTCGTCCAGCCTGAAAAGCTCGGGATCCTGATCGCCGGCGATCCCGGCCGCAACCAATCGAAGGGTTACGTCAACAACCACATCCAGGGCGGCCGCGTCAGCCGCAGGGTGGAGACATGAACGTTCTGAGAGCGCTGCTCATCGTTTTCCTGTTCGTCAACGCCGCGCCGGCCCTCGCCGCCGAGGGCGAGATGCGCTATGGCCTGCACGTCACGCTCCCCGCCAAGTGGCTGGACCCCGGCGACATGGAAGCGTTCAGCACGCCGTACATGATCGTCTACGCCATCCACGACGCGATGGTGAAGCCGATGCCGGCCGGCATGCAGACGCCGAGTCTCGCCGAATCCTGGAGCGAGGCGAAGGATCACCTGTCCTACACGTTCACGCTCCGCAAGAACGCGAAGTTCCACGACGGCTCGCCGGTGACGCCCGAGGACGTGAAGTTCTCTTTCGAACGATACAAAGGAACGTCGGCGACGCTGCTCAAGGAGAAGATGAAGGAGGTTCAAGTCGTCGGGCCTTCCCAGGTGCGCTTCGTCCTGAAGGAGCCGTGGCCCGACTTCATGCTGTTCTACGGCACCACGGCTTCCGGTGCGGGCTGGATCGTGCCCAAGAAGTACGTCGAGAAGGCCGGCGAGGATGGCTTCAAGAAGGCGCCCGTGGGCGCGGGCCCGTACAAGGTCGTGTCGTTCACGCCCGGCGTGGAGATCGTGCTCGAGGCCTTCGACGGCTACTGGCGCAAGGCGCCCAACGTCAAGCGGATCGTCATGCGCTCGATGACGGAGGAGACGACGCGCGCGGCCGCGCTGAAGCGAGGCGAGGTGGATCTCGCCTACCTCTTCGCCGGCCCCGTGGCCGAGGAGCTCAAGCGCACGCCGGGCATCAAGCTCGAGGCGCCGCTGCTGACCGGCGCGTTCTGGCTCGAGCTGACCGAGCAATGGGACCCGAAGTCGCCGTGGCACGACCGCCGCGTGCGGCTCGCGGCGAGCCACGCCATCGACCGCCAGGCGATCAACCAGGCCGAGACGCTCGGCTTCTCGCGACTGACGGGCTCGATCGTGCCGCGAATCTTCCAGTTTGCCGTCGCCGTAGAGCCACCCGCGTACGATCCCGCGCGCGCCAAGAAGTTGCTGGCCGAGGCGGGCTATCCCAACGGCTTCGAGGCGGGCGACTTCAATCCATTCCCGCCCTACAACTCGATGGGCGAGGCGATCGTCGGCTACTTGCAGGCGGTCGGCATCAAGAGCCGCATGCGGACGATGGAGCGTGCGGCGTTCTTCACGGCGTGGCGCGAGAAGAAGCTGCGCGGGATCATCATGAACATCACCTCGGTCATGGGCAACGCCGCCACGCGGCTCGAGCCGTACGCGACCAAGAGCGGCATCTACACCTACGGCTCACTGCCCGAGATAGACGACCTGTTCGCGCGACAGGCGCGCGAGCTCGATCCCAAGAAGCGCGAGGCTCTCGTGCATCGCATGCAGTCGGTCATGAACGAGCACGTGCTCAACGTGCCGATCTACGATCTCGCGTTCATCTGGGGTGTCGGGCCGCGCGTCGAGGTCAGCGGCGCCAACGCGATCCCCGGCTTCCCCTACTCCGCGCCCTTCGAGGATCTGAAGGTCAAGAAGTGAAACGGCGAAATCCGAGGCGCGCCACGGCTCCGCCGGGGCGCGTCCGAGCGTTGGGGGGTGTGGGGGGCCATATCGGGGCCCCCCACGTCGACAAGTGAGCTTTTCGCTCGGGATCGACATCGGCGGCACGTTCACCGACATCGTCGTCTACGATCACGCGCGCGGCCGCCAGTACAACCGCAAGGTGCTCACGACCCACGACGATCCCGCGCGGGCCGTGGCCGCCGGCGTGGAAGGCCTGCTGCGTGAGCATCGCCTGCCGGCGCGCGAGTTCACACGGGTAGTGCACGCGACCACGCTGTTCACGAACGCGCTGATCGAGCGCCGCGGCGCCGTGACAGGGCTCATCACCACGGCGGGGTTCCGCGACACGCTCGAGATCGGCCGCGAGCGCAAGTTCGAGCTGTACGATCTCAACATCGCCAAGCCGGAGCCGTTGGTGCCGCGCCACCTGCGGCTGGAGGTGCGCGAGCGCGTGCGCGCCGATGGCTCCATCGAGCGCCGGCTCGATCCGCGCGAGGTCGCAGCACGCGTCCAGACCCTGGTCCGCGCGGGCGTCACGTCGATCGCCATCGTCTTTCTGCACGCCTACGCGAACGCCCGGCACGAAGTCGAAGCCGCGCGCGTCGTCACGCGGCGCCATCGCGGCGTCGCCGTGACGACCTCGCACGAGGTCGCGCCGGAGATCCGGGAATACGAGCGCGCGTCCACCGCCGTCGCCAACGCTTACATCAAGCCGCTCGCGCGCCGCTATCTGGACGCCATGGCCCGGCGCATCGCGGGCCTCGGCATTGCCGCGCCGCTGCTGCTCATGCGCTCCAGCGGCGGCCTCACCCACGTGGCCGAGGCCGAGCGCACGCCGGTGCAGATGCTCGAGTCGGGTCCCGCCGCCGGTGCCCTGGCGGCGGCGTTCTTCGGACGCGAGGACAGCCGCGGCAATCTGCTCGCTTTCGACATGGGCGGTACGACCGCCAAGCTCTCGCTGGTGGACGGCGGTGAGCCGGTCACCGCGTACGCCTTCGAGGCCGCGCGGCAGAAGCGCTTCATGGAGGGCAGCGGGCTGCCGATTCGTATCTCGACGATCGAGTTGATCGAGATCGGCGCCGGCGGCGGCTCGATCGCCGCCGTCGACGAGATCGGGCTGCTCAAAGTCGGTCCACGCAGCGCGGGGTCGCATCCGGGTCCCGCCTCGTATGGGCTCGGCGGGACCGAGCCGACGGTGACGGATGCGGATTTCTTGCTCGGCTATCTCAATCCCGAGTATTTCGCCGGCGGTGAGGTCCGCGTGGACGTGGCGGCGGCGCGCGCGGCGCTGGAGCGACTTGCCAAGCGCGTCGGCCTCTCGCTCACCGAGGTCGCGTGGGGCATTCACGACGTGGTCAACGAGAACATGGCGTCCGCCGCGCGCGTGCACATCGCCGAGCGCGGCCGGGATCCGCGCGACTACGCGCTCTTGTGCACCGGTGGCGCCGGGCCGGTGCACGCGTGGGGTGTCGCGCGCAAGCTGGCGCTGCGTCAGGTCATCTGTCCGCCCGCCGCCGGCGTGGCCTCGGCGCTCGGGCTGCTGGTCGCGCCGGCGCGCGTGGATCGCGTGGCGACGATCGGCATTCGGCTGGATCGCGACAGTCCCGCTGCCCTGGAGACCGCCTTCCGCGGCCTCGAGGACTCGGCGCGGGCGCTGATGGCCGACACCGGCCTGAAGCTGGAGACGGCGACGGTGCGTCGGCTGGCCGACGGCCGATTTCTCGGCCAGGGCTTCGATCTGGTCGTCGAGCTTCCCGAAGGGCCGTACGCGGATACCGCCGACAGCCGGCAGCGCCTCGCCGCCGCGTTCGCGACGGCGTACCGCGAGAAGTTCGCGCTCACGCCGCCCGACGTGCCGATCGAGTTCATCAACATCCGCGTCGCCGTGCGCGCGCCGGTGGCGGGCGCGGAGGTGACGGTCCACGCCGAGCGAGGGGACGCGGGCGGCGCCGTCAAAGGTACGCGGCCGGCGTACTTCGGCGAGAGCGGCGACTTCGTCGAGACCACGGTGTACGACCGCGCCCGACTGGTACCGGGCGACGAGGTGCGCGGTCCCGCCGTGCTCGAAGAGGAAGGCTCGACCCTCGTCATCGGCCCCGGCGGAACCGCGCGCGTCGCCGCGAGCGGCAACGTCGTGGTGACGCTGCCGTGACCTCCTATAGCGCGCCCTTCTTCCAGGGACCCGTGATGGCGAACGTGATGCCGGGCGTCTGGATGTTCACGAACAGCCAGTTGCCGTTCTTCGGCTCGAACGTCGCGCCGGCCCACTCGGAGCTCGAGAAGTTACCGGTGATGCCGTTGCGCTCGCCGGCAAGCACGACGTGGTTCTCGGCGAAGCGGAAGATCTCGCCGTCGGGAGTGAGGCCGTGAAGCGACTGCACGGGGTTGTCGCCGTCCTCGCACAACACGATGCCGCCGCGCGGGCTCACCGCGATATTGTCGGGGTTGTCGAGGACGGCCGCGCCCGGCGAGGCGAAGATGCAGCGGAACGTCTGCTCCACCGGATCGAACGCGAACACCTGCCCCTTGCGAGCCGCGCCGCCGCTCGTCGAGACGACGTAGATCTGCCCGTGGCCGTACCAGCAGCCTTCGCCGCGGACGATGAGCGCCGCGCCCTGGAGCGCCGCCGTCTGACGGACCGTGTCCGTCCCCGGATCGGGATCGACGGGCACCCACGAGACCTTCCAGTTGTCGCCGGCCGCCGCGAGGGTCGTGTCGCTCGTTCCGTCCAGCACCATCGCTTCGAGCGTGCCGCCCAGCGCCAGCTGCCCCGGCGTGTTCGGCACGAAACGATAGAAGCAGGAGTCGCCACGGTCCTCGGTGAGGTAGACGATGCCGGTCTCGGGATCCACGGCCAGCGCCTCGTGCGAGAAGCGGCCAAGGCCTTTGATGGGCTTCGCATCGGAGAGGCCGTCGGCCGGAATCTCGAACACCCAGCCGTGCGACAGGCTATCGGTGAGAAACGTTTCCTCGCACGACAGCCACGTGCCCCACGGCGTCGGGCCGCCCGCGCAGTTGCGCACCGTCCCGGCCAGGCTCGCGTAGCTCTGGAGCCAGCGGCCGGCGCCCGGATCGAACAGGAGATTGCTCGTGCCCCCGCCGGAGCGCGGGTCATACGTGTAGGGCGCGGCGACGAAGGCGCCGACGCCATCACCACGCTCGTGGTTGCGCACCAGGTGCACGCGGTCGCCGATGCGAAACGCCGCCATGCCGTCGTGGCTGCTCGGCGTGACGAGGCCGTCCGCCATCACGTCGCGCGTCCAGCCGTAGCTGATGTACTCGAAGCCCTTTGGCAGCGACAGCAGTGGCAGCCCGGTCGTCTCGTCGCGCACCGGTGCGAGTGGACCGTAGTCCGGGCTCGTGGCGTTGCGCGCATGCGCGCCGCGTGCCTGCAGCGCGGTGAAGGGTGCGGCCACCACGGCGGCCCCAAGCGCCGACTTCAGCACCTCGCGTCGAGTCATCGTCGTCATCGTGGCTCCTTGGTGAAAGGGTGGACTGCGGCCACGAGCCTACGGACGCGATGTGAGCGGGGAGTGACGCAAGGATGAAGATTCGATGAACGCGGTGACGCTCGAGGTGCTGTGGACGCGCATCATCTCCGTCGTCGACGAGGCGGCCAAGGCCATCGTGCGCACGTCGTTCTCCACCCTGTCCAACGAGGCCAACGATTTCGCGTGCGTGCTCACCGACGCACGCGGCCGCGCGCTGGCGCAGAACAGCGGCTCGATCCCGTCGTTCATCGGCACGCTGCCGGCGACGGTGCGCCACTTCATCCGCGAATTCGGCGCGGCGTCGATGCGGCCCGGTGACGTGCTCATTACGAACGACGCGTGGATGGGAACCGGCCACATGAGCGACGTTTCCGTCCTCAAGCCGATCTTCCATCGCGACCGGCTCGTGGCGTTCTCGGCGACGACCGCGCACATGCCGGACATCGGCGGCCGCATTCGCGCGATCGAGGCGCGCGAGATCTTCGAGGAGGGACTGCACATCCCGCTGGCGCGGCTGGTGCGCGACGGACGCGCGGACGACACGCTGGTGGCGCTGATCCGCGCCAACGTCCGCACGCCGGATCAGACGATGGGTGACATCTGGGCGCAGGTCAGCGCCAACGAGCTGATGGAGCGCCGCGTGCGCGCGCTCATGGACGACTATGGCCTCGACGACCTCGACGCGGTCGGCGACGAGCTGTTCACGCGCTCGGAGCGCGCCATGCGGGAGGCGATCCGGGCGGTCCCCGACGGCACGTATCGCTACGGCTTTCGCACGGACGGCACCGAGGCTCCGTTCGAGTTCAGGATCGCGCTCACCGTGCGCGGCGACGAGATCATCGCCGATTACACGGGCTCATCGCCGCAGCAGCCGCGCGCGATCAACTGCGTGATGGCCTATACATACGCGATGACCGCGTACGCGGTGCGCTGCGTGCTGCTGCCGGGCCTGCCGAACAATGAAGGCATGTACCGGCCGGTGCGCGTCGAGGCCCCCGAGGGCTCGATCCTCAACCCACGCTTTCCCGCCGCGGTGGTGAGCCGCGCGACGACGGGACACTACGTGCCGGCGCTCGTGCTCGGCGCGCTGCATCGCGTGATCCCCGAGCGCGTGATGGCGGGGGTGGGGTCGCCGCTCTGGGCGCTGAGCCAGTCGAGCACCCGCGCCGACGGCAAGCCATACACGACCGTGCTGTTCTTCAACGGCGGCATGGGCGCCACGCCGGAGAAGGACGGCGAGCACGTGCTGTCGTGGCCGAGCAACATCTCGTCGACGCCGGTCGAAGTCGCCGAGCGGCAGAGTCCGCTCTTCTTCCACTACAAGCGGCTGCGGCCGGGCTCGGGCGGTGCGGGCCGATTCCGCGGCGGTCTGGGCCAGGACATCCTGATCGAAAGCCGCTCGCCGCGGCCGATCGTGCTCAGCGTCATGGCCGAGCGTACGAAGTTTCCCGCGCCGGGGCTCGCGGGCGGCGCACCCGGCGGCGCAGGCGACGTGCGCATCAACGGCCGCCGCATCGACCACCGCAAGCAGCACGTGCTCGAGCGCGGCGACCGGGTTCTGGTCAGCACACCGGGCGGCGGCGGCTACGGGCCGCGCGCCAAGCGCGACAAGCGCTTGATCGCGCGCGATCGCACACTCGGCTACGCGCGCTAGCCGCGACTCGACGACTACCAGAACTCGCGCGACGCCAGCCGCGCCCCGTCGGCGAGGCTCTTCATCTTCGCCCAGGCGATAGCCGGATCGACCGCGGCCTGCCCCACCCATGTGCCGAACCCGCAGTCGGTGCCGGCGATGACGCGCTCGCGCCCGACGAGCTTCGCGTAGCGGCCGATGCGCTGCGCGACCAGCTCGGGGTGCTCGATGTAGTTCGTCTTCGACTCGATCACGCCGGGGATGAGCACCTTGCCCTCCGGCACCTTGACGCGCTCGAACAGCGTCCACTCGTGACCGTGCCGCGGATTGGCGGCCTCGAACGAGATAGCGGCCGGCCGCGCGGCGAAGACGATATCGATGATGTCGCCGAGCGGGACGTCGTAGTGATGCGGCCCCTCGTAATTGCCCCAGCACACGTGCATGCGCAGCTGCTCAGGCGGAATGTTGGCCGTGGCGTGGTTGAGCGCCTCGACGTGCAGGCGCGCCGCCTTGCGGAAGTCCTCCAGCGACAGCCGCGCGTACTGGATGTGCCGGCCCATGGCGAGATCGGGACAATCGATTTGTAAGATTAGCCCGCCGCGCGCGACTGCCTCGTACTCGTGGCGCATCGCTTCGGCGATGCCCTCGAGATAGGCCTCGTGGCTTCCGTAGTGATCGTTGCGAAAGAACAGCGAGATGACGCCCGGCGACGCCGCCGAGAGGAATCCCGCGCCGGCTTTCGCCCGGGCCAGCGCCGCCTTCACGACATCGACGTCGGTCTGGGCCGCACGCGGATCGCGCACGCTGATGGGCCCGGTGCAGGCCGGCGTCTTGCGGCGCGAGCGGCCGGGATCGCCGAACACGCGCCGCGCCATCTCGGGAAACTCGGCGAGGTCCTGGTAGACCAGCGCGTGGCTCTCCCCGCCGAAGCCGTGCAGGCGATCTTTGATGTAGGTCGCGTAGCTCGGCTTGCTCATCTCTCCGTCGTTGACGACGTCGAGTCCGCACTCCACCTGGCGCCGCACGACCTCGTCGACGGCGAGGCTCACCCGCGCCGCGAGCGCCGCCGCGTCGACGGGCACGCCCTCTTCGCGCGCGAACATCATGCGAATGAGATCGTCCGGACGGGGCAGGCTGCCGGTGTGCGTGGTCAGAAAGCGCTCGGTGCTGTGCTTCATGGTCAGTGGGCTCCGAGATCAGGAATGGACAGCACGAGATGCAGCGAGCCGCCGAGCTCGTTCAGCCGGCGCGGATTCCAGCGCACGAATGCCTCCCGTTCGTCGTCGGTGAGATCGGCCGCAGCGAGCACGGCGCGCGGATCGCGGCGAAACTGCTCGCGGAAGCCGCGGTCCTTCTTGAGACGGTAGAGCAGCACGTTGACGTCGTAGCGACTCATGGGCTCGCGTCCCAGTCCAGCGCCGCCAGGTCGATGCGGCCCATCTCGCCGAAGAACCGCACGCGCGCCGGCACCGGCCCGACCGCGCCGAGCAGCACCATCCAGTTGAGCAGCTCGTGCGAGCCCGTCGTGTGCAGCTCCTTCGCTGTGAGCGCGGTGAGGCTTTCGTGGTCACCGCGCTCCATCCAGCCGACGACGCGCCGATCGAACTCGGGATCCGACTCCCCCACCCGCGCCAGCGAGAGCTCGGGAAAGTGCGAGAGCCCGCCGGTGGCGACGACCGCGACCTTCCACGGCCCGTTCGCGACGACGCGCGCGATGTGCTGGCCCGCCGCGTAGCAGCGGCGTGCCGAGGGCATCGGCGCCACGAAGCAATTGACCCAGAACGGCACCAGCGGCGTCATCGGCCGCTCGCCCTGCAGCACGCTCAGCGGTGAGAGGAACGCGTGATCGAGCGGCGCCGACCACGAGGCGGCAAAGTCGAAGCCGGCCTCGAGCCCATCCTCGAGGATGCGTTGCGCGAGATCCTCGTGCAGCGGATACCGCTCGGCCAGTCCGTCGAGCGCACGGTCGAATTCGATCGCGCCCTCTTGAGCCATGCGCGACACCGAGCGGCCGATGCGCACGCACATCGCCGGCACCGCGTCGAACGAGAAAACATTCAAGTGGTCATCGGCGATGATCACCAGGGCGTCGGGCCGGCGCGCGGCCAGCTCGCGCCCCATCGCCGCGACGACGGCGATGAGCTCTTCCACCATCCGCTTG
>Ga0075421_100013362_pt1 | contig 10234 bp, 10 predicted proteins | sample SoiMetdeltSBSDD5_FD_75292 | JGI IMG/M metagenome (GOLD analysis project Ga0075421, IMG submission 75292) | Bulk soil microbial communities from a Populus tree surrounding site in Tennessee, USA - Soil MetaG P. deltoides SBSDD5 | ecosystem: Environmental > Terrestrial > Soil > Tree plantation... | reverse complement strand
TACCCGGGCGTCCTGGGCGATTTGGAAGACGGGCGAGCCTTCGTTCCAGATGGCGAGCTCTTCAGGAAGTCCGCGCGCGAGGCGGTGATTGGCCGCGAGGCGGACTTTCAACAACGAGCCTGGCACATAGTATTCGCGAGTGGAGAGTCCCTTGGTGGCGTCGCGGATGGGAAGCGACAGGCGCTCGATCGCATAGTCACAGGAGTCGTTCAGAAAAATGAGCGAGCCGCCCTCTTCGGCGAACGATTTCAGACTGGATATTCCCTTTTCGCCGAGGCCGCCGGTGAACTCCTCCGGCATCGCGCCGCGAGCGTAGCCGGAGTGAATGGAAGCGGGCGATTGGCCGGGAAAGACGATGGAGTCGTACTTCGCGTGGAGGCTGCCCGCGAGGATATCGGCGTTGCCGAGGCTTGTGTAGGGGACGCCCAACTGTTCGAAGATCCAGCGCGTCCAGCCTTCATCCATTTGCGGCATGTGGCTGCGATAGATGGCGACGCGTGGCGTGCGGCCGCCGGGAAATTTGAACCACTGATTGACGGCGGGAAGGTCGTTGAACGAAGTCACGCGCGCGCCTTTGGCTTCGAACGGCGCGTCGATCATGGCGACGTCCACTCCCATGAGCAGCGGTAAAGTTTGCGCGGTGACGTCGTACGGGCGCTTGGGCGGCCCGCCGGGATAAAGGCGCAGGTCGGGATAGTGCTGCCGTTCGAGCAGTGTCTTGGCGAAGGAGGAGAACGGCTGGTTCATGCGAACGATGTAGGAGCCGGCGGGATAAGTCGTGCCCGCGGCTTGAAACGTGTCGCCGGCTTTTTCAATTTCAACAGCCCCGAAGGAGAGCGTCTCGAGCAGCTTGCGCGTGAGTCCGAGGTCGCGTTGTTTGGAGGAGATGACGAAGGCGTTGGGCGTGCTGCGAGTCAGCGAATTGCGGTTGACGGCGTAGAAGGCGCGGAGCAGATCGTCGCGGCGGGAGGCGGCCTGGAAGAGGCACGATTCCCACGCGATCAACTGGTCGCGTACGATGTCGGCGAGATGCCATTCACCGCCGAGCCAAGGTTCGAGATAGTTCCAACTGCGCTCGCGCGGAAGGTAGCCGGGCGCGGTTTCGTTGATCTGATCGGGGCGCACGGTCATCGGCGTGGCGAGGCGCACGGAGGCCGATTCGCTCAGGATGCGCATGCCGCCGTGATAGGCCTGGTAGTGGCGCGCGGGAGTCCAAAAGTCGTAGCTGGCGTTGATGACGACGCCTTTGCGGCCGGCGGCGGTGAGGTCGTATGCCATGCCGGCGCCGATCATGTTGGCAGATTGAGCAAGGATCGCGTCGACGTTCGGATCGATGGGGTCGAGCCACGGGGGAATGAAGATGCGCGAACCGTAAGGGCCCTGTTGGTGCACGTCGTAGACGATTTGCGGGTGCCAGGCGTTGTGAAGCTGGGTGATGACATTGCGCGTCTCGATTTGCGAAAAGATGTACCAGTCGCGGTTATTGTCGTGGCCGACATACTTGTGATAGAGCTGCGGCGGCGAGGCGCCTTCGTAGGGCGTGCCCAGCGTTTTGTCGTACCAGCTCTTCACGATGTCGACGCCATCGGGGTTGAGCGAGGGGACGAGGATGAAAATGACGTCCTTGAGGATGGCGTTGTACTTGGGGCGCGACTCGGTGAGGATCTGATAGGCGAACTGGACGGCAGTGTGCGTGGAGGCGACTTCGGTCGAGTGAATGGAGCAGGTGATCATCACGACCGCTTTGTGGCCGGCAATGATGCGGGCCGACTCTTCGGGCGAGGTTGTACGCGGGTCGGCGAGGCGCTTCTGGTTCTGCTGATAGCGCGCGAGCTGCTTCAGGTTTTCGGGCGCGGAGATGAAGGCGGCGATCATGGGGCGGCCTTCGGTGGTGCGGCCGATGTCGCGGACGAGAATGCGGTCGCTCGCGGCGGGCAGCTTGTTGAAGTAGGCAACGGTTTGAGACCAGCCTACGAGCTTACGGTCCACGCCCATGGCGTGGCCGAAGTGCGATTCAGGCGTGGGAACGGCGGCGTGGACGAGTGCCGCGAAGAGCGCAATGGGGAGGGCGAATCTGATCATGCAGTCTTCCTGTTGAGTTCCGTCCAAAGGGCGCGATACCAGCGCAGGAAGCGTTCGGGCTCTTTCGATTCCTGGGCTTCACAAAGGGTGTATCGCTCGTACTTGGAGGCGCGCAACAGGGCGAACAGTTCGCGGTAGGGGTAGTCGCTGGCGAGTTCGTTGATGTGAACGTTGCGGATCCAGGGGCGCAGGAGAGTGAAGTACTGCTTCACGCTGCCGTCGACGACGTCCTGCGGGTTGGAGTTCCAGCAGAGGCCGACCTGGTCGTTATTGGTGAGCTTCATGAGGGCGGCCATGTGCGGCGGCTCGGCGGTTTCGCGGCCGTGAACCTCGACCCAAATTTCGACCCCTTTGCCGCGGCCATAGTCGCCCAATTCGCGCAGGCTGGCGGCGATGTTCTTCAGCGTCTGCTCTTTCGGGACGCCGGCGGGGAAGCCATTGGGACGGACCTTGACGCCCCAGGCGCCGGTGTCGTGGGCGAGGTCAACGAAGGACTTGGCGGTGAGGACGTTGGCGGCGCGCTCGGCGGCGTCGGCGGAGTGGAACTCGCAGGTGGAGCCGTAGCTGAGCAGCCGGACCTTGGAGCGCGCGAAGCGCTGGCTGACTGTGCGGCGCGCCGCGGCGTCAATGGATGGTTCGACACCGTGCTTGTGCGAAGTGCGGAGCTCGACGGCTTCGAATCCGGCGGCTTCGAGTTTGGTGATGAGCGTTTCGAGATCCCAGTCTTTGCAGACGTTGTAAGTGACGGCGCCGAGCATCATGGTGGAACCATTTTGTCACGGCATTAGCCGCGCGGCTGGCGCTCGGCGGCGAGCCGTTCGGCGAGAAATACCTTCAAGAGCGACTGGTAGGGTACGTCTCGTTTGTTGGCGAGGATCTTCAGGTCTTCGATCATCGAGACGGGAAGTCGCAAGGAAATAGTTCGGAGCGTTGGGCGGAGGTTCGGCAACTTGCGGCGTTCCGCTTCGCTCCAGTCGATGTGTTGAGTAGAGTCGGCTTTGGCCCAGAAGGCGCGCTCGTCGTCTTCGGAGCGAAACTCAGGAATCGCCTTCGGCTTCACGCTCTTTGTAGATTTTGCTTTCATTTCGATTCATGTCCCGAACTGAGATGATCCGCACCAAGTGCCGGCGAATGGTGAATGTGGCGAACAGCCGCCGTCCTTGCGCTGTTTGTCCCAAGGCATAGTAACGCTTTTCCCGCGATGAATGAGCTACATCGCTGCGCACGATGAGCGGGTCGTGGAAGAAAATCGCTTCGGCTTCCTCCTGCGTGACCTGATGAAGGTCCCAGTTCTTCGTTTCGTTGCCCTGGTCCCATTGAAATCCGGTGCATCCGTCCAAAGGATCTTTTCCGGCGGGCACAAAATCAGTATATCGCTAATATATACGCAACGCGCTATGCTGCCTGCTGAATGGGCTTGTTCGCGCAGCAGCGTTTGTATTTGAGGCCGGAACCGCAGGGGCATTGGGCGTTGCGGCCGGGCGCCGCGGGGCGTGCGGCGGGTTGAGGAAAGAGTTCAGCCCTTTTCTCGCAGGCAGCCGCGACGCTGGCTTCGAGGGCAGAGGCGGAGAGTTCGAACTTCTGGATTTGCCGATCGATGTCGTGGGGTGGGGTTTGGGCGCGGGGTTGAGAGCGGACGCCGGCTCGGGAGGTGTGAGAGGCGACGACGGCGAGCAGGGGGCGGGCGGCCTGTGCGGGGTCCTCGCGCTGGAGTTGACGCGCGAGCTGGAGGCGGCGGAACTCTTCGTAGGCACAGCGGAGGCGGCTTTCGTTGGAGAGCAGCATGCGCATGCGGCGGGTGGTTTCGGGGTTGAGGAACTCGGGGTCGGCCTCGACGTGGTTCATAAGGAAAGAGGCGAGCACGGAGAGGCGGACGATTTGGTCGAAGAACATCTCTTCGAGCTGGGTTGTGGGGCAAAGCTCGGGGCGGAGCCTGGTGGCGAGGGCCTCCATCGGCGTGGGGGCGGGCGCGAGGGTGTTTGCGTGGGCAGTCATCCTATTTCTATTATTACAGGCCCCTATGCAAGCGTTTCCCTATAAAATATTGAAAATAATAAGCTATATTGTTGTGACCGCTCTTCCAAGGGGCGGCTCGGAGAGTTGTTCCAGCACCTGTGCGATCTCCTCCGGCGCAATGTAGAAATGCGGCGATAGCCGAACATACCCTTGTCGCGGCGCCGCGATGATACCGGCGTCCTTGAGGCGGGAGACGAGGAGTCGTGAATCGGTTCCCTCGCGGCGGATGGTGACGATGCCGGAGCGGGTATTGGGGTGGTTCTCGCCGAGGACTTCGTAACCGAGGGAGCGGGCGCCGGCGATGAGTTGGGCCGAGAGAGCGAGGACGGCCTCGCCGACGCGCTCAATGCCGGTCATCAGGAGATAGCGCATGGAGGCTTCCAATCCAAAGATTCCGATGGTGTTGAGCGTGCCGCACTCATAGCGGGCGGCGTCGCGGCGGAGGGTGAGGTCGCGCGAAGCATAGTCGGCGAAGCCGGCGACGTTGGTCCAGCCAAACTCGACGGGTTCGATGCGGTCGAGCCATTCGCGGCGGAGGTAGAGGATGCCGCAGCCCTCGGGTCCCAGCAGCCACTTATGGCCGTCGGCGGCGAGGGCGCCGATGTGCGCCTTCTGGACATCGAGCGGGAATACGCCGAGGCCCTGGATGGCATCCACGAAGAAGAAGACGCCGTGGCGGTGGCAGATTTCGCCGATGGCATTGAGGTCGACGCGATGGCCGGAGAGGTAGTTCACGTAGCTGATGGCAAGGAGCTTGGCGCCACGGGCCGCGCGGTCAATGGCATCGAGCGGGTCATAGATGGAGAGCCAGTCGATGGCGACGCCGCGCGGCGCGAGGCGCTGCCAGGGGTACATATTTGCCGGGAACTCTTCGCGGAAGGCCACGATGCGGTCGCCGGACTTCCAGTCGAGACCGAGGGCGACGGTGGAGATGCCTTCCGAGGTGTTCTTGACGAGGGCGATTTCGTCGCGGTGGGCGCCGATGAGCTGGGCGGCGGCAGTGCGCAGGCTTTCATAGGCAGCGAGCCACTCGTCGAAGTGCAAGGAACCATGGAGGCAAGCGTCTTCGGCGAGCCAGCGCATGCGGTCCGAGGCGGGGCGGACGAGAGGGGCGACGGCGGCATGATTCAGGTAAATGAGGCGCTCGGTAACAGGGAAGTCGGGGCGGACCTGTTGCCAAAGCGGCACAGTGTGGGCGAGATTGGCGTAACCCAAATCGGAAGACACACGTTCATTATCATGAAGTCTTTACATGTCGGCGGAGGAATCCGTCTGGGCGGCGGGGAAAAGCAGCCCTATAATGAAACTGGGAGGCAGTGCCGTGATGAATCAGATGTGCAAGCTGGGCACGAGTCTTTTTCTGGCCTTGGCCTTGGCGGCCCCGGTAGGGCTTGCGAAGGACAAGAAGAAAGATCCCGAAGAGATTGGGAACCGCGACGTCGGCAAGGGTGTGAACTTCTACTCGCTGGAGAAGGAGATTGCGCTCGGCAAGGGATTGGCGCAGGAGATTGAGCGGCAGGCGAAGGTCATCGACGATCCGGTGATTGCCGAGTACGTGAACCGGGTGGGGCAGAACCTGGTGCGGAATTCCGACACGAAGGTTCCGGTGACGATCAAAGTTCTAGACGCGGAAGAGGTGAATGCTTTCGCGCTGCCCGGTGGGTTCTTTTTCGTGAACAGCGGGCTGCTGTTGCGTGCCGAGACCGAGGCCGAGATGGCGGGCGTGATGGCGCACGAGATTGCGCACATCGCTGCGCGGCACGGTACCCGGCAGGCGACGCGCGGCACTATTGCCAACATGGCGAGCATCCCCCTGATCTTCATGGGCGGCTGGGCCGGCTATGGCGTGCGGCAGGCGGCGAGCGTGCTGATTCCGATTGGGTTCCTTAGCTTTTCGCGCGGCTTCGAGAGCGAAGCCGATATGCTGGGCCTGCAGTATCTCTATAAGGCGGGCTACGATCCGACGGCGTTTGTCGACTTCTTCGAAAAGCTGCAGGCGGACGAGAAACGTAAACCGGGGACAATGGCGAAGGTATTCAGCTCGCACCCGATGACCGACGACCGCATCAAGAATTCGCAGAAGAACATTCAGGAGATCTTGGAGTCGAAGCCGGAATACGTGGTGACGACTTCGGAATTTAACGATGTGAAGTCGCGGCTGACGGCGATGTTGAATCGCCGCAAGCCAGAAGCCGACGACCCGAACAAGCCGCGTTTGCGGAAGGCGGGATCGGGCAAGATCGACTCCGAGGGTAACGAGAAGCCGAAGGCCGAAGACGAAGACGAACGGCCGACGCTGAAACGGCGCCCGAGCAGCAACTAACCGATATTTTGATCTCTGCAAGCGAGCCTGCAAGCTCGGCGAGCGAAAATGGACCGGCGACTCTCCTCCAGCGCCGGTCCTTTTCGTTCTGGGGGCGGGGGTGTGATAGTCGTGCGTCTACTTCGATGTGTTTCGAAAAGGGTCCTCGACGTACATTTGAGTACGCTGCGTCCCCTTTCCTCACACGTATCCACACGACTCTGACCGCGCCGGAGGACCAGTCGGGCCGGGGGGCACCCTGGGATTGTGGGTGGGTAGAATCGAAGCATGCCGATTAGCCAATCGTTGATGCCGGAACTGGAGATGGAGCTTGCTTCGACGAGGAAGTGTCTGGAGCGCGTGCCGGACGCGAAGCTGGGATTCAAGCCGCATGAGAGGTCGATGTCAGCGGGTGATTTGGTGGGCCACCTGGCGCAGCTTCCCTTGTGGGGGGTGATGACGTTTGACCGGGCGGAACTGGATATCGAGCCGGTGGGCGGGCCAGCGTTCGTGCGGGAGCCGGCGACGTCGGTGGCGACGGAGCTGGCCGAATTCGACAAGCGAGCGGCTGAGTTAAAAGGGTGGCTGGTTAAGACCGACGACGCCGGAATGATGAGGCCGTGGACGCTTCTGAAAGGCGGCAACGCGGTGATGACGATGCCGAAGATCGCCGTGTACCGGTCGTTCGTGATGAATCACATGATTCATCACCGCGGGCAATTGACTGTTTACCTGCGGATGATGGATGTGCCGGTGCCCTCTACTTACGGTCCATCAGCGGACGAGGGCGCCTTCTAGTAGTTTTTCCGACCCCAACCGAACAATAGACGCGGTGGTAGCGTTATGTAGGCGACCGTTAGCCAACGGACCTGCATGACGCTCACGATCGCACTGAATTCGAGTCCGCCGGCCGCGACTCCCTCGGGGCTTGCGGAACTGGTGGAGTATGCGCGCGCAGGCGATGCCAACGCGATGGAGCCGCTGCTGCGCGCCATCGAGCAGCGTGTGTTCCTGTTCTGTTACCGGATAGTGGCCAATCCCGCAAGCGCCGAAGATGCCGCGCAGGAGACGCTCTGGCGTGTCTGCCTCCACCTCGGCCGGTTTCGGGCCAACACAAACTTCTGGGCATGGGTGTACCGTATTGCGCTCCGGCAGTGCCAGACGGAGTTGCGCAAGCGGCGTTTCGAGCCGTTGCCGCCGGAAATTCGCGCGCCCGGTTCGGCCGCCGCCAGCCACGAACGATTCGACCTGGTGGTGAAGGCGCTCGCCGGATTGACGGAGAAGGAACGCGCGGCGCTGGTGCTGATGGACATCGAGGGCTATAGCAGCCAGGAAGCGGCGCGGATTTTGGGTTGCCTGGCGATCACGGCGCGGACGCGCGCGGCAGCGGGACGGAAGAAGGCGCGCGAGGCGTTGTTGCCGCATTTTCCCGAATTGCGGGAGGAGCGATGACTCCCGACCCCTTGCAGAGCATCCTGCGCACGCCGCCCGGCAGCGAGCAACTGCGGGAACCCGCGAGAAGAGCGTCGATTGGGGCGCTTGCGCGCGTCCGGGCCCGGCGGATGGATGCGCGCTGGCCAGCCTTTGTGTTGGCGGGCGCGGCGCTTGCGTTCGTGGGCTGGTTCCTGGTTGCACCCGTGCCGCGGTTGGTTTCCGATCCGGCGCCCGGAAGGCTTGCCGTGGATTTCACGCTGAGCGACGGAACCAAAGTGGTTTGGACCTTCGACGACCGATTCAACCTGGAGTAGCTCGATGCGCACGATCCTCTTATTCCTGATAGCCGCGGCATCCGTGGTGGCCGACGACAAAGACCGGAAGGAACGCGGGCCTCGCCAGGAGGCAACGTTCACCTTGCGTCTGATCGAGGCTGGTTCGGCGGCGCAGGGGGCCAACGACGCAGCGGCGCTTGTACCGGCCGAGTTGAAGAGCCTGTTACGCTATACGCGCTATGGACTACTCGATTCCGGCTTCGTGCGCGGGATCGACGGGAAGCAACTGCAACTGAATCTCGCCGGGAACATGCTCTGCCAGGTCGAGTTCCGCATGAGCGGCGCCGGCGCGGCGGCAATGATCGAAGTGGACGTGGAGTTGCGGCACGAAAAGGGAGTGCTGCTGGAGACCAGGACGCGCGTCAAAAACGGCGAGACGACCGTGCTGGGAGCCTCGAAAATGCGCGGCGGAAGTCAGGCGTTGATTCTGCTGCTGACGGCGAACCTCATGCGCTAACCGGGGGATCGCCGGCCCATCCAAACAGGAGTCGACAATGAACAGGCTCGTACTGTCCGCGCTGGCCGTGTGTTTGCTTGCGGCGCAAGAACCCCAGGCGGGGAAGGCGCCCACGCGGCGCGACTCGATCACCGTCGAGGCCAAGCAAGAGCCGGCGCCGTTGGAAGAAGGAGCGCAAGCCGTGGAGTTCGACCGCCGCACTCTCGAGCTGTTGCCTGCCTTCAACGGGGATGCACTCGGGGCGCTTGGCGGGCTTCTCTCGCCCTCGTTCGGCGAGGCGCCGGAGGTGGTCGTGGATGGCATGCCCGCGCGTGGGCACCGGATTCGCGCCTCGCAGATTCAATCGGTCACCCTTGCGAGCAGTCCCTTCTCGGCGCAATACCGCCAGCCGGGGCGGAATCGAATTGAAATTCTCACCAGGCGGGCCGAGCCGGAGTATCACGGCGAGGTGTCGCTGCGGCTGCGGGATTCGGGATTGGATGCACGGCCCGCATTTTCACCGGTGAAAGCGAGCGAGCACAGGCAAGCGGTGGAGTTCGAACTCGGAGGCCCGTTGGGGCGGTCGAAACGAAACGCGTTCTCGGTGAGCGGCGATTGGGAGTGGCAAATGGGACAGGCGGTTGTGTATGCGTTCACGCCGCGAGGCGACGCTCGGCTAAACGCGCCGATGCCGGAACGTGCGCGGGAGTTGTCCATCCGGCTGATGCGGCAACATACGGAGGCTTCGAGTTCGACGTTCCGCTATGAACATGAGCGAGAGGCGCAATTGAACACGGGCGTGGGCGGTATTACGCTGCCGGAAGCCGGAGCCGACGAGAGCGAGGAATCGCATCATGCCACGTGGCAGTTCCGGACGGCGGGCAAAGGCGGATGGCTGGCGGGATTCGAGGCCGAGGCGGGCCGCCACGCAAGCAGGGTGCGCAGCCTGCTGGACGGCCCGAGGATTCAGGTGGAGGACGCCTTCGTGGCGGGAGGCGCGCAGCGCGACGAATGGGGAACCGAGACACACGCGGAGATGTCGGGGTGGCTTGTGAAACAGAAGGGACGCCACACGATTCGCGCGGGCGGCACTCTGCCGGAGCTCAGCCGCCTCGGCGAGCGCGATCTGTCGCTGCGCGGCGGCGCGTTCAGGTACGCCTCGCTCGAAGACCTCGCGCTGGGCAGCCCCTTTCAGATTATGCGGCGGGAAGGGCCGGGCCTGGTTCGCTATTGGTACTCCGAGAGTGCGGTCTATGCTCAGGACGACATTCAACCGCGCGAGGGAATACGCTTGTCGCTGGGGCTGCGAAACGACTGGCAGAGCCGCGTGGGCGGTGCGTTCAACCTGTCGCCGCGCGGCTCGGTGGCGTTCTCGCCGAAGGGTTTCCGCAACACGGTCCTGCGCGTGGGCGCCGGAATCTTCCGCGACGTAACGGGCGGCGGGGTGCTAGGCGACACACTGCGGCTGAACGGCGAAACGGTTCGCGAGACATTTACGCGACGCGGAGAGAGTGGGGCTGTCGCAGCCAACGTGGTTCGATTGGGTGGGCGGCTGAGTCTGCCGATGATGCTGCAGGCGACGGTGTCGCTGGAACAGCGGTTCGGCCGGCAGGCGCTCTCGCTGGGATA